>Ga0207950_100068_pt1 | contig 51946 bp, 45 predicted proteins | sample Subbio11_8B_AprC_FD_184814 | JGI IMG/M metagenome (GOLD analysis project Ga0207950, IMG submission 184814) | Serpentinite rock and fluid subsurface biosphere microbial communities from McLaughlin Reserve, California, USA - CR11_8B_AprC (SPAdes) | ecosystem: Environmental > Terrestrial > Deep... | reverse complement strand
ACACCAGCTTCACCGCCTCCACCGACGACATCTACATCTCGCCCAGCCAGATCCGGCGCTTCAACCTGCACACCGGCGACATGATCGAAGGCGAGGTGCGCACGCCCAAAGACGGCGAGCGCTACTTTGCCCTCAACAAACTCGACAAGATCAACGGCCTCTCGCCCGAGCACAACAAGCACAAGGTGATGTTCGAGAACCTCACGCCGCTGTTTCCGCAGGTGCAAATGCGGCTCGAGCGCGAGATCAAGACCGAGGAAAACATCACCGGCCGCGTGATCGACCTGATCGCCCCCATCGGCAAGGGCCAGCGCGGCCTGATCGTGGCCCCGCCCAAGAGCGGAAAAACGGTGATGATGCAGACCATCGCCCATGCCTTGGCCGCCAACTACCCCGAAGTCACCCTGATGGTGCTGCTGGTCGATGAGCGCCCCGAAGAAGTGACCGAAATGCAGCGCACCGTCAAGGGCGAGGTGATCTCCTCCACCTTCGACGAGCCCGCCACGCGCCACGTGCACGTGGCCGAAATGGTGATCGAGCGCGCCAAGCGCCTGGTCGAGCTGAAAAAAGACGTGGTCATCTTGCTCGACTCGATCACCCGGCTGGCGCGCGCCTACAACAACGTGCTGCCGAGCTCGGGCAAGGTGCTCTCGGGCGGCGTCGATGCCAACGCGCTGCAGCGCCCGAAGCGCTTTTTCGGCGCCGCGCGCAACGTGGAAGAAGGCGGTTCGCTGACCATCATCGCCACCGCTCTGATCGACACCGGCAGCCGCATGGACGAGGTGATCTTTGAAGAATTCAAGGGCACCGGCAACTCCGAGTTGCACCTAGACCGGCGCCTGTACGAAAAGCGCGTGTTTCCGGCGGTGCAGCTCAACCGCAGCGGCACCCGGCGCGAAGAACTGCTGCTGGCCCCCGAGATTTTGCAAAAAACCCGCATCCTGCGCCAGTTCATGTACAACATGGACGAGATCGAATCCATGGAAATGGTGCTCAAAAACATGCGCCAGACCAAAAACAACCACGAGTTTTTCGACCTCATGCGCCGCGGCGGTTGATATAATTCACGGTTTTGCGGAAAGTGTTGTCAGACAGGCTGACAATGGCTGCCGCGCCGCCCCTCAAGGAACCCAGCCATGAAATCCGGCATCCACCCCAACTACCGCGAAGTCTGCTTCGTCGATTTGTCGAACAGCCAGCAGTTCGTGATCCGCTCTTGCGTCAACACGCGCGAGAGCATCAAGCTCGACGACGGGCGCGAGCTGCCGCTGTACAAGCTCGACACCTCGAGCGAATCGCACCCCTTCTACACCGGCACCCAAAAGAGTGTGGACAACATGGGCGGCCGCGTGGAAAAATTCCGCAACCGCTACGCCCGCACGGCCAAGTAAACTTGCTGGCCATCCACGCGCCACGAAAGAGCAGCCGCGAGGCTGCTTTTTTTATGCTGCCCTTACAGTCTAGGGCTTTGGCTTTGCTTTGCCACCTGTGATCCATCCCACCCCCGCCATCGTCAGCCAGCATTCCGCCCGGCGCTTGCCGCGCTGGGTGTTGTGGACGCTGGGCTTGCTCTACATCCTGCCCGGCTTTATCGGCCGCGAGCCGTGGCGCAACGCCGACCTGGCCGCTTTTGGCGTGATGCGCGAACTCGCTGCCCATCCCGGCCAGTGGCTGCAGCCGCAACTGCTGGGCGAGAGCGCTGAAACCATCGGCTGGCTGCCGTATTGGCTGGGTGCTCTGAGCATCCACGCTTTGCCGTGGCTGCCGGCCCACCAAGCGGCCCAGTTGCCGTTCATGGCCTTGCTCGCCCTGACCCTCATTTCCACCTGGTACGCGGCCTACTACCTCGCGCGCTTGCCGGGTGCACAACCCGTGGTGTTTGCCTTTGGCGGCCAGGCAAACCCTACTGACTACGCGCGCGCCTTGGCCGACGCCGCCTTGCTGGCCTTGCTGGCCTGCCTGGGGCTGGCCCTGCTGGCGCACCAATCCAGTGTCGATGCGGCGCGGCTGGCCTTCGTGGCCCTGGCCTTGGCGGCTTTTGCGCGCAGTGTGCATCTTGGCAATAGTCTCATGCCCACGCTGGGCCTGTGGGCGCTGGCCATGTTCGGTCTGGCCCTGAGCGGCGCGCCGGGCATTGCCTTGTTGCTGCTGCTCAGCGGCGAGCTGGCCCGCAGGTGCTGGCCCAACGCGTCCAGCGACAAGGCCACCGAAGGGGCTGCAAGTCACACCCAGGCTGGCCGGGCGCTGGCTATGCGCGCTGGCATGGCGGGCCTGGCGCTGGGCGCCGCTGCCGTGGCTTTTGCCATAGGCTGGCCGGGTGGTTGGCTGGATTGGCAGGCCTTGTTGGCGCACTGGCAGTTGGCCACTTCGTGGGAGAGCTTGGCGCGCCTGTTGCTCTGGTTCACCTGGCCCTGCGCCCTGCTGGCCGCCTGGACGCTGTGGAAGTGGCGCCGCCAATGGCGCAGCCCTCACCTGCTGCTGCCCGCTGCGTGCTTGTTGGCGCTGCTGCTGGCGACCTTTGTGCATCGCGGCAGCGACCGCATCCTGCTGCTGGCACTGCCAGCCTTGGCGCTGCTGGCGGCCTTTGCCCTGCCAACGCTGACGCGCAGCGTCGCCGCCCTGATCGACTGGTTGGCGATTTTGTTGTTCAGCGTCTCGGCCCTGCTGGTCTGGATCATCTGGCTGGCCATGATGACCGGCGTGCCCGCCGAACCGGCCGCCAACGTGGCCAAACTGCTGCCCAATTTTGTGCCCCGCTTTGAAGCCCACTGGTTTGTGCCGGCGCTGCTGCTGACGCTGGCTTGGCTGGCGGTGATCGCGTGGCGCACCGGCCGCCACCAGCCCGCGCTCTGGAAAAGCCTGGTGCTCTCGGCCAGCGGCATCACGCTGTGCTGGTCGCTGCTGCTCACGCTCTGGCTGCCGGTGCTCAACCACGGCATGAGTTTGGCGCCGATCAGCCAGCGCATAGCGGCCCTGACCCCCGCGCAGCACTGCGTGCTGGTGCACGGCTTGCGGCACGAGGAAATCGCCGCCTTGCAGTACCACGGCGGCTTGCGCGTGCAGCGCATCAAAGGCGGGCCAGCCGATGCACCGTGCACGCGTCTGGTAGTAAGCTCCGAAGCCTTTGTCAGCCTGCACCAGCAGCTCGATGTGCGCGCATGGCAGTTGCTGCGCGATGAGCCGCGCCTGCGCCCAAGCCGCGACGTCTGGCTGGTGTTCGAGCGCCGCTAGGCTCTGGCTCAGCCCAACCGACAGGCTTACCCCACTCGGCAGGCTCACCCCAACCAGCAGGCGCGCTCAGTCCTGCAGCACCCGGCTCGGTGGCAGGATGATGGAAAAAGTTGAACCTTGGCCCGGCACGCTCTGGATCAGCACCTGACCGCCGTGGCGCTGCGCCACGTGCTTGACGATCGCCAGCCCCAAGCCGGTGCCGCCGGTTTCCCGTGAGCGGCTGCGATCGACCCGGTAAAAGCGCTCGGTCAGGCGCGGCAGGTGCTCGGCTTCGATGCCAGGCCCGTCGTCGCTGACATAAAACTCGGCTCCTCCATCGTTGGCCAGGCACCAGCCCACGCGCACCTGGGCACCGGCCGGGGTGTGGCGCACCGCGTTATTGACCAGGTTCGACATGGCGCTGTGCAGCTCTGCGCGCGCGCCCGCAATTTGAAAAGCAGGACCACTCTGGGCCCACACTTGGTGCGGACCGCTGCCCAATACCTCCGACAGCGCCTGCGCCTCGCTCACCACCTGCAGCAGCATGGCTTGCGCGTCGATCCATTCACCCACACCGGGCACCGGGCTGCCTTCAAGGCGCGAGAGCGTGAGCAGATCGCTCACCAGACTCTGCATGCGCTGGGATTGGGTGCCCATCAATTCGAGATACTGCCGGCGTTCGGGTTCCGACAGATCTAAAGTCAGCAAGGTTTCGATGAAGCCGCTCACCACCGTCAGAGGGGTGCGAATTTCGTGCGACACATTGGCCACGAAATCGCGTCGCATCGCCTCGGCCAGTTCCAGCGCCGTGACCTCGCGCGTCAGCATCAGGCGCCGCCCCTTGCCGTAGAGGTAGAGATTGATCGAAATGCGCTGCGGGTGCCCGGGCGTGGCGTCGCGGCCATCGATCTCGACCGAGGCGGAATGGTCGCCCTGCATCAGGTAGTCGATAAAGGACGGATCGCGCACCAGGTGCCGAATCGGTTGCCTGAGATCGCGCTTGGTGTCAAAACCCAGGTGCTGGGCGGCGGTGAAATTGCTCCACTCGATGCTGGATGACTTGTCGAGCAGCACCACGCCAATCGGAGAGGCCTGGATGGCGGCCAAAAATTCCTGCAAGCGCGCTTCGCTCTTGCGCGCCTTGCGGTTCAGGGTTTTGAACGATTTGCGGGCGCGCTCGACCACCTCGGCCCACACCCCTACCGCATCGGGGGGCGTGGCGGCGCTGGCGTGGCGCAACCAATCGAGCACACGCCGGGCGCGCAGCGCGTCGAACACAAACCACAGCACGGCCCCGACCGCGCTGCCGAGCAAGGCCAAGCCGTCAGGCTCTCCAAGGGCCGCCGCCAACGCGCCAAGCCCCAGCGTACAAGCCAGCAGCTCCAGCAGCCGTCGCATCATGCCGCAGCAATGTCGGGCTTGGGCCTCGCGCTGCTGGATTGGGCCGTGATGCGGTAGCCCGCGCCACGCACGGTCTCTATCATGACCCCGGCCAGACCGAGCGACTCACGCAGGCGTTTCACATGCACGTCGACCGTGCGCTCTTCGATGAACACATGGTCGCCCCAGATGCGATCCAGCAACGAGCCGCGTGTGTGCACCCGCTCCGGGTGTTTCATGAGATAGTGCAGCAGCTTGAACTCGGTCGGGCCGATCTTGATTTCACTGCCACTGAGCGTGACGCGATAGGTCGAGGCATCGAGCGACAAATCACCCAATTGCACCGTATCGTTGACGATTTCAGGGGCGCGGCGGCGCAGCACGGCTCGGATGCGTGCCAGCAGTTCCTGCGTAGAAAAGGGTTTGGTGATGTAGTCATCGGCCCCGGCGTCCAGCCCCTGCACCTTGTCGGATTCCTCGGTGCGCGCCGTCAGCATAATAATGGGCACCGTTTTGATGCGCTCTTGCTGGCGCCAGCGCTTGGCCAGCGCCACCCCGCTTTCGCCGGGCAGCATCCAGTCGAGCAAAATCACATCGGGCAAGACCGCGTCCACCTCGCGCTGCGCCGCTTCGCCGTCGTACACCACCGTGGGCGCAAAGCCATTGTGGCGCAAATTGACGGCGATCAGCTCGGCAATGGCCGACTCGTCTTCGACGACGAGCACGCGCGGCAGCTTTCTCATTGCAGCACCGACCTTCTTTCTTCATCGGTGCTGTGGCGGATGTCGGTACCTTTGACCACATAAATCGTGGCCTCAGCAATGTTTTTTGCCAAATCGCCGATGCGCTCGATGGCCTTGGCCAGAAACATCAAGTGGATGCTGCTGCCGATCAGGCGCGAGTCCTCCATCATGTAGGTGCTGAGCTCGCGGAAGTAGGCCTCGTACTCATCATCGAGTTGGTCGTCGTCGTTGATGACGGCCAGCGCCTCCTGCACATCGAGGCGGGCAAAGGCATCGAGCGAGCGGTGAATCTGGGTCGCGGCCAACTGGGCGCTGGCACCGAGCGACTTGACCGGCAGTGCCCGCGGCGCCCCTGACTGAATAAATTTATCGACCATGCGCGCAATGCGGGTCGATTTATCGCCCGCCCGCTCGAGGTTGGTGATGACGCGCGAGATACCGATCAACAAACGCAAATCGCGTGCTGTGGGCTGGCGCCGGCTCATGATCGAGATGATCTCGTGATCGATCTCAAGCTCGAACATATTGACTTTTTTCTCGATTTCCAGCACCTGCCCGGTGGATTCGGTGCTCAAATGGTGCAGCGCGTGGATGCATTGTCGCAATTGAGATTCCACCACCCCGCCCATTTCGAGCACGCGGGCCGTGACGTGGGCCAGTTCGGATTCGAACTGCGTAGAAAAGTGCTTGTCGCTCATGATCAACCAAACCTTCCTGTGATGTAGTCTTCGGTCTCGGTGCGCTTGGGCTTGAAGAAAATCTGCTCGGTGGCGCCGTATTCCATCAGTTCACCCAAGTACATGTAGGCGGTGAAATCGCTGCAACGCGCGGCCTGCTGCATGTTGTGCGTGACAATGGCAATGGTGTAGTCTTTCTTGAGCTCGTGCACCAGCTCTTCGATCTTGCCGGTCGAAATCGGGTCTAGCGAGGCCGTGGGTTCATCGAGCAGCAGCACCGAGGGCTTGACCGCCACACTGCGCGCAATGCACAGGCGCTGCTGCTGCCCGCCAGAAAGACTCAGGCCGCTTTGTTTGAGCTTGTCTTTCACCTCGGTCCAAAGCGCAGCTTTGCTGAGCGCCCATTGCACGCGTTCATCCATTTCGGCGCGGCTGAGCTTTTCGTAGAGCTTGACACCAAAAGCGATGTTGTCGTAGATCGACATCGGGAATGGCGTAGGCTTTTGGAACAGCATGCCGATGCGTGCGCGCAGCAGGTTCAGATCCTGCTTGGGGTCTAGAATGTTCTGGCCATAAAAACCAATCGTCCCTTCGGCGCGCTGCCCCGGATACAGGCTATACATGCGGTTGAGGGTGCGCAGCAGCGTGGATTTGCCACAGCCCGATGGGCCGATGAAGGCCGTGACCTTACCCTCTACGATGTCAAGGTTGACGGATTTGAGGGCATGGAAACTGCCGTAATAAAACTGGAGGTTGCGCACCTCGATGGCGTTTTTGGTGGTGACTGCGGATTCACTCATGATGAAATCTTCGGATATAAAGGAATTTAAACCTTGACGCGCTCGCGGAACAAGATGCGCGCCGTGATGTTGATGGCCAACACGGTGAGGGTAATCAGCAGCGCACCGCCCCAAGCCAGCTCGTTCCAGTTATCGAACGGGCTCATGGCCATGTGGTAAATCCAGACCGGTAGGTTGGCCATGGGGCCGTTCATGTCGAGGGTAAAGAACTGGTTGTTGAGTGCCGTGAACAACAGCGGTGCGGTTTCACCGCTGATGCGCGCCAAGGCCAGCATCACACCAGTGATTACGCCGGCGCGAGCGCCACGCAGCACCACCGTGAGCGCCACTTTCCAGTGTGGTGCGCCCAAAGCAAAGGCGGCCTCGCGCAAGCTGCCCGGGATCATGCGCATCATGTTTTCGGTGGTTTTGATCACCACCGGTATGGCAATCAGCGACAGCGCCACCATGCCGGCGTAACCAGAAAAATGCCCCATGTTCATCACAACCACGGCAAACACGAACAGGCCCAGCACCACCGATGGCGCCGAGAGCATGACTTCGTTGACAAAGCGCGTGACGCTGGCGACTTTGCTGGCATCACCAAACTCGGCCAGATAGATGCCGGCCAGAATGCCGATCGGGGTGGAGATCAGCACCGCGCTGCCCACCATGAGCGCACTGCCCACGATGGCATTGCGCAAGCCGCCGCCCGGGGTTCCGGGGGCGGGTGTGTCTTCGCTGAAGAGCGCCCAGTCGATGGCATAAAAGCCATTGGAAAAGAGCACGTACAAAATCCACAGCAGGATCGACAGGCCTATGAGCGAGGCCACCATGGAAAAACCCATGATGGCGGCGTTTTTGCGCCGCCGGCTGTTGTAGAGGGCTTGATTGAATTCCATTTCAGTATCCTTTGCTGCCCTTGCCTTCTTCGACGTGTGCAATCAGCAAGCGCGCCAGCGCCAGCACGACGAAGGTGAGCATGAAGAGCAAAAAGCCAAGCGCGAACAGGGTGTGCATGTGCATCCCGAACGATTCGGCAAACTCGTTCGCCAGCGTCGAGGTGATCGAGGCCCCGGGCGCAAACAGGGTTTCGGGTACGCGGTGCGCGTTGCCAATCACGAAAGTCACGGCCATGGTCTCGCCCAAGGCACGACCCAGCCCCAGCATCACCGCGCCCACCACCCCCTTGAAGGCATAGGGCATCACCACATGGCGCACCACCTCAGAGGTGGTGCTGCCCAAGCCGTAGGCCGATTCGCGCAAAATTTGCGGCACCACCTCGAACACGTCGCGCGTCACGGCCGCCATGTAGGGCAGCACCATGAACGACAAAATAATGCCCGCCGCCAAGATGCCCAAACCGTTCGGGGCGCCGCCAAAGATCGAGCCGATGATCGGCATACCGGCCATCAGGTCTTGCACCGGCACCTGAAAATAATCGGCAAACAAGGGCGCAAACACAAACAAGCCAAACATGCCGTAAATAATGGAGGGGATGGCGGCCAGCAGCTCGACCGCCGTACCCAGCGGGCGGCGCAACCACACCGGGCAGGTTTCGGTCAGAAACAGCGCAATGCCGAAAGCCAGCGGCACCCCGATCAACATGGCAATGATCGAAGTGGCCAAGGTGCCAATGATGGGCACCAAGGCGCCAAACTGCTCATTGACCACGTCCCACTCTGCCGTCCATATGAAGGCAAAGCCAAAAGTTTTGAATGCCGGCCAGGCATTGATAAACAGGGTGACAATGATGCCGATCAGCGCCATCAGCACCAGCAAGGCAAAAGCCTGCGAAAGCCGGTAAAAAACGGCGTCTTGCAAGCGCTGGCGTTTGGCTATGGCGAGCACATGGGGCGAGCCCATGTCCGGGGACTGAAAAGATGGGTCCATAGGTGAGGTTTGGCAGGTAGTAAAGCGGGCACCAATTGTTAACAATACTCAACAAAAACAGACCCGCCGACCGAATAAGCCGGTGCGGCGGGTGCTGGGTAAGGCCCCGACAGTTGGGGCCAGATGCACATCAGGTGCGCTGGATCAGGTTCCAGACCCGGGTGCGGATGGCGTCGGCCAGTGTGTCGGGGATCGGCACAAAGTCGAGCTCGACGGCCATGGCGTCGCCGTTGCGGAAGGCCCAGTCGAAGAAGGCCAGCACGGCGTTGCTCTCGGCCACGTTGGCCGGCTGGCGGAACATCAGGATAAACGAGGCGGTGGCGATTGGCCAGGCATTGGCCCCGGCGGCGTTGACCATCGAAACCCCCATGCCCGGCACGCTGAACCAATCGATGCCAGCCGCAGCGGCCGAGAAGGTGCGTTCGTCGGGCTGCACGAAGTTGCCAGCGGCGTTTTGCATCTGCATGTGCGGGATGTTGTTGCGCCGCGCGTAAGAAAACTCGACGTAGCCGATGGCACCACGGGTGCGCGCCACGATCGCCGACAAGCCTTCGCTGCCACGGCCACCGATCGAAGAAGCCGCCGGCCAACGCACGGTGGCACCCCGGCCCACGGTGCTGGACCATGCGGGGCTGACGGCGGTGAGGTATTCGGTGAAGTTGAAGGTGGTACCAGAGCCGTCGGCGCGGTGCACCACGGTGATGGCCTGGTTCGGGAAGGCGCGCCCGGGGTTGACGGCGGCAATGCGCGGGTCGTTCCAGTTGACGATGTTGCCCATGAACATATCGGCCAGAATGGGGCCGGTGATGCGCACTTCGCCGGGGCGGAAGCCCTCGAGGTTGAACATCGGCACGGTGCCGGCGATGATGGCCGGGAACTGCACCATGCCATCGCGCTCGAGTTCAGCACCCGGCACGGGGGCGTCGGTGGCGCCAAAGGCCACGGTGCGGGCGCGGATCTGGCGGATACCGGCCGAGGAGCCAATCGACTGGTAATTTAAGCGCACTCCGGTGGCGGCGCGGTAGGCTTCGGCCCAGCGCGAGTAGATCGGGAACGGCAACGAGGCGCCGGCGCCGGTGATGATGGTCGAAGCCGTGGCCAGTTTGGTAAAGCCGCCGGTCATAGCCAGTGCAGCGGTGGCAGCCACGGTTTTCAGAAAGGTGCGTTTCATCGGATTCCTTAGAAGGATGGTTAACAAGCAAGACCGATCGTATGCCTGGATTATTGCAGTTTTGTGACAGTATCTTGAAAAATCGGCGAAAACCAGGCAGGGCCAAGCCGCCGCATGTGGTTTTCCCCAAGGATTCTCGTGTGACACTTGCATGAAAGGTCTGCGCGACTGGGTTACAGTAGCGCCATTGTCGCCAAGCCGTCGGTTCATGGCTTGGCCTTTCCTTTGACCACTCCCCAGGAGCTCCAGTGCCGATCAATCATAAAGAACGCAACGCCCCCCCGCGCAGCGTCGCCGCCAGCCACCCTTTTGAGGAGTCTCAGAGTGAGTCGAGCCCGCGCGATGACTCGCGCTTGGCCGACGCGCTGGCGTTTCTGCGCGGCTTCATGGCGCAACCGATGTCGGTGGCCTCGGTGGTGCCGAGTTCACCTTGGCTGGAACAAGGCGTGGTGCGCGCCACCGATTTGTCACGCGCGCGTTGCGTGGTTGAGCTGGGCCCAGGCACGGGCGGCAGCACCCGTGCCCTGTTGCGCGCCATGAACCCGCAAGCCCGGCTGCTGGCAATCGAGCTCAACCGCGAATTCTCAAGCCGGTTGCGCCAGCGCGTGCAAGACCCGCGGCTGCTGGTGCAAGAAGGCAACGCCGCCGACCTCGGGCAGCACTTGGAGCGCTGGGGCCTGCCGGCACCCGATGCGGTGGTCTCGGCCATCCCGTTTTCGACCCTGCCGACCGAGGTTGCGCACAGCATCGTGGCGGCCATCCAGTCCAACTTGGCCCCCGGGGGGCGCTTCGTGGCCTACCAGTTCCGCGCCCACGTGGCCAGTTACACCAGCCCAGTGATGGGCGAGCCGAGCTTTGAGTGGGAATGGCGCAACTTGCCGCCGATGCGCGTGTTCCGCTGGGTCAAGCGCTAAACTGAAGCGCTAAACCAAGCGCCAAAACCTTGACGCCGCTGCTCGAACTGCTGGCGCTGCTGGCCGCTGCCGTGGCGGCGGTGGCCCTGTTTCAGCGCATCGGCATCCCAGCCAGCCTAGGCTATCTGGCCGTCGGCGCCCTGCTCGGGCCCTATGTGGCTGGGCTCATCAGCCACACCGAGACCATCCGCTTGGTGGCCGAGTTCGGCATCGTCTTTCTGCTCTTTACCATCGGGCTCAATTTTTCGCTACCGCAAATTTATGCGCTGCGCCACAGCGTGCTCTGGCTCGGCACCGGGCAGGTGGTGCTGACCACAGCGGTGGTGGCGCTGCTGGCTTGGGGCTTGGGGCTGGATCCGGTGGCGGCCTTCATCGTCGGGGCGGTGTTTGCCCAGTCTTCGACCGTGATCATCGCGCGCCAACTCATCGAGCAGGGCGAGGAACACAGCCGCCACGGTCGCCTCGGGCTGGCGCTGTCGGTGTTCCAGGACGTGACCGCCGTGCCTTTCGTCATCGTCATCCCGGTGCTGGGGCTGGCGGCAGCGGGTTCGCTGGCCGAGCCGCTGGGCTGGGCCTTGCTCAAGGCGTTGCTGGCTTTTGCCGTGGTCTATCTGGCCGGGCGCTGGCTGCTGCGGCCGCTGTTTCATGCGATTGCGGTGCGCCGCTCGGCCGAGTTGTTCACGCTCACGGTGCTGCTGGTATCGCTGGCCTCGGCGGCGATCACCAACAGCTTGGGCCTGTCGCTGGCTTTTGGCGCCTTTTTGGCTGGCATGATGCTGGGCGAGACCGAGTTCAGGCACCAAATCGAGTCCACCATCCGGCCTTTTCGCGACGTTTTGCTGGGCCTGTTCTTCGTCTCGATCGGCATGCTGATCAACCCGGCGGCGCTGTGGCCGATTTGGCACTGGGCGCTGCTGGGCGCGCTGGCTTTGCTGGCGATCAAGGTGGCGCTGGTGGCGGCGCTGGTGCTGGCCGCTGGCATCGAGCGCCGCACGGCCTTGCGCACCGCGCTCATTTTGGCGCTGGGGGGCGAGTTCGGCTTTGCGCTGCTGGCGCTGGGCTTGGCCGGCGGCGGCATCGACGACCCGACGGCTCAGATCGCGCTCGCCTCGGTGCTGCTGAGCCTGATGATAGGGCCGTTCCTGATCCGCCACAACCAGTTTTTGAGCGACGCCTTGCTCGGCCCCGGCAGCAGCCGCAGCGCCGCCGCCGGCTCGGCCCTGCCCGCGCCCAGCGCGAATGCCAGCACCAGTGCCAAGCTGCAGCAGCACGTAATTTTGTGCGGCTACGGCCGCATCGGCCAGAGCGTGGCCAACTTTCTGGAGCGCGAGGGCATCGCGCACGTGGCGCTGGACCTGGACCCAGCGCTGGTGCGCGCCGCCCACGCCGCCGGCGAGCCGGTGTATTACGGCAACGCCGCCGAAGCCGGCGTGCTCGAAACCGTCGGGTTGGCCAGCGCGCGCCTGCTCATCATCAGCTACGACGACCCGGCGACGGCGCTCAAAGTGGTGCAGCAGGTGCGCGCCCAGCGCCCCGAGCTGCCGGTGATGGTGCGCACGCGCGACGAATCCCATGTGGAGGCGCTGCGCGCTGCCGGTGCCACCGAGGTGGTGCCCGAAACGCTGGAAGCCGGCATGATGATGGTGGCGCACGCGCTCACGCTGCTCGATGTGCCGGTCACGCGCGTGCTGCGTCGCCTGCGCGAGGCGCGCAGCGACCGCTACCGGCTGCTGCGCGAGCTGTTCCAGGGAGATCCGACCTGGTCCGGCACCGAGGCGGCGCAGGCGCGGCTGCATTCGGTGCCGCTGGCGCTGGGTTGTGTCGCCGTGGGCCAGCGCATCGAACAACTGGGGCTGGACGCCGACGGGGTGGAAATCACCGCCGTGCTGCGCGCTGGCGAACGCCTGTTGCACCCCCCACCCGCGCTCGAGCTGCAATGCGACGACGTGGTGGTGCTGTTTGGCCCACCCGAGGCACTTGCTCGGGTCGAGGCGCATTTGACACAATAATCCGCCCATGGACCTGCACCACCTCACCCTTGCCGTAGGCGGCCTCGCGCTGTTTTTGTTCGCCATGCTGATGATGACCGAGGGCCTCAAGGCTTTTGGCGGCAGCGGGCTCAAGCGCTTGCTCGGGCGCTGGACCTCGACCCCGCTGCGCGGCGTGGCCGCCGGCGCCATGGTGACGGCGCTGGTGCAGTCGTCGAGCGCGGTCACGGTGGCGACGATCGGCTTCGTCAACGCCGGGCTGATGAACCTGCGCCAAGCGCTGGGAGTGATCTTTGGCACCAACGTCGGCACCACCATGACGGCCTGGCTGGTGAGCCTGATCGGCTTTGGCTTCAACATCAATGCCTTTGCCCTGCCCATCATCGCCACCGGGGTGGCGCTGCGGCTGCTGGCACCCGAGCAGCGCTATCAGGGCTTGGGCGGCGCGCTGATCGGCTTTGGTCTGTTCTTCATGGGCCTGGATCTGTTGCAAGAGGCGTTTGGCGGTGTCGCCGCCAGTTTTGGTCAAGGCGCCTTGGAAGGCGGCCTGACCGCCCACTGGGCCACAGCGCTGGCGCTGGGATTTGTGGTCACGGCTTTGACCCAATCTTCGAGCGCAGCGGTGGCCTTGATTTTGACTGCCACCACCGGCGGCCTGATCGACCTGCCCACGGCGGCGGCAGCGGTCATCGGCGCCAACGTCGGCACCACAGCCAAAGCCGTGCTGGCCGCGCTCAAGGCCTCAGCGGCTGCGCGGCGGGTGGCGCTGGGGCACATCTGCTTCAACTTCATCACCGGCGTGGTGGCGCTGCTGATCCTGCCGTTGATGCTGTGGCTGATCGATTGGCTGTCCACTGCGCTGCAGTTGGAGGACAACCCGGCCATCTTCCTGGCGTTGTTTCACACCGTGTTCAACGTCATGGGGGTGCTGCTGCTGCTGCCGTTCACGCACCGGTTGGCGACTTGGCTCGAAGGCTTTTTCCGCAACACCGAAGACCAGTTGGCGCGGCCACAACACCTCGACCACACGCTGCTGGCCTCGCCCGAGCTGGCACTGGGCGCGGTGCGCGCCGAACTGCTGCGGCTGCGCAACGCCGTCGGCATGGTCTCCACGGCGGCACTCGACAACCAACGCCAAGTCCGCAGCTACGCCGAGGCGGCGCGCCAGTTGGCCAGCGCCATCACCGAATACATCGCCAGCCTGCGCGTCGAGCGCATGCCGCGTTCGGTCTCGGACGACCTGACGCTGAGTCTGCGCGCCACCCGCTACCTCGACGAAGCCGGACGCATGGTAGCCAGCGCCCAGCGGCTTGTGGCGGCCGCAGCAGAACCCGCCCCACCGGCGGCCTTGGCAGCGGTGCTGACCGCCGCCCGCGCCTGTCTGGGTGCGCCCAGCCGCAGCAATGACGTCGAACTGGCCGAGTTCGAGCGCGCCTATCAGCACGGCAAGGCCAGCCTGCTGGGGGCCGTGGTGGCGCGCCAAATCGATGCCGAACGCGCCGACACCCTGCTCGACGACCTCAGCAACCTGCGCCGCCTACTGCAGCAGTGGGTCAAGGCCGACACCATGCTGGCCTACAGCGACGCCGGCCTCAAGCCCGAGGACTAAACGTCGATCGGTACCGCTGCGCCCGCGCGCTCCATCAGCGCCCGGCGCGCCGCCGCCTCGCCCTTGCCCATCAACTGGCCGATGCGCGCCTCGGTCTGCAGCCAATCGAGCGCCCCTAGGCGCACCGGCAGCAGGCGGCGCGTGTCGGGGTTGAGGGTGGTGTCCCACAACTGCTCGGCGTTCATCTCACCCAGGCCTTTGAAGCGGCTGATGCTGCATTTGTCACGCGCCAGCCCGTCTTTGGCGCACTTGTCCAGAATCGCTTCGAGCTCGCCCTCGTCGAGCGCATAGGCTTTGGCAGCCGGCTTTTTGCCGCGCGCCGGCACATCGACGCGGTACAGCGGTGGCCGCGCCACGTACACATGCCCAGCCTCGACCAGGCGCGGGAAGTGGCGCAAAAACAGCGTCAACAGCAGCACCTGGATGTGCGCGCCATCGACGTCGGCATCGGCCAGAATGCAGACTTTGCCGTAGCGCAGGCCGGAAAGCACGTCATGGCCCCCACGCGCAGCGGCTGCGCGCGCTGCGCTGCCCCCCGAGGGGGCGTTCGCGGCTTGGGGCGGCCCGGCGCCGCTCAGATCGCCCCCACGCGTATCCTGCAGCCCATGCGGATCGACCCCGATGGCCACCGCGATGTCGTGGATCTCGGTGTTGGCGTACAGGCGCTCGCGCTCCACCTCCCAGGTGTTGAGCACCTTGCCGCGCAGCGGCAGCACCGCCTGGCATTCTTTGTCGCGCCCCATTTTGGCGCTGCCGCCGGCGCTGTCGCCCTCGACCAAAAACAGCTCGTTGCGCGCCAGCTCGCGGCTTTCGCAGTCGGTGAGCTTGCCCGGCAGCACCGCCACCCCCGAGCCCTTGCGTTTTTCCACCTTTTGCGCCGCCTTCTGGCGGTTTTGCGCGGCGCGGATCACCAGCTCGGCCAGCTTCTTGCCGTGCGCCACGTGCTGGTTCAGCCACAGCTCCAGCGCCGGCCGCAGCATGGAGCCGACCAGACGCAGCGCGTCGCGCGAATTGAGCCGCTCCTTGATCTGGCCCTGGAACTGCGGGTCCAGCACCTTGGCCGAGAGCACGTAGCTGGCGCGCGCGTACACGTCTTCGGGCAGCAGCCGCACCCCTTTGGGCAGCAGCGCGTGCAGCTCGATGAAGCCCTTGACGGCCTGATACAGCCCGTCGCGCAAGCCGCTGTCGTGGGTGCCGCCGGCGCTGGTCGGAATCAAATTGACGTAGCTCTCGCGCAGCGTGGCGCCCTCTTCAGTAAAGGCCACCGCCCAGGCCGCGCCCTCGCCTTCGGCAAAGCTCTCGTGGCCAGCGTCGGCATAGCCTGCGCCCTCGAACAGCGGGATCAGCGGCTCGGCGGGCAGGCTTTGCAACAGGTAGTCGCGCAGGCCGCCCTGGTACTGCCAGTGCAGGGTTTCGCCGCTGGCTTCGAGGCTCAGGCTCACGCTCAAACCCGGCAGCAGCACCGCCTTGCTGCGCAGCAGGTGCTGCAGCTCGGCCAGCGGCAGCTCGGGGGTGTCGAAATAGCCGGGGTCGGGCCACAGGCGCACCGTGGTGCCCTGCTTGCGCGCACCAGACGGGGCCGCTTGCACGCTCAGGGGTTCGAGCACGGCGCCGTCGGCAAAGACCATGCGCGCCACCTGCCCGGCGCGGTAGCTGCTCACTTCGAGCCGGCTGGCCAGGGCGTTGCTCACGCTCACCCCCACCCCGTGCAAGCCACCGGAGAAGCTGTAGGCGCCGCCGCTGCCCTTGTCGAACTTGCCGCCCGCGTGCAGGCGCGTGAATACCAGTTCCAACACCGGGGCCTGCTCTTCGGGGTGCAGCCCGTGCGGGATGCCGCGCCCGTCGTCTTCGACGCTCACCGAGCCGTCGCGGTGCAAGGTGACGCGGATGCGTTTGCCGTAACCGGCCAGCGCTTCGTCGGCGGCGTTGTCGAGCACCTCTTGTACGACGTGCAGCGGGCTGTCGGTGCGGGTGTACATGCCCGGGCGCTGGCGCACCGGCTCCAGGCCTTTGAGCACGCGGATCGAGGATTCGGCGTAAGCGCCCGGCGGTGCAACTGCTTTCGTGGGGGTATCTGGCATGGAGGCGCATTGTAGAGATGCGGGCCCGGCACCCTGCCGCTCCACCCTGCCGCCGCCCCCGGCTAGATTTGCACACGCTGCAAAGCGGCGCCAAATTGGTTACATTTGTCCGATGTCTGCCGAAACCAGCCCCGCCACCGCCGCCCACGCGGCGCGCTTGCCCATCGCCCAGGTGCTGCTCTGCGGGGCCGCCATCGTCATGCTGTCGATGGGCATCCGGCACGGTTTTGGCTTGTGGCTGCTGCCCATCACCGAGTCGCAGGGCTGGACACGCGAGCATTTTTCTTGGGCGCTGGCGGTGCAAAACCTCTCGTGGGGGGTGTTTGGCATCTTTGCCGGCATGTTGGCCGACCGCTTTGGGGCCTTCAAGGTGCTGGTGCTGGGCGCGCTGCTGTACGCGCTCGGGCTGGTGGGCATGGCGCTCTCGACCACCCCGCTCATGTTCGCCCTCACCACCGGGGTGCTGATCGGGGCGGCGCAGGCCGGTACCACCTTTGCCGTGATCTACGGCGTGATCGGCCGCCAGGTGCCGGCCGAGCGCCGCTCCTGGGCCATGGGCGTGGCGGCGGCGGCGGGCTCTTTTGGTCAGTTTTTGCTGGTGCCGGTGGAGGGCTTCCTGATTCTCTCCTTTGGCTGGCAAGAGGCCCTGCTGATCCTGGCTGCCGCGGTGTTGCTGATCGCGCCGCTGGCCTGGGGCTTGCGTGAGCCCGGCTTTGCTGCTGGCCAAGTGCCCCCGGCGCGCGAACAAAGCATCTGGCAGGCGCTGCGCGAAGCCAGCGCCTACCGCAGCTTCCAGTTGCTGATGGCGGGCTACTTCGTGTGCGGCTTCCAGGTGGTGTTCATCGGCATCCACCTGCCGAGCTACCTCAAAGACCACAACCTGGAGCCGCACGTGGCCAGCACCGCGCTGGCGCTGATCGGGCTCTTTAATGTGCTGGGCACCTACGCCGCCGGCGTGCTCGGGCAGCGGCTGGCCAAGCGCAAAATCTTGGCTTTCATCTACCTAGCGCGCTCGGTGGCCATCACGCTCTTTTTGCTGGCCCCACTCACGCCATGGAGCGTTTATCTGTTCGCCTCCGTCATGGGGGTGCTGTGGCTCTCGACCGTGCCGCCCACCAACGCGCTGGTGGCGCAGATTTTTGGCGTGGCGCATTTGTCGATGCTGGGCGGCTTTGTGTTCTTTAGCCACCAGATCGGCAGCTTCCTTGGGGTTTGGCTCGGTGGCCTGCTGCACGACCGCACCGGCAGCTACGACATCGTCTGGGCGCTGGCCGTGGGCCTGGGGCTGGTGGCGGCGGCGCTGAACTGGCCCATCAACGAACGCCCGATCCAGCGCGGGCCGCAGCGCGTCAAGGTGGCGACATGATGAACTCCACCCAGCCAGATTGGAGCGGCACCGGCCACACCCGCCTCTCCAGCCGGGCCATCCGGGCCTTGCGCCGCGTGGCCGGGCGCGTGCTGGCCTGGGTAGCGGTGGCGGCGCTGTTGCTGCTCACTTTCGACCTCTACACCCAGCCCGATTTCCTGCTCAAGTTGTCGAACCAAATCTGGCTTTGTTTTTAAGCCACCCGCCTGCCGGCAGCCGCACCGCCCCAACGCCGCGCCGGGCTGGGTAGAATGCGGCCTTGATCCCCGAATTTCACCCCTTTAGCCTCCTATGACGACACCGATCACTGCGCTCACCGGCAGCATCGTGGCCCTGGTCACCCCCATGCACCCCGACGGCAGCGTGGACTACGCCTGCCTGCGCCAGTTGATCGACTGGCACATCGAGCAGGGCACCGACTGCATCGGCGTGGTGGGCACCACGGGCGAGTCGCCCACTGTGAGCGTGCAAGAGCACTGCGAGATCATCCGCGTGGCGGTCGAGCAAGCGGCGGGCCGGCGCCCCATTCTGGCCGGCTGCGGCGCCAATTCCACCGCCGAAGCCATCGCCCTGGCGCGTTTTGCCCAGCAAGTGGGGGCCGACTGCCAGTTGCAAGTCGTGCCCTACTACAACAAGCCGACCCAAGAAGGGCAGTACCAGCACTTCAAGGCCATCGCCGAGGCCTGCGGCGATTTGCCCATCATGCTCTACAACGTGCCTGGGCGCACGGTGGCCGACATGCAGCCCGAAACCGCGCTGCGGCTGGCCGAACTGCCCGGCATCTTTGGCATCAAGGAAGCCAGCGGCAACATCGAACGCGCCCAGTGGCTGATCCGCCACGCGCCGGCCGGTTTCAGCGTCTATTCGGGCGACGACCCCACCGCCGTGGCCCTGATGCTGTGCGGCGGCCGGGGCAACGTGAGCGTGACCGCCAACGTGGCCCCGCGCCTGATGCACGAGTTGTGTGCCGCCGCCATCGCCGGCCAGGTTCAACGTGCCATGGAAATCCAGATGCGCCTGCTGCCGCTGCACAAGCAATTGTTCGTCGAACCCAACCCGATCCCCGTCAAATGGGCGCTGGAGCGCCTCGGGCGCTGCGGCGCTGCCTTGCGCCTGCCCCTCACCCCTCTGAGTGCCGACAAACACTCCTTGGTGGAACACGCCCTGCACGAAGCCGGTCTGCTGTAAGCTGCGCCTCACAGCCTTGCCCTGTCGCCCCGAATTCAAAGCCCACCCATGAAACCCAGCCCCCTCGCCCCAACCCGCCGCACCGCCCTTGCCGCCAACACCCTGCGCGTCAGCACCCTTGCCCTCGCGGCCGCGCTCGCTGCCGGTTGCTCGGTGCTCGAAGAAGACCGCATCGACTACCGCAGCGCCCGCCCGGCCGCCACGCTCGAAGTGCCACCCGACCTGACGCAATTGCAGCGTGACAGCCGCTTCGTGGCCCCCGGTGCGGCCGTCACGGCCGCCGGTTTTCAGGCCGCTCAACCCGGCGTGGCCGCCGTTCCCACAGCGGCCGTGCAAGTGGGTGATGTGCGCATCGAGCGCGCGGGCGACCAGCGCTGGCTGGTTGTAAACCGGCCGCCCGAGCAGCTCTGGAGCCCGATCCGCGACTTCTGGCAGGAAAACGGCTTTTTCCTCACCCTCGACCAGCAGCAACTGGGCCTGATGGAGACCGACTGGGCCGAAAACCGGGCCCTGATTCCGCAAGACATCATCCGCGCCACCCTCGGGCGCCTGTTCGACACCCTGTACTCCACCGGCGAGCGCGACCGCTTCCGCACCCGGCTCGAGCGCAGCGCCGACGGCGGCACCGAGATCTTCATCAGCCACCGCGGCATGATCGAGGTCTTCAACGAGCGCCGCGACAGCACGCTGTGGCAGCCGCGCCCCACCAACCACGAGCTCGAGGCCGAGTTTTTGCGCCGACTCATGGTGCAACTGGGCGTAACGCAAGAGCAGGCGCAGGCACTGGTTGCTGCCGCCACCCCGGCGCAGCCGCTGGCCCGCGTCGCCTCGGTCAACAACTTGCCGGTGCTGCAACTCGACGAAGGTTTCGACCGCGCCTGGCGCCGCGTCGGGCTGGCGCTGGACCGCACCGGCTTCACGGTCGAAGACCGCGATCGCGCCCAGGGCCTCTACTTTGTGCGCTTCGTGGCCCCCGACGCCACCGTGCAGCGCGCCGAACCGGGTTTCTTGGGCCGCATTTTCGGTGGCGCGCGCGCCCAGCAGGCCGCGGCCCCCGAGCGCTACCGCATCGTGGTGCGCAGCACCGACAACCGCAGCACCGTCTCGGTGCTCGACCACGCCGGCCAGCCGGCCCCAGCGGCGGTGGCCCAGCGCATCGTGCAGGTATTGGCCGAGGACTTGAGGTAATCTCAGTCCGTCCGCGTCCGCGTCCTGCTTCTGGCCGGGTTTTGGCGGGCTGGTGTGCAGCCACCCGCCTACTGCGCGCATGAGCTCCCCACTGCCATCAGCCCCAGACGCTGAGTCCACCCTCACCGGCATCGACCCCGGGCCGCACTGGAAGCTGCGTTACTGGTCGATCTTTTTCGGCCAGGCCTTGTCGCTCATCGGCTCGGCCATGACGCAGTTTGTGCTGCTGTGGTGGATCACCGACACCACCGGCAGCGTCTCGATGCTGGCCACGGCCGGCATCTTGGCGCTGCTGCCCTATGCCCTGCTCAGCCCCATCGGCGGCGTGCTGGCCGACCGCTACAGCCGGCGCTGGCTGATGGTGACCGCCGACACCCTGGGGGCCCTGTGCATGGTGGTTTTGATCGCGCTCTTTTTAAGTGGGCGCATCGAAATCTGGCATATTTTTGTGATGGTCTTCATCCGCAGCGCGCTGCAGGCGATCCAGTACCCGGCCGCGATTGCCAGCTTGGCGAATCTGGTGCCGGCGCATTTTCTGCCACGCGCCGTAGGCCTCAACCAGAGCCTGACCGGCATCATGACGGTGGCCGCCGCCCCGCTGGGGGCCTTTGCCATCAGCGTGCTGCCCATCGGCTGGGCGCTGAGCATCGACGTCTTCACCGCGGTGCTGGGCATCATCCCGTTGCTAATTTTCAGCATTGCCCAGCCCAAGCGCACACAGCGGCGCGAGCACGGCTTTTTCGACACCCTGCGGCGCGATTTCGTCGAAGGTTTCAGGACCGTCTGGTCGGTACCGGGCTTGCGCAAACTCTACGCGCTGCTGGCCATGGTGGTGATGGTGGTCATGCCCTCGTTCACGCTGGTGATGCTGCTGATTCGCAACCATTTTGGCGGCGGTGCGCCCGAAGTGGCGCTGATGGAGGGCCTGGCCGGGGCGGCCATGATCCTAGCCGGTCTGGTGGTGGCTGTCGTTGCGCCCAGGCGCCACATCCGCTGGGTGATCGGGGGCTTTTCCTTATCGTGCTTCATGCTGGCAGCCACGGCCCTGCCCAACCCCGACTGGTTTGTGCTGGCGGTGCTGGCCTGGACGCTGAGCGGCTTTTTCTACATCATCGGCAACGCGCCCCTGTCCACCTTGCTGCTCAGCACCATCCCCAATCACTTGCAGGGGCGTGCGCTGTCACTCATGACCACGGTGGTGGCGCTGGCGGCGCCGGTCGGGCTGGCGCTGGCGGCCCCCTTGGGGGAGCTGCTCGGCATTCGCGGCTTGTTCATTTTTATGGGCGTGACCGGGGGTTGCCTGGTTTTGCTGGGTCTGCTGTCCAAAGACATACGGCGCCTCGATGTGTCTCGTGCGCACAGCCATGGCCCGAAACGGGTCAAAAAAACCGAGCCGTCCTGAGCCAAAACCAGCGGCACCCGATCAAGTGCTGGCTTGAACCTTGATGGTGCCCAGCTTGCTGGAGTAGTCGCGCCCCAGCAGGCTCAGCGCCGCTGCCGTGCGCAGCGCCAAACGGCGGTACTGCGCTGCCAATTCGCCGTCGGGCGCAGCCACCACAATCGGCTCGCCACGGTCGGCTTGCTCGCGTATGGCCAGCGCCAGCGGCAAGGTGGCCAGGCACTGCAAACCCAATTCGGCTGCCAGGCGCTGCCCCCCTTCGACGCCAAACACCGCTTCGGCATGGCCGCAGCGGCTGCACACATGCATGGCCATGTTCTCGACCAGACCCAGAATCGGCACCCCAACCTTTTCAAACATGCGTATGCCCTTGCGCGCATCTTGCAAGGCCACGTCTTGGGGCGTGGTGACGATCAGCGCCGCCGTCAGGGGCACCCGCTGCGCCATGGTCAGGTGGATGTCGCCGGTTCCGGGCGGCAGATCGACGATCAGGTAATCGAGCGCTTGCCAGTTGGACTGGCGCAGCAGTTGCTCCAGCGCCTGGGTCGCCATGGGGCCGCGCCAAATCATGGCGTCGTCGGGCTTGATCAAAAAACCGATCGACATCACCTGCAAGCCATGCTTGAGCAGGGGTTCCATGGTTTTGCCGTCCAGGCTTTCGGGCTTTTGGCCCAGCAAACCCAACATGGTGGGCACGCTCGGGCCATAGATATCGGCATCCAGCACACCCACCTTGGCCCCTTCGGCGGCCAGGGCCAGCGCCAGGTTGACCGCCGTGGTGCTTTTGCCCACGCCCCCCTTGCCAGAGGCCACGGCCACGATGTTTTTCACCTGCTCCAGTGCCGGCAAAGTGGGCGCCGCCACCTGATGCGCCACGATGCGCGTCTGACAATGCACCCGCACCTTGTCCACCCCCGACACCGATAGGGCAGCGCCGCTCAGCACCCGGCTCAGTTCGGGCCACAGGCTTTGCGCCGGGTAGCCCAGCTCGATCTCGAACGACACCTCGGAGCCACTGATTTGCAGGTTTTTGAGCGCTTTGGTCGATACAAAATCGCGCCCGGTCAGGGGGTCGATCACGGTTTGCAGCACCTGCAGCAGCGCCTGGGGTTCAATAGCCATTGTTCAAACTCCACTTAGGGTTCAGGGTCACCGCCTAGTCTAATCCGATTGCGCCTGCGGCCCGCGGAGGTGGGCCTCATATCCGCGCCCAGCCAGGGTTTGGTGTGCACTGAGCTTGTGGGATTGTGTTGGTGCCGGTGTGTTGGTGCCGGGTTGTGGCCGTTAAAATCAAACGCTTGCCCGCCCACTGCCCAGCCCCATGACCCAGCGCCGCTTCTTCGTCACCACCGCCCTGCCCTACGCCAACGGTGCCTTCCACATCGGCCACATCATGGAGTACATCCAGGCCGACATCTGGGTGCGCTCGCAGCGCCTGCACGGGCACGAGGTGCATTTCGTCTGCGCCGACGACGCGCACGGGGCGCCGATCATGATAGCGGCCGAAAAAGCCGGCCAGACGCCACAGCAGTTCGTGGCCGCCATCGCCGCCGGCCGCGCGCCCTACTTGGACGGTTTTCACATCCGCTTCGACCACTGGCACAGCACCGACGCACCCGAAAACCACGCGCTGGCGCAGCGCATCTACCTCGACCTCAAGGCCGCCGGCCTGATCGAGAGCCGCACCATCGAACAGTTTTTCGACCCCGAGAAAAACATGTTCCTGCCCGACCGCTACATCAAAGGCATCTGCCCCAAGTGCGGCGCGCCCGACCAATACGGCGATAACTGCGAGGCCTGCGGTGCCGTCTATGCCCCGACCGAGCTGCGCCAGCCCTACTCGGCGCTCTCGGGGGCCACGCCGCTGCTGCGCCAGTCGGAGCATTTCTTTTTCAAACTCTCCGACCCGCGCTGCCTCGAATTTCTCGACCAGTGGACCAGCACGCCCGGGCGTTTGCAGCCCGAGGTGTTGAACAAGATCAGCGAATGGCTCGCCCCCGGCGACGATGGGCTAGCCAAAATGGGGGATTGGGACATCAGCCGCGATGCGCCCTACTTCGGCATCGAAATCCCCGATGCACCCGGCAAGTATTTCTACGTCTGGCTCGACGCCCCGATCGGCTACCTGGCCAGCCTCAAGCACCATTTCGACAGCGGCCAAGCCGCGGCGCACGAGCACCCGGCCTCGCGCACGGCGCAAAGCTTCGAGCAGTTCTTGGCCGACCCGGCCGTGGAGCAGGTGCACTTCATCGGCAAAGACATCATCACCTTCCACAGCCTGTTCTGGCCCGCGATGCTGCATTTTTCGGGCCGCAAAGTGCCCAGCGCGATTTATGTGCACGGCTTCTTGACCCTGCACGGCGGCGAAAAGATGAGCAAGAGCCGTGGCACCGGGCTCGATCCGCTCAAATACCTGCAACTCGGCCTCAACCCCGAGTGGCTGCGCTACTACCTCGCGGCCAAACTGAGCAGCCGCAACGAAGACGTGGACTTCAACCCGCAAGATTTCGTGGCGCGCGTGAATTCCGATTTGGTCGGCAAATACATCAACATCGCCTCGCGCGCCGCCGGCTTTCTGGCGCAGCGCTTCGAGGGCCGCCTCGGCCCCTTGGCCCCAGACGGCGAAGCCCTGCTCGACGGCTTGCAGCGCGCCGTGCCGCAAATCGCCGAGCTGCTGGCCGAGCGCGAGTATGGCAAAGCCATCCGCGAGACCATGGCGCTGGCCGACCGCGTGAACGAATACGTCGATCAAAACAAACCCTGGGAACTGGCGCGCCAGCCCGACTACGCGGCGCGCCTGCAAGACGTGTGCAGCACCTGCATCGAGTGCTTTCGCGTCCTCACCGCACTGCTCAAGCCGGTGCTGCCGGTGCTGGCGGAGCAAGTCGAAGCCTTTTTGCGCTGCGCGCCGCTGGACTGGGCCAACGCCGCCACGCCGCTGGGTGAGGGCCACGCCATCGGCGCCTACCAGCACCTGATGCAGCGCGTCGATGCCAAGCGGCTGCAAGCGCTGTTCGAGCCCACCGCCCCGGCCGAACCGGCCGCAGTCCCGGTCAACCCCGCCGCCCCGGTGCTCAAAGCGGGCCCCAAAGCCGCACACACCGAGCATCCGGCGCACCCTTCACACCCAGCGGCGGATCCAGACGCTCCCCTGCCCGGCGGCGAATCGATCGCGCCCCAGATCGGGATCGAGGACTTTGGCAAAGTCGATCTGCGCATCGCGCGCATCGTGGCCTGCGAGGCCGTGAGCGGCTCGACCAAGCTGCTGCGCCTCACACTCGATGCCGGCGAGGGGCGCTTGCGCAACGTGTTTTCGGGCATCGCCAGCGCCTACCAGCCGGAACAACTGGTGGGCCAGCTCACCGTGCTGGTGGCCAACCTGGCGCCGCGCAAAATGAAGTTTGGCGTGAGCGAAGGCATGGTGCTCTCGGCCGCTCATGCCAACGAGCAAGCCCGCCCCGGCCTGTACCTGCTGCAAGCTTGGCCGGGGGCCGAGCCGGGCATGCGGGTGCATTGATGGGTGCGCGCGCAATATAATCCGGGGCTCTGGGCTATGCCCAGTCTTGCTTCAGTGCCGGAATAGCTCAGTCGGTAGAGCAGCTCATTCGTAATGAGAAGGTCGGGGGTTCGATTCCTCTTTCCGGCACCAATTCGAAGCTTGGTGTCTTAAGCACGTGCCCGGCCCACTCGCCCCATAATCGTTGCATTCAGGACGCAAGCACCGAACCAGTACCTGACAAGCGCCGCAGCGCCAGCGGCGCAAAGCCATGGTTCAGCGGGCCGTGCCCGGCGCCGATGCGCGCACCGGCACCGGCCTCGATCGCGGCGCGCACCCAGGCGTGCGCCGCCTGCACCGCCTGGGGCAAGGGCAGGCCGAGCGCCAACTGCGCCGCAATCGCGGCGGCGAGGGTGCAGCCGGTGCCGTGCACGTTGCGGCTGGCGATGCGCGGCCCGCGCAGGCGCAGCCAGTCGGCGGGGGCGGTGCCCGCGCTGGCCAGCACATCGGTCAAGTGCTCGCCTTGCAAATGCCCGCCCTTGAGCAGCACGGCGCGCGCGCCCAGCGCCAGCAGATCGGCGGCGGCGGCATCCAGCGCCGCCTCGTCGGGCAAGGGGCGGCCCAGCAGCAGCGCGGCTTCGTCGAGGTTGGGCGTAACCAGGCTGGCGCGGGGGAACAGCTCGGCGCGCAGCAGCGCCACGGTTTCGGGCTCGATCAGCGCGTCGCCGCTGGTGGCGACCATCACCGGGTCCAGCACCACCCAGGGCGGGGCGTAGCGGTCGAGCGCGCGCGCCACCACCCGCACCACCTCGGGCGCGTGCAGCATCCCGATCTTGACCGCATCGACGCCGATATCTTCCAGCACGGCGGCGATCTGCTGCTCCAGAAAGGCCGGCGGCACGGCGTGGATGGCGCGCACCCCGAGCGTGTTTTGCGCCGTCAGGGCCGTGATCGCGCTCATGCCGTAGCAGCCCAGCGCGGCAAAGGTTTTGAGGTCGGCCTGCACCCCGGCCCCACCGCCGCTGTCGCTGCCGGCAATCGTGAGCACGCGCGCATAGCGCCACGGGCGACTGGGGGGGGTGGGCGGTGCGGGGGCGTGCAACATGGGCGTTGGTGGAGGTGCGTCAAAAGCGATTATCGGTTGCATGGGGATTGTGGCACGCCCACCCGGCACGAGTGTTCGGGCTATTGCCCTTCCAGCCGCTGCGACCAGGATTCGACTGCGCCGGAGCTAAGCCGGGTTTGAAAGAGGCGATGCCATGAATCGGGCAGCGGCAGTGCGAGCACTTCGGCGAGCTGCGACAGATCGGTCGTGCGATCACGGATCAATGCCAGCAAGCGTGCGATCGTCCAGTCCGGACAGGGTCGCTCCAGCAGCACGATGGCATCACCGGCCTGCACCACGCCCGGATCAAGCACGCGCAGGTACCAACCGGCACGCAGCGATTCCTGCACGCGTCGCGCCATGTCCGAGACGCCGAAGCGGTCGTTGAGTTTCCAGCAGGGCTGACGTCCCTGGCTGATCGCAAACGCGGCTGTGCCCACCTGCCAGCGGTCGCCGATGCAAACACCGTGCTCTGTGAGCAGATCGATGCTGAGGTTCTCACCAAAAGCACCGGGCCGATCAAGCAAGGGGCAGTCTGGCAGTGCGGCGCGCCAGTAAGGGTAGTGCGCCCATGGGTAGCAATGCACCGCCTTGTCCGGCCCGCCGTGGACGCGCAAGTCACCCTGTTCGTCACCCTGCAAACCCGACGCCTCCACCCTGAGCGGTGACCAGACCGCCATCTTGGCGATCGCACTGCGGGTTCCCGGACGGGTGTAGTCCACCGCCTGGCCGGTCAGGACGGCGCGGACGGAACCGATCCTTTGAATACCATCACCCTGGCTGCTCATTGCCACGGCGTGTATCGACCGGGCAAGCTTGCGTATCACAGGCATCAACGGGCAGTGCCTGGTTTGGTTCTTGCGTGCCGTCCCCGATGAACCCGGCCTGCTCGGCGAGCAGGCGACCCAGCCATACCCCCAGCCGCAGATCGTCGATCCGGCCGAACTCGTGCAGGCGCAACCGTCCGGCACGGTCGATCAGCATGAGCGACGGCGTGCCGCGCAGCTCGTAGCGGCGCATGCTCAGCGGGATCGGGTCGCCCTGCGCGCCGACGGCATCCACACCCACAGGATGCGTGACGCGGTATTCGTGCAGGAAGGCCTCGAGCGCCACGGGCATCATCGCCGCGTGGTGCTCGAAGACCGTATGCAGGCCGATGACCTCCACCCCATGCCCCGCATATTCACGATGCACCCGCTCGGCCTGCGGCACGCCGTGGCTGACACAGCCCGGACACAAGATCTGGAAGGCGTGCAGCAGCACGATGCGCCCACGCAATTGCCCCAGGCTCAAGGGTGATCGGGTATTGAACCACTGACTGACCTGCCAGTCGGGGGCCGCTGGGTGATCGTGCATGGCACCCTCTATTTCAGGTCGGCCAGTGCCGCGCCAAAGTTGATGTGAAAGGCTTGGCCGTCGATGACGAGCGCTGGCACCGACTTGACGCCTGCCGACTCGGCTTCAGCAATACGGGCTTTTTGTTCGCCCAGGTGGACAACTTCGACGGCATAGCGGGCGGGATCGAGCGCATTGGCTAACTGCTGCTCGGCAGACACGCACACGGGGCAACCGGCATGGAAAAACAGGGCTTTGCTCATGATGAACTCCTTAGATGGTGAGAAATTATGCATCGAGTCGATGCATGGCAGAGTCTAGCACCGATGCAGCTCCCTTGTCAACAGGTGCATCGAGACGCTACATTATGGGCATGAGCCAAACTTCTCTCCTGCTCGAGCGCCTGGGCGCGCTGATGCAGCAATCCGTGCGTGAGGAGGCGGCACGCCATGGGCTGCTGCCCATTCATATCCAGGTGCTGCACTACCTTTCGCGGGCCAACCGGTACAGCGACATCCCCATTGCCATCGCAGAGTACTTCGGCATCACCCGGGGTACGGTGTCGCAGACACTGGCGCTGCTGGAGCGCAAGGGATTGCTGATCAAGACGCCCGACCCGCGGCATGGCAAACGTGTGCACCTTGGATTGACGACTGCGGGTGAAGCCATGCTGCATGGAAGCTGGCCCGAGCGCATCGGGCAGGCGCTGAGCGAGCTACCGGTGAGCACGACCGATCTGGACGAGGTACTGCGCCGCATCTTGACGACGCTGCAGCAGCTCAATGGCCAGCGAGCGTTCGGTTTGTGCCGCAAGTGTGCGCACTTCCTGAACGAGAGCGATGGCGCGCGTTGTGGCCTGACCCGGGAGCCTCTCGCTACCGAACAAACAGTGCGCATCTGCCGCGAATGGACAGAAGTGGCTCGGTTGACCTGAACCGCTTGACCCCGAGGGATGCCAGGCGCTGGGCGCGATGATGGGTGGGCTGCTTGTGGGCTGCCATGGTATATTTTCCGGGGCCGATCTGGGCCCGCGCCCCTTGTGGCACGTTGCGGCATGCTGCGGCCCTGCTTGCCGCCAGAGCCTAGGCGTTTTTTGATTGGAATCTGCCCCACCATGCCAGTGCATCGCCCCCAACACCCCGCCCCGGTGCTCATTCTTGGGGCCGGCCTAATGGGCCGCTTGCTCGGCGTTGCGCTGGCGCGCAACGGCCACCCGGTCACGATCCACGAAGCGCGCGCCGCCGCCGACCAAGGCGCGGCCGCCTGGGTAGCCGCCGCCATGCTGGCCCCGCTGGCCGAAGCCGCCGTGGCCGAGGCCAATGTGGTGCGCATGGGCCTGTACGCGCTGCCGCGCTGGCGCGAGCTGATTGCCTCGCTGGAGCAGCCGGTTTATTTCCAGCAAGACGGCACCCTCATTTTGTGGCACCGCCAAGACGCCGCCGAGGCCACGCGCCTGAGCCGCGTCTGGGCGCAAACGGTGCAGCACTTGCCCGAGCTGCAAGCGGCGCAGCCCTTGGATGCGCAGCAACTCGTCGCCTTGGAGCCCAGCGTGGCCGGGCACTTTCAGAGCGGGATTTACCTGCCCCAAGAGGGCCAGCTCGACAACCACCAACTGCTGCAGGCGCTGCAAGCCGAGCTGGAGCAGCGCGGCGCGGCGCTGCACTGGAGCCACCCCACCGGGCTGGAGCAGGCGCAGCAGTGGCAACGCCAACACGGCGGCTGGGTGCTGGACTGCCGCGGCCTTGGGGCCCAAGCCGACTGGGCCGCCACCGATCTGCCCCTGCGCGGGGTGCGCGGCGAAGTGGCTTGCCTGTACGCCCCCGGTGTCACGCTGCAGCGCCCGACCCGGCTGCTGCACCCGCGCTACCCGCTCTACATCGCGCCCAAGCAGAATCACTTCTTCGTCGTCGGGGCCACGCAGATCGAGTCGGAGGATTTGTCTGAGGTGAGCGCGCGCTCGGCGCTGGAGCTGCTCAGCGCCGCCTACGCGGTGCACCCCGGTTTTGGCGAGGCGCGCATCGTCGGGCTGCAAAGCCAGTGCCGCCCCACCTTGCTCGACCACCAGCCGCTGGTGCGCGAATGCGCGCCCCAGGTGCTGCAGATCAACGGCCTGTTCCGCCACGGCTACCTGATCGGCCCGGCCGTGTGCGATGCCGTGCTCGAATACGTGCAGCAGCGCAGCCACAATCTGGCCCAAGGGCTGGGGCTGCGCTTCGAGCCCAGCGCAGCGGCGCAGGCGGCTTGAGGCACGCCTTGGCCGCACCCCTTGATGCACCCCTTTGCCGATGACCGCCCCCACACCCCTTGCTGCTCCGCCCCGATCACCGCCATGACGCCACCCCTTGCCGCCTCTGCACCCGTTACCTTGAAAGTCTGGCTCAACCAGCAGCCACTAAGCCTACCCGCCGGGGCCACGCTGGCCGATGCGGTCGCCGCCGTGCGGCCAGCCGAGCCCTTTGCCGCCGCCCTCAATCTGCAGTTCGTCCCCAAAGGCCAGTACGCGCAGACCGCGCTGGCCGAGGGCGACCGGATCGAGCTCATCTCCCCCGTCACCGGCGGCTGAACGCGCCGCCCGCCGCATGAACCCCACCACCGTCGCCAACCCAGCCGCCGACCCCCTCATCCTCTACGGCCAGCATTTTTCCAGCCGCCTGATGCTGGGCACGGCGCGCTACCCCTCGCCGGCGCTGCTGCAGCAAGCCGTGGCGCTGGCCCAGCCCTGCATGCTCACCGCCGCACTGCGACGCCAAAACGCCGCCGCCTCCGAGGCCGGCCAGCCTTTCTGGACCCTGCTGCAACAGATGCAGGTGCCGCTGCTGCCCAACACCGCCGGCTGCCACAGCGTGGCAGAGGCCATCGCCACCGCCGAAATGGCGCGCGAGCTCTACGGCACCGACTGGATCAAGCTCGAAATCATCGGCGACGACTACACCCTGCAGCCCGACACCCTGAACCTAGTGGGCGCTGCCGACCAGCTCATCCGGCGCGGCTTCAAGGTGCTGCCCTACTGCACCGAAGACTTGGTGCTGTGCCAGCGCCTGGTCGATGTGGGCTGCCAGGCCGTGATGCCGTGGGCGGCGCCGATCGGCACCGGCAAGGGCCCCTTGAACCCCTGGGCGCTGCGCAGCCTGCGCGAGCGCCTGAGCGTGCCGCTGATCGTCGATGCCGGGCTCGGCCTGCCCTCGCACGCCTGCCAGGTGATGGAGTGGGGCTTTGATGGCGTGCTGCTCAACACCGCCGTGGCGCTGGCGCTCGATCCGGTGCGCATGGCGGCTGCCTTTGCGGCTGCGGTGCAGGCCGGGCGCAGCGCCTTTTGGGCCGGTGCCATAACGCCGCAAGACAGCGCCCAGCCCAGCACGCCGGTGCTGGGCACACCCTTTTGGCACCAGGCCTAAGACGATCATGAACACCGCCCACGAGCGCCTGCACCAAATCGTGCAGCGCCACGCTGCCTTGGCCCTGCCCGACCAAGCCGACCCGCTGGCCGAACCCGCCAGCGCCAGCGCGCACGACCTGGCCTATGCCGCTGCGCGCCGCTTGGGCTTCATCGAAGCCGACGCCGCCGCCATTGCCCGCGCCTGGCAGCGCCGCAGCGAGCGCGAGGGCGCTTGGCGCGCCGACTGGCCCAGCGACGCGCAAGATTTCGGCCTGACCCAGCAGCCGAGCACCGCCTCGGCACCCGAACCCGCCTTCGCCCCCTGCCCGACCGAACTCGGGCTCTACGCCGTGCTGCCCAGCGCCGCTTGGGTGCAGCGCATGGCCCAAGCCGGCGTGCCCACGCTGCAACTGCGCTTCAAATCAAGCGACCCTGCCGCCGTGCGCGCCGAGGTGCAGGCCGCCACCGCCGCCGTGCAAGCCGTAGCCAGCGCCAGCGGCCAGCCCCCCAGCCGATTGTTCATCAACGACCACTGGCAAGCCGCGATCGAATCCGGCGCCTACGGCGTGCACCTGGGGCAAGAAGACCTCGACACCGTGCCCCCGGACGCCCTTCCCGCGCTGCGCCGCGCCGGGCTGCGGCTGGGCCTGAGCACGCACGGCTACGCCGAGCTGCTGCGCGCCGCCCGTTTGCGGCCCAGCTACGTGGCGCTCGGGGCGGTCTACCCCACCACCCTCAAAGCCATGGCCACCGTGCCGCAAGGCAGCGCGCGCCTGCACGCCTACGCGCAGTTGCTGCGCGGCCTGCTGCCCAGCGTGGCCATCGGCGGCATCGGGCCCGAGCAGTTGCCGGCCATTGCCGCCAGCGGCGTGGGATCGTTTGCCGTGGTGCGCGCCCTCACCAGCGCGCCCGACCCTGAGGCGGCTGCGCACGCGCTGATGCAGCACTGGGCACGTTTGCGCGGCGTCTGAGTGCCGTTTGTGCGAGCGCGAGGCGATGCCCCCCGGGCATGAAAGCTGCGGTTGCAGACTGAGCCTTGCTTTCTGGCACGACTCCCGCCACAATCACACCGTAACGGCAACGACCGAAGGCCACCACCCCTGCTCCACCGTGCCTGAGTTGCGGTTCAACCCGGACGTGCCTTGCGGCGCGCTTATTTACCTCATACCTTGGTCTGGCAAAACGCTAAACCGATATGGATAAATTCAGGTACATGGCGATGTGGCCGTCGGTGCTTGGCCGGTGCGTTCATCTGGCGCAAGGCGCGGACGTGGCTGCGCTGCGCTGGGCTGTTCGATTGACTCCCGATTGGCTCCCGTGAATCGATCTTTCCCAATCTTGCTCAGGCGCTTGCTGTTCGCGGTGCTGTTCGCGCTCGGTTGCGCCGCGTTGCTGAACGCGCAGCCACCACCTGCCGCCGAGCGGCTGGTGGTGGTGCTGAACGTTGCGGGTCCGATCGGACCGGGAACGACCGATTTCGTGCGCCGCGGGATCGGGGACGCGCACCAGCGCGGAGCGCGTCTGGTCGTGCTCGAGCTCGACACGCCGGGCGGGCTCGACTCCTCGATGCGCGCCATCGTCAAGGACATCCTCGCCGCGCCGTTGCCGGTAGCGACCTTCGTCGCGCCCGAGGGTGCGCGCGCCGCCAGCGCCGGCACCTTCATCGTGTACGCGAGTCATGTCGCGGCGATGGCGCCAGCCACCACGCTCGGTGCGGCCACGCCGGTAGCCATCGGCGCCCCGGGCATCCCGGCGCCACGGCCGCCGGCTCCGCAGCCCGATCAACCGGCGGAGCGCCCGGACGGCAGGGGCGATGCGCCGGATCGTCCGGCAGCGGCCCCGGCGGCCCCAGCCGCGCCGGCCGACCCGCGGGCGGCCAAGGCCATCAGCGATGCCGCCGCCTACCTGCGCAGCCTCGCCCAACTGCGCGGGCGCAACGCCGACTTCGCCGAGCAGGCGGTGCTGCGCGCCGCCAGCCTGTCGTCCGAGGAGGCGCTCGAGGGCGGCGTGATCGACGTGGTCGCGGTCGATGTGCCGGATCTGCTGCGGCAGATCGACGGCCGCAAGGTGGATCTGGCCCAAGGGGCGCTGGTGCTCGACGTGGCCGGGGCGACGATCGAGACGGTCGAGCCCGATTGGCGCAACCGGATGCTCGCGCTGCTGTCAACCCCGATGGTGGCCGTCGTGCTGATGATGATCGGCATCTACGGGCTGTTCATCGAGTTCACCAGCCCGGGCTTCGGCGTGCCGGGCGTGGCCGGCGCGATCTGCCTGCTGCTCGGCCTGTACGCTCTGCACATGCTGCCGGTGAACTGGGTCGGCCTCGGGCTGCTGCTGCTGGGCACGACGCTGATGATCGCCGAGGTATTCGTGCCCCGGTTCGGCGTGCTCGGGCTGGGCGGGATCGTCGCCTTCATCCTCGGCGGCCTGATGCTGTTCGACGCCGAGGTGCCGGGTTTTGGCATCCCGCCGGTGGCGATCGTGACGCTCGCCCTGGCGAGCGCGGCGCTGATCTTCGTGGTCGGCGGCTTCACGCTGCGCGCGCGCGCCCGGCCGACGGTCAGCGGCACCGAGGAACTGATCGGCGCCTCGGCGACGATCTTCGCCACCGACGCCGACGGCGCGTGGGCCGATGTGCGCGGCGAACGCTGGCGCATCCGCTGCGATGCGCGGCTGGCGGTCGGGGACCGCGTGCGCGTCGCGGCTGTCGACGGGCTGACGCTGGTCGCCGTCAAGATACACTGAAACCACCGGAGAACCATCATGCTGCCAGACCTGCAAATCGCCTTGGGTGCGCTGCTTATCCTGCTGATCCTGATCGCCGTCGCGGCGGTCCGCATCCTGCGCGAGTACGAGCGCGGTGTCGTGTTCATGCTGGGTCGTTTCTGGAAGGTCAAGGGACCCGGCCTGGTGCTCATCCTGCCGGGCATCCAGCAGATGGTGCGGGTCGACCTGCGCGTAGTGACCATGGACGTGCCGCCGCAGGACGTGATCACGCGCGACAACGTGTCGGTCAAGGTCAACGCCGTCCTCTACTTTCGCGCTGTCGATCCGCAGCGGGCGATCATCCAGGTCGAGAACTACCTGATGGCCACCAGCCAGCTCGCGCAGACCACGCTGCGCGCGGTGCTCGGCAAACACGAACTCGACGAACTGCTGGCCGAGCGCGAGCGCTTAAACCTCGACATCCAGAGAATCCTCGACGCAGCCACTGAAGGCTGGGGCATCAAGGTCGCCAACGTCGAGATCAAGCACGTGGACCTGAACGAGACGATGGTGCGCGCAATCGCACGCCAAGCCGAAGCCGAACGCGAGCGCCGCGCCAAGGTCATCCACGCCGAGGGCGAGAAGCAGGCCGCAGCGGCGTTGCTCGAGGCGGCGCAGATGCTCGCGCGCCAGCCCGAGGCGATGCAGTTGCGCTATCTGCAGACCTTGACGCAGGTCGCCGGCGACCGCGGTTCCACCATCGTGTTCCCGCTGCCGATGGACCTGATCGGGCCGCTGTTGAACCTCAGACGCCCCGAGGCCGCCAACCCCGAGTGAGCGCCCGCACCGCATCGGGCGGCCGGGCAAGCGCGCGGCCCAAAGGCGCGCGCGGCACGGGTATACATGGGCGCTAAAATCGACCCCATTCGAGCGCCTTGCGTGGCGCCGAACGCCTCACCCGCCCCTTCATTTACAGTCTTTGCCATGTCCCTCTTTGCCGCCGTCGAAATGGCCCCGCGCGACCCGATCCTGGGTCTGAACGAGCAGTTTGCAGCCGACCCACGCCCCAACAAAGTCAACCTGGGCGTCGGGGTTTATTACGACGACGAGGGCAAGCTGCCGCTGCTGCAATGCGTGCAACTGGCCGAGCGCGCCCTGATGGAAAAACCCGCCGCACGCGGCTACCTGCCCATTGACGGCATTGCCGCCTACGACAACGCCGTCAAGGCGCTGGTGTTTGGTGCCGCCAGCGAGGCGGTGCAAAGCGGCCGCGTGGCCACGGTGCAGGCCATCGGCGGCACCGGCGGCCTCAAGATCGGGGCCGACTTCCTGAAAAAACTCAAGCCCGGTGCCCAGGTGCTGATCAGCGACCCGAGCTGGGAAAACCACCGCGCCCTGTTCACCCAGGCCGGCTTTGAAGTCGGCACCTACGCCTACTACGACGCAGCGCAGCGCGGCCTGGACTTCGCCGGCATGCTCGCCAGCCTGGAAGCCGCCGCCCCCGGTACCATCGTGCTGCTGCACGCCTGCTGCCACAACCCGACCGGCTACGACCTCACCCCCGCGCAGTGGCAGCAGGTGGTGGCGCTGGTCAAAGCGCGCGGCCTCACGCCCTTCCTCGACATGGCTTACCAGGGCTTTGGCCACGGCATCGTCGAAGACGGCGCGGTGATCCAGCAGTTTGTGGCCGCCGGCCTCGATTTGCTGGTCTCGACCTCGTTTTCCAAGAGCTTCAGCCTCTACGGCGAACGCGTGGGCGCGCTCTCGGTGCTGTGCGCCAGCAAAGACGAAGCCGCGCGCGTGCTGTCGCAGCTCAAAATCGTGATCCGCACCAACTACTCGAATCCGCCCACGCACGGCGGTGCCATCGTGGCCGTGGTGCTCAACGACCCCAAGCTGCGCGAGCTGTGGGTGCACGAGCTGGGTGAAATGCGCGTGCGCATCAAGCACATGCGCCAGCAACTGGTGGCCGGGCTGAAAGCCGCCGGGGTGCAGCAAGACATGGGCTTCATCACCGCGCAGATCGGCATGTTCAGCTACTCGGGCCTGAGCAAGGAGCAGATGCTGCGCCTGCGCAGCGAATTCGGCGTCTATGGCACCGACAGCGGCCGCATGTGCGTGGCGGCGCTCAACAGCCACAACATCGGACACGTCTGCCGCTCGATTGCGGCGGTGCTTTGAGGCACCTGCGCGAACCGGGTGTGACGCGCAGCATTTAGTCAGGACAAAATCCGTACATCCTGATATTATGTTGCACCGCAACAATTACCAAGGGCAAGCCCATGCTGTACCAAATTTATGAAAACCAGCGCTCGCTGATCGAGCCCTTTTCCGACTTTGCGCAAATGACCGCCAAGTTGTTTGCCAACCCGCTCTCGCCGCTGGGCCAGGTGCCGATGGCGCAACGCATCGCCGCCGCCTACGACCTCGTGCACCGCTTGGGCAAGGACTACGAAAAGCCTGAGTTCGGCATCCGCCACGTGGACATCGAGGGCCAGCACGTGGCGATCGACGAGCGCATCGAGATCGACAAGCCCTTTTGTGAGCTGCGCCGCTTCAAGCGCTTTTCCGACCACCCCGAGACCCTGACCCGGCTCAAAACGCAGCCGGTGGTGCTGATCGTGGCGCCGCTGTCGGGCCACTACGCCACGCTGCTGCGCGACACCGTGCGCACCATGCTGCGCGAGCACAAGGTCTATATCACCGACTGGAAAAACGCGCGCATGGTGCCGCTGGCCGAGGGCGATTTTCACCTCGACGACTACGTGAATTATGTGCAGGAGTTCATCCGCCATCTGCAGCAAAAATACGGCAACTGCCACGTCATGAGCGTCTGCCAGCCCACCGTTCCGGTGCTGGCTGCGGTCTCGCTGATGGCCAGCCGGGGCGAGCTGGCCCCGCTGTCCATGACTATGATGGGCGGCCCGATCAATGCCCGCAAGTCGCCCACCTCGGTCAACAACCTGGCGGCGCAGCGCAGCTTCGCGTGGTTCGAGAACAACGTGATCTACCGCGTCCCGACCAATTTCCCAGGTGCTGGGCGGCGCGTCTATCCGGGCTTTTTGCAGCATACCGGCTTCATCGCCATGAACCCGGACCGGCACGCCAGCAGCCACTACGACTACTTCCGCGACCTGATCAAGGGCGACAACGAGAGCGCCGAGGCGCACCGCCAGTTTTACGACGAGTACAACGCGGTGCTCGACATGGACGCGCACTACTACCTCGAAACCATCAACACCGTGTTCCAGGAGTTCAAGCTCATGCACGGCACCTGGGATGTGCGCAACGAACAAGGGCAGCCCGAGCGCGTGCGCCCGCAAGACATCCGCAACACCGGGCTGCTGACGGTGGAGGGCGAGCTCGACGACATTTCGGGCTGCGGCCAGACCCGCGCCGCGCACGATCTGTGCACCGGCATCGCCGACCCGGAGCAGCGCCACTACGAGGTGCCGGGGGCCGGGCATTACGGGATTTTCAGCGGCCGGCGCTGGCGCGAGCAGGTCTATCCGATCGTGCGCGCCTTCATTGTCGAGCACGAACCCACCTCGGCTGCAGCCCAAGAAGCGGCGCGCAAGGGCGCGGCCGAGCTCGACGATGGCGACTCGGACGAAGCGCCACCCCGCAAGCTGGCCGCCACCACCATTACGGACTCGGCGGCGGCGTCCAGGCGCGCGTCGCGCAAACCCGCTGCCGGTGAATGAAGAAAGCCTGATCGAGCGCATCGACGCACTGCTGCCGCAAACGCAGTGCCGCCGCTGCGGCTACCCAGACTGCCACAGCTACGCCGTCGCGCTGGCGGCGGGCGCGGCCGAAATCAACCAGTGCCCGCCCGGCGGCCAAGCGGGTGTGGCGCGGCTGGCGGCCCTGTTCGGCCGCCCGGCCCTGCCCCTGAACCCGGCCCACGGCGCTGAAGGCCCCATGACGCTGGCGGTGATCGACGAGCAGTGGTGCATAGGCTGCACCCTGTGCCTCAAGGTCTGCCCGACCGACGCGATTGTGGGCACGCACAAGCGCATGCACACCGTGATCGAACCCTATTGCACCGGCTGCGACCTGTGCCTGCCGGTGTGCCCGGTGGACTGCATCCAGATGGTTCCTGTCGCGGCCTCAAACGGGGGGCAGAGCGCCGCTACCGGCTGGGCCGCTTGGAGCCCGGCGCAAGCCGGGCAGGCGCGCCAGCGCTACACCCAGCGCCAGCAGCGGCTGGAGCGCTACACGCAAGCGCAACAGCAGCGCCTGATCACCAAGGCCGAGAGCAAATTGGCCGACCTGCCCAGCCACTCCAAACACACCGACCCGGCCACGCTGGAGCGCAAGCGTGCGCTGATCGAGGCCGCGCTGGCGCGTGCCCGGGCGGCACAGGCGGCGCGGGTGCTCTGATCAATCCGCAGCTTGATCCGCCGCCTGGCCCTGCGCGCGCAGCCCTAGGCGCGCAAACAGGGCGCGGTCGCGCGCTGCCTGCGGGTTGGCGGTGGTGAGCAGCCGGTCGCCATAAAAGATCGAATTGGCCCCAGCGGCAAAGCACAGCGCTTGCAGCGCGTCGTCCATCTGCTCGCGCCCGGCCGAGAGCCGCACCCAGGCGCGCGGCATGGTGATGCGCGCCACCGCGATGGTGCGCACGAACTCGAAGGGGTCAATCGGCTCGGCGTTGGCCAGCGGGGTGCCCGGCATGGGAACTAGGTTGTTGATTGGCACCGACTCCGGGTAGGGGTCGAGCTTGGCCAGTTGCGCGATCAGGCCGGCGCGTTGCGCGCGCGTCTCGCCCATGCCGACGATGCCGCCGCTGCACACATTGATGCCGGCCTGGCGCACGTGCTCGAGCGTGTCGAGCCGGTCTTGGTAGCTGCGCGTGCTGATGATCTGACCGTAAAAATCGGGCGCGCTGTCGAGGTTGTGGTTGTAGTAATCGAGCCCAGCGTCTTTGAGCTGCTGCGCCTGAGCGGCGTCGAGCATGCCGAGCGTCATGCAGGTTTCCAGCCCAAGCGCACGCACGCCCTGCACCATTTCGGTGACGCGCTGCAGATCGCGCATTTTGGGGCTGCGCCAGGCCGCGCCCATGCAAAAACGGCTCGCCCCTTGGGCCTTGGCGTCGCTGGCGGCTTGCAGCACGGCATCGAGCGGCATGAGTTTGCTGGCTTCGATGCCAGCATCGAAGTGCGCCGACTGCGGGCAGTAGCCACAGTCTTCGGCGCAACCGCCGGTCTTGATCGAGAGCAGGGTCGAGAGCTGCACCTCGTTGGGGTCAAAGTGCTGCCGGTGCACCTGCTGTGCCTGAAACAGCAAGTCCAGCAGCGGCAGCGCGTACAGGGCTTCGATGGCGGCTTGCGGCCAGCGTGGCGCGGAGGCGTTTTCGGCCTGTGGATTTGGCGCGGCACCGGCTGGCTGGGTGCTGCCTGCAGCGGCTCCAGATGCCCCTGCACGGCGCAGGGCGGAAAGGTCGATCGGGATTGTGCAAGTACTCATCGCAAGGGGGGCTGTGGGTTTAGGGGTTGAGGGGCCGCTTGGGGGCTTTGCATCAGGGTCGTGCGGGGGGCGGATCGGGCAGCTCAAACAGGGCGCGCAGCGCAGCATCATCCAAATGCGCGGCGGCGGCTTGGGCCATTTGCGCGGCGCTGGCAGTGGCCAGCCGGGGCAGCACGCCCAGGCAGGGGGTTTGGTGGCGGCGCTGGAATTCGTGTCGCAGCGTAGCCAGGTTCTCGGTCAAAAAGGGCATGTCGGGGTCGAGCGTGTTGGCTACCCAGCCGCCCAGGCGCAGGCCGCGCGCGCCGATGGCCTCGGCCGTGAGCAGCGCGTGGTTGATGCAGCCCAGCCGCAGCCCCACCACCAGCACCAGCGGCAGGCCGAGGGCGCGCATCAGGTCGGAGCTGTCCCAGTCTGGTCCCAAGGGCACGCACAGGCCCCCGGCCCCTTCGGCCACCAGCACCTCGACTTGTTGCGCCAGTTGCCGCGCCCCCTGCTGCAAGCGCTCAAATTCGATGGTTTTGCCTTCCAGCGCCGCTGCGATGTGGGGCGCGCAGGCGGTGCGCAGTTGCAGCGGCCCCACCTGCTCGGGGCGCACACCGGGCCAGCCGGCCGCCCACAGGGTCTGCACGTCATCGTTGAGCCACTGGCCATCGACCGCTTCCATGCCGGAGGCCACCGGTTTGTAGCCGGCAGCGCGCAGCCCTTGCGCGCCCAGCCAGTGCAGCAAGCCGGCGCTGACGCGGGTTTTGCCGACTTCGGTGTCGGTGCCGGTGACGAAGCAGCCCCTCAGGGCGGGGGCGGGGGCGGTAGCAAGGCTCATGAATGCAATTCCTGCAAAGATTCGGCCAGCGCCGCCAGCAGCCGATCGAGGTCGGCGTGCGTGTGGCTGGCGCTGAAAGTAAGCCGCAGGCGCGCACTGCCCACGGGCACGGTTGGGGGGCGGATCGCGGGCACCCGCAGGCCGCGCGCCTGCAAGGCGGCGTCCAAGGCCAGCGTGCGCGCATTATCGCCGACGATCAGCGGCTGGATCGGGGTGTGCGAATCGGGCAGGTGCAGCCCGCCCTGCCCGCCCTGCGTTGACTTCAGCAAGGGCTGCACACCGGCGCGCCAGCGCCCAATCAAGTCCGCCAGATGCGCCCGCCGTGCAGCGCCTTCGGGGCCTTCGATCAAATCCAAGCTGCTTTGCAGCGCCTGCGCCAGTGCGGGCGGCAGCGCCGTGGTGTAGATGTAGCTGCGGCCGCGTTGCAGCAGCCACTCGACGATGCTGGGGTGCGCGGCCACGAAAGCCCCATACACGCCCGCCGCCTTGCCCAGCGTGCCCATGTAGATCAGGCGCTCGCTGCGCAGCCCAAAGTGCTGCAAGCAGCCGTGCCCGCGCGCGCCCAGCACCCCAAAGCCGTGCGCGTCGTCGACGATCAGCCAGGCGTCGTGGCGCTCGGCCAGTTGCAGCAGCGCGGGCAGGTCGGCCAGGTCGCCGTCCATGCTGAACACCGCGTCGGTGACGATGAGCTTGAGCGGCGTGGTGCAAGCCTGCAACTGCTGCGCCAGCGCATCGAGGTCGGCGTGCGGGAAGCGCTGCACCGCCGCCTTGGCCAGCCGCGCGCCGTCGATCAGCGAGGCGTGGTTAAGCTGGTCGCAAAACAGCGTGGCCGAGTCCTCACCCAAGGCCGTGAGCAGCGCGATATTGGCCGCGTAACCGCTGCCAAACAGCAGCGCACGCGCGCCCGGGATGTGCGCCGCCTGCCAGTCGGCCAGCCGCTCCTCGAGCGCGGCGTGCGCCTCGTAGTGGCCGCTGACCAGGTGCGAAGCCCCGCTGCCCACGCCCCAGCGCCGCGCCGCGTCGGCCAGCGCCTGCACCAGCGCCGGGTGATTGGCCAGCCCGAGGTAGTCGTTGCTGCAAAAAGCCAGCAGCGGCGCGTCGGCGCCTTGCAGTTGCAGGTGCGGCTGGCACGGGGTGGTGAGGGTGCGCAAGCGCCGCCGCAGCGCTGCGGCGTCGAGTTCAAGCAAGCGGCGGTTCAGGTGTTCGATCAGCATCGGGGGGCATGGGGGCGGTCGGATACCCAGCCGCCGCCGGGTTCAGGGTCTCGTTCAGCGTGTCGATCAAGCGCGCGCCCAGCCAGCGCGCCAGCGCTTCGTCGAGCACGTAGGGCGGCATCAGATAGACCGTGCGCCCGATCGGGCGTATCAGCAACTCGTGCGTGCGCCCGACCAAGTGCAGGCGCTCGGCAAAGCGCTCGGGGGCGTGTTCGGCGCGCACATCGAAGGCCCAGATCATGCCGCAGCGGCGCAGGTGCTCCAGGCGCGGGTCTTGCGCCAGCGGGGCCAGCGCGGCGTCGAGCACCGCCGCCATACGGGCGTTGTCGCCCAGCACATCGCGCTGCTCAAAACGCTCCAGCACCGCCAGCGCGGCGCGGCAGGCGAGCGCGTTGCCGCTGTAAGAGTGCGAGTGCAGGAAGCCGCGCGCCACCTCATCGCTCAAAAAGGCGCGGTAGATGGCGCTGCGGCACAGCACCACCGAGAGCGGCATAAAGCCGCCGGTGATGCCCTTGGAGAGGCACAGCAGATCGGGCCAGATACCGGCTTGCTGGCAAGCAAAAAAGCTGCCGGTGCGGCCAAAGCCCACCGCGATTTCGTCGGCAATCAAGTGCACCTGGTAGCGCTCGCACAACTCGCGCGCGCGGCGCAGGTAGTGCGCATGGTGCATGGCCATGCCGGCCGCGCCCTGCACCAGCGGCTCGACGATCAGCGCCGCGATGTGGGCGTGGCGCTGCGCCAGCAGGGCCTCCAGCGCAGCGGCGGCGCGCTCGGCCACGGCGGCCGCGTCTTCACCCGGCTGCGCTAGGCGCGCATCGGGCGAGGGCACCAAGTGCGCACCGCCGTAGAGCAGCGGCGCGTAGGCGCGGCGAAACACCGGCACGTCGGTCACGGCCAGCGCGCCCAGCGTCTCGCCGTGGTAGCCGCCTTGCAGGCAGACGAACTCGCGCTTGGCCGGCTGGCCGCAGTTGCTCCAGTGGTGCACGCTCATCTTGAGCGCGATTTCCACTGCCGAAGCGCCGTCGCTGGCAAAAAACAAGTGCCCCAGTTCGCCTTCGGTGCGCGCGCTCAGGCGCTCGGCCAGCTCCACCGCCGGTGCGTGGGTGCAACCGGCCAGCATCACGTGCGGCAGTTCGTCGAGCTGGGCCTTGATGGCGGCGACGATGCCAGGGTCGGCATGGCCAAACAGGTTCACCCACCAGCTGCTGCTGGTGTCGAAATAGCGCCGCCCCTCGGGGTCGTGCAGCCACGGGCCGCGGGCGCGCGCGACCGGCAGCGGCGGCACGGCGGCGGCGCGCTGCATCTGGGTGCAGGGGTGCCAGACGCTGGCTAGGCTGCGCTGCTGCCAGGCGGCGCTGCGCTCGCCCATCGTTAAAGCAGGGGGTTGCAACGGCGCCATCAGGTCAAGGTGGGCGGCGTGAGGCGCTGCGAAAGCTTGTTCAGAATGCGCATCGGCATGGGCTTGGATAAAAATGGAGCAGTGCTTGCAACAGACTTCAATGATAACCTTGCCTGCCTCCTTGTCTGCCGCTCAGCCCAGCACGTCGCGAATCTGCTGCAAAGCCGCGGGGTCGTCCAGAGTGCTCAAGTCGCCCGGGTCGCGACCCTCGCACACCGCCTGCATGGCGCGGCGCAGCAGCTTGCCCGAGCGCGTCTTGGGCAGCGTGGCCACGAAGCCCACCCGCGCCGGCCGCGCCACGGCCCCAAGCTGCGCATCCACACACTGCATGATGGCCTGCTCTTGCTCCCGCATCGCTTCGGCCGAGGCCAGCAGCGCCGGGTTTTTGCTCACCACAAAAGCCATGGCCACCTGGCCCTTGAGGGCGTCGGCACGGCCCACCACCGCCACCTCGGCCACGTTGGGGTGGCTGGCAATGGCCTCCTCGATTTCGCGCGTGCCCAGCCGGTGCCCGGCCACGTTGATCACGTCGTCGGTGCGGCCAAGGATGAAGTAATAACCTGCTTCGTCGCGCACGCCCCAGTCAAAGGTGCTGTAGAGGCTGCGCCCTGGGATGCTGGACCAGTAGGTGCGCAGGTAGCGTGCGTCGTCGCCCCACACGGTTTGCAAACAGCCCGGCGGCAGCGGCCCTGCTATCGCCAGCACGCCCTTGCGATTGGGCTCGGTGATGTCTAGGCCCGTGCCCTCGTCCACCAGGCGCAGGTCGTAGCCATAGACGGCGCGGCCGGGCGAGCCGATCTTGCCCACGGCGGCGGGCTCCACGCCGCTGCACAGCGCCAAAATCGGCCAGCCGGTCTCGGTCTGCCAGTAGTTGTCGATGATCGGTTTGTTGATCGCAGCCCCGATCCAGCTCGCGGTCGGCTCATCCAGCGGCTCGCCGGCCAGGAACAGGGCTTTGAGGCTGGAGAGGTCGTATTTGCTCAGGTAGGCCGGATCGTGCTTTTTGAGCACGCGCGCCGCCGTGGGGGCCGAGAACATCACGTTGACGCGGTATTTTTCCACCAACTGCCACCAGATGCCGGCGTCAGGGCGGATCGGCAAGCCTTCGTACATCAGGGTGGCCATGCCGTTGAGCAGCGGGCCGTAGATGATGTAGCTGTGCCCGACCACCCAGCCGATGTCGGAGGTGGCAAAAAAGGTTTCGCCCGGCTGGCTGAGGTAGATGTGGCGCATGGAGGCCGCCAGCGCCACCGCGTAGCCGCCGGTGTCGCGCTGCACCCCTTTGGGCTTGCCAGTGGTGCCGCTGGTGTAGAGGATGTAGCTGGGCTCGCTGCTCTCCAGCCACTCGCACGGCACCTCGGTGTGCAGGCACTGGGCGCGCGCAGTGGCGTAATCCACATCGCGCCCGGCTTGCAGTGTGAGTTCGGCCAGGCCGCGGTTGACCAGCAGCACCCGCTGCGGCGGGTGCTCGCTCAGGCGCAGCGCTTCATCGAGCAGGGGCTGGTAGGCCAAGACCTTGCCGCCGCGCATGCCGGCGTCGGCGCTGATGATCAGGGCCGGGCGCGCGTCGTCGATGCGGTTGGCCAGCGCGTGGCTGGCAAAACCGCCAAACACCACCGAATGGATGGCCCCGATGCGCGCACAAGCCAGCATGGCAAAGGCGGCCTCGGCGATCATGGGCATGTAGATCAGCACCCGGTCGCCCTTGCGCACGCCCAAATGCAGCAGCACCGCCGCCATGCGCTGCACCTCGGCGTGCAGCTCGCGGTAGCTGTAAACCTGCTCGATCCCGGTCTCGGACGAGACGAAAATGAGCGCATTTTGCTCGGCCCGATCGGCCAGGTGCCGATCAACCGCGTTGTGGCACAAATTGGTGCGCCCGCCCACGAACCAGCGCGCAAAAGCGGGGTTGCTGGCGTCGCAGACCTGCTCAAAGGGCTGCTGCCAGTCGATCAACTGCGCCTGTTCGGCCCAGAAGGCCTCGCGTTCGTCGATCGAGCGGCGGTAAAAATCGGCGTAACTGGCGTAACTGGCGTGGCTGGCGTGGGGGTCTGCGGCGCTGTCGGTCATGGGCGGTTTGCTCCTGTAGCGGCTGTAGGGGCGGCAGCCTTGGGTTTTTTCTTCAACGGGACCGATTTTGACCGCACGGCTTGCGTGTGCCTGACGCCCGCCCCCCAGCGCACCAAAGGCTTGCACCGCCACCACGGCCTTCGGGCTTCAGGCCGCAGCAGCCACCGCAAACCGGAACTGACCCGGTGCCTGGATCGGATCGACATCGACCGCGATCGTGCTCTTGGGCGCAAAACGCCCTTCCAGAATCTGGCGCGAGAGCGGGTTTTCGATGCGCTGCTGGATCGCGCGTTTGAGCGGGCGCGCCCCAAACACCGGGTCGAAGCCGACCTTGGCCAGCTCCGCCAGCGCCGCCTCGCTCACTTGCAGCCCCAGTTCAAACCCGGCCAAGCGCTGGGTGAGCACCTGCAACTGGATGCGGGCGATGCGCGCGATGTGCTCGGCATCGAGGCCGTGAAAGAGCACGGTTTCGTCGATGCGGTTGAGGAATTCGGGCCGGAAATGCTGCTTGAGCTCGCCCCACACCGCCTCTTTGATGTCTTCAGGGTCCTGCCCGACCATGGCCTGGATCAGCGGCGAGCCGATGTTTGAGGTCATGGCGATGACCGTGTTTTTGAAGTTCACCGTGCGCCCCTGGCCGTCGGTGAGGCGCCCGTCATCGAGCACTTGCAGCAGCACGTTGAACACATCCGGGTGCGCTTTTTCCACTTCATCGAGCAAAATCACGCTGTAGGGCTTGCGCCGCACCAGTTCGGTCAGGTAGCCGCCTTCCTCGTAGCCCACGTAGCCCGGCGGGGCGCCAATCAGGCGCGCGACCGAGTGCTTTTCCATGAACTCGCTCATGTCGACGCGGATCAGGTGCTCCTCGCTGTCGAACAAAAACGCCGCCAGCGCCTTGCACAGCTCGGTCTTGCCCACGCCCGTGGGGCCGAGGAACAAAAAGCTGCCCAGCGGCCGGTTCGGGTCTGAGAGGCCGGCGCGGCTGCGGCGAATGGCGTTGGCCACCGCCACGATGGCTTCGTCCTGGCCCACCACGCGCTGGTGCAGATTGGCCTCCATTTGCAGCAGCTTGTCGCGCTCGCCCTGCATCAGCTTGGCGACCGGAATGCCGGTGGCGCGCGCCACCACTTCGGCGATTTCTTCGGCCCCGACCTGGGTGCGCAGCAGCTTGGGTGCACCCGTTGCGCCCTGCCCAGAAGCCTCTTGGGCTTGCGCTTCGCGCAGGCGCTTTTCCAGCTCGGGCAGGCGGCCGTATTGCAGTTCGGCGACGCGGTTGAAGTCGCCCTTGCGGGTCCAGTCGTCGATCTGGATTTTGATTTGCTCGATGTCTTTGCGCACCTGGTCCGAACCCTGGGCAGCGGCTTTTTCGCTTTTCCAGAGCTCCTCCAAGTCGGCTGCCTCGCGTTGCAGCTTGCTCAGTTCCTCTTCGAGCAGCGCCATGCGTTTTTGCGAGGCTTCGTCTTTTTCTTTGCGCACCGCCTCGCGCTCGATCTTGAGCTGGATCATGCGCCGGTCCAGCTTGTCCATCGCTTCGGGCTTGGAGTCGATCTCGATCTTGATCTTGGCTGCGGCTTCGTCGATCAGGTCGATGGCCTTGTCGGGCAGGAAGCGGTCGGTGATGTAGCGGTGGCTGAGCTCGGCCGCGGCGACGATGGCCGGGTCGGTGATCTCCACGCCGTGGTGCACCTCGTACTTTTCCTGCAAGCCGCGCAGAATGGCGACGGTGGCCTCGACGCTGGGCTCATCGACCAGCACTTTCTGGAAACGGCGCTCCAGCGCGGCGTCTTTTTCCACGTATTTGCGGTACTCGTCGAGCGTGGTGGCGCCGATGCAGTGCAGTTCGCCCCGCGCCAGCGCCGGTTTGAGCATGTTGCCGGCGTCGATCGCACCTTCGGCCCGGCCGGCCCCGACCATGGTGTGCAGCTCGTCGATGAACAGGATGATGCGGCCCTCGTCGGCCGCCACTTCCTTGAGCACCGATTTGAGGCGCTCCTCGAACTCGCCGCGGTATTTGGCCCCGGCCAGCAGCCCGGCCATATCGAGCACCAGCACGCGCTTTTCTTTCAGGCTCTCGGGCACTTCGCCGGCCACGATGCGCTGCGCCAGCCCCTCAACGATGGCGGTTTTGCCCACGCCGGGCTCGCCGATCAGCACCGGGTTGTTTTTGCTGCGCCGCTGCAGCACCTGGATGGCGCGGCGGATTTCGTCGTCGCGCCCGATCACCGGGTCCAGCTTGCCAGCACGGGCGCGCTCGGTCAGATCGAGCGTGTATTTTTTCAGCGCCTCGCGCTGGCCCTCGGCCTCGGGGTTGTCCACTTTCTGGCCGCCGCGCAGCGCCGCGATCGCCGCCTCCAGCGGCGGGCGTTTCAGGCCGGCCAGGCGCGCGGCATCGGCCAGCGCGAGCTTGCTGTCGGCCAGCGCCAGCAAGAACAGCTCGCTGGCGACGAACTGGTCGCCGCGCTTGAGGGACTCTTTTTCCGCCGCCTGCAGCAGCCCCACGCTGTCGCGCCCGACCTGCACCTGCTCTTGCCCCTGCACCGAGGGCAGCTTGGCCAGCGCCTCGTCGGCCGCCTGCGCCAGCGCCGCCACGTTGACCCCGGCGCGCTGCAGCAGCGCCTTGGGGCCGTCGGGCTGGCGCAGCAAGGCGGAGAGCAAGTGCGCCGGTTCGATGTAGGCGTGATCTTGCGCCAGCGCCAAGGTCTGCGCTTCGTTGAGGGCCTGCTGGAATTTGGTGGTCAGTTTGTCGAGTCGCATACACAGCTTTCGCAAAGGGTGATGCAGCCTAAGTTGGGGACTGAGCAAGGGATTTCAAGCCGCCTTGCAAGCCGTGTTTGGGCGCCACTAGATTGTGCGCCTGTGCGCCTGTGCGCGCCGGATTTAGCTCGGGCTGGCGTTGCTGGCTGCGAGGCCCCATTTGGCCAACGCCGCGTCGTCGCAGGCGCGCGCATCGACCCAGCGCGAACCGGCGGCACCGTGCTCTTTTTTCCAGAACGGCGCTTGGGTTTTGAGGTAGTCCATCAAAAACTCGCAGGCTTGAAAGGCTTCGCCCCGGTGCGCCGCCGTCACCGCCACCAGCACGATCTGCTCGCCCAAGCCCAGCCGCCCGACGCGGTGCACTACGCGCGCGCCAAAGATCTCGAAGCGCTGGCGCGCCTGATCGATCATGGCCTCGATGGCGCGCTCGGTCATGCCGGGGTAGTGCTCCAGCTCCAGGGAGTCGAGCGACCCCTCAGGCCCAAGCGTGGAGGCCGAACCCACTCCAGCGCCGGGCCGCCCCAAGCTGGAGTGCGCCCCCTCGGGGGGCAGCGCAGCCGCTTGAGCGGCAAGCGTGGGGGCCCATTCCCTCACGAGTCCCACAAAAGCCACGGCTGCCCCCACCCGCGCATCGGCGGCGTGCAGAGCGGCCACTTCGGCGCTCAGGTCGAAATCCTCGGTCTGGATGCGCACTTGCGCCAAGGCTGCGGGCTGCGCGGCCACCTTCAGCCCCCTGTCACCGGTGGGAAAAAAGCCACTTCGTCGCCGTCCTTGAGCGCCGCCGACTCGGGCACCATGGCCTGATTCAGCGCCGCGCGCACCGCACGCCCGCGCCCCAGCGCCTCGGCGTGGGCACCGCCGCGCGCGATCAGCTCGTCGCGCAAATCGGCCACGGTGGCCGCCGCCGTAGGCAGGCTCGACTCGGTCGTCCCCAAGGCCTCGCGCAGGGCGGCAAAAAAACGGATTTGGATGGTGTGCATGGCTGGATTGTGCGCGCCCTCCTTGGTGGAAAGGCCGCGTTGTAGACATTGTAGCGGTGCAGTTTTGGCATCGCATACCATGCGCCTGAGAGTCCAGCCCCCCAAGCTTGCACTACACTGCAAGCGTGAGCCTGACCGACACCGACCTCCATCTGTTGCAGCGCCTGCTGCAAGCACAGCGCTTGGCCGCGCTGGCCACCTTGCACAAAGGCGAGCCTGCGGTTTCCATGGTGCCTTTTGCGCTGCTGCCCGAGTGCGGCAGCGCGGTCGTCCACGTGAGCCGACTGGCCACCCACAGCAAAGACATGCTGGAGCACCCGGCGGTGGCGCTGCTGATGATGGCCGATGCGCAGACCGGTGTGCAGACCGATGCGCAGGCCGACGACAACCCGCTGGCGCGGCCGCGCCTGAGCCTCAAGGGCCGCGCGCTGCCCTGCCCGGTTGATTCGCCGCGCTACGCCGCCGCCCGCGCCGCCTACCAGGAGCGGCTGCCCGAAGCGCAGGAGCTGTTCGCTTTCCCAGACTTTGCGCTGTTCGTGGTCGAGCTCCAATCGGCGCGCTTCGTGGCCGGCTTTGGGCGCGCCTACGCGCTCACGGCCGAGCGCTGGCGCGCCGTGCTGGCACCCACAGCAAGCGCTGCCAGGACGGAGCTTGGCAGCGCAGCGGTTTAACCCAGCAGCCGCTGGCGCGCCTGCGCGTACTCGCGCTTGAGTTGCGCCACCCGTTCGGCCGCCGGCAGCACGCGGTCGATCGCGCCTATGCCCTGGCCGCAGCCCCAGATGTCTTTCCAAGCCTTGGCCGCAGCGCCGCCGAAGTTCATCGCGCTTGGGTCGCTCTCGGGCAGTTTGTCTGGGTCGAGCCCAGCGTTGCGGATCGAGGCCTTGAGGTAGTTGCCGTGTACGCCGGTGAACAGGTTGCTGTAGACGATGTCGTCCGAGTTGCTCTGCACCACGCAATCTTTGTATTCGGCGCTGGCGCGCGCTTCTTCGGTGGCGATGAAGGCCGAGCCGATGTAGGCAAAGTCGGCCCCCATGGCCTGTGCTGCCAGCACCGCGCTGCCGCTGGCGATGGAGCCCGAGAGCGCCAGCGGGCCGTCGAACCACTGGCGGATTTCCTGCACCAGCGCAAAGGGGCTTTTCACGCCCGCGTGCCCACCAGCCCCGGCGGCCACCGCCACCAAACCATCAGCCCCTTTTTCAATCGCTTTGTGCGCAAAGGCGTTGTTGATGATGTCGTGCAGCACCACCCCGCCCCAGCTGTGCACGGCCTGGTTCACATCGACGCGCGCGCCCAGGCTGGTGATGACGATCGGCACCCGGTACTTGGCGCACAGCGCCAGGTCTTGCTCCAGCCGGTCGTTGCTCTTGTGCACGATCTGGTTGATGGCAAAGGGGGCCGACGGTTGCTCGGGGTGTGCGCGGTCGTGTGCCGCCAGCGCCTCGGTAATTTCGGCCAGCCATTCGTCTAGCTGCGAGGCCGGGCGCGCATTGAGCGCCGGCATGGAGCCCACGATGCCGGCCTGGCACTGGGCGATCACGAGTTTGGGGTTGCTGATGATGAACAGCGGCGCGCCGATGACCGGAAATGGCACGCGCTGCAAGGCGGCTGGCAAATGGGACATGAAAAGATCGCTCGCTAGGTTCAAAACAATTCGGGGGCCATCGCGCTCACGGCGGCATGGCCTTCGACGATGCTGTCGCGCTGGCCGCTGGCGCGGCTGAGCAGGTGATCGGCGTAAAAACGCGCGGTGATGATCTTGGCGCGCATGAAATCGGCCTCGTTGCCGGCCGCCAGCTCGCGCTCGGCCACCAGCAGCGCGCGCGCCAACTGCCAGCCCGCCACCAGGTTGCCGCCCAGCAGCAGGTAGGGCACGCTGCCGGCAAAAACCGCGTTCGGGTCGGCCTTGGCGTTCCCGAGCACGAACTCCACCACTTCCAGAAAAGCCAGCCGCGCCGCCTGCAGCCGCTGGCACACCGCCAGCGCATGGGCGCTGCCGCTGGCTTGCAGCTCGGCTTCGGTGCGCTCGATCTGCCCCGCCAGCGCACGCGCCGTGCGGCCGCCGTCGCGCAGGGTTTTGCGGCCCACCAGATCATTGGCCTGGATGGCGGTGGTGCCTTCGTAGATGGTGAGGATGCGGGCGTCGCGGTAGTACTGCGCCGCCCCGGTTTCTTCGATGAAGCCCATGCCGCCATGCACCTGCACCCCGAGCGAGGCGACTTCGATGCTCATCTCGGTGCTGTAGCCCTTGACCAGCGGCACCAGAAATTCGTAAAAGGCGGCGTGCTGCTGGCGCAGCTCGGACTCCGGGTGATGGTGCGCGCCGTCGTAGGCCGCTGCGGCCACGCTGGCCATGGCGCGGCAGCCCTCGGTGTAGGCGCGCATGGTGAGCAACATGCGTTTTACGTCGGGGTGCACGATGATCGGTGCTGCTGCCGCCAAGCTGCCATCGACCGGACGGCTTTGCAGCCGATCGCGCGCAAACGCCACCGCTTTCTGGTAGGCCCGTTCGGCCACCGCGATGCCCTGCACGCCCACCGCGTAGCGCGCCGCGTTCATCATGATGAACATGGTTTCGAGCCCGCGGTTCTCTTGCCCCAGCAAATAGCCTATGGCCCCCGGTCCGCTCGGCAGCTTGCCCGCCAAGCCGTCGCCAAACTGCAGCACCGCCGTGGGGCTGGCCTTGATGCCCAGCTTGTGCTCGATGCTCACACAATGCACATCGTTGCGTGCACCCAGGCTGCCATCGGGGTTGAGCAAAAACTTGGGCACGATGAACAGACTGATGCCTTTCACACCCTCGGGCGCGCCGGGGGTGCGCGCCAGCACCAAGTGCACGATATTGGAGGCCATATCGTGCTCACCGTAGGTGATGAAGATCTTGGTGCCGAAAACCTTGTAGCGGCCATCGGGCTGCCCGGCTGCGTCCAGCAGCGGCTCGGCGCGGCTGCGCACCAGCGCCAGGTCGGAGCCGGCCTGAGGCTCGGTCAGGTTCATGGTGCCGGTCCACTCGCCCGAAATCATTTTGGGCAGGTAGGCCTGTTGCTGCTCCGGGGTGCCGGCAATCAGCAGCGCCTCGATGGCACCGTCGGTGAGCAGCGGGCACAAGGCAAAGCTGAGGTTGGCAGAGTTGAGCATCTCCACGCACGCCGCCCCGATCGCCTTGGGCAAGCCCTGGCCGCCAAACTGCACCGGGTGCTGCAAACCCTGCCAGCCGCCCTCGGCAAATTGCTTGAACGCCTGTTTGAAGCCGGGCGTGGTGCTGACCTTGCCGTCGTGGTAAGAGGATGGGTACTTGTCGCCCTCCCAGTTCAGCGGCGCGATCACCTCTTGGTTCAGGCGAGCGCATTCTTCCAGCACCGCCTGCGCGGTTTCCAGCCCGGCGTCTTCAAAGCCGGGCAGGCTGGCCACCTGCTCCAAGCCGGCGAGGTGCTGCAGGTTGAACATCAGGTCTTTGACCGGGGCGACGTAGCTCATCTTTTATCTCCGTTAAACGATGGATGTGGGCTTACAGCGCCTTGACCAGCTCCGGCAGCGCCTGGAACAAATCGGCTTCAAGGGCGTAGTCGGCCACGGCAAAGATCGGGGACTCCGGGTCTTTGTTGATGGCCACGATCACCTTGGAGTCTTTCATGCCCGCCA
>Ga0207950_100067_pt1 | contig 52896 bp, 44 predicted proteins | sample Subbio11_8B_AprC_FD_184814 | JGI IMG/M metagenome (GOLD analysis project Ga0207950, IMG submission 184814) | Serpentinite rock and fluid subsurface biosphere microbial communities from McLaughlin Reserve, California, USA - CR11_8B_AprC (SPAdes) | ecosystem: Environmental > Terrestrial > Deep... | reverse complement strand
ACGCGCCCGCGGCGCAGCAGCCGCTGGCTTGGATCGTGGATGTGCCGGCGCTGGAGCAGCGGCTGGCGCAAGCGCTGCCGTTTCAGAGCGGCATCGACCTCGTGAGCAGCGCCCCGCCAGCCGAACTGACCGTGATCTGCGAGGGCAAGCACAGCCGCACCCGGGCCCAGTTTGGCATCGAATACGAAGTGGAGCCCTACGCCCACACCGCCGTGGCGGCGCGGCTGCGCTGCGCGCGCCCACACGAGGGCGTGGCGCGGCAGTGGTTCCAGCACGGCGAGGTGCTGGCGCTGCTGCCCATGGACGGCCCCGAGGGCAAGCTGGTGGCCTTGGTCTGGTCGGTGCCGCACGCGCGCGCGGCCGAGCTGCTGGGCTTGGCTGCGCCCGCCTTTGCCGCCGCCGTGGCCCAAGCCTGCGACCACGCCTTGGGCGCCATGAGCACCGAAGGCACCCCCGCCGGCTGGCCTTTGCAGCTCTCGCGCGCCCGGCATTGGGTGCGGCCCGGCTTGGCGCTGGCCGGCGACGCCGCCCACGCCATGCACCCCTTGGCCGGCCAAGGGCTGAACATGGGTTTGGGCGACGTGGCCGAACTGGGCCGCGTGTTGCGCGAGCGCGAATACTGGCGCAGCCCCGGCGACTGGCGCCTGTTGCGGCGCTACGAGCGCGCGCGCCGCGCCGACTTCGAGCGCATGGCCAGCCTCACCGACGGCCTCTACAGCCTGTTTGGCCATGGCGACGAGCGCGTCGGGGCACTGCGGCGCTGGGGACTGCGGCGCTTCGAAACCCTGACGCCGCTCAAACACCACGCCATCCGCTTGGCGATGGGCGGCCCTGAGGCGGATGCGCCTTGCGCCCCTTTTGCGGCCCCTGCTGCCGCCACTTTTGCAGCCTCTGCTGCCGCCACTGGCCAAACCCCTGCTGCGCCCTCCGCCGCCGCCTGAGCCCCCACCCCACCCGAGCCTCCAGATGCACAGCCCACCCACCGGCACCGCCGCCCCAACTCGCAGCGCTGCCGCCCATGCCCACTGCAGCGCCGCGGCAGCAGCGGCCCAAACCGCGCACCCGACGCCAGCGCGGCGCACCGGGTGGCTTAGTGGGTGGCGCTGGTGTTGGCACGCCGGCGTCCTAGCCGCCCTGCTCGCCCTGCTCGCCGTGAGCACGCTGGCCAGCGCCAACGAAGCCACCATCCGCGCCAATTTGGCCGAGCGGCTGCCCAACCTGCCCCCGATCGAAGAGGTGCGCGCCGCACCCATGCGTGGCCTGTTTGAGGTGCGCATCGGCGCCAACCAGATTTTTTACTCCGACGCCGAAGGCAACTTCCTGATCCAAGGCCAACTGATCGACACCCGCAGCCGCAACAACCTGACCGAACAGCGGCTCGAACAACTCAACGCCATCGCCTTCGACCAGTTGCCGCTGCGCGACGCCTTCACCATCGTGCGCGGCAACGGCCAGCGCCGCGTGGCCGTGTTCCAAGACCCGAACTGCGGCTTTTGCAAACGGCTCGAGCGCGACCTGAGCCGCCTGAACCACGTCACCATCCACATCTTTCTCTACCCCATTTTGGGCCGCGATTCGCTCGCCAAGTCGCAGCACATCTGGTGCGCGCGCAACCGCGCCCAAGTGTGGGAAAACTGGATGCTGCGCAACGTCGATCCGCCTGCCGCCACCTGCGACACCACCGCGCTGCAGCGCAACATGGCGTTTGGGCAACGGCACGCCATCACCGGCACCCCCACCACCTTCTTTGCCGACGGCTCGCGCCTTTCGGGCGCTGCCGGCTTCGAGGTGCTCGAGCAGCGCCTGAATGCGGCAGCGGCAGCGCGTTGATTGGCTTTCCTCATCGTCCATGCCCACCACTGCCTGCACCTACCCTTCAAACGTCCCCGGCCCGCACTACCGCGTCGAACTGGTCGAGCTGCACGCCCACCTATACGACCTCACCCTGCACATCTGCCAGCCGGCGCGGCAGCAGCGCATCAGCCTGCCGGTGTGGATACCGGGCAGCTATCTGGTGCGCGAGTTCGCCCAGCACCTGCACGGCCTGAGAGCCGACTGCGACGGCCACGCCGTGGCGCTGCGCCAGCTGAACAAAAACACCTGGGAAGCCACCACCCCAGCCGGCACCCAAGTGCTGCGGCTGCGCTACCAAGTCTATGCCTACGACGCCTCGGTGCGCAGCGCTTGGCTCGACGCCGAACGCGGCTTTTTCAACCCCACCAGCCTGTGCCTGCGCGTGCACGGGCAAGAAGCGCTCTCGCACACGCTCGAGCTCTGGGGCAGCGCCGCCACCCAAGGCTGGCAAGTGGCCACGGCCTTGGCGCCCATCACCCGCGATGCGGCCCATGCCGACAATCCCCACAGCCTAGGCCGCTGGCTGGCCGCCGACTACGACCAGTTGGCCGACAGCCCCTTCGAGCTGGGCCGGTTCTGGAGCGCAGCCTTCAGCGTGCGCGGCGTCGCGCACCGGCTCGTGGTCAGCGGCGCCGGGCCGGGTTTTGATGGCGAGCGCCTGCTGCGCGACACCCAAGCCATCTGCCAAGCCGCCATCGAGTTCTGGCACGGCGCACCAGAGGCGCCTGCCTTCGACCACTACCTGTTTATGCTCAACGCCCGCCACGAGGGCTACGGCGGGCTCGAGCACCGCCACAGCACCGCCCTGATCTGCCGCCGCGCCGACCTGCCGCAGCTGCCCCTAGGCGGCGCCCCCGCCAAAGCACCGACGCTGGGCGCCAGCGACGGCTACACCAGCCTGCTGGGCCTGATCGGCCACGAATACTTTCACGCTTGGCACGTCAAGCGCCTGCGCCCGGCCGAATACACCCGTTACGACTACGACGGCGAACAGCACACCGAGCTGCTGTGGCTGTTCGAAGGCTTCACCAGCTACTTCGACGATCTGCTGTTGCTGCGCGCCGGGCTGATCGACGAAGCCTGCTACCTGCAGCTGCTCACCAAAACCCTCAATCAAGTGCTGCACAGCCCCGGCCGACTGGTGCACAGCCTAGCCCAGTCCAGCTTCGAGGCTTGGACCAAGTACTACCGCGTCAACGAAAACAGCCCCAACGCCACCGTGAGCTACTACGCCAAAGGGTCCTTGGTGGCGCTGGCGCTGGATTTGCAACTGCGCGCCGAGGGCCGCAGCAGCCTCGACGCGGTGCTGCGCGCGCTCTACCAGCGCTGCCAAGGCGGCCCGATGCACGAGGCCGACCTGCTGACCGTGCTCGAGCAATGCGGCGGGCGCAGCTACGCCCCCGAAATCGCGGCTTGGGTGCGTGGCTGCGCCGATCTGCCGCTGCCCGAGTTGTTGCGCACCCAAGGCATAGACTGGCTCACTGAGCCCGCGCCGCTGGCGCAGCGGCTGGGGCTGCGCGTGAGCGAAACCGAGGGCCTACTGATCAAAAACGTGCTGCGCGGCTCGCTGGCCGAGCAGGCCGGGCTGGCCGCTGGCGACGAATGGCTGGGTCTGGAAGTGGGTAGCGCAAACAGCGACTGCACCAGCAACGGCAACACCAGCACAGCCAACGACAGCGCCACCCCCAGCGCTTGGCGCGTGCGCAAACTCGACGAAACCGCGCGCCACGCCCACGGGCAAACCAGCGTCGTGGCGCTGGTGGCGCGCGACGGCCGGCTGCTGCGCCTGCCACTGCGCTGGCCCACACCCGCGCAGCCCCAAGCGCTCACGGTGCGGTTGCAGCGCCTTGCTGAACCGGCAACCTCAGCTGCGGCCGCCTCAGCAACGGCCCCCCCACCACCGGCCAACCCAGCCCAAGCAACCCACCCCGATGCGCCGTGGAACCGCCTTGCCGGCGCGCTATAGTGGCAGCTCCCGCCGAACCTTGAACCAGAGACACCACCCATGAGCCAAACTTACCTAAACATTTTGGTGCGCACCGAAGGCCGCGTCGGCCTCATCACCCTGAATCGCCCCAAGCAACTCAACGCCCTCAACGACGCGCTCATGGACGAGCTTGGCGCCGCCCTCAAAGCCTTCGACGCCGACGCCAACATCGGCTGCATCGTGCTCACCGGCAGCGAAAAAGCCTTTGCCGCCGGCGCCGACATCGGCGCCATGGCCGAGTACAGCTTTGCCGACGTGTACAAAGGCGACTACATCACGCGCAACTGGGAAACCATGCGCAGCATCCGCAAGCCCATCATCGCCGCCGTGAGCGGTTTTGCTTTGGGCGGCGGCTGCGAACTGGCCATGATGTGCGACTTCATCCTCGCCGCCGACAACGCCAAGTTTGGCCAACCCGAAATCAAGCTCGGCATCATCCCCGGCGCCGGCGGCACCCAGCGCCTGCCGCGCGCCGTCGGCAAAGCCAAGGCCATGGAGCTCGCCCTCACCGGCCGCATGATGGACGCCACCGAGGCCGAACGCGCTGGCCTAGTCAGCCGCGTCGTGCCCCTAGACAAACTGCAAGACGAAGCCTTGGCCGCCGCCCTGACCATCGCCGGCTACTCGCAGATCGCCGTCATGGCGGCCAAAGAGGCGGTCAACAAGGCCTTCGAGGGCACCTTGGCCGACGGCATGGCCTTCGAGCGCCGCCTGTTCCACGCCCTGTTTGCCACCGCCGACCAAAAAGAGGGCATGGCCGCCTTCGTCGAAAAACGCCCGGCGCAGTTCAAGCACCAGTGAGACCGCGCCGGCTGCAACGCCGGCGAGCAGGCGGCAGTGTCCGCAAGAAGGCTCTCGCTGAGCCGGTTTTAAGACCTGCTACAATGCCGGGCTTGAAGGCGCTTTAGCTCAGCCGGTTAGAGCGACGGAATCATAATCCGCAGGTCCGGGGTTCGAATCCCTGAAGCGCCACCAAAATGCCTCAACCCGCTGCCGCAAGGCAAGCGGGTTTTTTATTTTTGGCGGTGCACTTTTATCAACTTTAACTGCGGCGCTTTGCTTTTACTGAGGGGATCGCCAAATATCAGGGTTTATCCCTACCATCAAATGTTCGTTTTTTGCCGTTACGCGGACATTTTTTTGCGCCACTCAGCCGCGCTTCAGGCAAAATAGCACGATCGTTCGTTTCAACCTTACACCGATCATGCAACACCCGCCAGCCGACACGCCCCGCCCTTGGGCCGCCGTGTACCGAGAAGTCGGCATCGTGCCCGAGCTGCCGCCTTTGAGCCACCCCAACTTGGGGGCCTTCATCCACGATGCCTGCACGCGCTGGGCGCGCGAGAGCAAGGCCAAAGCGGCTTTCACTTGCGTCGTGCCCAACGGCATGAACGGCAGCCTAGGGTTTGCCCAAGTCGATGAGTTGTCAGACTATTTTGCCGCCTATCTGCGCGAGGTGCTGGGCCTGCACGTGGGCGACCGGGTGGCGGTGCAGATGCCCAACGGCCTGTCCTACCCGGTGGTGGTGTTTGGCATCCTCAAAGCCGGTTGCGTGCTGGTCAACACCAACCCGCTCTACACCCCGGCCGAAATGGTGCACCAATACAAAGACGCCGGCGTCAAGGCCTTGGTGCTGATCGACATGTTTGCCGACAAGCTGCCCTCGGTGCTGGCCATGACCACCGTCAAGCACGTGGTGCTGGCTGGGGTGCCGGAGTTTTTCCCGACCATCCCCAAGCTCATCATCCGTGGGGTGCAAAAGGTCTGGGCGCAGGTGCTGCCCCCGGTCACGGTGCCGCACACGCGCTTGGCGGCCGCGCTCGCCCAAGGCCGCGCCGCGTTGCAAAAAGCCGGCGGCCGCGTGCACGCCCAGAACTATTGGAAAGCCATCCAGCCACACGAACTGGCGCTGCTGCAATACACCGGCGGCACCACCGGGGTCAGCAAGGGCGCCATGATCAGCCACAGCAACCTGTTGCACAACGTGCAGCAGATGCTGGCCATGGGGGGGACGCACATGGAACCCGGCAAGGAATGCGTGCTGACCGCGCTGCCCATTTACCACATCTTTGCATTTACCGCCAATTTGCTGGGTTTTCTCGCCATCGGCGCGCAAAACATCCTCATTCCCAGCCCGCGCCCGGTGCAAAACCTGCAGCGCGCGGTCGAGAACTACCCCATCACTTGGATGACCGGCGTCAACACGCTCTACAACGGCCTGCTCAATGAGGAGTGGTTCGTCGCCTACCCACCGCGCAAGCTCAAGGCCTCCATCGCCGGCGGCACCTCGCTGCACAGCGCCGTGGCCAAGCGCTGGCGCGAAGTCACGCAAACCCCCATCGCCGAGGGCTACGGCCTGACCGAGACCTCGCCCGTGGTGAGCTTCAACCCGCTGCACGGCGAGCCGCGCCTGGGCAGCATCGGCATCCCGGCGCCAGGCACCGACATCCGCCTAGTGGGCGAGGACGGGCAAGACGTGAGCGCCGGCCAAGCGGGCGAGATTTACGTGCGCGGCCCGCAAGTCATGCAGGGTTACTGGCACCAGCCGGCCGAAACCGCAGAGGTGTTGCGCGACGGTTGGCTGGCCACTGGCGACGTGGCCGAGATGGACGAAAAGGGCTTCATGCACATCGTCGATCGCAAGAAGGACATGATCTTGGTCTCGGGCTTCAACGTCTATCCGAACGAGATCGAAGACGTGATCGCCCAGATGGACGCCGTGCTCGAGGTGGCCGTGGTCGGCACCCCGGACGAAAAAACCGGCGAGGCGGTGCGCGCCTACGTGGTGCACAACCCGGAGCACGAAGGCGCCCTGCAAGCTGACGCCGTGATCGCCCACTGCCGCAAATTTCTGGCGCCCTACAAGGTGCCCAAGAGCATCGTGATCCGCGAGGAACTGCCCAAAACGGCGGTCGGCAAGGTGCTGCGCAAAAACCTCAAGGCCGAAGTCAAGGCCGAATGGCAGGCGCAACTCAAAGCCAGCCTGCAGCACTGAGCGGCTGAGCGCCCACCCACTAAAGATCCTGGAGACCACACCCCATGCTTACCGAATTTGAAACCCAACTGCTCGGCCTGATGATGATGGTCATCATGCTGGGCATGGGCGCCTCGCTCACCCACCGCGACTTTTTAATCGCCTTTCGCAAACCCAAGGGCGTGCTGGTGGGCCTAGCGTGCCAGTACGGCATCATGCCCTTTTTGGGTTTTACGCTGGCCATGCTGCTCAACTTCCCACCTGCGCTGGCCGTGGGTCTGATTCTGATGGGTTGCATGCCGGGTGGCACCACCTCGAACATCTTTGCTTACTTCAGCAAAGGCGTGTTGGCGCTGTCGATCATGATGACCAGCATCTCGACCCTGGTGGCGCTGGTGGCGGTGCCGGCGCTGCTGGCTTTCTACACTGGTGCGGCCGGCATCGGCAGCGAGTTTGCAGTGCCCGCCAGCAACGTGGCGCAGGTGCTGGTGGTGTTGCTGGTGCCCACGATCATTGGCATGGTCACGCGCAAGCTCAACCCCAACATCGGCGCCACCATGGAACTGATCGGCAGTTTCATGGGGATCTTTGTGATTTTGTTCCTGATCGTCACCTGGGTACCGCGCAACCACATGCTGCTGGCAGCGACCCCGTTCTCGGTCTATTTTGCGGTCATCGGCTTGGGGCTGATCGGCATGGCGCTGGGTTTTTGGCTCGCGCGCCTGCTGCGCCAAGATCGCAGCCGCAGCCGCACCATCGCGCTCGAGACCGGCATCCAGAACGGCCCGCTGGCGGTGCTGATCGTCACCCTGACCTTCACCGGCACCATGCAGCAAGACGTGCTGCTGATTCCGGTGCTGTACTCGCTCTTCATCGTGATCACGAGCACCTTCGTCACACTGGCGTTTCGCCGCATCGCCGACCGCGAAGCGCTGGCCCGCGACCAAGCCAAAACCGGCAGCGTGCTGCAAGCCGGGCGTTGATCCCGCGCGTCAAAGCCGCGGGTTAAACTGCGGCGGATGAACGCTGTCCGCGCCGCCGCCTTGACGCCATTGCCTCGGAATTGGCTCTGGCTGTGGCTCTGGCTGTGGCTGGCTGCCGCCTTGGCGCTGGGCAGCGCGCCGCTGCGGGCCCAAGCCATATCCAGCCCGCTGCAAGGCCGCGTGGTGGCGGTGGCCGACGGCGACAGCGTCACCGTGCTCGACGCCCAGCAACGGCGCCACCGGGTGCGGCTGCTGGGCGTCGATGCGCCCGAGCAAGCGCAACCTTGGGGCACCGAAGCAAGCGCGCACCTCAGGGCCTTGGTCTTGCAGCACGAGGTGCAGGTGGACTTTGCCAAGACCGACCGCCACGGCCGTTTGGTTGGCACACTGCGCCTGCAGGGGCAGGACGTGAACCTGCAACTGCTGCGCGCCGGGCTGGCTTGGCACCACAAGCCCTACGCCGCCGATCAGTGGCTGCTGGAGCGCTGGCGCTATGCCCGCGCCGAACGCCAAGCGCAGCGCGAACAGCGTGGACTCTGGGCCGACCCGGCCCCAACGCCGCCGTGGGAATACCGCCAGCAACAGCGCGCCAAGCCGCGCTAAGCGCCTTAGAGCCGCGCCAGCAGCTTGGCGGTGCTCACGCGCACCCGCACCTCGTCGGCCGCCAAGCCGGCCTTGATTTCGTAGGCCGCCTCGCTGGTGTCGCGCAGCGCCGGCTCACCCAGCGGCATGCCGCTGCGCCCGACCAGTGCAAACACCAGCGGTTCGTTGGCACGGCGCTGGCGCCGCACCACCACCGCCAGCTCCTCGCTGGCCAGCCGCACATAACTGCCCGGGATATAGACGCCGACGGCCTTGATCAGCGCCGCTCCGAGGGGGTTGGGCTGGCCGTCGGCGGCCAGGTAGGCGTCGCGCGCCGCCCGCTGCGATGGCAAGCCTTTGCGGCTGACACGCGGACTGATGCGCGCCACAAACACATCGACCAGAGCGATCAGATGCGCCATCAGCAGCAACGGCTCGGCGTGCTCTAGGTTGGCTAGAGTTGTGGGCTTGGTGTGGTGGTGCTGCACCAGCCGCAGCCAAGTCTCATCCTGCACACCGAGTCGCTGCAAACAGCGGACCCCAAGCAGGGGGTGCTGATCGATGCGGGTGCGCTGCTCGGCGCTGGGCGGATCGGCTTGTAGGGCCAATTCGTCTTGCAGGCGCGTCATGCCGATGTTCATGGTCAGCGCGGCGTTGATGAGGGCATCGATCTGGCTGGGCTCCTTGAGCAGCAGCTTGCCGACGATGCGGCACAACAGCCCACACAGCAAGGCATGACCGGTGCTGTAACCCAAGGTGCGATCGAGCAGCATCTGCACCAGCACGAACAGGCTGTCGTCGATGCGCGACTGCAGCACCTCATCGATGCGCGCGCGGATCAACCCCAGCCGACGCAAAAAATCCTGCGCCTGCTCGCCTTGGTGCAGCAGCAATCCCAAGCTGGTGTGCAGGTCGGCCCAGCGCGCGGGTACCGGCAGTTCCTGCTCAGCTCGATCGGGCCCAAACCCCATGGGGCGCGCCACACTGGCAATGCTCACCAAGCTGGCGTTGCCGCGCAGTTTGCGGTCGATTTCGGTGGTGTAGCGAAAAGTCCACTGGCGCAACTCCTCTTCGTCAGCCATCGGACCACGCGACAGCAGCAACTGGCGGTGCTCCTGGTTGCGGATGATTTCCCCACGGCGCAGCAGCAGCACGCCGTTGCCGTCCCAGATATTCAATGGCAAGGGCGCCTCGAGTTCGATCTGATCCAGTGACAAAGGGACACGCATGCGTGTATCCTAGCAGCGTGCGCGGCCACATGAACAAACAACGCATGAGCCTTGGTTTTTTAAAGCTAACGCTAGAAATACAATTGCCTCCGAGGAGCCCGATTCGTGTCTGAACCCCGCCCCCCCACCGTCGCCGTTTCCGAGTTGCGCGTGGGGTTGTACGTTTATCTCGATCTGGGTTGGATGGATCACCCCTTTCCCCTGAACCGCTTCAAGATCACTGCACAGGAGCAGATCGACACCATCCGCTCCCTCGGGCTGCAGGCGCTGCGCTACGCGCCCGAACTCAGCGATGCGCAGGCCTTGCCCGGCGCAGCGGCTCCAGGGGCTGACCGTGCGGATCCGGCGACCGCACCCGCCAGTGCCACCACCCCCCAGAAAACCGCAACCCCTGCAGAGTCTTGGAAAAAATCCTGCAGCCGCTGCGAGCGCCAGCACGCCCAGAGCAGCCGCGCCGTCAAGTCGGTTTTCGCGCAACTCGAGTCCGACCCCGCCAGCGCCGGCGCAGCCAGCACGCAACTGGTGCAAAACCTGCTCGGCGAAATGCTCGGGCAGCAGGAGTCGGCCCTGCGCCTGCTGGCCGACACCTCCTCGGATCACCGCACCCAGCACGCACTCAACGTCTCGGTGCTCAGCCTGCTGCTCGGGCGCGCCCTGCAGCTGCCTGAAGCCGATCTGCACACCCTTGGCTTGGCGGGCTTGTTACACGACATCGGCAAAATCGACTTGCCCGCGCTGGTGCGCCACCGCGACGCCAGCCTGAGCGCCGCCCACCTCAAGGTCTATCGCGAGCACGTGGTGCACAGCTTGGCTTGGGGCAAGCGCATGGGCTTAGCCGAACCGGTGCTGCAGGCCATCGCAAGGCACCACGAATACGCCGACGGCAGCGGCTTCCCGCAGGGCCTGCGCGCCGAGCAGATCGGCGCTGCCGGCGGCATTCTGGCGCTGGTCAACCACTACGATTCCTTGTGCAACCCGCACAACCCGCTGCATGCCGTCACGCCACACGAGGCGCTGTCGCTTTTGTTTGCCAAACACAAGGCGCAACACGAACACCGCACCCTGAACGCCTTCATCCGCATGATGGGGATTTACCCGCCCGGCTCGGTGGTGCAACTCAGCGACGAACGCTACGCCGTGGTGCTGTCGGTCAATACCGCGCGCCCACTCAAACCCGAGGTGATGGTCTATGAGCGCCAAACCGCCAGCGCCGAGGTGGTGCACCTGCTCGACTTGCAGCAGGCGCCGCAACTGAGCATTTTGCGCAGCCTGCGGCCGCAGCAACTGCCACGCCCGGTGCTGCTGTGCCTTTCGCCCAAGCCGCGTTACTGTTATTTTTTCGAGCGCGTCCTCAGCCCCGCCGAGCGCTCCGGGGAGCTGGCATGAGTTATTTTCACTGGCCACCGCTGATCGAAGGCTTGCTCGAAGCGGTGTGGCTGGTCGATGCGCAGACGCGGCGCATCCTGTGCGCCAACCAGGCCGCGTCGGCCCTGCAGCGCATGCCGGCGCCAGCCATCTGCGGCAGCTTGGTCACCGACTGGACTGTCAGCCCCGAAGACGCGCTGTACTGGGACACGCTGGCGCAACCCGAAACCCCGTTGCTGCAGTCTGAGACTGTCTTGCGCCGCTCCGACGGCAGCACGGTGCAGGTGCTGCGCCGCATCACACCGCTGCCCAACGAACCCGCCGCGCCCTTTCGCTTGGTGGCGATGCAAGACCTGAGCATGCAGCACGCCACGCAACAGCAGCTTGAACACCTGCTGGCCGAACTGCGCGCCACGCTCGAATCCACCGCCGACGGCATCCTGGTGTGCGACCTCGACGGCCGCATTCGCGCCTTCAACCGCCTGTTTGCCCAGCTATGGGAGCTGCCTGAAGCGCTGCTGACGCAGCAAAACGACGAAGCGATCCACCACTGGCTGAGCAGCCGCGTCACCGACGCCGAGGGCTACCGGCTGCAGCTCGGGCTGATCCAACGTTCGCCCCTGCTCGAAGCCAGCGACGTGCTGCTGCTGCAAAGCGGACGCTTGCTCGAGCGCATCACGCGGCCGCAACTGGCGCGCGGACGCCCCATCGGGCGCGTCTATGCCTTTCGCGACATCACCGAACGCAGCGCCGCCGAGTCGCAGCTCAAGCTGGCCGCCAAGGTGTTCGAGTCCAGCCTCGATGCGATATTCATCACCGACCCGCAGCTACGCATCCTGGCGTGCAACCCGGCGGCGCTGCGCCTGACGCAAACCCAGGAAGCTGATTTGGTGGGTGCGCCCGCCACCACGCTGTTTTTTGCCCCCAGCCAGATCGACTGGCAAACCACATTGCGCCAGCAGCTCGATGGGCCGGGCTACTGGCAAGAGGAGCTCTGGCACCGCCGCGCCGACGGTGCCGCGCTGGCCCTGCAGGTCTCGTGGGTGGTGCTGCGCGACGCCGGGGGGCAGGCGCTGAACACGGTCTTGTTTGCCAAAGATTTGTCCGAAAAACTGGCGGCGCAGCAGCGCATCGAGCAACTCGCCTACACCGACGCCCTCACCGGCCTGCCCAACCGCCTGACCCTGACCGAGCGCGTAGGGCACGCGATCCGGCTGGCGCAGCGCAACGGGCTGGGTTTTGCCGTGTTGTTCCTCGATCTGGACCGCTTCAAAAGCATCAACGACTCGCTCGGGCACCTGTTTGGCGACAAGGTGCTGATCGAGATCGCCAGCCGGCTCAAGCACTGCCTGCGCCAGACCGACACCCTGTGCCGCCTTGGCGGCGACGAGTTCGTCGTCCACCTGCACGAAACCGACGCCATCGGGGCCGAAATCAGCGCCCAGCGCCTGATCGACGCCGTGGTGCGCCCGATCGAGATCGACGAGATGCACTTCAACCTGTCGTGCAGCCTAGGGATCGCGCTCTATCCCGAAGACGGCGACACGCTCGATGAGCTCATCCGCCACGCCGACACCGCCATGTACGAGGTCAAAGGACGCGGCAAAGGCCACTACCGCTTTTACCGGCCCGAAATGAACGCCAACCTGCTGGCGCGCCTGCAGCTCGATCACGCCCTGCGTGAAGCCTTGCGGGCGCAGCAGTTTGTGCTGCACTACCAGCCGCGCATCGACCTACACAACGGCCAAATGCGCTCGTGCGAGGCGCTGCTGCGCTGGCAACACCCGGAGCGCGGCCTGGTGTTGCCGGGGGAGTTCATCGGCGTGGCCGAAGAAACCGGCTTCATCGTCGCCTTGGGCGACTGGGTGCTGGAGCAAGCCGTGCGCCAAGCCGCCGCCTGGCAGGACGCGGGCACGCCGTGCCCGGTGGCGGTCAACCTCTCGGCGCTGCAATTTCACCCGGGCGGCCTGGTGATGCGGGTGCAACAGTTGCTCAGCACCTACGGGCTGCAGGCGCAGTTGCTGGAGCTGGAGCTGACCGAATCGATCCTGATCGAGGATGCCGACGAAGCGCTGGCGCGGATGCAGGAGCTGCGCGCCTTGGGCGTGCGGCTCTCGCTCGACGACTTCGGCACCGGCTACTCGAGCCTGAGCTACCTCAAACGCTTCCCCTTGCAGCAGATCAAGATCGACCGCAGCTTCATCGCCACCATGCACCACGACGCGGTCGATGCCGCCATCGTCACCTCGATCATCCAGTTGGCACGCGCGCTCAAAATGGAGGTGGTGGCCGAAGGGGTGGAGCTGGAAGCGCAGCGCCAGCACCTGCGAGCACTCGGTTGCGACCAATTTCAGGGTTTTTTGTGCTCGCCAGCCGTTGCGGCGCCGCAGTTCCATGCCGGCTGGATCCAACCGCGATAATCGCGCCCCATGCACATCCACATCTTAGGCATTTGCGGCACTTTCATGGGCGGCTTGGCCGCCTTGGCGCGCGCCGCCGGGCACCGCGTCACCGGCTGCGACGCCGGCGTCTATCCACCCATGAGCGAGCAGCTGCAGGCACTCGGCATCGAGCTGATCGAAGGCTTTGGGGCCGAGCAAATGGCGCTGCAGCCCGACTGGTACGTGGTGGGCAACGTGGTGTCGCGCGCCCGCGGCCCCGACGGTGCGCCCAAATTTCCGCTCATGGAAGCCATTTTGGACGCGGGCGCGCGCTACAGCAGCGGCCCGCAGTGGCTGAGCGAGCACCTCTTGCACGGCCGCCACGTGCTGGCGGTGGCGGGCACGCACGGCAAAACCAGCACCAGCGCCATGCTGGCTTGGATTTTGGAACACGCTGGGCTGCAACCGGGTTTTTTGATCGGTGGCGTGCCGCAAAACTTTGGCGTCTCGGCGCGGCTGGGCGCGGCCTCGGCCCCGTTCGTGATCGAGGCCGACGAATACGACACCGCCTTCTTTGACAAGCGCAGCAAGTTCGTCCATTACCGGCCGCGCACCGCCGTGCTCAACAACCTCGAGTTCGACCACGCCGACATCTTCGACGACCTCGCGGCCATCGAGCGCCAGTTTCACCACCTGCTGCGCACCGTACCGGCCAGCGGCCGCGTGATTTACAACGGCCTCGAAGAAAGCCTGGAGCGCGTGCTGCACCAGGGCTGCTGGAGCGAGCAGCGCAGCTTTGGCAGCGCGGTGAGCGATTTTTTTGCCGAAGGCGAAGCCGACGACTTCGTGCTGCGCCAGCGCGGGCACGACAGCGGCCACGTGCGCTGGGGCCTGAGCGGGGTGCACAACCAGCTCAACGCCTTGGCCGCTGCTGCCGCCGCCGAGCACTTGGGCGTGCCGGTGACGCTGGCGGCCGAGGCGCTGGGCCGCTTTGCGGGCGTGAAACGGCGGCTCGAAGTGCGCGGGCAGGTGCACGTGGCCCAGCCCACGCCGGGGCAACTCGCGGGCGCTGGGCCTGCCGGCGCCGACGGCGCCAGCGCCATCACGGTCTATGACGACTTTGCGCACCACCCCAGCGCCATGCGCAGCACCCTCGACGGCCTGCGGCGCCAGCTCGACCGCCGTGGCGGCAGCGGGCAGCGCATCCTGGCGCTGTTCGAGCCGCGCTCCAACACCATGAAGCTGGGCACCATGAAGGCGCAACTGCCCTGGAGCTTGGAGCACGCCGACTTGGCTTTTTGCCACAGCGGCGGCCTAGGCTGGGACGCCGCCGCGGCGCTGGCCCCCATGGGCGCTCGCGCCGTGGTGGCGGCCGACATCGACAGCCTAGTGCAGCAAGCGGTGGCCGCCGCGCAAGCGGGCGACCACCTGTTGTGCATGAGCAACGGCGGCTTTGGCGGCGTGCACCACAAGCTGCTGCAAGCGCTGCGGCAGCGCTTTGATCCAACCCCTCTCTAGTAACTCACGGTCATCGTCGGCACGTCGATATGCACCACGGGCCGCGCCAGCGTGGCGCTGGCGGCTTGGGCAAAGGCCTGCGCCCAAGCGCGATGGGCCGGGTCGGAAAAATGGGCTTCGCCGGCGCTGCGGGCGATCACCGCCACCTTGTCGGCCAGCAACACCTTGCCCGACAGGCGCAGCGGTTCGCAACCCAGTTCGACAAACTGCTGATCCAGCCACTCGCGCGCCAGCCCGTTCGGCATGGGCTGCATTTCTTCCAGATCGAATGTGTATTCTTGGGCCTCACCCCAACTGACGATGACTTGGCTGCGCATGAAACCGGGCTCCTGTAGTGCATGAAAGCGGCACACCTCCGGCCCCATGCCGGGATGCGCCAGGGCCTATTGTGCCTTGCGTGTTGCAGCGCGGCAACTGGCGACAACCCGAAGGCGCTCAGAAACAGAACATCAGAACGACTGCGTCAGACCCAGCACCAAGCGGCCTTTGCCGGCGGGGCCGGCGCGGCTGGTGTCGGCACCAGACCAGATCGCTGAGGTGCTCAAGCCTTCGGTGAGGGCGTAGGTGAGGCCGAGCCGGTAGTCGGTGGCGCCCGAGTTGAGGTTTTCGCGGTTGCGAAAACCCACGCCGGCCTCGAGCGTCAGGCGCTCGGTCAGGGGCTGCTCGATCAAAAAGCTCAGGCGCGCATGCTCGTCGATCACGCCGCTGGTGCCCCAGCTGAGCTTGGTCGTCAAAATCCCCATGCTCAGGCTGCCATAGACCTCGCTGCCGTTCCAGCCGCCGCCGCTGTTGGGGTAGATGTAGGCGATGTAGCCCACGTCGAAGCCCATGCCGTTGGCAAATTCGCCGCTGTAGCCGCCGTAGAGGTTGATCTCTAGGTTGGCCTGGCCAAAGCGCCCGGTGGAGTTCCAGTTGCCGATGTAAAAGCCGTTGCCGAAATCGTAATCGACCCCGCCTTGCAAGGCCGGCCGGAAGTCGCGCGCACGCACCCCCTGGCGCGAGTCTTGGTCGATGCCGTTGTATTTGTACAGCGATACCGCACCGATGTTGAACGAAAGCTGGGCCTGCGCCGCAGCGGGCAGAGCCAAGGCCGCCGCAACCGCCAGAGCAGAGAGGGCAAAAGGGAAAGCGCGCATGGAAAGCTCCTTGTAAAAATTCGGGACTACGCCAGCAGATTGAAGCAAAAAAAGTGCCAACGTGCAATCACGAAAACCGCCAAGGGCCCAGACTGTGGCTGGGCTGCCACAAGCCGCGCCCATTTCCTGCGCCCGTGGGGCTGCGCCCCGGCGCGGCCTGCCCCGGCCCTGCGCTCTAAAAACGCGCCAGCGTCAGCGCCACCCCGAGCAGCCCCGCGCCCGCCAGCACGAACACCGGCCAGCGCGGCATGGCGCCACCGTTGGCCATGGCGCGACCAAACATGAAGAACACAAACGGATGCACCAAAAAGGGCATGGAGAAGATGAGCGCGATCAGCCCCGCTGCCTCGGCGCCAAACATGCCGCCTTGGGTGGCGGCAAAGAGCCCAAAATGCGACAGCGAGGCCGCCTTGGCCAGCGCCGAATGTTCCAGCGGCATGGCAAACAGCGCCAGCAGCAGCAGGCCGCCGAACATGGCCGTGAGCTGCCAGCCGAGCGAAAACTGCATCAGGCCCTTGACCTCTTGCGCATCGGCCCCATCGGCGCGGCTCAGGCTGCGCAGCGCCAGCGCCGTGAGCAGCACCCCGCCCACGAGCACCGCCAGCGCCGCTGGCCACAGCAACTGGCCATACTCCATGCTGATGGCCAGAATGGAGAAGACGAAGATGTGACCGATAAAAGGCACATTGATCATGATCGGCGCCCGCTGCGCCGCCGTAGGCCCCAAGTCGCCCGCCGTGCAGGCCCCGGTCAGGCCGGCGTGTGAAAGCGCGCCGGCCATTCCGGGTGCGAGGTTGCGCACCTGATTGGTGCGCCCAAACCACATCAGCAGCGCGATGCCGCCAAACATCCACAGCATCTGGCCAAAGAAGCCGTAGGCCAGCACCGCGTCCATGCCCTCGATCTGAAACGCATCGGCGATGCGCGAACCGCCGATGACAAAGTTGGCCGCCAGCACCACCGGAATGCCTGCAAACAGCAGCGCGCGCAGCGTTGGGCCAAACTGCCAGCGCCAAGCCAGCGCCCCCAGGCCACAGGCCAGCAGCATGGCAAAGAAGATCGTCGGCAGCGCGAGCAAGGGGCGCACGCTTTGCGCCAGCAGCCAAGCCGCCAGCAGCAGCGCCACCAGCGCCCCGAGTTCGAGCACGCCCTTGCCCAGGTACTCGCGCTTGTTGCGCAGTTGTGCCTTGTGGTCGATCAGGATGAAGGCCAGCAGCAGGCCGATGTAGGCGATCAGCGGGTAGTAGGCGACCAGCGGCCCGCTGTCGGCACCCATGAGCACGCGCCGGGCGGCCTCGACGCCGAGCAGCAAAAACACTGAGCGCAGCACGAACATGAGTTGGGTGCGGTTGGTGCCGAGCAGCGTTTCTTCGGTGCAGGGCTGCATCGAGTCGTCAGGCGGCACCTGCAACTGGCCAAAGATGCGCCGCAACTGCTGCCCGCCGGCAAAAAAGGCCGCCGTCAGCACCACCACCGTGGTGCCGCTGAGCAGCCCCAAGAGCGAGAACTCGGCCAAACCCGGCGCACCCGCCCCAGTGGCCACCAGCACATGGCCGAGTGCGAGGCCAAAGATGACGATGATCAGGATCGGCGAATAACACGAACCGGCCACCACGGTGCGCGCGATCAGCACCATGGGGATGACCAGAAACAGCGTCAGCCAGAGCTGGTTGAACAGGTCGAATTGCGGCAAGGCGAGGCCCTCCAGGGGTGGCAAGGGGGTGAGGCTTTAGCCGCCAAGCATAACAAGCCCGCGCGTGCCGCCCATGACACCGCGCTGCGCCGCTCTAGGACACGATATAGGCCGCCGCGCCGGTGGCCAGCAGCTTGCCGTCGGCGGCGTGAAAACCCATGCGGGTGGAGGCCACGCGCGAGCCCAGCCGCAGCACCTCGGCGCGCAGCTCGAAGCGCTCGCCGATGCCGGGGCGCAGGTAGTCGATGCGCAGATCGATGGTGCCCAGCTTGGCAAAGCGGTGCAGACGCGCCAGCACCGGCTCGTCGAGGTGGCGCGCGCCGATGGCGGCCATCACCGCCAGCCCGCCCATGGCATCGAGCCCGGCGCTGATGACGCCGCCGTGGATGCGGTTGTGGGCAAAGTGCCCGATCAGGTCGGGGCGCATGGCGATCTGCGCCGTCACTTGTTCGGGGCTGATGGCGGTGATCTGCAGACCCAGCAAGGCGTTGAACAGGATGCGGCGCTCGAAGATCTCGCGCACGCCGTCGATGAATTCGGGCTCGAAAACGTGCGGCGGTGGTGCCGCGCCGGATGGGTTTTTGCTCATGAAGGTGTGCGGCTCACAGACGCGAAAAATCCGGCTGGCGCTTTTGCATGAAGGCGCCAAAAGCCTCTTTAGCCGCCGGCTCGCGCAGCATGCGACCAAACACCAGCGCCTCTTGCTCGATGGTCTGCAGCACCAGCGCTTGCTGGCCTTGCTTCATCAGGCGCTTGGTTTCGAGCAGCGAGGGCTGCGGCTTGGCGGCGAGCTTGCGCGCCACGCTCTGTGCGTAGCCGTTGACTTCGGTCGGCGGCAGCACCTTGTTGATGAGCCCGGCTTCGAGCGCGGCTTCGGCGTAAAAGGGCTCACCGAGCAGCAGCGCCTCGGCGGCGCGCTGGTGCCCCATGAGCTGCGCCAGCAACAGGCTGGAAGCCCCTTCGGCGCACAGCCCGAGGTTGACAAAAGGCAGCGAGAAGGCGGCGTTGTCGCCGGCATAGACCAGGTCGCAGTGCAGCAGCAAGGTGGTGCCGATGCCCACCGCCGGGCCGCAGACCGCCGCCAGCAAGGGCTTGGGGAAGCTGGCGATGGCGCGCAAAAAGCGCAGCACCGGCGAATCGGCACCCAGAGGCGGGCTGTGCAAAAAGTCGTTGAGGTCGTTGCCGGCGCAAAACACCGTGGCCTCGCCCTGCAGCACCAGCACGCGCACGGCGGGGTCGGTGGCGGCCTGCTCCAGCGCCTCGGCCAGCTGGCTGTACATGGCGCCGGTGAGCGCGTTTTTGCGTTCCACGCGGTTGAGGGTCAGGGTGTGCACCCCGCCTTCGAGGTGGCTCAGAATGTCGGACATGGATCGGTCTCCTTGGGTATGTGCTTGGAATCAATGCCTAAAATCAATGCGTGCATCAATCTTGCCCCAGCCGCACAGGCCGCTGCAGCAACTCGTGCAGGGCCTGCTGCATCAGGGGCCACAGCCCCGGCTCGTGTTCGGCCTTGAAGGGACCAAAATGCCCGATGCGGCGCAGCCCCAGATCGGCGGGCACGATGCGCCGCACCTCGTTCGGGGCGTTTTCGTACAGGCGCACGAGGCTGCGCGTGCCCTTTATGGTCATCAACTCGTCGTCGCTGATGGAGAGCGCCAGCAGCGGGTAGCGCACGCCGGCGTAGCGCTCGCGCGCGGCCTCGCCCTCAACGCCCACGCTGTAGCGCGGGTGCAGGCACCAGCGCCGCCACTGCAGCATGGCGCCGGCCGGAATGTCGCCCACCATGCGCAGGCTGCGGCCAGGAAAGTAGCCGCACAGGCGCGTGGCCAGTGGCACCACGAAAAACCAGAAGTAGGGCACCACGAAGCGCAGCCGCGGCGTGTTTTCGCGCCAGTAACCGCTGCCGGCGGCCACGCTCAACAAGCCGCTGACCTTGTCAGCGTTGGCCAGCAGCCCCGCCAGTTGCGCGCCCAGGCTGTGGCCCAGCAGCAACAGCGGCAGCTTGGGGCGGTCGGTGTGGGCGAAGTCGATCACTGCCTCAAAGTCGCGCACCCAGTCGTGCAGGTCGGCCTGGAAGCCGCGCAGTCGCACCCCGGCGGGCAGCGAATCACCGGTGCCGCGGTAGTCGAAGCTCAGGACGCGCCAGCCCTGCGCCGCCAGCCACTGGGCAAAGGGGGTGTAAAAATCTTGGCGCACACCCATGGCCGCCGCGATGACCACGCTGCCCGCCGCCGGCCCCGTGGACTCAAACACCCGCACCCCGAGCTTGTAACCGTCTTTGGCTTTGATCTGCTGCGTTCTCACCGTGGGGGCACCTTGTGTATGGAAAAAGGGCGCATGGGGCGCATAAAGCGCAAGGGCCGCCTGCTGCGGCGGCCCGGTGCGCGATCTTAAACCGGGCGGGTCTTAAACCTGGCAGCTTAAACCCGCTCAAAAATGCCGGCTGCGCCCTGCCCCATGCCCACGCACATGGTCACCATGCCGTAGCGCAACTGGTGCCGCTGCAGGGCGTGCACCACGGTGGCGGCGCGGATGGCGCCGGTGGCCCCCAGCGGGTGCCCCAGGGCGATGGCCCCGCCCATGGGGTTGACGCGCGCCGGATCGAGTGCTAGCGTGCGCAGCACCGCCAGCGCTTGTGCGGCAAAGGCTTCATTGAGCTCGATCCAGCCCAAATCATGCTGGCCGATGCCAGCGGCCTTGAGCGCCGCCGGGATGGCCTCGATCGGCCCGATGCCCATCAGGTGCGGCGGCACGCCGCGCGAGGCGTAACCCACAAAGCGGGCCAGCGGCTTGAGGCCAAAGCGCTGCACGGCGGCGCCGCTGGCCAGCAGCAGCGCTCCGGCGCCGTCGGAGGTCTGCGAGCTGTTGCCGGCGGTGACGCTGCCCAGACCGGTCGGGGTGCCGTCGGCGCGGCGCGGCACCGCAAACGGCGGCTTGAGCTTGGCCAGCCCTTCGAGCGAGGTGTCGGGGCGCGCACCTTCGTCCAGGCTCACCACGCGCTGCTGTTCGTGCACCTGGCCGCTGGCGAGGTCGAGCCGGCGCTCGGTGACCGCCACCGGCGTGATTTCGGCGCTGAACTCGCCCGCCGCCTGCGCCGCCAGCGCGCGCTGGTGCGATTGCAGGGCAAAGGCGTCTTGGTCGGCGCGGCTCACCTTCCACTGCTGCGCCACTTTTTCGGCCGTCAGGCCCATGCCGTAGGCGATGCCGTAGTCTTCGATGCGCTCGGTGTTGCGAAACGCCGCCGGCGACAGGCTGGGCGCGTTGCCCATCATCGGCACCATGCTCATGCTTTCCACGCCGGCGGCGATCATCACATCGGACTCGCCAACGCGGATGCGGTCGGCCGCCATTTGCACCGCGCTCAGGCCGGAGGCGCAAAAGCGGTTGACGGTGATGCCGCCCACGCTGTTGGGCAGCCCGGCCAGTACGGCGCCGATACGCGCCACGTTCAGGCCCTGCTGGGCCTCGGGGATGGCGCAGCCGCAGATCACGTCTTCGATCGCCGCCGGGTCGAGGTTGGGCACCTCGGCCAGCACGGCGCGCAGCACGTGCGCCAGCAGGTCGTCGGGGCGGGTGTGCTTGAAGTAGCCGCGGTGCGATTTGCCGATCGGCGTGCGCTTGGCCGCAACGATGTAGGCGTCTTGTAGGGGTTTCATCGGGGAGGGCTCCGGGTATTTAGTTGCGCAGCGGTTTGCCGATTTGCAGCATTCCCATGATGCGCGCCTGCGTTTTGGGGTGCACGATCAGGCTGCAAAAAGCCTGGCGCTCGAGTTGCATCAGGTACTCCTCGCTCACCAGCGTGCCGGCCTCGACCTCGCCGCCGCAGACCACATGCGCGATCTGGCTGGCGATGTAAAAGTCGTGCTGGCTGATGAAGCCGCCGTCGCGCATGTTGATCAGCGAGCCCAAGATGGTGGCTTTGACCGAGCGCCCCGCGGCCGGGAACAGGCGCTTGAGCGGCGGCCGGTAGCCGGCGCGCTGCAGCGCCTGCGCCTGCCCGATGGCCACGTAGAGCAGCTCGTCTTTGTGCGCCACGATGGTGTCGCTGGGCAGCAGGTAGCCGAGCTTGCGGCTCTCGAGCGCGCTGGTGCCCACGCTGGCCATGGCGGCGGCCTTGAAGCCTTCGCTCAGGAACGGCAGCAGGTCGGTGCCGGTGCTGGCGCGGGCGTTTTCGGCCGCGCGCCGGGCGATGTAGGTCAGGCCGCCGGCGCCTGGGATCAGGCCCACGCCCACTTCCACCAGACCGATGTAGCTCTCGAGGTGCACGACCCGATGCGCGCAGTGCAGCAGCAGCTCGCAGCCGCCGCCCAGCGCCATGCCGCGCACCGCCGCCACCACCGGCACCTGGGCGTAGCGCAGCTTGAGCATGACGCGCTGCAGCTCGGCTTCCACGTCTTCGATCGCCGATACGCCTGCGGCCAAAAAGGCCGGCATCACGGCTTGCAAATCGGCGCCGACGCTGAACGGCTCGTCGCCCGACCAGATCACCAAGCCTTGGTAGCCGGCCTCGGCCAGATCGACGGCACGGCTCAGGCCCTCGGTGACGCCGGGGCCGATGGCGTGCATCTTGCTCTTGATGCTGGCGATGAGCACGCCGGCCATATCGGCGGGATAGCCTTGCTCCAGCGTCCAGAGGCGGATGTCGGCGTCTTCATACACAGTTTGGCCGGCGCTGTGGAAGGGCTGTGCGCCCTCGCCAAGCAAGGTCTCGCGGAACAGCTGGCGCCCATACACGGGCAGTTCGCGCCGCGGCTGGAACTGGCCTAGGCTGGGGTTCCACGAGCCTTCGGGCTGGTGCACACCACCGCGCGCGGCCACCGGGCCGTTAAAGACCCAATCGGGCAGCGGCGTGCGGCACAGCGCCAGCCCGGCGTCGATGTCGGCTTGCACCATCTGCGCCACCTCGAGCCAGCCGGCTTCTTGCCAGAGCTCGAACGGGCCTTGCTGCATGCCAAAGCCCCAGCGCATGGCCTGATCGACGTCGCGCGCGCAGTCGGCAATGGTGGCCAGGTGCAGCGCGGCGTAGTGAAAGCTGTTGCGCAGTATCGCCCACAGAAAACGCCCCTGCGGCCCTTCGGCGTTGCGCAGCAGCTTGAGGCGCTCGGGCGCCGGCTTTTTGAGCATGCGGCCATAGACTTCGTCGGCCTTCTGGCCCTTGCCGTCGGCGCAGGGCACGTAGTCGCGGCTTTCGAGCTCGAAGCGGTGGATGTCGGCTCCGACCTTCTTGAAAAAACCGGCCTTGGTTTTTTGCCCCAGGTGCCCGAGCTCGAGCAGGGCCTTGAGCACCGCCGGGGTTTGGAAGCTGCCGTAGAACGGGTCGGTGGCCGGGCTGAGGGTGTCTTGCAGCGTCTTGATGACGTGCGCCATCGTGTCCAAGCCCACCACGTCGGCGGTGCGGAAGGTGCCGCTGCTGGCGCGCCCGAGGCGCTTGCCGGTCAGGTCATCGACCACGTCGAAAGTCAGGCCGTAGCGCTCGGCCTCTTGCATGGTCGAGAGCATGCCGGCGATGCCGATGCGGTTGGCGATGAAGTTGGGCGTGTCTTTGGCGCGCACCACGCTCTTGCCCAGCACGCTGGTAACAAAGGTCTCGAGCTGATCGAGCACCTGCGGCCCGGTGCCTTGGGTGGCGATGATCTCGACCAGCGGCATGTAGCGCGGCGGGTTGAAGAAGTGGATGCCGCAAAAGCGCGCGCGCAAAGCCGCCGGCAACACATCTGACAGCGCGCCGATCGACAGCCCCGAGGTGTTCGAGGCCAGCAGCGCGCCTTCGGCGACAAAGGGCGCAATCTTGGCGTAGAGCTCGCGCTTCCAGTCCATGCGCTCGGCGATGGCCTCGATGATCAGGTCGCAGCCGCGCAGGCGCTCGAGGTGCTGCTCGTAGTTGGCGGCCTCGATCAGCTCGGCGTCGTCGGCCACACCCAGCGGCGCGGGCTTGAGCTTTTTGAGGTTGGCGATGGCGCGGTTGGCGATGGCGTTCAGGTCGCCCGTGCCCGCATCGGCTTGGGGCAGGTCGTACAAAATGACCGGCACCTTGCAGTTGACTAGGTGCGCTGCGATCTGCGCCCCCATCACACCGGCGCCGAGCACGGCGACTTGTTTGATTTGAAATCGGCTCACGGAATGTTCCTTGCGTTAAAGCGGGCTGCCGTCACTGGACGCGAACCCAGGTCTGGGTGCGGCCAAAGGGGCCGATGGAGCCGCGCACTTGCAGCTTGCGGCCCTCTTCGATCGGCGTCAGGCGCAGGGTGTAGCTGCGGCCGTCTTCGGGGTCGAGGATGCGCCCACCCTCCCACACGGCGCGCCCTTCGGCTTGGCGCGCGCCGCGGATGATCTCGAGCCCGATCATCGGCTGATCCTTGCGGTCGTCGGTGCAGGCGGTGCAGCGCGCCGCTTGGTCGGCACCGGGGCGCAGCAGGCGCGTGATGCGGCCGCTGAGCACGCCGCCCTGCTCGCTGATCACCACTTCGGTGCGCGGCTGATTGGTCTGGTCGTCGATCGACTGCCAGGTGCCGACCGGGGTCATCTGGGCCCAAGCCGATGCCGCCAGCAGCAGGCCAGCGGCCAGCAGGGACGAGCGCCCAAGGGTGCGAAGTGCGTGTTTCATGTCGTATCTCCGGGGTGGGGTGGGCAGGTCATCAGGCCAATGCGGCCTCGGTGTCCATCAGCGCGGCGCTGCCGGCGCGCGCGGTGCGCATCAGCATAGCGGTTTCGGGCAGCAGCTTGGCAAAGTAGAAGCGCGCCGTTTGCAGCTTGGCGGTGTAGAACGGATCGGTGCTGCCGGTGGCGATCTGGCGCAGCGCCACCGAGGCCATGCGGGCAAAGAAGTAGGCAAACACCAAGTGCCCGGCCACGCGCAGGTAGTCCACCGCCGCCGCGCCCACTTCGTCCGGGTTTTGCATGCCCTTGAAGCCGATTTCGGTCGTGAACTTGGTCATCTGCTCGCCCAGGTAGGCCAGCGGGTTGATGAACTCGGCCATTTTCTCGTTGGTGCCTTCTTGCTCCACCAGCGCCGCCACCAGCTTGCCAAATTTTTTCAGCGAGGCGCCGTTGTTGCCCAGCACTTTGCGCCCGAGCAAGTCGAGGCTTTGCACCGTGTTGGTGCCTTCGTAGATCATGTTGATGCGGGCATCGCGCACGTACTGCTCCATGCCCCACTCTTGGATGTAGCCGTGGCCACCGTACACCTGCTGGCACATGACCGTGGCCTGCCAGGCGTTGTCGGACACGAAGGCTTTGGCGATCGGCGTGAGCAGCGCCAGCAGCTCGGCGCTGTCTTTGCGCACCTTCTCGTCGGGGTGGTTGATTTCTTGGTCGAGCAACAGGGCGCAGTAGCTCATCAGCGCGCGCCCGCCTTCGGCGTAGGCCTTGGCGGTGAGCAGCATTTTGCGCACATCTGGGTGCACAATGATCGGGTCGGCCGGCTTGTACTTGGCCTTGACGCCCGAGAGCGAACGCATCTGGATGCGGTCTTTGGCGTAGGCAAGCGCATTCTGGAACGCGACCTCGGTCAGGCCCAGCGACTGGTTGCCCACGCCCAAGCGTGCGGCGTTCATCATCACGAACATGGCTTGCAGACCCTTGTTGGGCTGCCCGACCAGCGTGCCGATGGCGCCGTCGAGCACCAGTTGCGCCGTGGAGTTGCCGTGGATGCCCATTTTGTGCTCGAGGCCGGCGCAGTAGATCGGGTTGCGCGCGCCCAGCGAGCCGTCGGCCTGCACGTGGTATTTGGGCACCAGAAACAGGCTGATGCCCTTGCTGCCCGCCGGAGCGCCGGGCAAGCGCGCCAACACCAGGTGCAGGATGTTGTCGGTCAGGTCGTGCTCACCGGCGCTGATGAAAATCTTTTGCCCGCTGATCTGGTAGCTGCCGTCGGGCAGCGGTTCGGCTTTGGTGCGCAGCAGCCCAAGGTCGGTACCGCAATGCGGTTCGGTCAGGCACATGGTGCCGGTCCACTCGCCGCTCACGAGCTTGGCCAAGTAGGTTTTTTTCTGCTCCGGGGTGCCGTGGGCGTGCAGGCACTCGTAGGCGCCGTGGCTCAGGCCCGGGTACATGGCCCAAGCCTGGTTGGCGCTGTTGAGCATTTCGTAAAAGCACTGGTTGACCACGAACGGCAGCCCTTGGCCACCGTATTCGGGGTCGCAGCTCAGGGCTGGCCAACCACCGGCCACGTACTGCTCGTAGGCGGCCTTGAAACCGCTGGGCGCGCGCACCTCGTGGGTGGTTTTGTCCAGCGTGCAGCCCTCTTGGTCGCCGCTGAGGTTGAGCGGAAACGCCACCTCGGCGGCAAATTTTCCGCCCTCTTCGAGCACCGCGTTGAGGGTATCGACATCGACGTCGGCGTGCACCGGGCAAGCCTTGAGCGCATCGACGGCGTGCAACACTTCGTGCAACACGAACTGCATGTCGCGCAGCGGCGGGGTGTAAGCGGGCATGGGACAGGTCTCCTGATGGAAAAGGACGGTGGAAAGGGAGTCAACAGATGTGGCGCTCGAGCAAGTGCTCAAAGCCTTGCCGAGCCAGGTTCAGCGCTTGCGGGTTGCGCAAAAAACGGGCGTCGTAGTGCAGCGCCAGAATCAGGCCGTGGATCTCGAAAGCGATCTGCTGCGGCTGCGCGCTGGGTTTCAGGTGGCCTTCGGCAATGGCCAGCTCGACCGCCCGCCGCATGGCATCCTGCCAGGTTTTGACGGTCTGCACCAATTCGTCGCGCACCGGGCCGGGGCGGTCGTCGAACTCGACCGCGCCGCTGATATAGACACAACCCGCATCGATCTCGAGCGCCGTCTGGCGCATCCACAAATCGAACAGGGCGCGCAGCCGCGGCAGCCCGCGCGGCTGCTGCAGCGCCGGGTAGAACACGTCGCGCTCAAAGCGCCGGTGGTATTCGCGCACCACCGCAATCTGCAATTCTTCGCGCGAGCCAAAATGGGCAAACACGCCCGACTTGCTCATGCCCATGACCTCGGCGATGGCCCCGATGCTCAAGCCCTCGAGCCCGACCGGCGCCGCCAGCGCCAGCGCCGCATCCAAAATGGCGGCGCGCGTCTGCTGGCCCTTTTGCAATGCCCGCCCGGCGCGCGCGCCCGCCGCGGCCGCTCTGCGCGGGCGCTGGGCGGCCTCGATTTGGGCTTTAGGGACGGGAGGCATCAGGGTCATGGCAAAAAATACGAACGATCGTGCTATTTTATGCCCAAGCCGCGGCCTGTCAAGGCGCGCAGCGCACCCCAAACGCCTAGGGTTTTCCCTAAATTTTTCGGCTCTGCCGGCCCCTCACGGGGCCCATGCTCAAGCCACGCAGATCGTGGTGCCGCAGGCGTGCTGGCCCAGCGCCTCGAGCAGCATGGCGTGCGGCACCCGGCCGTCGATGATGTGCACCGCCTTGACACCGCTTTGGGCGGCTTCGAGCGCGCCGGCGATCTTGGGGATCATGCCGCCGCTGATGGTGCCGTCGGCCATGAGGGCCTCGATCTGCGCCATGCTCAGGCGCGCCAGCAGCTGGCCCTGGCGGTCGAGCACGCCGGGGATGTTGGTGAGCATGAGCAGCTTGTCGGCCTGCAGGCTGGTGGCCAGCCGCGCCGCCACCACGTCGGCGTTGATGTTGAAGCGCTCGTTGCCGGCGCCATAGCCGATCGGGCTCACCACCGGGATGTAGCCCTGCGCCTGCACGGTGTGCAGCAAAGCCGGATCGACGGCCACGATGTCGCCCACCTGCCCGATGTCGTGCCAGCGGCTGGGGTCGGTGGCGTCGGGCAGGCGCAGCGCCTGGGCGCGGATGAGACCGCCGTCGCGCCCGGTCAGCCCCAGCGCCCGGCCGCCGGCTTGGTTGATCAGGCCCACGATTTCTTGCTGCACCTGGCCGGCCAGCACCCACTCGACCACCTGCATGGTTTCGGCGTCGGTGACGCGCATGCCCTGCACGAAACGGCCCTGCTTGCCTAGGCGCTGCAGCAGGTTTTCAATTTGTGGGCCGCCCCCGTGCACCACCACCGGGCGCATGCCCAGCAGCTGCAGCAGCACCACGTCTTGGGCAAAAGCGAGCTGCAGCGCGGGGTCGGTCATGGCGTTGCCGCCGTACTTGATGACCAGCGTCTGGCCCTGCTGCGCGCGCAGACTGGGCAGGAGCTCGGCCAGCACAGCGGCGCGCTCGGCTGGGGCCAGGGTGGGCTGAGGTGGGGTCGGTTGGGGTGGGGAGGTCGCATCCATGCTGCGCATTGTGCCGCAAGCGCATCCCTTTGGCCGCTGCCTAGCCCGTGCTTGGCCGCTGCTTTGAGCTTGCCAAAAGACCACCCGCCGGCCCATAATGAACAGGCAGAGGAACCTTCGGCCCCCAAGCACCACAGACCCGACATGAGCAATCCGCAAGAAATCGAACTCAAGCTGCTGGTGCCGGGCCTGACGGCCGAGGCGGCCCTGCAGATGCTGCGCCGCGCACCCAGCTTGGCGCGGCGCAAGCTGCGCCAGCAGCAGTTGGTGAACCGCTACTTCGACACCCCCGAGCGCTTGCTGCAGCAGCAGCGCTGCGCCTTGCGCGTACGCCAGCGCCGCGACGTGCACGCCGGCGCGGGCTCCGAGGGCGACACCATCACGGGCGCGTCGGTGTGGGTGCAAACCCTCAAGACGGCGGGCTCATCCAGCGCGGGTTTAAGCCAGCGCGGCGAGTGGGAGTGTCTGGTGGCCGCCGACCAGCCCGAGCGCGCCGGGCTGCGCGGCACCGCTTGGGACGCGCTCGACCCCGATGGCGCGCTGTTCGAGCGCCTGCAACCCTGTTTCGAGACCCGTTGCCTGCGCAGCACGTGGCTGGTGGCGCGCCGCGACGGCACGCTGCTCGAGGTCTCGCTCGACGCCGGCGAAGTGCTCGCCGACGGGCAGACGCAGCCGCTGCTCGAGGTCGAGCTCGAACTCTTGGCCGGCGCGCCCACGGCCTTGTTCGATCTGGCCGACGAACTGGCCCGGCGCCTGCCCTGCCTGCCCTGCAACCTGAGCAAGGCCGAGCGCGCCGGTCTGCTGGCCAACGGGCAACTGCTGCAGCCGGTGCGCGCGCGCCGCCTTGAGCGCCAGCGCGGCGAGGCGCTGCCGGCGCTGGCCTTGCGCGTGCTGGGCGAGGCGCTGGATCAATTTCTGCGCAACCTCGAAGGCCTGCTGCACAGCGATGCGCCCGAATGGGTGCACCAGGCGCGGGTGGGCTGGCGGCGCTGGCGCAGCCTGCTGCGCCTGCTGCGCCCGTGGGTGGGCCCCGGCCCCGATTTCACGGCGCTGCGCCCTTTGCTCGATGCCTTGGGCGAACAGCGCAACCTCGACGTGGCCTGCAGCGAAACCCTGCCCGCTTGGAGCGGTGCCTGGGCCTGTGCGCAGGCCGGCGCAGCCGGCGGCGAGGCAGCCTTGTCGCCCCCCCCGCCCGACGCCACCACCAACGCCACCCCCAACGCCTGCGCTCGCGCCTTGGCCGAGCTGCAAGCGGCGCGCCACACCCAGCGCACGCGCTTGCGCCAGACCCTGCTCGAGCCCGCCACCGGCCAAGCGCTGCTGGCGCTGACGCGCTATTTGTGGCAAGCGGGGCAGCAACCCATGGCGATCGAAAAACGCGCGATCGGCGCACGCTTGGCGCGCTGGCACCAACGCCTGCACCGCCTGCTGCAAGGCGAAAAGGCCCAGTTGCTCGACGTGGCCACCCTGCACGAAGCGCGCCTGCTGGCCAAACGGCTGCGCTACGGCAGCGAGGCCATGGCCAGCATCCTGTCGGCCAAGCGGCTGCGCCAGAGCGAGCAGTGGGTCAAGGATGCCACCCTGTGGCAAACCCGCATCGGGCAGGCGCGCGACGCCTGGCAGCTGGCCCTGCTGCTGCAGCAACACACCCACGCTCCGCCCGCCTTGCTGGGCTTCATGCAAGGCGTGGCCGCCGCCATGGAGCGCGCCGCGCAGGAAGCCGCCAGCCCGGGCTAAAATCCGCGACCCTGTTGCCCCCCGACAGCCTCTGGATCTACACCACGAACCGCTGCCCGCCATGAGCAAAAAAGTCTATATCAAAACCTTCGGCTGCCAGATGAACGAGTACGACTCGGACAAAATGGGCGCCGTGCTCGCCGCCGCCGAAGGCTACGAGCCCACCAGCGATGTGGAACAGGCCGACCTGATCCTGTTCAACACCTGTTCGGTGCGCGAAAAGGCGCAAGAAAAGGTGTTTTCCGACCTGGGCCGGGTGCGCCACCTGAAGCAAAAGGGCGTGCTCATCGGCGTCGGCGGCTGTGTCGCCAGCCAAGAGGGCGAGGAAATCATCCGCCGCGCGCCCTATGTGGATGTGGTGTTTGGCCCGCAGACCCTGCACCGCCTGCCCGAGCTGTTGCAGGCGCGGGCGGCGCAGCAAAAGCCGCAGGTGGACATCAGCTTTCCCGAGATCGAAAAATTCGACCACCTGCCGCCGGCGCGGGTCGAAGGCGTCAGCGCTTTTGTGAGCGTCATGGAGGGCTGCAGCAAGTACTGCAGCTACTGCGTCGTGCCCTACACCCGCGGCGAGGAGTTCAGCCGCCCGCTCGACGAGGTGCTGCTCGAAGTCGCCACCCTGGCCGAGCAGGGCGTGAAAGAAGTCACGCTGCTGGGGCAAAACGTCAACGCCTACCAGGGCGCCATGGCACCCAGCGCCGATCCGGCCGACTTTGCCGACTTTGCGCTGCTGCTCGAGTGCGTGCACGAAATCCCCGGCATCGAGCGCATCCGCTACACCACGAGCCACCCCAAAGAGTTCACGCCGCGCCTGATCGAGGCCTACGCGCGCCTGCCCAAGCTGGTGAGCCACCTGCACTTGCCGGTGCAGCACGGCAGCGACCGCATGCTGGCGGCCATGAAGCGCGGCTACAGCGGGCTCGAGTACAAAAGCACGGTGCGCAAGCTGCGCGCCGTTCGCCCCGACCTGTCGCTGTCGAGCGACTTCATCGTCGGCTTCCCCGGCGAGACCGAGGCCGATTTCGAGCAGCTGCTCAAGCTGGTGCGCGACGTGGGTTTCGATTCCAGCTTCAGCTTCGTCTTCAGCCCGCGCCCCGGCACCCCGGCAGCCAATCTGCCCGACGACACGGCGCCAGCGCTCAAGCTGCAGCGCCTGCACACGCTCCAAGCCCTGCTCGAGCAGCAAGCGCAGGCCATCGCCGAACGCCTAGTGGGCAGCGTGCAGCGCATTTTGGTCGAAGGCCCGTCGCGCAAACACGCGCACGAGCTCACCGGCCGCACCGATTGCAACCGCAGCGTCAACTTCGACGCCGGCACCCAAGGCACGCGCCTGATCGGGCAGCTGCTGGACGTGCGCATCACCGAGGCACGGGCGCATTCACTGCGCGGCGAGCTGTGTTTGACCGAGGCCGTGCTGGCTTGATCCACACTTGGGCGTTGCAATACAGTTGCAGGCAAAAGTCGCCTTGGTGTAAACGCTCAGGCAGGGCGTCTGGCCGGGTTTGCGCTCACCTCAAGCCCCTTGGGGCTTCTTGGAAGAACGTCTGGGCTTGGCTGCCGGCCCGGTTGGCGCCCCCCTCGCCAGACGGGGGCTGTGGCTGGCGCGCTCACGTAGCGCAACACGCATCTCAGGCGCCCCAAGCACCTGCAGCGACGGGAAGCCATCGGCGCAGCGCTCAGGCCACAGCGGCAGCTCCACCCCGGCTTGGTCGGCCAGCCACCGCAGCGCCTCGGGTTTTTCTAGGGCCATGCGCAGCAGCAGCAAGGTGCTGTCGCCTGGATAAGTCACCTCGTTCTCGTAGCGCGAAAAGGCAATCTTGCCCTTGCCAAAAATCTTGGCTGCAGCCTGCTGCGTCAGGCCATAGCGTTTGCGCAAGGCCACCATCTCCTCGCCCATCAGCACCTTGCCGTACAGCGGTTTGCGCTCAGCCAGTCGGCGCAGGTTTTCGTCGTGCTGGGAGGCGCGGGTGGTCTGCACTGCGCAGGCATCACACTTCGAGGCCAGCAGCTCCACCGCCACCTCGACGCCGCGGGGCCGAAACACCACTGTGTGCGTGACTTCGTGCAGACAGCCCTTGCGACAGGCCGGGCATAGGGGCAGATTTTTTGTGCGCTTCATGATGAACTTCCTTTTGGTGTTCAGGCTGCATGGCACGAAACCAGCGCTATGGTCAGCGTTGCATCCACTTCAATCGAAAACTTGATGTAAACCAGCAAGCCTTTGGCATGCCGACGCTTGCCTTGCGCATCGTAGGGTGTGCGGTACACGTCGCAGGGCAGCCAGCGCCCGCCCAAGACCTCGCACCACTCCGACTTGTAGTAGTCAGCCGCGCCATCTAGGCCCTGCAACATAAGCCGCACGTCACTTACAGACCAGCTCTCTTTCTGCAAATCTTTCAAGCACTTGTTGGTGGCCAGCCAGAGCTGGTCGGCGTCGAAGCGCCCACTCCGGAGCAAAGCCTGCACGGCCTGGAGCTTGATCAAAGGGCCGCGAGCGATGGTGCGGCTGCCGCGCTTTTTAGGGTCAACGGCCACAATCGAAGCCGGATCGACGCTCCAGTACGTGCTGCGGTAGTTTATCACGGTGATAAAATTTTTCAAGTCCAGTCTTGCTTCACGCATGCGCGATTGTCGCGGCTTTGCTGCTCACCAAATAGGGGGGCGATTGCGTTGCACCACCGCTGCAGCCGCTCATGTGCGCAGCGGCAACCGCACCAGCACCACGTGCTCGCAGTCGGTGAAGTAGCGCCTGATCTGCGCCTCGGCATCGAAATGCAGCTGCAGCCGTTCGCGGATATTGCCCAGCGCCATGTGGTTGCCCCCGGCGGCAGCCGCTGCCGCCGCCAACGGCCCCGGCGCCAGCGTGTTGCGCACGAACAGGCGCAGCTCGCTGCCGTCTAGGTACACCTCCAGCGACACCTCGGCACCCTCGGGCGCGGGCTCGACGCCGTAGCGCACCGCGTTTTCAAGCAGCGGCTGCAGCAGCAGCGGCGGCACCAGCGCCTGCAGCGGCGCGTGCTCGGTGCGCCACTGCATGCGCAAACGCTGCGCGCCCAAGCGCAGGGTTTCGATCTCGATATAGGCGCGCGCCAGCGCCAGCTCCTGCCCCAGCGGCACCAGGGTGCGCGCATCCGACAGCAGCGCACGGTACAAATCGGCCAGATCGTGCAGCACCGCCTCGGCCTGCTGCGGCTGGCGGCGCAGCAGCGCCAGCACGCTGTTGAGGCTGTTGAACAAAAAATGCGGCCGAATGCGCGCCTGCAACGCCGCCAGCCGCGCCTCGGCCAGCGCCGGCGACAGGCGCTGCTGGCGCCAATCGAAATAAAACAGCAGCGCCCCCGCCAGCAGCGCGGCCACGCTGGCGCTGTGTGCCGCCGACCCGGCCAGCGCCAGCCCCAGCCCCTGCTCCACCGTCACGTGCCACAGCGCCGCCACGCTCGCAGCAAGCAACAACACCAGCACCAGCCCACGCCGGTAGCGGGTGCGCGCCAGCAGCGGCTGCAGCAGATAGAGCAGCAACACAGTCGCCAGCAAGGGCGGATCAAAACGCACCGACTGCTGCAGCAGTTGCTCCAGCCACGGCTGGCCGCCGGGCCCACCCAGCACCACAAAAGCCAACCGCAGCGCCTGCGCCAGCAGCAATATGCGCAGCCACACCCCAAGGTTGCGAAAATCGGGCAGGGGGGCGGGGGGCTTCATGGGCGTCTGGTGTAGGGACACGCTCCATTGTGGCCGATCGCGGCTTGGCTGCAGGCGTTTTGGGCGCGCGCTGTGGTCAGATTGCGCGCCGACTGGACGCGATTGGGAACCGCGCACAGCGCTCTCTGCCGGGGCTCTATACTTGCTTCGACCATGAAAATCGCCACTTGGAACGTGAACTCGCTCACCGTGCGCCTGCCGCAGGTGCTGGACTGGCTGGCGGCGCAGGCCAGCGCCGGCGCGCCGGTGGATGTGCTGGCGCTGCAAGAGCTCAAGCTCAGCGACGACAAGTTTCCCGCCTCCGCTTTCGAGCAGGCCGGCTACCTCGCGGTCTGGCACGGCCAAAAAACCTACAACGGCGTGGCCTTGCTGGCGCTCTCGTCTTTAAGCGCGGTGCAGCGCAACATCCCCGGCTTTGAGGATGAGCAAGCGCGGCTGATCGCCGCCACCCTTGGCGCCGATGACACGCAAGGCACCGAAGGCATCGAAAGCGCCGACGGCACCGGCTCGCCCGCGCTGCGCGTGGTCGGCGCCTATTTCCCCAACGGGCAGGCGCTGGGCAGCGACAAGTTTGCCTACAAGCTGCGCTGGCTCGAGGCGCTGCGCGGCTGGCTGGCCGACGAAATGCTGCGCCACCCACGGCTGCTGCTGCTGGGCGACTTCAACATCACCTTCGACGACGCCGATGTCTGGGACCCGGAGGGCCTGCGCGAAAGCATCCACTGCAGCAGCGTGGAGCGGGCGCAGTTGCAGGCCTTGCTGGCGCTGGGCTTGCACGACGCGCACCGCCTGTTTGCACAGCCGCCCAAGAGCTATACGTGGTGGGACTACCGCCAGCTGGGCTTTCAAAAAAACCGCGGCCTGCGCATCGACCACATTTTGCTCAGCGACGCGCTGCGCCCGCTGGCCACGGCCTGCCAGATCGACCGCAGCCCGCGCAAAAATCCGCAGCCCAGCGACCACGCGCCGCTGTGGGTGCAGTTGCAAGGGCTTTGAACCGGGGGGCTGGCTCCCTCCCTGCTAGCCCAAACCGAGCTCATGCAGCTTGCGCGTCAGGGTGTTGCGCCCGATGCCCAGCTGCTGCGCGGCTTCGATGCGCCGGCCTTGGGTGTGCGCCAGCGCGGCCTCGAGCACGCGCGCTTCGAAACGGTGCAGCAGCTCGTCCCACACCCCGTCGTGGCCGGCCGCCAGCAGCGCCTGCGCCTGGGCATAGAGGCCGGCCTCCCACGCCGCGCCGTCGGCGCGGGCCGGTGGCGTGCTTGCCTGTGATGCACTTCCCGGCGATGCGCTGTCCTGTGGCGCGCCGATCCAGCCCGTTCCGTTGGCGGCGAGAGCAGCACCCGCTGAGCCCGCCCCATCCGCTGCACCGGCCGCACCAACCCCATCCCCTAACCCAGCCACGCCAGCCCCCGCTCCCACTGCAGCCGAAGCCGCAGGCGCAGCCGAAGCACCCGCTCCAGAAGCCGCCAAGGCCTGCAGCACCTCGGGCGGCAAGTCTTTGCGCTCCACCACTTGGGCCGGCGCCATGACGGTGAGCCAGTGGCAGATGTTCTCCAACTGGCGCACATTGCCCGGAAAATCAAAGGCGGCCAAGGCATTGAGCGCTGGGGTGCTGATGCGCTTGGGATCGACCCCGAGCTGCTTGGCGCTTTGCTGCAAGAAAAAACGCGTCAGCAGCGGCACGTCTTCGCGCCGTTCGCGCAGCGGCGGCAGGCGCAGGCGGATGACGTTGAGGCGGTGGAGCAAGTCTTCGCGAAAGGCGCCCTCGCGCACCCGCTGCTCGAGGTTTTGGTGCGTAGCGGCGATCACCCGCACCTGCGACTTGACGGCGCTGTGGCCGCCGACGCGGTAAAACTGCCCGTCGGAGAGCACTCGCAGCAACCGCGTTTGCAGCTCAAAGGGCATGTCGCCGATTTCGTCGAGGAACAAGGTGCCGCCCTCAGCCTGCTCGAAGCGGCCGCGGCGCATGGTCTGGGCGCCGGTGAAGGCGCCGCGTTCGTGGCCAAAGAGCTCGCTCTCGAGCAGGTCTTTGGGGATGGCGGCGGTGTTGATGGCCACGAACGGCCCGCGCGCGCGCGCCGAATGCTTGTGCAGCGCCCGCGCCACCAGCTCTTTGCCAGTGCCCGATTCGCCCGTGATCATCACCGTGACCAGGCTTTGGCTCAGGCGCCCGATGGCGCGAAACACGTCTTGCATCGCGCTGGCCTGGCCCAGCATCTCGGGCGCGCCGGCCGCGCCCTCCTCGGCCACCTGCTCGCGCTGGCTCTCTTGCATGGCGCGCCGGATCAGCTCGACCGCCGCCGACAGGTCAAAGGGCTTAGGCAGATATTCAAAGGCTCCGCCTTGGAACGAGGCCACGGCGCTGTCGAGGTCGGAATAGGCGGTCATGATGATCACCGGCAGGCCCGGCAGGTGCTGCTTGACCTGTTGCAACAAATCCAGCCCGCAACCACCCGGCATGCGGATGTCGCTCACCAGCACCTGCGGGCCGGCGTCGTCGCCCGCCACCAGCGCCTCCATCACCTCGCGCGGCTGGCTGAAGCTGCGCGTGGGCAGGCCCTCGCGCTGCAGCGCTTTTTCGAGCACGAAGCGGATCGATTGATCGTCATCGACGATCCAGATGGGTTTCATGCCTGCGTTCCTTTCGTCGTTTTTTTGCACCCTGCTGCCTGCCCAGCAGCGGCCTGGGTTGCGGCCTAAACCGCAGCCAGCACGCGCTCAAGGCAGGGGAATGAGCAGCTTGAAATCGGTCCGGCCCGGCGCGCTGTCGCACTCGATCAAACCGTGGTGTTGCTGCACGATGGTCTGCGCCAACGTCAGCCCCAAGCCGCAACCGCCTTCGCGCCCCGACACCAGGGGGTAGAAGATGCGGTCTTTGATCGCTTCGGGCACGCCGGGCCCGTTGTCGATCACATGCAATTCCAATGCCAAGCGGTAGCGCTGGCGGCCAAACGTGACTTGGCGCAGCACCCGGCTGCGCAGCACGATCTCGGCGTCGCCGGCGGCGATGCGTGCGCGCAGCGCCTGGGCGGCGTTTTGTGCCAGGTTGAGCACGGCCTGGATGAGCTGCTCGCGGTCGCCGCGAAACTCGGGGATCGAGGGGTCGTAGTCGCGCTGCACGCGCAAGCCGCGCGGAAACTCGGCCAGCACCAGCGCGCGCACGCGCTCGCAGACCTCGTGGATGTTGACATCGTCCACCACCCGGGCACGCCGGTGCGGTGCCAGCAAGCGATCGACCAAGGCCTGCAAGCGGTCGGCTTCGTGGATGATGACTTGGGCGTATTCGGCCAATTCGCGCGCATCGGGTTCGAGCTGCAGCAACTGCGCCGCGCCGCGGATGCCCCCCAGGGGGTTTTTGATCTCGTGCGCGAGGTTGCGGATCAGCTCTTTGTTGGCGTGCGCCTGCTCGAGCAGGCGCTGCTCGCGCTCTTGGCGCGTTTGCTGCTCCAGCGGCAGCAGCTCCACCACCAACTCGCCCCCGTGCTCGGTTTTGGCCAGCACCACATGCACCGGCAGCGGCTCGTTGTTGAGCCGCACCAGCCACGCATCGTAGCGGATGACGGCATATTCGTGGCTGTTGGCGCCCGATACAGCGTTTTGCAGCAGGTTGGGCTCGGTAAACCAGTCGGCCAAGGGCAAGCCTGCCAGCGTGCGCCGCGACAGACCCACCGCGTCTTCGAGCGCGTTGTTGGCGTAGCGGATGGCGCCGCCGGCATCGACCACCGCCACCAGGGTGGCGAGCCGATCCAGCGCTTGGTATTGGGGCCCGCTGGCCACCGAGGGCACCGAACGGGGCCGCGTGGCCTTCATGCGCTGGGCCTAACGGGCCGGGCCGGGCGCGGATGGCGCAGCCGGCAGAGGGATAAACTGCCCAGCTGCTGACCCGGCAACCGCCCGTGCTGCGGCTCCCGTGCCGACAACACTTACCGAAGCGCCCGCCGCACCAGCGCCACCCAGGGCTCCAGCAGTCGGCTGCACCGGCGGCAAGCGGCCGATTTCGCGCTCGATCGCCACCACGTCGCCTTGGGCGCGCTCGAGCCGGCGCCGCAGCTCCTCGGTGCGCTGCGCCAGCCGGGCTTCGTCGCCGCGCTCGCTGGGCAGCGGCTGCGGTCGGCCTTGGTTGAATTCTGCTTGCAGTTCGCGCACGCGCTCTTGGGCGCGGCGCAGTTCGGTTTCCAAGATCAGGCGCGCATCGCGGTCCCGGGCTTGTTGCTCGGTGCGATCCACGCGCTGGCTCGGAGGGCGCTGGGCGGCATTTGAGGCTGCCGGGCTTGGGTCCGCAGCCGGTGCCTGATTGGCTGCCGGCCGGCGCCCCTCGACGATGCTCAGGTTGCCCCCTTGAAGCAAGCGGCAGCCCCTGGCTTCGGGCCGCTCGCCGGGATGGTTGGTGTACTCGTTGCCGCAGCGCCAAATCTGCCCCTGCGCCAGCGCGGGGGCAGCCACCAGAACGGAAACGACGGCGGCCGCAGCCGCCGCCCCAGCAGATCCGACCAGCCAGCGCGCACCCACTGTTTTCAAGGCCTTGCTCATCATTCGGCCATGATAGCAGCAGGCGGCGCGCCCCGCCTTTAGTTGCTGAAGTACAGGTCGAACTCGGTCGGCGTGACCTCGATGCGGGCGCGCGTGACTTCGCCCATTTTGAGCTCGATGTAGGCGTCGAGCATGGCATCGCTGAAGACACCACCTTTGGTCAGGAAGGCGCGGTCTTTATCGAGATAGTCCAGCGCTTGGTCGAGGCTGTGGCAGACCGTGGGCACCAGCTTGTCCTCTTCGGGCGGCAGGTGGTACAGGTCTTTGGTCGCGGCTTCGCCGGGGTGGATTTTGTTCTCGACGCCGTCAAGCCCGGCCATCAGCAGCGCGGCAAAGCCCAAGTAGGGGTTCATCAGCGGATCGGGGAAGCGCGCCTCGACGCGGCGCCCTTTGGGGTTGGCCACGTAGGGGATGCGGATCGAGGCCGAGCGGTTTTTGGCCGAGTACGCCAGCTTGACCGGGGCCTCGAAGTGCGGCACCAGGCGCTTGTAGCTGTTGGTGCCGGGGTTGGTGATGGCGTTGAGCGCGCGCGCGTGCTTGATGATGCCGCCGATGTAGTAGAGCGCAAAATCACTCAGGCCGGCGTAGCCGTCGCCGGCAAACAGGTTTTTGCCGTCTTTCCAGACCGACTGGTGCACGTGCATGCCGCTGCCGTTGTCGCCGTGGTAGGGCTTGGGCATGAAGGTCGCCGTTTTGCCGTAGCTGTTGGCCACGTTCCAGACCACGTATTTGAGGTTTTGCGTCCAGTCGGCACGCTCGACCAGGGTGCTGAACTTGGTGCCGATCTCGCACTGGCCGGCGCCGGCCACTTCGTGGTGAAACACCTCGACCGGGATGCCCAGGCTCTCGAGGATCAGCACCATTTCGGCGCGCATGTCGTGCGTGCTATCGACTGGTGGCACCGGGAAGTAGCCGCCTTTGGTGCGCGGGCGGTGGCCGCGGTTGCCGCCTTCGAGCTTGGTGCCGGTGTTCCAAGGCGCTTCGTATTCTTCGATTTCGTAGAAGCTGCGGCCCGGCTCGGTGCTCCAGCGCACGTTGTCGAACAGGAAAAACTCGGGCTCGGGGCCGAAGTAGGCGGTGTCGCCCAAGCCCGAGGCCTTGAGGTAGGCTTCGGCGCGGCGGGCGATCGAGCGCGGGTCGCGGTCGTAGGCCTTGCCGTCGCTGGGTTCGACCACATCGCACTGGATGAAGACTGTGGTTTCTTCAAAAAACGGGTCGATCTGGGCCGTGTTCGGGTCCGGCATCAACAGCATGTCCGAGGCCTCGATGCCCTTCCAGCCGGCGATCGACGAGCCGTCAAAGGCGTGGCCCGAACTGAACTTGTCTTCGTCGAAGTGCGAAATCGGCACGGTGACGTGCTGCTCTTTGCCACGGGTGTCGGTGAAGCGAAAGTCAACGAACTTGACTTCGTTTTCTTGCACCATGCTCATCACGTCGGCGACGCTTTTGCTCATTTGGGATACTCCGGTTGCGTTGAAAAGGGGGGCCAGAAATCTGTGCACAGTTTATAGCAGCAACTGTGCCAACTTGGTGACTGCACGGCGACTGGCGCAGCGCTTGGCGGCGGGCAAGCGATCGCGCGCACAAGCCGCCCTTGCGCACTTTTTTGGTGCATTTGCGCACCGCCATGGGGCGCACGCGCTCCAGCAGCCCTTAACGCACCATTTCAGGGCCTAGGCGAGCGGCGGCGGCACGCAAACCGGCCAGCAAATCGGCGTAGGCGGCCTGCAGGGGCTGCAACGGCCCCTTGACCCCGAGCTCGAGGTGGCGGCCGTATTCGGGATGGTCCACGCTGGGCAGACTGAACACCTTGCACTGCGGGTGCGTGGCCTCGATTTGCCGCATCAGCGGCGTCAGCTGGGCCTCGATGCCCTGGTACACGATCACCGAGCGCTCGCCCTGCGCGCCGCGCTGAAAATGGGCCGCGTAGTGCTGCTCGAGCAGCCACTCGATCATCGGCCAAGCCATGACGGGAAAGCCGGGCACGGCGTGCAAGCTCGCGCCGCTGGGGCTGGTGCAGCTGAAACCCGGAATCTGGTTGTAGGGGTTGGGGATGATGCGCGCGCCCTGCGGAAATTCGCCCATTTGCAGGCGCTGCAGGTGCTCGGGGTGCTCGGGCTCAAAGGCGTGGCCCTTGAGCGCCGCCAACTGGCGCGAGCGCGCCTCGATCAGCTCGCGCGCCTGCGGGTGCAGCTGCAATCCCACCCCGAGCGCGCTGGCCGCCGCTTGGCGGGTGTGGTCGTCGGGGGTGGCGCCGATGCCGCCGCAACTGAACACCACGTCACGGCCCGCCAACGCCTCGCGCAAGGTGTGGGTCAGGGCAGCCCGGTCGTCGGGTGCAAAACGCGCCCACGCCAAAGCCAGACCGCGCGCGACCAGCAGCTCGATCACCCGCGGCATGTGCTTGTCGGCGCGCTTGCCGGACAAAATTTCATCGCCGACGACGAGCAAACCAAAACGCGGAACCGGGCTCATGGGCGCTGTGGCGGCAGGCCCGGGGCCGGGGCGTCGGGCGGATTGAATGGCAGGGCGGCGGGCTGGGCAGCTTCTGGCCCGGGCTCGACCGTGGCGGCGTGGGCCAGTTGCAGCTCGGGCTGCAAGGCGGCAGCGGCTTCGATTGCGGCGGCGGCTTCGGCGCGCAGCGCTTGCAGCGCCTCCAACAGGAAGTGCACAAACCACAGCGCGGCCAGCGCGAACACCCACGTGTACACCCACACCGCCAGCGGCACCAGCAACGGGGCCATGGCGATGAACATGGCACCCGAAGCCCACAGCAGACTGGGTATTGCGCTCAGCAGGCCGCAGAACACCCCCATGAGCAGCAGCACGGTGCGGTGGCGGCGCAGCAACTCGTGGCGTTCGGCGCGGCTGGCGTGTTCGGCCAACGCGTCGAACGCCAGCACGCGGTAGCTCAGCCAGCCCAAGATCAGGGGCGGCAGCACCAGCCCCAGCGGCGGAATCAGCCACAGCGGCAGCGAGACCAACAGCGCCAGCAGCGCCAGCACGCTGTGCCCCAGCGACCAGCCCAGGCTGCCCAGCCACGATCCGCCCTGGCGCCGCTCGAGGTCGGCAAAGCGGCGTCGCGCCACCAGCTCGACCGCCACCGGCGTCAGCACCACGGCCACCAGCAGCAAGGTGGCGAGCACGATCAGCGGCGAAGCCAACAACAACACGATCAGCGGCGCCAGCACCGCTTGCAGGAATCCCAGCCCGACCGACTCCAGCCACTGCAGGGCAAACACCACCAGCGCCCACTGCTCGAGCCAGAGCTGCACCGTGGCGATGGCTTCGTGCCAAAAAAAATAGGCCAGCGCAAAGGCCGCCAGCACCATCAGCAGCAGCGGAATGAGGGACCATGCGATGACGCGCGGGTGCAGGCAATAGGCCGCCGATCGCAAGAATGAACTGACCAGTATGCGCATCCCGCGAGAATACCCCAAGGTGGCGGCTTTGGCGTCAATTAACATGCCCCCATGGAAAATCCGACCATCACGCGAACCCAGGTGTTGCTGCAAGGCGTTGCGCTGGAGCTGCTGAAAATCGACGGCCGCGACACCGACTTGGCCCCCTTGTTGTTTCTGCACGAAGGGCTGGGCTGCGTTGACCTGTGGGGCGCACGGGGCCGTTACTGGCCTGCCGAGCTCTGCGCCGCCACCGGCCGTGCGGGCTGGGTCTATTCCCGGCAGGGCTATGGACGCTCCGACCCGATTCCGGATGTGCGCGGCCACAACCGGCATCGGCCAGACTACATGCACCTCGAGGCGTTGCAACGGCTGCCGGCTCTGCTGCAACACTGGGGCTTGCAGCGGCCCGTGCTGGTCGGCCACTCGGATGGCGCGACCATCGCCTTGCTGCACGCGGCCAGCCACGAGGTGGGCGGCTGCGTGGCCATGGCCCCGCACGTGTTTGTCGAAGCGGTGGCCATCCGGTCCATCGAGCAAGCTCGGCTGGCCTACGAACACCAAGGCCTGCGGGAACGGCTGGCGCGTTACCACCAAGCGGTGGACTGCGCGTTCTGGCAATGGAACGACGTTTGGCTGTCTGATGCCTTTGGCCGCTTTGACATCCGCGACGACTGTCGCCGCATCCGCTGCCCGCTGATGCTCGTCCAAGGCCAAGATGACGAATACGGCACCATGGCCCAGCTCGACGCCATCTGTGCGGCAGCACCGCAAGCGCACCGGCTGGAACTGGCGGACTGCGGTCACAGCCCGCACCGGGATCAGCCAGACGCCCTCACCGCAGCGCTGATGCGTTGGCTCAGGTCTTTGCCGTGAGGCCGGCCACCTGCTCCGGCGTCAACCAGCGCCATTCGCCCGGCTTGAGGTCGTCGGGCAGGCTCACGGGGCCGATGCGGCTGCGGTGCAGGGCCTCGACCCGGTTGCCCACGGCCGCCAGCATGCGCTTGACCTGGTGGTACTTGCCCTCGGTCAGCGTCAGGCGCAGGTGGTGCGCGTCCACCGCCTCGCAGGCCGCGGCCCGCACCGGCTTCGGGTCGTCGTCGAGCACCACGCCTTGCAGCAGGCGCTCGATCTGGTCCGCCTGCAGCGGGTGCTTGCAAGTCAGCTCGTACACTTTGGGCACGTGGTGGCGCGGGGAGGCCATGCGGTGGATGAAGGCGCCGTCGTCGCTGAGCAGCAGCAAGCCGGTGGTGTCTTGGTCGAGCCGGCCCACCGCCTGCACGCCGCTGGCCGCGCCACCCGGGCGCTGGCGCAAGGGACTGGGCAGCAGGCTATAGACGCTGGGCCATGCGCCCGGTTTTTGCGAGCACTCATAGCCGGCGGGCTTGTGCAACATCAGGTAGGCCAGACGCTGGTGCGTCCAGCGCTGGCCTTGCACCCAAAACACCAGTCCCTCGGGCTCGCACTCCAGCCACGGGTCGCGGCAGATCTGGGCGGGCTCGCCCAGCGCCACCCAACCTTGCTCGACCAGTCCGCTGCACACGCGCCGCGTGCCAAAACCCTGGCTATACAAAATTTCTTGCAGTTGCATGGTGGCGAGCATAGCGGGCTTTGACCGGCGCCAATGCCAGCGCTGTGCTCTGTGGGGCCGATTTTTCCGTTTCACGCCGCCTGCCCTGAGAGCCCTTCGACGACAATAGGCGGACTGAGCGCAAGCCAGCGCCTTATCCCTCTCCCCTCCATGCTCGACCGCCTCAAAAAGCTCATGCCCGAGCGCGAACGCCTGCAGCAAAACCGCTGGCTGCGCTGGCTGAGGCCTTGGTTGGGGCACCCACGGCTGTGGCACCTGAGCCGCAAGGGTGTGGCGCTGGGCATGGCGATCGGGGTTTTCTTTGGACTTTTGATCCCGGTGGCGCAAATTCCGGCCTCGGCGGTGGCCTCGGTGCTGCTGCGCGCGCACCTGCCTGCGGCTGCGGCCAGCACGCTGGTGACCAACCCCGTCACCTTTGCCCCGGTGTACTACGCCGCCTACGAACTGGGCCGGGTGATCCTGCAAGAGAGCGCCGCCACCGAAGAGGAGTTGGCCCGCCTCGTCGAGCGCAAAGCCCAAGACCACGTGCAGGCCGGCGAGCTCACCCTGACGCAGCAGATCCAGCAAGGCTGGCGCAGACTGGGCGAAATAGGCAAACCGCTGATCTTGGGGCTGTCGATCCTGGCCGTGACCCTCGGTTTGACGGTGTATTTTGGGGTCAGCGCCATCTGGACGCTGCGGGTGCGCCTAGCGCGCCGGCAGCGCTTGCGCAAAATGCGCAACCCCGAATGAGGTTGCCGCTGGCGGGCGCGTCCTTCAAAGCCCCGCTTCTGCGCACGCAGCGGCTTGCTTCCAAGCTTGTTGCGCCGCCGCCTCGTCGCCGCGCTGCTCGGCCAGTTGCGCCAGTGCGCGCCAAGCCCGGCGGCGCAAACCGGCATCTTGCAAGCTGCGGCTGGCCTGCTGCAGCATTTGGCCCGCCTTGCCCCAGAGCTGGCGTTGCAACAGGGCCAAGCCGCAGAGGTACTGCAGCCCGGCATCGGCCGGGCGGGCGGCCTGCGCCGCATCCAGTTGGGCCAGCCAGCGCGCATCGAGCGCGGGCAGCCAGTCTTGCAACACCCGGATGCTGCGCCGCTGCGCCACGCCCTCGAGTTGCGGGTAGGCCGCCAGCAGGGTTTGCAGCGCCTCGTCGCGCCAGCGCTTGGCCTCGGGCAGGGGCATAGCAACAGCGACGCTGGCAACCCCATCGCCGCCTTCAGACCCTTGGGGCCAGACGCGCAACCCCTGTTGCAAAAACTCCAGCGCCAGCCCGGCGTCGGCGCGCTCCCGGGCGTCCAGCCCTTTCCAGACGCGCAGCAACTGCTCGGCATCGTGGGTTTGCTGCAAGGCCTCGCCCACCAGCGTATGCAGCAAGCGCGTGGCGATGGCGTTGGAAAAAGCCTTGTGTTTTTTGAGCTGGCGCACCATCTCGATCGCGCCCAGGCTGTCGCGCTCGAGCTGCGCCAGCTTGAGCCGCAGCCGCAGCGCCTGGATGCGCCGCGCCGCGCCTTGGGGCAATTGCTGCCACCAGTGGCGCGCTTGCACCGCGTCGCGGGCCTCGATCGCCCATGCGCTGGCGCGCAGCAGGGCCGCCTCGCGCGCGGCGCTCGCATCTGGAGAGGCGCCGGCCAGCGCGGCTTCGATGGTGGCGTCGCGCCGCCCGGTGTTGCCCAAGCTGTGCGCGCTCTCGGCCAGCAGCAGGCGGGCCAGCAGCAGCCAGCGGCCCTGGTGCGCGAGCGTGCCTTCGGGCAGGCGCTCGAGCACCTGCAGCGCCTGCTCGGCGCTGGTTTGGGCGCGCACAAACCGCCCCGACCACTGCTGCACCAAGGCCTCAAGCAGCCCGACATAGACCGCCTTTTCTTGCTGGCGCTGGCGCCAACGCTGCGCCCGCTGCGGCAAGGCGCGCAGCAGGGCAATGCCACGCAGCGCCACATGCAGCAACACAAATCCCAACAACAAGCCGATCAGCACCAGATTGAGCGACAAATCGATGCGCCACGGCGGCCAATACACGCTCACGATGGCCTGGTTGTCACCCAGCAGCAAAGCAGCCACCACCGCCACGGCGGCCACCAGCAAAAACCAGAGCACGTTTTTCATATCGGTGCTGGGCCCCGTGGTCAGCGGCCGCCCGCGGCGATCAGCAGCGCCGCCAGCGTGGCGTCGGGCCGGGGCAGGTCGGGCTGCTGCATATCGGTTTGCAGTTGCGCCAGCTGCTCCAGCGCGCGCTGGGTTTCGGGGGCGGCGGGGTTGAAGTAGCGCTGCACCAGCGCCTGCACCGTTTGCACGTCGGCCCGAGCGGCGTCAAACTGGCGCGTCAACACGCCCAAGCGCGCGCTGAGCAATTTGAGGCGGATGTTTTCACGCAAAAAATAAGCCTGCTCGGGTGCCAACAGGGCCGCCTCAGGATCGTCGATGCGGCTGATGCGGATCAGGTCGGCGCTGCTTTGACGCAGCTGTTGCCACAGCCAAGCGCCCGCGCCGCTGCCCGTCTGCCCCACCCAGCCCCAGGCGCGGGCCCAGATCGAGGCTTCTTCGGTGGCCGCTGGGGGGGCCGGATCGGCGGCAACCGGGGCTGCAGCTGGGGCCGTGGCGCTGGCCGCTGGGGCCGCCGCTTTGGTCGCCGCAGCCGCAGCAGGGGCCGGATCCGCGGCAGCAGCCAGCGCCGCAACGGGGCTTGGAGGCGGCGCTGCCGCCGGCAGGGGCTGGTTGAGCAGCGGCCACTGATCGACTCGGCGCGCCAGCGCGTCGAGCCGTTGCGCCAGCGCGGGGGCATCGACCCACTGCGAAGCTTGCAGGCGCTCGATGTCGGCGGCAATCGCACGCTGCACCGGGTTGAGGCGCGGCTGCGCCGCGCGGGCGATGCGCTGCTCGGCCCCGCGCAAGGCCGAAATCAGGGGCTGCACACTGCCCGACAGCTGGCTTTGCTGCTGGGCAAAGCGCACGCTGGACTCGAGGTCGTGCACCAGCGTGTCGTCGCGCGTGCGTGCCACGGCGAGCATGAGCTCTTCGAGCTGGCTGCGCTGCAGCGCCACTTCAGACAGGCGCAACTCGGCCAACCCTAGGCGCGCCGCCAGGTCTTTGGATTGCGCCTCGGCCGCAGCAGCCAGCTCGCGCGCCGCCACCGCCTCGGCCAAGCTGTCGGCGGCGCGGCGCGCCATTTCTTGTTCGCTGCGTTCCACCCGCTGCACCAGCGTGTACGTCCAGGCCAAAGCCGCCAGCGCCAACACCAAAGCCAAGCCGAGCAGCCAAGTCGGGGACGAGAGCCCACTAGCCCGCTCTGGGCGCGGCGCGGCTGCGGCGGCTGCAAGCGGGGCCGCGCTGACTCCCTCGGCGCTGTTTGGGCCGCTGGGGCTGCTCGCGCCATGCGCCTGCGGCGGCTCTGACGGCGGTGTGGGGGCCGCAGCCGCTGGAGGGGTCGCAGGCCTATCGGGGCTGGGTGGTTCGGTCATGGGGCAGGCAATTCGGACAGGGCGCGCAACAAATCGTCGATTGTCGGGCGGTGAGCCATTATTTCGCCAAAACCCAGTTGTTTGGCTGACGCCGCGATGCGCGGATGCGACACCAGCGCCACCGCTTGCGCCCACGAACCATCGGGCAGCAACTGCTGCAGATGCTGAATCGCCTCGGAGCTGCTGAACAACCACACCGCCCCGTTGCGCACCCGCTCGCGCACCCGCTCGGCGGTGCCTGCGTCCCATTGCGGCGCACTGCGCCGGTAGGCCACGCAGCTGTGCACCTGCCCGCCCTGCGCCCGGCATTGCTGCTCCAGCCAGTCGCGGCCCATGCGGCCGTCGGCCGACTGGCCGCGCACCACCAGCAAGCGGTGTCCGGGGTGCAATTGGGGCTGCACCACGGCCCACAGGGCTTCGGAGTCGAACAGCGCCGCATCCGCTGGCGGCTGGTCGATCTGCTCGGGCGCGATCCCGGTCGCTCGCAACGCGGCCGCCGTGCCCGGGCCCGGCGCCCAGCAGCGCGCGGTGATCGGTGGCCCATCTGGGCTGCAAAAGTGCCGCACCGCTTGGGCGCTGACGAACATCAGGGCATCGCAACCCGCCGCCTGCAGGTGCGCTTGGTGACGGGCCTGCGGGTCGAGCGCCGGGGTGATTTCAATCAACGCCAGCGCCTCGGCCGGCCAACCGGCGGCTTGCACGGCCTGCACCCAGGCTGCGGCCTCGTGCGCCGGCCGGGTCACGAGCAGGGTGCGGCGGCCGGGGTGGCAGTGGGCGTTGCAGGCCGGGGGGCTATCGGGAGGCATGGGGCGGGCGCTGGGGCGGGTGGGGCGGGGTTTTGCGGCGCTTGGTGGCGGGGCAGAGGTGTCGATTTCGGCTTCGGGGGGCTCAGGAATCGCTGGCGCTGGCCGGAACGGCCGCCCCCACCGCCCGAGCCCCGGCGCGCAGCAGTTGCTGCGCCACCTGCACCCCGAGCGCGTCGGCCGCCTCTAGGCTATCGACCCAAGCGCTGGCGCTGGCGCGCAGCAGCGGCTGGCCAGCCGCAGTGCCTTCGGGCTCGCCCCAAGCGGCCTGCAGCTGCAGCGTGCCGCCGGCTGGCAGGCGCTCCTGCGCGGGCGCTTGCACCCAAGTGGCGTAGGCCGCCAGCGGCATCGAGCAGCTGCCGCCCAAGGTGCGCGAGACGGCGCGCTCGGCCGTGGTCACCGCCCAAGTGGGCGCGTGGGCCAGCGGCTGCAGCGCCTGCAGCAGCTCGGGGCGGCTGCGCAGCACCTCGATGCCCAGCGCGCCCTGCCCGGCGGCGGGCAGCATCTGCTCGGGCTCAAAGCGCTGCCGGATGCGTGCCTCCAGCCCCAGCCGCACTAGGCCCGCCGCCGCCAGCACAATGGCATGGTACTGGCCGGCGTCGAGCTTGCGCAGCCGCGTGTCGAGGTTGCCGCGCAAGGGCTCGATGCGCACGTCGTCGCGGCCCAGATCGTGCAACAGGGCGCGCAACAGCACCACCCGGCGCAGGCTCGAGGTGCCCACCACGGCGCCACGGGGCAAATCGGCCAAGCTGGCGCAGTGCGGCGAGACCCAGGCATCGCGCGCCTCCTCGCGCGGCAGCACCGCCGCGAGCTCGAAGCCGGGCGGCAGCTCCATGGGCACGTCTTTGAGCGAGTGCACCGCGAGGTCGGCACGGCCCTGCTCCAGCGCCAGCTCCAGCTCTTTGACGAACAGGCCCTTGCCGCCGACCTTGCTCAAGGAACGGTCCAGAATCTGGTCGCCCAGCGTGGTCATGCCCAGCAGCTCGACCGCGTGCCCGCGCTGGCGCAGCAAGGCGCGCACGTGTTCGGCCTGCCACAGCGCCAAGCGGCTTTCGCGGGTGGCGATGGTGAGTGAGCGGGGTGCGGCAAGGGTCATGGGGCGGGCAAAAAAATGGGTCTGAACACGGGTCGGGGCCGCTCCTTAGGCACCTTTGTCCGACCCTAAGCCTGCAATTATCCGCTGCCGCCACCCTGACCAGCAGGCTGGTCAACCCCTGCCTGCGGGCGCGAGCCGTTGAGCAGCTCGCGCACCAGCGGCAACTGGCGCCTGGATACCGCCAGCGCCTCCGGCACCGCATCCAAGCGCAGCCACCAGCCCTCGGACTCGTCGTGGCCGCTGTGCGCGCCAATTTTTTCGAGCGCACGCACGCGGTGCCGCGCCACCAGCGCATTGCGGTGAATGCGCAGCCAGCGCCCCGGGTGGGCCTGTTCCAGTTCGTTCAGCGCGCCCTCGTAGAGGTAACTCTGGGCGGCGGTGCGCACCGTCAGGTACTTGCACTCGGCCTTGACGTACAGGATATCGGCCAGCGGCACACGCACGAGGCCGCCGCGGTCGTGGATCGTGAGCGCCTCGGGCAGCGGGGCGGGCGCCGGCGCGGGGGGCGGTGAGCCGCCCGCCACGGCAGCTGCGGCCGCCGCCACATCAGCCACGGCCACTCCAGCCGCCGCCTGCCCAGCCGCCAGCCGCCAGCGCGCCGCTTTGGCCAGCGCCTGCTGCAGCCGCTCGCGCCGCACCGGTTTGGTCAGGTAGTCGATGGCCTGCAGCTCAAAGGCCGCCAGCGCGTGCGCGGTGTGCGCGGTCACAAACACCAGCGCCGGTGGCGCCGGCCAGTCGCTGGGCCACTGGCGCAAGCGCTCGGCCAATTGCAACCCGTTGAGGCCCGGCATTTGGATGTCGAGCAACAGCACATCCCAAGCGGCGTGCTGCAAGCGCTCCATGGCCTGCACCGCGTTGGCGGCCTCGCCCACCTCCAGCGCCGCGCCCGCCTCGGCTAGGCACAGATCGTCAAGCAGCGCCCGCAGCCGCGCCAGCGCCAGCGCCTCGTCATCCACCAGCAACACCCGCAACACCACGGCAGCCCTTTCTCTGCACACGTACAGCCCGTACACCCTGCTCGGCCTACTCGGCCCGCTCAGCCCAGCCGGGCCACGTAAAATTCAGGCTGGCGTTTACAGCCTCGTCCATTTTCGCCAATTTTGCCCTGCCCGCGCCCTGCTTGCCCGCTCGCCTTGCACGCCCTTAGCGCCCCCACCCTGCCCACCCATGACTGCCAGCCAACTCGACTCCAAAACCCAGGCCTGGTCGGCCCTGTTCAGCGAACCCGTGAGCGCGCTGGTGCAGCGCTACACCGCCAGCGTGGGTTTTGACCAGCGCCTGTGGCGCGCCGACATCCGCGCCAGCCTAGCGCACGCCGAGATGCTGGCGGCGCAAGGCATCATCAGCGCCGCCGACTGGGCCGCCATCGAGCGCGGCATGGCCAGCATCGCAGCCGAAATCGAAGCCGGCCGCTTCGAGTGGAAGCTCGAGCTTGAAGACGTGCACCTAAACATCGAAGCGCGCCTGACGCAGCTCGTGGGCGACGCCGGCAAGCGCCTGCACACCGGCCGCAGCCGCAACGACCAAGTGGCCACCGACGTGCGCCTGTGGCTGCGCGACGAGATCGACGCCCTGCAGGCGCTGCTGCAACAACTGCAGCGCGCCTTGGTCGAGGTAGCCGAACGCCACGTGGACGTGATCATGCCCGGCTTTACCCACCTGCAAGTGGCGCAGCCGGTGAGTTTTGCGCACCATCTGCTGGCTTATGTCGAGATGTTTGCGCGCGACGCCGAGCGCCTAGCCGACGTGCGCCGGCGCACCAACCGGCTGCCGCTGGGCAGCGCGGCGCTGGCCGGCACCCGCTACCCGCTGGACCGCGAGCGCGTGGCGCGCACGCTGGGCATGGTCGATGCGCACGGCCAGCCGCAGCTGTGCCTCAACAGCCTCGACGCCGTGAGCGACCGCGACTTTGCGCTCGAGTTCTGCGCCGCCGCCAGCCTGTGCATGGTGCACCTCAGCCGCCTGAGCGAAGAGCTGATCATCTGGATGAGCCAAAACTTTGGCTTTGTGGCGCTGGCCGACCGCTACACCACCGGCAGTTCGATCATGCCGCAAAAGAAAAACCCCGACGTACCCGAACTTGCGCGCGGCAAGACTGGGCGCGTGATCGGCCACCTGATGGGCCTGCTGGTACTCATGAAAGCCCAGCCGCTGGCCTACAACAAAGACAACCAGGAAGACAAAGAGCCGCTGTTCGACACCGTGGACACGCTGCGCGATACGCTGCGCATTTTTGCCGAGATGATCGGTGGCACGCCCGATGCGGTCACCGGCCTCAAGCACGGGGGCTTGCGCGTCAACGCCGCCGCCATGGAGCAGGCGGCGCAAAAAGGCTACGCCACCGCCACCGACTTGGCCGACTACTTGGTGCAAAAGGGACTGCCCTTTCGCGACGCGCACGAGTGCGTGGCGCACGCCGTCAAGGCCGCCAGCAGCCACGCCTGCGACTTGGCCGAGCTGCCGCTGGCGGTGCTGCAAGGCTTTCACCCGCTGATCGAGGCCGATGTCTATGACTGCCTGAGCCTGCGCGGCTCGCTCGAGGCGCGCTCGACCGTGGGCGGCACGGCGCCGGCCCAGGTGCGGCTGCAGCTGGCGCGCCAGCGCGCGCGGCTGGGGCTGGATGAACCGGCCACTGCAACCGCCTAAAAACCGCACTGCCGCCTCTGCGGTGCGGCACCCCCTGCGCGAGCCGCCTTAAGCCGCCGGCTGCTCCAAGCCCGCAGCAAAACCGCCTTCGGCCACCTCGACCCGGTTGCGGCCGTTGCGCTTGGCGCGGTACAGGGCCACATCGGCGCGCGCCACCATGCTCGACAGGCTGAGGTCGCGCACATCAAAGGCGGCCACGCCGAAGCTGGCCGTCACACGCAGGCTGCGATCCTCCCAGCGCACCGGGTTGGCCTCAAAATGGCTGCGGATGCGCTCGGCCGCGTGGCGCGCCACGTCGGCGCTGGTGCGCGGCAGCAACACCACAAACTCCTCGCCGCCCCAGCGGCAAGGCAGGTCGGATTCGCGCATCTGCTCGCGCAGCAGCTCGGCCAAGTGCACCAGGGCCGCGTCGCCGCAGGCGTGGCCGTGGTTGTCGTTGATGGCCTTGAAGTGGTCCACGTCGAACATGATGAACGACAGCGGGTCTTCGTAGCGCAGGCTGCGCTGGATTTCGGCGTCGGCCAGCTCGATGAAAGCGCGCCGTCGCAGCAAACCCGTCAGGCCATCGGTGCGCGCCGTGCGCTCGGCCTCGAGCTTTTGCAGGCGCAGCTCCTCGGTGGCTTGCTGCACCTGCTGCTTGAGCTCTTCTTGCGTGACGGCAACTTGGCTCGCCATGCGATTGATGCCGCTGGCCAACTGGGCCATCGGGCCGCAGCGGTCCACGTCGGCGCGCGCCTGCAACTGCCCGCCACCGATGCGGCGCACGACGTCGCTGATGTGGGCCACCGGCCGCGTCACGCTGGAGGCGATCAAGGTCGAGAGCAGCGCCGCCAACATGAGGGCCAGGCCAGTGGCCGCCAGCGCCCACAGCAGCAGCTGTCGGCTGCTGCGCTGCAGCGCACTCAGGTCGTATTCGAGCGCCACGTATCCGAGCACCACCGGTTCGGCCACCCCAGACTCCAGCAAGCCAGCAGCCAGCGGATCATCGACTGCCATCAATTGCGAGCGCACCTCGTGGATCACCCACAAGCGCTCGCCATCGAGGTGCACGCGGTCGCCTGAAAAATCGGGCAATTGGGCGCCAAAACGCCCTGCGCCGGCCTGAAACTGCCCGCTGGCTGCGCGCAGCGCCACCGCCACCACATCGCTGTCGCTGTCTTTGGTGGCGCCGGCTAGGCGCTGCAGGGTCTGCAGGTCGGCGGCAAAGAGGGCAAATTCGGCTTGGCTGGCCAGTTGCTTGGCCACAGCCTGTGCCTGGTGCTGCTTGGCCTGCAGCAGCTCGTGGCCATGGCGTTGCACAAACACGACCAGCAACACCAGCACCACCAGCACCGCCGGCAGGGCAGCGGCCAGCCACAGGCGCAGGCGCATCTGGCGCAGCATGGGGTCGGGGTTCATCGGGCACCCCCTTCGGGTGCGGCACCGGTGCGCTGCATCAGCGCCCCGGCCAGCATGGCCACCGAGGGCAACTGCAGGTTGAGCGAACGCGCCACCGGCTCGTTAATGTCCAGCTCAAACTGGCTGGCCCACTGCTGTTGCAAGCGCGCCCCGGGCTGTTGCGCCAAGCGCAGCAGGTCGAGCATCTGCAGCGCCGCTTGTGCGGGCGTGGTGTACAGGCCCAAGGTGGCCCCTGCACGCACATGGGCCCGAGTGAAAGACACCACCGGCAGGCGCTGGCGATAGGCCGCGATCAGCAAATTCTGGAATTGGCTGGGCTGCACCACTTGGGCGTCGGGCAACAGCAGCAGCGCCTCGCTGCTATCGAGCACCCGGCTCAGGGCGGCAAAGAGCTCGGCCGGCCCGTCGGATTCGTGCAACTGCGCCGCTTGCATCTGCCAGTGGCGCGCACGCAGGGCCTCTTGCAGCGGCTCACGCCAGGCGCGGGTGGCGGGGCCAAACAGCACCCCAACGCGCGAGCGATCGGGCAAGGCCAGCCGCAGCAGCTCGGCCAAGCGCGGCAGCGGCTGGTCCAACCAAGCCACATGCGTGCGGCCGCGCAGCGCAGCGGGCAAACCCGCCCATGCCGCCTGCGACAGCAGGCCCGCCACCCACGGCATGGCCGGCAT
>Ga0207950_100060_pt1 | contig 56793 bp, 63 predicted proteins | sample Subbio11_8B_AprC_FD_184814 | JGI IMG/M metagenome (GOLD analysis project Ga0207950, IMG submission 184814) | Serpentinite rock and fluid subsurface biosphere microbial communities from McLaughlin Reserve, California, USA - CR11_8B_AprC (SPAdes) | ecosystem: Environmental > Terrestrial > Deep... | reverse complement strand
CCCCCGCCACAAGTTGCGTCATCGGTTTGCGCCACTGCTTTGCGCCCATGCCGCTGCTCTATGGCGGCAGGCCCAGCCCCAGTGGCACAGGGCCAAGCGCCCAGCCTGGCACGAAAGCTGCTTGAGTGTGTGCAACCTCAAACCCCTTGAGGTCGGATTTAGGCGCAACCCGTGTTTTTCAACCACTCTTGGAGGGAACATCCCATGAAACGTGTACAGCAAGGCTTCACCCTGATCGAACTGATGATCGTGGTGGCCATCATCGGCATTTTGGCGGCGATTGCGCTGCCGGCATACCAAAACTTCACGGCTCGCGCCAAGGCCGGTGCCGCACTCGCAGAATTGGCTGCAGGCAAAGTGGGCGTCGATGAACTGGTGTCCAGAAACTCTGCCGCTGATACCGCTGCCATCAGAGCAGCTGCAGGTTTCCCAACAGGCGCTACGTCCAATTGCGGCGGAACGGGAATTGTTGTTGGTGGCTCTGGCACAGCCGAAGTGACTTTGACTTGCACTATCCTCGGCGGCCCTGCCTCCGTCGCCGGTTCGAGCATCGTTCTAACACGCAGCACCGAAGGTCGCTGGACCTGCACCACCGCCATTGCTGCAGCTCTGCGTCCTGATGGTTGTGGTGGTACTGCTCCTGCTCCTTCTCCTACTTAATTGATGCGCAGCCGCGCAGCGCATCAGCCCTAGGTTGATGCGCGCTGCGGCGAGCACCCAAAAGCCCAAACCTGCCCGTTCACACCCCGAACGGGCTTTTTTTATTTCCGCTTCGAACTTGGAGCACCCTATGAACCAACCCGCACGAGGCTTCACCCTGATCGAGCTGATGGTCGTGGTGGTCATCGTCGGCGTGCTGGGGGCCATTGCTTTGCCGATGTTTCAACGCTATGCGGCGCGCACTCAGGTTACCACCGGATTGGCCGATATTCGTGGCGGCATCACGGCTTTTGAAACCGCCATCCAAAGCTCGCAAACCCTTGCTGCAGACCCCGCCGCCATAGGCCTGCCAGCCAGCACCCAGCGCTGCAGCAGCATTGCCATCTCGGGCGCCGGGTCCGACGCCAGCGGCCAGCGCATCGCCTGCACCCTGCGAGGCAGCCCGCAGGTCGAAGGGCGATTTGTACGCCTCACACGCAACGCCACCGGCCAGTGGCAGTGCGAAAGCAGCGTGGAAGCCCCACTGCTGCCCGTGGGCTGCGTGGCGGGGACCTAAAGCGTTCAGGCTTGGCCCCAGCTTACCCCGCTCCGAAGCAAACGCATCGGCATAAAACCCGTGCTCGGGCAAAGCCGGCGGCGGCGAAGTCGCGCTGCGCTGCTTCCACCACCACCGGTGCGCCGCAGGCATACACCAAGTGGCCGGACAGGTCGGTGCCCATGGCGCTATTGCTTTTGGGCTTGGGCTCTGCGGGTCGCAAGCGGATCAAGGGGAGGCTATGCCATCACGACGGTGGTGTGAACCTCAACCTTGAGCGCGCGCTTGATGGCGGCGAAGATCGCCGAGAGGTTGTTCATGGTTGGATTGCCCGAGGCCGACAGCATCCGGTGCAGGCTCTTGGCTGGCTTGTGGATTTCCTCGGCCAGCGACTCGAACCCGACGGTTGCGTTCACCAGGTCACGCAGGATGAGTTTGGCGGTGTCGGGCTCGCCGTCGATGAACAGGGTGATCGCCTCGTCGAGCAAGGCCTGGGCAAAAGCCGGATCGGTCTGCACGCGGGCAACCACGGTTGCTTTGAAATCACGGGTCAGTGCCATGGGTTACGCTCCTTTTTTCGTCCGTGCCTTGCGGCGCTTGTAGTCTTCCCACAAGGCGACCGCCTCATCGATGTCGGTCTGCTGGCGCTTCTTTGTGCCGCCACCGATCAGGATGATGATCTTCAGGCCGTCTTTGGCTAGGTAGATGCGGTAGCCCTGCCGCCCCGGCACCCGCTGCCCCCCTCAAACCCCCAGCTTACCCCGCTCCGAAGTAAACGCACCGGCATAAAACCCATGCTCGGGCAAAGCCGAGCGGCGGCAAAGTCGCGCCGCGCGGCTCAGCCCCTCAGTCCACGTTTTGTGGCGATAGAGCCACGTATAGTGGATTTTCCGTAAAAAACCCTAAAATATCGAGCCATGGTCACAAAAGAGGCATTGTGAGCGCCGCCGACATCCTTTTTACCCCCAGCGTGCAGCGCGTGCTGGCCGCCACCCTCGCGCACCCGGAGCGGGCCTACACCCTGCAAGAGTTACTGGCCGTGGCCGCATCGGGTAGGGGCAATACCCAGCAGCAAATCGAGCGATTGTTGAGCGCCGGTGTGCTGGTGGAGGCGCCACGCCGCGGGCGCCACCGCAGCATCAAGGCGAATGTGGAGTATCTTCTGTATCCCGAACTCTGCAGCATCTTGCGCAAGACCTTTGGGGTGGCTGACCCTCTCAGAAAGACATTGCAGCCGTTTGCAGGGCAGATTGAGGAGGCCTTCGTGTTTGGTTCGGTAGCCAACGGCACCGACACGCAGCGCAGCGATATCGACTTGGTGGTCGTGGGCACGGCAGAGTTGCTGGCGTTGTCGGAGGCGCTGTACGCCACTGAACAGGCGCTGGGCCGTACCATACACTTGAGCTTTTATGAGCCCGGGGAGTGGCGCGAGTTGCTGGCCAACGACCCTGTGGTGCGTCAAATTGCCCAAGGCCCCAAACTCGCGTTGCTGCCCGATGTCCAGACCGTGATCAAAGCCGCCCAGCCCACCGGAACCATTTCCGGCTTCGTCGGCTTGCTTGCCGGCCGTACCAAGAAAGTCGCCACTATCGAGGAAATCAACACGGCGGCCACACAAGGTTATTAGGCACGCCTTTTGTGAGCCGGTCTATACAACCCCGGCTGGCCGTCCTAGATCTGTGGAAGGCCGCCCCGGCACCCGCTGCCCCCTCAACCCCCCAGCTTATCGCGCTCCGAGGTAAAGGCATCGGCATAAAACTCGTGCTCGGGCAGGCCGGCGGCGGCGAAGTCGCGCCGCGCTGCCTCCACCACCACCGGCGCGCCGCAGGCATAGACTTGGTGGCCCGATAGGTCGGGGAAGTCGGCCAGCACGGCCAGGTGCACAAAGCCGCTGCGCCCGCTCCAGCCGTCTGTGGGCAGCGCGTCGGACACCACCGGCACGTAGCGCAGGTTGGGCATGTCGGCGCATTGGCTTACGATCCAATCGTTCAGATACAGATCGGCCGGGCGCCGGCCACCCCAGTAAAGGGTGATGGGGCGCTCGCAGTTGAGCAGGCGCAGGTGCTCGATCAGCGCCTTGATGGGTGCCATGCCGGTGCCCGAGGCCAACAGGATGATGGGTTTGGCGCTGTCGGGGCGCAAATAAAAGCCGCCCAGCGGGCCTTCGATGCGCAGGATGTCTTTCTCCTTCAGGCCGCCAAACACCTGGTCGGTGAATTTGCCGCCGGGCAGGTGCCGAATGTGCAGCTCCAGTCCCGGCGCCAGCGCCTGAAAATGCGGCGCGCTGGCCATCGAGTAGCTGCGTCGGCTGCCGTCGCGCAGCAGCACGTCGATGTACTGGCCGGCGTGGTAGTCGAATCGGTCGCTGGCGGGCAGTTGCAGGTGCACGATCATCACGTCGTCGGTGACGCGCTGCAGCGCTTTCACGCGCACGGGCAGCTTTTTCACCGGAAAGGCGTCGGCCGCGCCCACCTGCTTGGATTCGAGCACCACGTCGCTGAGCGGCTGGGCGCGGCAGGTGAGCACAAAGCCGGCCGCCTGCTCGGCTTCGGACAGCGCCTTGGGCTGAAACGCGCCGTGCTCGACCGTGCCACTGAGTTTTTTGCATTTGCACGAGCCGCAAGCCCCGTCTTGGCAGCCATAGGGCAGGGCCACGCCCTGGCGGATGGCGGCAAGCAGCACGGTTTCGCCGCTTTCGGCGCTAAACTGGCGGGCGCTGGGTTCGATGGTGATGGTGTAGCTCATGCGGGCGCGGTTCCTAGGGTGGGGCCGGTAGCAGCCAAAGCCGCTATTTTCTCAAATTGGATGGCGCTCATGACCCTGCTGGGGGCTTTGCCGGCGCGCTTTAGGCGCGAGCGGGTGTTGATCGTGGGCTGCGGCGACGTGGGCTTGCGCTGCGCGGCGCTGCTGCGGCCGGGGCGGCGCGTGTTGGCGCTCACCTCGTCGCCCGAGCGCGTGGCGCTGCTGCGCGCCCAAGGCGTGGTGCCGCTGCTGGGCAACCTAGACGACCGCGCCAGCCTGCAGCGCTTGGCCGGGCTGGCCACTAGGGTGCTGTATCTGGCGCCGCCACCCAATGCGGGCACCACCACCACCGACCCGCGCAGCCGCGCTCTGGCGCAAGCGCTGGGGCGGCGCAGCCGGCCGCGCAAACTGGTCTATGGCTCCACCAGCGGCGTTTATGGCGACTGCGCCGGCGCCTGGGTAAGCGAGACCCGCCCGCCGCAGCCCAGCACGGCGCGGGGGCAGCGCCGGCTGGCGGCCGAGCGCACCTGGCGCGATTGGGGCCGCTGGCGCGGGGTGGATGTGTCGCTGCTGCGCATCCCCGGCATTTATGGCGTTGGCCGCGCCGGTGGCGCGCGCGAGCGCCTGCTGCGCGGCACGCCGGTGCTGCGCCCGCCAGACGACGTGTACACCAACCACATCCACGCCCACGACCTAGCCCGCGCCTGCGTGCGCGCGCTCTGGTGGCACGCGCCGCAGCGCTGCGCCCACGTCTGCGACGACAGCACGCTGCGCATGGGCGACTACTTCGACCTCGCCGCCGACCTCTACGGCCTGCCACGCCCGCCACGCATCAGCCGCGCCGAAGCCGCCGCGCAGCTGGGCCCCATGTTGCTCAGCTTCATGAGCGAATCGCGCCGGCTGCACAACCAGCGCCTGAAGCGCGAGCTGCGGCTGGTTTTGCGCTACCCCAGCGTGAGCCAAGGCTTGCTGGCCTAGGCCGGGCGCTACCGTTCATGCGCCCAAACGCGCCGCTTGTCGGCTGGCCGTAGCGGGCCGCCAGCCCTTCAAACTATACTGCGCTGAACACCCACCAAGGCAGCCGGTGGCGCAATACAGGTAGATGGTGCACTGAAAGGCTAGGGCAATGAAAAACAAGGGTTTCACGCTGATCGAGCTGATGATCGTGGTGGCCATCATCGGGATTTTGGCGGCCATCGCCTTTCCCGCATACACCAACCACGTGCGCGAAACCCACCGCGGCAACGCACAAGCCGAAATGATGCGGCTGGCGCAAGCCATGGAGCGCTGCGCTGCGAGCACTCGGAGCTATGCAGCCCAACGGTGCATTGATGATTTCAACGCCCAGCGCCCCGCTGGCAATGCGCCCAACAATGCGCCCCCCACTGGCAATGCGCGCTACATCATTACCGCAGGGGACCTCACGGCGCTTTCCTTCACCATCACCGCCACCCCCACAACCGTAGGTGGGCAAAACCTACACCGCTGCGGCACCATGACGGTGAACCACGCAGCGGTGCGCACCCCCGCCGATTGCTGGAACTAAGCCAAATGACTGCCAAACCGCCCCTGCAATCTGGGCTCACGCTGATCGAGCTGATGGTGGCCGTCGCGGTGCTGGCCATTTTGCTCAGCATAGGCATACCCAGCTTCCAGTCGCTGGTCGCCCAAAACCGCGCCACCAGCGCCGCCAACGAACTCCAATCCACCCTGCAATTTGCCCGCAGCACGGCCATAGCCCAAGCGCGGCCGGTAACCGTCTGCGCCGCCACCAACTTTACAGGCGGCACACCCACCTGCATAACCGGCACCACCGCTGTAAACTGGAACGGCGGGTGGATTGTTTTGCAAGGTGGGCAGGTATTGCGCGAGCGCCGTGCCCTGCATCCCTCCATCATCATCACCGGTGCACCGAGCTGGGTTTACAGCACCACAGGCACGCTTTTGAATCAAGCGGTTGGGGATTTTCAAGCCGGTCTGGTAGTGAATGTGGGCCAAGGCGACACCCGAAGGGTTTGCATGGTCAGGAGCGGCAGCAGCAGAATCGAACGCCCCGGAGGTACGCAATGCCCAGCCTGAAACCACGCCCCCACTCCTGCCAGCGCCCCCGCCGCGCAGCCGGGTTTACGCTGATAGAAATTTTGGTGGCCTTGGTCATCCTCTCCATCGGGCTGCTGGGTGTGGCCGGGCTGCAGCTCAGGTCGCTGCAAACCAGCCATTCCAGCTTCGAGCGCAGCATTGCAACCCTGCAAGCCCGAGACTTGGTTGAGCGGATGTGGGCTAATGAGGGCATTTTATATGATGCTCAAGGATGCGTTGTGACAGCTTCTCGTGATTTGATAGTTACCAATTGGCGCATTGAGCAAGTCGCCACGGGTACTTTTGCCAATCAAGGCTGGATGGCGGTGCTTGCCACGCCAGATACACCAGCTACGCCAACCAGTGTTTGGACCATCACCATTAGCTGGAATGGGCGTTTTCAGGGGCAGGCAGAGCAAATAGTCCATCACTTTATGCTGCCGCCACCATTAGGCCGCATCACTTGCCCAGCTTGAGGTACGTGACAATGAAAACCTTCAAACCCCTTGCTCGCTATTCGCGTGGCTTTACGCTCATCGAGCTCATGGTCGCCTTGGTGCTGGGTCTGCTGATGATTGGGGCAGTGATCATCGTTTTCATATCCAACCAGCAAACCGCGATCACCAAGCAAGAGCTGGACCGCGCCCAAGAGGCTTTTCGCTTTGCTTCGCACACCATCACGAGGGTGGTGCAGCAAGGCGAAATACGGACGCTTGCTGCGATACGGACACTTGACACAGCCATACTTGCTACGGGTTCGCTTGGTGGTGTGCCCAGTGTTGTACCTGATAATCAAGTGCTTGTGGTGGTTGTATCACCTGGTCCGCCCGCTTTGGGGGCAGATGTACACCGGGACTGTTTGGGTAATCCTGTAGTGCCTGCTGTAGACGAAGATTCCTATAATGTCTTTTTTGTTGCAAATGGACGACTAGAATGCCGTGTGGTCGTTGATAAAGTATCAACGGCCGGCCTCGCAAACGTGATTCATGGGCCGGTTACTCTGGTATCCGGAGTGCGTGCGGCAAATGCACTGACAGATACACGATTTAGATTGTTTCCTGACGGCACAGGCGCTACACCCCGCAGCGTCATTGTGCATTTGGCGATGCAATCTGAAGGCACAACCATTGGCCCGACGGCTGTTTTCAGCGCCACGATGCGGTGTGCCGGGCATGATATTTGTTAATTTTAATGTTTAAATAGTTTTTTGAATTGAATTGAATTGAATTGATCGACAAGGAGCGCTATCATGATGGTGAAGCAAATTTTCAAACCCCGCTCCACGCAACGCGGTGCCGCCCTTGCCATTGGGCTCGTTTTGCTCGCTGTGGCGTCGATGGTCACCATCACCTCGTTAAACACGGGCGTGATGCAAGAGCGCATGGCTGCCAGCCAAGACAACCACGCCCGATCCTTCATGGCCGCAGAAGCGGGTGGGGCAAGACTGGTGGCTTGGGTTAATGCCAATGGCTGGCCCACGACTATTCCTGCGCCTTTCACGGGAGTAACTCGTGTTGTTTCAACCGATCCATCAATTACCTTCAGAATGACAAGCAGCGCGTGGACAGCATCCCCGCTTGTTGTTGAGGTCGAAGGCCATGCTCGCACCCCTGATGGAAACACGGTGCTGGCACAAACCCGTTTACGAATTGAATTAGAGCGCACACCAGGTGGTGGACCAACACCACCCCCGACTGCAGCCCCACGAGTCAATGCCCCCGCTGCCATTTCTTGTATTGGTGGTCCATGCAGTATCACGGCCGGATCTGGTGGGGGGGCTAACGAAGGCTTCGGCACGGTGTCTGGTTTTAACCACCCCATACCCCCACTGGATTGCAGCGGCGGTGGCTGCCGCATGCAGCCGCAAGTTGCGGATCAAACTAGGCCTGCTGTGCCAGCTGTGTTCTTGACCCATCGGACTGGTAGCAGTGTGGAAGTGCAGGGTGGTGGTGGTAAAAAACCGCCAGATAATGATGATATTACCTTGCCTTATCAAGGCCTGAACTCATCAGGCAATGGTGTTATCAGAGGAACAGGCATTGCTGTTGCTCTCAGCCCACCACCATCAACAACACCCCCTACGTTTGAATCTTTTTTCCCAGGGGGAGTGGCTCCAACACAAACAGTCCTAGAAAGCGGCAGAACCACGCTGACCGCCATTGGTGGCTCGAGCTTTGAAGTGGGAACCTTGGTACTCAACGGCCAAGACCTAACGATGCAAGGCAACGCCTTGTTTGTAGGCCTGATCGTTATCCGCAATTGTGGTACTTTGCGCATGAGCGGCAACCCCAACGTTTACGGGGCCGTTATCGTAGATGCCAGACGCGCTAATGGCACCGCCTGCCCGACGAACTACGATCCGTTTGGCGGTGCTGGTACGCCTGCCGTGCGCTACAGCCTAGCCGCACTTAATCGCGCTGCCAATCCCCCTCCACCCCCCGGTACCGGCACCGGTACCGGTACCGGCACCGGCACCGGATTTAGTGTATTGCGCTGGATGGAAATCATCCAGTAACTTCTGCGCTGGGCCGCAAGCAAGCGGTGCAGGCGCAGCGCGGCTTCGTGTGCAGCGATCGGGGGCTGCGGCTGCGCCAACCAACCACCCAGTGCAGCCGCAGCAAAGCCTCTGCTAGACAGCCACCTGCGCGCCCACGGTGGTGAGCAGCAGATAAACCGTGTAGCCCACAAAGCTCAACACCAGCAGCCCGCCGCTGACGCGCGATATGCGTCCGGACTGGCCGCCCCGGGTGCGCGCCAGCACAAACAGCGCCAGCGTGAGCGCGGCCATGACCAGCATGTCGCGGTAGAGCACGGCCGGCTCGGCTTGCAGCGGGTGAATGGCTCCGGCCAGCCCGACCACGGCCAGCGTGTTGAATATGTTGGAGCCCAGAATGTTACCGATGGCCAGATCGTGCTCTTTTTTGCGCGCCGCCGCGATGCACGAGGCCAGTTCGGGCAGCGAGGTGCCCACCGCCACCACGGTCAGGCCAATCACCAGTTCGCTCACCCCCAGCGACTGCGCCACCAGCACCGCGCCCCAGACCAGCAGCCGCGCGCTGGCGATGAGCAGCACCAGCCCGGCAGCCAGCCAGAACCAAGCCAGCCGGACCGAGCCCATGGTGTGCGCGTCCATTTCGGCGGCGGTATCGTCGCCCAGCGTGTCTTTGCCGCCGCGCGTTCCCTGCCAGATCGACCAGCCCATGACGCCCGCAAAAACCAGCAGCAACACCACGGCATCGAGCCGGCTGATGTCCAAATCCCACAGCAGCGCCACCGACAGCAGCGTCACGCCCACCAGCAGCGGCAGCTCTTTGCGCAAAATGCCCGACTGCACCACGATCGGGCTGATGAGCGCCGTGATGCCCAGTATGAGCGCGATGTTGGCGATGTTGGAGCCGTAGGCGTTGCCCAGCGCAATGCCGGGGCTGCCCGCCAGCGCCGACAGCGCCGACACCGACAGCTCGGGCGCCGAGGTGCCAAAACCGATGATCACCACGCCGATGAGCAGTGGCGGCAGGCTGTAGTGGCGCGCCACCGTGGCCGAGGCGTCGATAAACTTGTCGGCCGCCCAAACCAGTATGGCCAGACCCACGAAGACCGACAACAAAGGCAAGAGCAAAGACATGATCGGCTGACCCCAAAGGAGCTGCAGGCAAAAGAAAAGGCAACATCGGGTGGGATGCTGCCTCGGGTGGTGCCGGGGGCCGGACTCGAACCGGCACGGTGGGTTACACCGGCAGATTTTGAATCTGCTGCGTCTACCAATTTCGCCACTCCGGCACTGGAGTGAGCCCGGATTATGGCACATTAGAGCCCTTGAGCGGCCTGCGCTGCCCGGCGCACGGTTCGCATTTTGCTGATAGACCGTCTGATTTAGCCACCATGCCACGCGCCCAGCCAAACACCTCGTCCCTCAAGCCACCTGCCAAGCATTCCAAGCCTGCCCGGTCAGCCAAGAAGGCTGCGGCCGCCACCGAACCGCCGGCCTACCCGAGCATCGAGTCCACGGTGGGCCAGACGCCGCTGGTGGCGCTGCAGCGCATCGGGGCCGAGGCCAACCGGGCCCGGGGCAATGTGCTGCTGGCCAAGCTCGAGGGCAACAACCCGGCCGGTTCGGTGAAAGACCGGCCGGCGCTGGCCATGATCCGGCGCGCCGAAGAACGCGGCGAGATTGCCCCCGGCGACACCCTGATCGAGGCCACTTCGGGCAACACCGGCATCGCGCTGGCCATGGCGGCGGCGATTCGGGGTTTTCGCATGGTGCTGATCATGCCCGAAGACCTGTCGATCGAGCGCGCCCAGACCATGAAGGCCTTTGGCGCCGAGCTCATCCTCACGCCCAAGAGCGGCGGCATGGAGTACGCGCGCGATCTGGCCGAAAAAATGCAGCGCGAGGGCAAGGGCCGGGTGCTGGACCAGTTTGCCAACCCCGACAACCCGCGCATCCACTACGAGACCACTGGCCCAGAGCTGTGGCAGCAGACCGCCGGGCGCATCACGCATTTTGTCAGCGCCATGGGCACCACCGGCACCATCACCGGTGTGGGGCGCTACCTGAAGGAGCGCAACCCGGCGGTGCGCATCGTGGGCGCGCAACCCAGCGAGGGTTCGCGCATTCCGGGCATCCGCAAATGGCCGCCCGAGTATCTGCCCAAAATCTACGACCCGGCGCAGGTGGATGAACTGGTCTATGTGAGCCAAGCCGACGCCGAACAGATGTGCCGCCGGCTGGCCGCCGAGGAGGGGATTTTTGGCGGCATATCGGCCGCTGGGGCCTGTTGGGTGGCGCAGCAGATCGCGGCCACGGTGGAGCACGCGACCATCGCCTTTGTGGTCTGCGACCGCGGCGACCGCTACCTGTCCACTGGGGTATTCCCGGCCTGATCGGCCCTTGTCAGCCTAGCATCCGTCGCGCCGCTAAAATACCCCGTAAAGGTAACCCGACACACCATGAATGCAGACCGAGAACTCGACGCCCGCGGCCTAAACTGCCCGCTGCCCATCCTCAAGGCCAAAAAAGCCTTGGCCGAAATGAGCAGCGGCCAGACGCTCAAGATCATCGCCACCGACTCCGGTACGGTGCGCGACTTTCAGGCCTTTGCCAAACAGACCGGCAACGAACTGGTGGAGCAAAGCAACGCCGGGCCCGAATACGTCTCGGTGCTGCGGCGGCGCTGAGATTTGCGCTTGGGTTTTGGCGGCGGCAGGCTGCCGCTGGGCCGGGCTCATTCGATCTTGAGATAGGCAAAACCGAGCTCGTTTTGCAGTTGCGCGATGCGCACCACGCCCGAGGGCACCAGTTCCACCCCTGGATAGAGTTTGGCGCGGTCGAGGTTGACTTGAGCGCGGGTGATCTCGCACAGTTCGAGCTTGACCCGGTGCACCTGGTGCAGCGCCAGCAGGCGGCCGCGCAGGTTGTCGCGCTGTTGCACCAAGGCGGCGTCGGCGGCAAAGGGGGTGCCGGTGAGCGGGTCATCGGTCAGGAAGCGGATGCCGTGCGAGTTAAAGACGACGCGCACGTCGAAGTCGATCATCTCGTTGGTGTAGTGCGTCACCATGAAGTTGATGCTGGTGAGCATGGAGCTAAAGCGCCGTGGGTCGGAAAAATCGGCGTGATAAACCACCCGGGCCACCTGCGCGCGCGCTGGTGCCTGTGCCTGCGCCTGTGCCTGCGCCTGTGCCGGAGCCGAACTCAGCGCGGCCGCAGCCAGCACCAGCAGGGTCAGCAAGCCGGTCAGCAGCCAAGCGGGGTATCGGTAGGGTTGCGGGGTGGTGGGCTTGGGGCTGCGTTCGGGTGGCATGGTGTCTCCTGGTTGGGGTTTTGAATGGGCGCGCACAAGGCCGGTGGCCTGCAACGGCCACCTTGCCGCACACTGTAGCGCCTGATGCCTAGGCGTGGCAATCAGGGCTTATCCGGTGCCCCATGCAAAGCGATTCGTGTGCCCAGTTCGGGGGGCGGTTCGAACGGTGTACCCCAAGCTGGCTGGCCTATGGGCCCAAGCGCTGCAGCTGCTGGCGCACTTGGTCCAAGGTGGCATCGAAGTCGGCCAAGCGTTTGCGCTCTTGCTCGAGCACGGCGGGTGGGGCTTTGGCCACGAAGGCCGGGTTGTTGAGCTTGGCTTGGGCCTTGGCGCTCTCGGCCTCGAGCCGCGCCGCTTCTTTGCCTAGGCGCGTGCGTTCGGCGCCCACGTCCACTTCTACGTACAGGCACAGGCGCAGATCGCCCTGCATGGCCACGGGCGCGGCGGCGGCAGCGGCGCTCCAGGCGGCTTCGTCGGCAAAGGGACGCACTTCGCTCAAGCGCGCCAGCGCCTGCAGTTGCGGCGCCATGCGCGCCAGCCATTGGGCTTGGGCGCTGCTGTGGGCGTAGGCGTACAGCGGCAGGCGCTGCGCCGGCGACACGCCGAGCTCACCGCGCAGGTTGCGGCAGGCGTCGATCACGGCTTTGAGCTGCGCCACTTCGGCTTCGGCGGCCGGGTCGATGCGTTCGGGCTGCGCCACGGGAAAGGGCGCGACGCTGATGCTGGCCTGGGGCAGCGGCTGGCCGTGGGCGTCTTGCGGCCAGCGCCCGGCCACGGGGGCCACGGTTTGCCACAGCGCTTCGGTGATGAAGGGGATGATGGGGTGCGCCAGCCGCAGCAGGGTTTCGAGGCTGCGGATGAGGGTGCGGCGGGTGGCGCGCTGCTGCGCCGGGCTGCCCTGTTGCAGCTGCACTTTGGCCAGCTCCAAGTACCAGTCGCAAAACTCGTTCCAGACCAGTTCGTACACGGTTTGCGCCACGAGGTCGAGCCGGTAGTCGGCATAGCCTTGGGCCACTTCGGCCTCTGCGCGTTGCAGGCGCGAGACGATCCAGCGGTCGGCGGCGCTGAAGTCGAGGTAGGCGCCATCGGTATGGGCGCAGCTGCTGGGGGGGTGGGCGTCTAGGCCGCAGTCGTGGCCTTCGCAGTGCATGAGCACGAAGCGGGTGGCGTTCCAGAGTTTGTTGCAGAAGTTGCGGTAGCCTTCGCAGCGTTTGCTGTCGAAGTTGATGCTGCGCCCTAGGCTGGCTAGGGCGGCGAAGGTCAGGCGCAGGGCGTCGGCGCCGTAGGCGGGGATGCCGTCGGGGAATTCGCGTTCGGTGGCTTTGCGCACGGCGGGCGCGGTTTCGGGTTTGCGCAGGCCGCTGCTGCGTTTGTCGAGCAGGGGCGCGAGTTCGATGCCGTCGATGAGGTCAACCGGGTCGAGCACGTTGCCTTCGCTTTTGCTCATTTTGCGGCCTTGGGCGTCGCGCACCAGGCCGTGGATATAGACGTGGCGAAAGGGCACCCGGCCGGTGAAGTGGGTGCTCATCATGATCATGCGCGCGACCCAGAAGAAGATGATGTCGTAGCCGGTGACGAGCACGCTGCTGGGCAGATACAGGTCGTAGTCGCTGGGTTCTGCGTTGGTGGCTTGGTTGGCGCTGGCGGCGGCGTGCGGGCTGGATTCGCTCTTGCTTAGGCGTCCTTCGGCCGCAATGGCGCTGCGAGCGAACCCAGCCCGCCCGCCGCCGCCAGCACACTCACCCTCAGCCGCCTGCGGCCAGCCTAGGGTGGAAAACGGGATCAGCGCGCTGGAGTACCAGGTGTCGAGCACGTCGGGGTCGCGCACTAGGCCGGCGGCGAGCAGGGCGTCGCGCTGGCTGGGGTTGAGGCTGGCGCAGCGGGCTTCGAATTGGGCCTGGGCGGCGGCGGCGTCGCGCGCCACATACACTTGGCCTTCGAGGTCGTACCAGGCCGGGATCTGGTGCCCCCACCACAGCTGGCGGCTGATGCACCAGTCTTGCAGGTTGCCCATCCACTGGTTGTAGGTGTTGACCCAGTTTTCGGGCACGAAGCGCACGGCGCCGCTGTTGACGGCGTCGATGGCTTTTTGGGCGATGCTGCGGCTGTCGGGGGCGCGGTCGGCATCGGTGGCTGGGCCGTGGCCGCTGGCGCCAGCGGCTGCGGGCGCGCGCGGGGATTGGTTGACGGCCACGAACCATTGGTCGGTGAGCATGGGCTCGACCACTTGGCCGGTGCGGGTGCAGCGCGGCACCATCAGGCGGTGTTTTTTGGTCTCGACCAGCAGCCCGGCGCTTTGCAGATCGGCCACCACGCGCTGGCGCGCTTCGAAGCGGTCTAGGCCGCGGTAGGGCGCGGGGGCGTGGTCGTTGAGGGTGGCGTCGAGTGCGAGCACGCCGATGATGGGCAACTGGTGCCGCTGCCCGACGGCGTAATCGTTGGCGTCGTGCGCCGGCGTGACCTTGACCACACCGGTACCGAAGGCGCGATCAACGTAGGCATCGGCGATGACCGGGATTTCGCGCTCGCACAGCGGCAGGCGCACGTACTGGCCCACCAGGTGCGCGTAGCGTTCGTCTTCGGGGTGCACCATCACGGCCACGTCGCCCAGCAGGGTTTCGGGGCGCGTGGTGGCCACCACCAGCTGCCCGGCACCGCTGGCCAGCGGGTAGGCGATGTGCCAGAGCCAGCCGTCTTCTTCCTCGCTCTCGACTTCGAGGTCCGACACCGCGCTCTTGAGCACCGGGTCCCAGTTGACCAGCCGCTTGCCGCGGTAGATCAGGCCCTGCTCGTACAGGCGCACGAAGGTTTCGGTCACCACCGGCGACAGGCGCTCGTCCATGGTGAAGTACTCGCGGCTCCAGTCCACGCTGTCGCCCATGCGCCGCATCTGCTGCGTGATGGTCTGGCCGGATTGCTGTTTCCACTGCCACACCTGTTCGATGAAGCGCTGGCGCGACTCGGTTTCGGTGGCGCCGAGCTGGTGCCGGTTGCGCCCTTGGGCCTGCAACTGGCGCTCGACCACGATCTGGGTGGCGATGCCGGCGTGGTCGGTGCCCGGCAGCCAGAGCGTGTTGTGGCCCAGCATGCGGTGGTAGCGCGTGAGGCTGTCCATCACGGTCTGGTTGAAGGCGTGCCCCATGTGCAAGGTGCCGGTCACGTTGGGCGGCGGCAACTGGATGGCAAAGGCGGGCACGCCGGCCTGCGCTTGGCCCGAGCCGCGCACGCCCGCGCGCCCCAATCCGCGCCGCTCCCACTCTGGCCCCCAGCGCGCCTCGAGTTCGGCCGGTTGGAACGATTTGGGCAGGCTGTGCAGGCCCGGCTGGGCAGGGGTATCAGGCATGGTGGGCAAGGTGCGGGCTGGGTTGGGTTCGCGGGCGGCGCGAGCGGCTGCGCTGGGGCAGGGCGGTGGTTGATTTTATCGGGCTGGTGGGGGGTGGCGGGCGGGCTGGCGTGGTCGCAGAGCTTCCTTTTGATATTGGCCCTTGTGTGATATAACATAACAAGGTGTTATACTGAATGCCCAACGCACGGAGGCCGCCATGCACTTCAACATCTATCTCGACGACAGCACCGGGCAGCAGCTCAACGCCATGGCACTGCAGGTGGGGCAGAGCCGCAATGCGCTCATCCGCGCTGCGGTGCGCGAGTGGCTGGCGCAGCAATCCCAGCCGCAATGGCCCTTGGCCGTGACCGGCTTTCAGGGCCTGGCCGATGTGCCGCCCTTTGAAGCCAGCCGCGAGCGGCTCAAAGCGCCCGCAGACGATCCGCTGGCATGAAGTACCTGCTCGACACCTGCACGGTGTCCGATTTTGTCAAGGGCCAAGCGGGCGTGCTGGCCCGACTGAAGGCGACCTCACCGAAGCTGATCGTGGTCTCGGCGCTCACGCGCATGGAGATCGATTACGGGCTGGCGCTCAACAGCGAGCATGCCCGCAAGCTGGCGCCGGTGCTCGATGCCTTGTTCTCGGTCGTCGGTACCGTGCCCTTCAACGAGGCCGATGCGCAGGCCACGGCGTCCATTCGCGCGGCGCTCAAGTTGCAGGGCCGGCCCATCGGCGCTTACGATGCGCTGATTGCCGGCACCGGCGTGGCACGCGGCCTGATTGTGGTGACCTCCAACGTGGGTGAGTTCAACCGGGTCAGCGGCTTGCAGGTAGAGAACTGGCGCTAGCTGAGAAAATCGTGGCCTGACCCTCATGGCAGTGGCCAAGGAGCGCCAAGCGTGGCTCGCCCAAACTTTCGAGGACTTGCAAGCATGAGTTCAAAGAAGCGCAGACTGGGGTTGTGGCGGAGAGAGAAAGGCGCCGAGCCTTGCTATATGTAATCCAATGGATTACACTCAAACATGCGCGAGACTCTGCACGGCATCGCCGAACTGCCTAGCTACATCCGACTGGCCGAAAAGCTCTTGTCTGGTCAAGAGCGGCAGGACTTGCTTGCCTACTTGGCCGAACACCCCAAGGCGGGTGACATCATGGAAGGCACGGGTGGTGTGCGCAAGCTGCGCTGGCGGCGGGGTGGGCAGGGCAAAAGTGGTGGCGTGCGCGTGATCTACTACTTCCACGATGACCTCATGCCGCTGTATCTGCTCACGCTCTTTGCCAAAGGCGACAAGGCCAATCTGAGCAAGGCCGAGCGCAACGAGTTGGCCGATTTGGTCGATGCCTTGGTGGGCATCTGGAAAGAAAGGACGCAGCCATGAGTGCGGCATTTGACAGCATCAAACAGGGTTTGCAAGAGGCGATTGCCCATGCCAAGGGGGAGGGCAGCGGCGTGCGCGAGCACCGCCCGCGCGCGGTGGACGTGAAGGCGGTGCGCGCCAAGGTGGGCATGACCCAAGAGCAGTTTGCAGCGCGTTTCGGTTTTTCGGCGGCAACCTTGCGCCACTGGGAACGGGGCGATCGCTCGCCACACGGCCCGGCGTTGGTGTTGCTCAATGTGATCGAGCGCAATCCACAGGCTGTGATCGAGGCGTTGGCAAGGTGATGAGAGGGGCGACAGCACCGGGCAGCAGTTCAACGCCATGGCACTGCAGATGTGGCAGAGCCGCAATGCGCTGCGGCGCGCTCGGTCGCCCACTCGGCGGCAACTTCACTATGCGGCACACTGGGCCGGGGGTCGTCGATCGCTGCTTGCACCTGTAGGGTAAGCCAGCCCTTGTAGGCGGCAGCTGCGTGCGCGTTTCTCATGCGCGCGGCGGCATCGGTGCGCTTGCGGTCGGTCTTGAGCGCCACGGGGTCAAAGTGGCTGGCGTCCACTTGGTACTGGGTGATGCCTATGCCCTTGAGGTAGGCAACCAGCGTTTCAAACTTACGAAAGATGCGCATAGCGCCGCGCTTCGCCGCCAGAGCGCGCTCAATCAATCCGTATTGGATGACCACGCCCCAGCCGCCAGGTTGGCCAACAATGTGGGCCCCGCGGACGGCACCGGCTTCTACGAGGCGTTCAAGGGTCGCATGGTCGATGGTGTCGGCAGTGGTGGCCATTTCGTCACCTTATGGGGTGGGGTGGTTATCAACAAGTGGGACTGTACCCTGATAATAAGAAAATGGCATCCTCAAGTAAATAAATTTTGCATGTTGCTTGACCGGGTGCGTGGCCAGCACTGCCGTTTGCGTGCGCTGGCACCGATTTCCCCCATGCGAGGCGGCGGGCGGGCTGGGTGCGCTCGCAGCGCCATTGCGGCCGCAGGACGCCTAAGCAAGCGTGCACCCAGACCGCCCGCCGCCTCGCGCTGCACCGATAATCGCACCCACAGCCCCCAACACAAACCAGAGGACCCGCCACCGATGTTGTTTTTGTTGTCGCCCGCCAAAGCGCTCGATTTCGAGACCCCGGCGCACAGCGCCAGCCACAGCCAGCCGCAGTTTGTGGCGCAGGCGGCCGAACTGGTGGCGCAGTTGCGCGCTCTGGCGCCGCACGAACTGGCCGAGCTCATGGGCCTGAGCGACAAGCTGGCGGCGCTCAATGCGGCGCGCTTTCAGGCTTGGGAGCCGGTTTTTACGCCTGCCAACGCCAAGCAGGCGCTGTTGGCTTTCGACGGCGATGTGTACGATGGCTTGCAGGCGCGCACTTTGAGCGAAGCCGATCTGCAGTGGGCGCAGCAGCATCTGTGCATTTTGAGTGGCCTCTATGGCGTGCTGCGTCCGCTCGATCTGATGCAGCCCTACCGGCTCGAAATGGGCACCCGGCTGGCCACCACCCGAGGCAAAAACCTGGTGCAGTACTGGGGCCGCCAGATCAGCGACTATCTGAACCAGCGCGCCAGCACCGACCCGGTGCCGCTGGTCGTCAACCTGGCCAGCGAGGAATACTTCAAGGCGGTGGATGCATCGGCCCTGCAGCCGCGGGTGGTGCACTGCGTGTTTGAGCAACTGCACGGCGGGCGCTACCGGGTCATGGGTTTTGCCGCCAAGCGCGCGCGCGGCCTGATGATGCGCCACGCCATCGACTGCCGCGCCATCAGCCTCGAGCAGCTCAAGGCCTTCAACGCCGAAGGCTACCGCTATGTGGCCAGCGAATCGGGGCCGGATCGGCTGGTGTTTCGTTTGCCGGCTTAAACGCCGCTGCCACAGCCGCTGCCTGCCGCCAGCCAGCCTCGCCCCAGCCCCTGCAACCCCGCTGCCCTGCCCACAGCCATGCCCCCCACCGGCCAGCCAGCCCCCGCGCCCTTAGCCTTGCCGCAGCCCGACTGGGGCGCGGCGCAGCGCTGCTTCGATTGCGGCGATCGCTCGGTGGAGCTGCGGTTGCGCTTGCAGCAGCCGCCGCTGGCGCTGTTCGATGGGCTGCTCACGCCGGCCGAGTGCGCGCAACTGATCGAGGCCGCGCGGCCGCGGCTCAAGCGCTCGCTCACCGTGCAGACGCGCAGCGGGGGCAGCGAAATCAACCCCGACCGCACCAGCAGCGGCATGTTTTTTGGGCGCGGCGAAACCGAACTGGTGCGGCGCTTGGAAGCGCGCATCGCCCGCCTGCTGCGCTGGCCCATCGAACACGGCGAGGGCTTGCAGGTGCTGCACTACCCCGAGGGCGGCGAGTACAAGCCGCATTACGACTACTTCGACCCGGGCGAACCCGGCACCCCCGCCCTGACGCGGCGCGGCGGCCAGCGCTTGGCTACGGTGCTGATCTACCTCAACCAGGTGCCGCGCGGCGGCGCCACCACCTTTCCCGATCTGGGGCTCGAGGTGCTGCCGCACTGCGGCCAAGCGCTGTATTTTGCCTACGAACGCCCGCACCCCAGCACCCGCACCCTGCACGGCAGCGTGCCGGTGTGGGAGGGCGAAAAGTGGATCGCCACCAAGTGGTTGCGCGAGCACACTTTTGTCTGATGCCTCCTCCAGCCACACGCATAGCCCCATCCAGCCCATGCCATCCACTTGCCCACCGCCCGATCAGCCCCTGCTGCTCGGCCAGCCGACCGCCTACCCCGAGCGCTACGACCCCACGCTGCTGTGCCCGCTGCCGCGTGCGCCCAAGCGCGCCGAGCTGGGGTTGGGCACCCCCTTGCCCTTTTTGGGGGCCGATCTGTGGACGGCTTACGAGCTCAGCTGGCTCAATGCGCGCGGCAAGCCGCAGTTGGCGATCGTGCATTTCACCGTGCCCTGCGAGACGCCGCAGATGCTCGAGAGCAAATCGTTCAAGCTCTACCTCAACAGCTACAACCAGAGCGTGTTCGACAGCGCCGAAGCGGTGCAGCAACGCCTGCGCCAGGATTTGACCGAGGCGCTGTGGCGCGGCAGCGAGCGCAGCGGCGGCGTGGGCGTGCGGCTGCTGCGCCCGGCGCAGTTTGGGCTAGAGCGCTTGCAAGCGCTCGAGGGCCTGAGCCTGGATCGGCTGGATGTGGAATGCGGCGACTACGAGCCCGCCCCGCAGCTCCTACAAGCCGACACCAGCCAAGCCGTGGTGCAAGAGGTGCTGACCAGCGACCTGCTCAAAAGCAACTGCCCCGTGACCGGCCAGCCGGATTGGGCCAGCGTGCAGATCGCCTACAGCGGGGCACCGATCGATCAAGCTGGGCTGTTGCGCTACCTGGTGAGCTTTAGGCGGCACGCCGGCTTTCACGAGCACTGCGTAGAGCGCATCTACCTCGACATCTGGCAGCGCTGCCGGCCGCTCAAGCTCAGCGTCTATGCGCGCTACACGCGCCGCGGCGGGCTCGACATCAACCCCTGGCGCTGCAGCCACCCGCAGCAGCCGCCCGAGCCGGTGCGCACCGCGCGCCAGTAGGGTGGGGTGGCTGGGTCAGTCTTGACCTGGGCTTGGGGCTTTGGTTTAATAACGATTATTAACTGTTAGGAGAATCTGCGATGCCGACCAGTGTGGCCCTCAGCCCCCATTTTGAAACCTTCATCCGCCAGCAGGTAGAGGCGGGCCGCTTCAACAATGCCAGCGAGGTGGTGCGCGCTGGGCTGCGCCTGCTCGAAGAGCGCGAAGCCGAACAAGCCGCCAAGCTGCAGGTCCTGCGCGAGGCGATTGCCGTGGGCTTGGCCAGTGGGCCGTGCCTATCAGAGGAGGAGGTTTTTGACCGCCTAGAGGCCAAGTTTCTCGCGCTGGCCGAAGCGGCTGAAAGAGCCTGATGCAACTGGTGTTTTTGCCCAAGGCCGAGCAGGATCTCGAGGCCATCGGTGACTACATCGCGCTAAACAACCCACGCCGTGCCGCCAGTTTTGTGCGCGAGTTGCAAGCGCAGTGCCGCAAGCTGGCCAAGTCGCCCAAAGCCTACAGGCCCCGGCCAGAGCTCGGCAAAGGTCTGCGCTCATGCGCCCACGGCAACTATCTCATTCTCTACGCAGAGAGCGACCGACTGGTGCAGATCGTGCGCATCCTGCACGGCGCGATGGATATCGAGGCGCAGTTTGCAGAAAACTAAAAGATCAGGATCAGACCACGAGATCCCACGCAGTGGCATCCGCCCTAGCCGCGCAGCACCCGTACAATTCATGCCCATCAACTACACACAGGAGCGTGCATGAACAAGGTCTATCCCAGTGCGGCGGCGGCGCTGCAGGGCGTGGTGGCCGATGGGCAACTGATCGCGGTGGGCGGCTTTGGCCTGTGCGGCATCCCCGAGGCGCTGATCGACGCGCTGCGCGACAGCGGCGTGCGCGACCTGACGGTGATCTCCAACAACGCCGGGGTCGATGGCTTTGGCTTGGGCAAACTGCTCGAGACGCGCCAGATCCGCAAGATGATTTCGTCCTACGTGGGCGAAAACAAAGAGTTCGAGCGCCAGTACCTGGCCGGCGAGCTCGAGCTCGAGTTCACCCCGCAGGGCACCCTGGCCGAAAAACTGCGCGCCGGTGGCGCCGGCATTCCGGCCTTTTTCACCAAAACCGGCGTCGGCACCCTGGTGGCCGAAGGCAAAGAGCTGCGCGACTTCGACGGCTCCACTTATGTCATGGAGCGCGCTCTGCGGCCCGACGTGGCGCTGGTCAAGGCCGACGTGGCCGACTTGTCGGGCAATCTGCGCTTTCACCTGACGGCGCGCAACTTCAACCCGGCCGCGGCCATGGCCGGCAAGCTGTGCATCGTCGAGGTCGAGCGCATCGTGGCCACTGGCGACATCGCCCCCGACGACGTGCACCTGCCCGGCATCTACGTGCACCGCATCGTGCACAACCCCACGCCCGAAAAGCGCATCGAAAAGCGCACCACCCGCGACCGCAAATTCTGACACCGCAGGAGCCCCCCATGCCTTGGACCCAAGACCAGATGGCCGCCCGCGCGGCGCAAGAATTGCACGACGGCTTTTACGTCAACCTCGGCATCGGCATCCCGACGCTGGTGGCCAACCACGTGCCCGACCACATCGAGGTCTGGCTGCAGAGCGAAAACGGCATGCTCGGCATCGGCCCCTTCCCCTACGAGGACGAAGTCGATGCCGACCTGATCAACGCCGGCAAACAGACCGTGACCACCATCAAGGGCTCGTCGATCTTTGGCAGCCACGACAGCTTTGCCATGATTCGCGGCGGCAAGATCAACCTCTCGATCTTGGGCGCGATGCAAGTCACCGGCAGCGGCGATTTGGCCAACTGGATGATTCCGGGCAAGATGGTCAAGGGCATGGGCGGCGCCATGGACTTGGTGGCCGGCGTGCCGCGCGTGGTGGTGCTGATGGAGCACGTGGCGCGCAAAAAAGACGGCAGCACCGACCTGAAAATCATCCCCCAATGCACCCTGCCGCTCACCGGCAAAGGGGTGGTGAACCGCATCATCACCGATCTGGGGGTGATGGACGTGACCCCCGAAGGCCTCAAGCTGGTGGAACTGGCCGAGGGCGTGACGCGCGACGAAATCCAGAGCAAAACCGGGGTGCCGCTGCTCTGAACTGGTCTGAGCCCTTGGGCGGCGGGCGCGGCAGCGGGCCGGCGGTGCTGCGCAATCTGGTCCGCCGGTACAAGCTGCTTTTTTGCTTGCACACAAAGGAGACGCCATGAAGCTCGATAACGCCACCTTCGACCAACTCTTTCGCAACGCCCGCAGCCACAACGGATGGCTGGACCAGCCCGTCCCCGATGCCCTGCTCACCGAATTGCATGAGCTGATGAAATGGGGCCCGACCAGCGCCAACTGCTGGCCCTTGCGCGTGGTTTACGTCAAGTCGGCGGCGGCGAAAGCGCGCCTCATCCCCGCCCTGATGGAAGGCAACCGCGCCAAGGTGCAGGCCGCGCCAGTCACCGCCATCCTCGGCATGGACATGGACTTTCCCGACTGGCTGCCCCAACGGTTCCCGCACACCGACGCGAAATCATGGTTCGCCGGCAACGCCGAGCTGACCCGTGCCACCGCCTTTCGCAACAGCAGCCTGCAGGGCGCCTATTTGATGCTCGCCGCGCGCGGGCTCGGCCTCGACTGCGGGCCGATGTCCGGCTTCGACGCCGCCCAGGTGAATGCCGCATTCTTCGCCGGCACGTCGATCGAGGTCAACTTCATCTGCAGCCTGGGTTATGGCGACGCCAGCAAACTCTACCCGCGCAGCCCGCGGCCGGACTTCGCCGAGGTCTGCAAGATCGTTTAAGGCAGGCGCTGGCTATGCCGCTGGGAGACAGGATCGGTGCCTGTGCGCCGCATAACCCACATGGGTTAGTCATCCTCATCCCTTGCGGTGATAGGCGCACCAGAGGGCCTCGTGCAGAATCACGGGCGTTGCGGTATAAAAAAGCCGCTAAAACCTAGGAGACACCAATGGAATTCAACAAAGAATTTGACGCCTCAGGCCTGGCCTGCCCGATGCCAATCGTGAAAACAAAAAAAGCATTGGCCGACATGGCCAGCGGCCAGATCCTGCGCGTGATCGCGACCGACCCTGGCGCGGTGTGCGACATGGCCGCCTTCGCCGAGCAGACCGGCCATGCCCTGCTCGAGCAGAGCACCGAGAACGGCAAGTTCTTGTTCTTCCTGAAAAAAGCCTAAATCCCCTCGTTCCCCTTTTTTCCTCGCCCCCCTTGTTCCTGCACCGGAGTCGCGCAACGTGGCAAGCAAAAAATGACGTTGATCGCCTCGCTGCAAGTGCTGTGCGAAGTCTTCCTGTACATCTGACTCCCCGGCCGCTCAGGCGGCCAACGCCCGACCTTCCCCGGTGCTTGCGAATCAGAGAAGTTCAATCCATGACCTGAGCGGTATCAATCAGGTCAAGCGCTGCAATAAAACATTTCGTTATGTGGTGCGTTTTCTGTGCTGAAATGGAGCGATGCATATGACCGAAGGAATGAATCCGGCCATGTTGGTGGTAATGGGCGCTTTTGTCCTTGCCTTCATCTTTGGTGCCGTTGCCAACAAGACCAACTTTTGCACCATGGGTGCGATCTCGGACGTGGTCAATATGGAGCACTGGGGGCGCATGCGCATGTGGATGCTGACCATCGCGGTGGCGATCGTCGGGGCCAACCTGCTCTACTACTTCGAGCTGATCGACCTGTCGCAAACGATCTACCAACGGCCCACGCTGCCTTGGCTGTCGCTGCTGCTGGGCGGTGCCATGTTCGGCGTGGGCATGACCATCGCCTCGGGCTGCGTCAACAAAAACCTGGTGCGTGTGGGCGGGGGCAGCGTGCGTTCGGTGGTGGTGCTGATGGTGGTGGCGATTTCGGCTTACATGACGCTCAGGGGCCTGTTTGGCCAGTGGCGCGTCAGCTACCTAGACCCGGTGTCGATCGACCTGTCGCAGTGGGGCTTGAGCGATCAGAGCCTGCCGCAGTTGCTGTCCGCGCTGAGCGGCTTGTCGGAAAAGACGGCGCTGCTGATCACCATGACCGTGATCGTCTTGGTCTTGCTGGCCTTCGTGTTCAAGGACAAACGTTTCCGCAGCAACCTGTCGCACATCATCGGCGGGCTGGTGCTGGGCTTGCTGGTGGTGGCAGCGTGGTTCCTGACCGGCAATATCGGTCACGGTGAAGACCCCGAGACGCTCGAAACGGTGTACTTCGCGACCAATACCCGCACCCTAGAGTCCATGAGCTTTGTCGCGCCGATGGCTTTCAGCTTGGAAATGCTGATGCGTTGGACCGACCAGTCGCTGCGCATGACTTTCGGCATTGCCACCGTGCTCGGCGTGGTGCTCGGTTCATTCGTCTATGCCATCAGCACCAAGCAGTTTCGCTGGGAAGGCTTTGCCTCTGTGGAAGACTTGCGCACCCAGCTCATCGGGGGGGTGCTGATGGGCTTTGGCGGCGTGCTGGCGATCGGCTGCACCATCGGGCAAGGCCTGTCGGGCGTGTCCACGCTGGCGATCGGCTCTTTCTTGGCGCTGGCAGGCATCATCGCCGGCGCGGCGGCCACGATGAAGTGGCAGCAACGCTGATCAGGATTCTGGTTTTTCGGCGCGTCGCCGCGGCTTCCAAGCCACGATTTGCGCGACGATGCGCCCCCAGGGCAGTTGCACCAGACTGCCCTCGTGTTCCTCTTGGGCTTGCACCACCATGCGGTGCACATCGGGTTGCAGGGCACCCAGCACCTGCTGCAAGCCCTGCAAACCGCCACAGTGCAGGCGCATGACGGTGCCGTGGGTGAGCGGCACACCCGGGTACAGTTTCAGCGGGAAGGTGGCCCGCTCCACGAACAGGCGCTCCAGCGTTTCGCAGTTCAGGTGGGCCGGCGCCGAGCGGCAGGCCAGCACCTCGCGCTCGGCGACGGAGTGATGCTCAGCCAGTTCGCACACCGCCTGACGCGCCAGTAACGCCGCTCTGAACACGCAGGGCAAGCGGTTGGCTCCGGCCAAGGTGCGGCGGTACGCAGCCTCGTCAACCATGCCCAACTCCAGAGATTATTCTTCGCCCGGGTGACCGGGTTCGCGCACCTGGCACAGCAGATCTTCGGCCTGCAATGCGTTCTCGGCGAAGATCACTTTCACTTTGTCGGGGCTGTTGGGCGGCAGCGCGGCGCGCAGCGTCTTGGCTTGGCCTGAAGCAGCGGCAAAAGCGCCATGCTCTTCCAACAGTTCGAGCTGGCCGAAGGGTTTGATGCGGTAGATGTAATAGGGCACGTGTGATCCTCAGACGTAGCGTTTGCTGGCACGGCGCCGCCCGGGCAGCGCCTTTTGGATGATGACGCCCCGCACCAGCGACAGATCGGGCAGCGACCGGTCGGCGAAGGCCGGGTTGAGCGCGTGCAGCACCCAGCCGTTTGCCTGCTGGCAGAGCTGGCGGAAGATCCATTCGCCTTCGTGCTGGGCCAGCACGAAGCTGCCGTCGCGCAACAGGCCATCGGGTTCGATGAGGATGATCTCGCCCTCCAGGAATTCGGGCTCCATGCTGGTGCCGAGCACGCGCAGGGCGAAGGTCTCGTTTCCGCTGCAGGCCGACGCGGCGGGCATTTCATCGAGCTGAACCGTCATGCCAACTCCCCCACCGGAACGGCCAGCACCAGACTCTGGATCTGCGCCGCCGGCACGCCCGCCGCACGCAACTCGGCGTCGAGCGATTGCACGAACACCGCCGGGCCCGCGAGGTAGAAGTCACAGTTGATCTCGAACAGATCGGCACGCATGGCGCGCGCCAGTTGCAGCGCACCAAAAGCCACGTCGGGCTCGGCCAGCAACTCGTATTCGAACAGGTCCAGCGCTTGCGACCAAGCGCGGCACTGGTTGGCCAGGAAGTGACCGTCGGGCCGCGTGGCGAGCCAAAAGAGCGAGAGCGAGGGCGCGGTGTCCAGCGCCAAGGCGTGCTCGATCAGGCTCTTGACCGGCGCAAAGCCGGTGTCGCAGGCGGCGAAAACCAGCGGCCGTGTGCTCTCGGCCAGCACAAAATCCCCCACCGGCCCCCACACCGTGACGCTGTCGCCCGGCTGGATGCGGTCCGAAAAGAGCTGGCACGACAACGGATCCAGCGGGTGGCGTTCGATGAAAAAAAGCAGGTTGCGGTCGTCGCACGGGCAACTGGCGATGGGGTACTGGGCGTGCACGTCGCTGCCGTCTGGGCGGTGCAGGCCCAGTGTGACCGACTGACCGGCCAGGAAGCGCAGGCGGTGGCTGCGCGGCGTCTGCAGGTGCAGCTGGCGCGTGCCCGGCGCGAGCTGCGTGACGGCGCGCACCGTGGTCACGATCTGCTGCTGCGGGATGTCCTGCGGACCGCTGGCTTCCAGCAGCTCCAGCGTCAGTTCGCTGCTGGCTGCGGTGTGGGCGCAGGCCAGCGTGTAGCCTTGGGCGCGTTCGGCCTCGGACAGCGGGTAGTCACAGGGCTGGGTGCGCGCGACCTCGCCGGAAATCACGCGCACCTTGCACATGCCGCAAGTGCCGTTGCCGCAACCGTAGTTGAGCTTGAGCCCAGCGAGCAGGCCGGCCTGCAGCAGGGTGGTGTGCCCCTCGACAATGAACTGGTGGCCGCTGGGGCGCACCGTTACTTGGGCTGTCATGACTTTGAGCATGTCGTCCATCACCGTGAGCAGGTCGGCCTGTTCGGTCGCCAGTGCCTGCGCCAGACCGTGGTCCACAAAATCCTGCAGATCAGACAGCGCCAGTGGCGTGGCGCCGTGGTCATGCAGGGCATGGATGCGCGTCTGCAGCGCAATCACCAAGGCGTGGTAGCGCTGCAGCAAGCGCCGCACATCGGCCAGCTCCTGCGTCTGGTGAAACAGCCGCTGCGCCAGCACCTCCTGACTGGGCAACAGCCGCTCGCGCAAGCGCTTGCCGAAAGCCTCGTCGCGGATGTGGGTCACCCGCTCCAGCATCCCGGTCTCTTCGAGCTGCACGTCGGGATACAACCGCAGCAGCTCGTCGGTGGACACCAGACCCTCGGTCAGCACCAGCGCGCCCGAGCGCACCTGCTGTTGCAGCGCACCCCGCGACACGCCCACGAGCTGGGCGGCGCGCCAGATGGTCAGCCAGTGGCTCACGACTGCAACTCCGGCAGGGCCAGCAGCGGCGCGCGCTGATCGGCCGTGGGCGGCGCAGCGACGCGGTCTAGGTAACGCGCGCGGTACAGCAGGCGCGGGCGCAGCGGGTCGTCGGTGAAGGCGCTGCGCTCGTGCGGCACGTTGTTGCAGACCAAGCCCATGCCCGGTTGCAGCAGCAGGCGAAAGATCCAAGGCGCATCGCTGGACAGCAGTTGCTCCAAGAAGGCGACCGCCGCGCGCGTGTCGGTGTCGTCTTTCCAGGCGATGCTGCGCGTGCGCGCGGTGTAACGCATGTGCAGCACGAAGTCGCCGCCCGCGCCCGGCAACACGCTGAACACCGGGCCGCTCTGGGCGGGGCGGGCCACGCCGTGATCGTCGGCCCGTTCGGGTATGGTCATGGCGTCGGGTGCCATGAGCGCACGCACCCACGCCGGGTTGGCATCGCGCAGCGCGATGTAGAGGCGGTGATGATCCACCAACCCGCTGACGCCGCCCACACCGGCCGCGCGCACGCAGTGCAGCAACATGCCTTCGATGCGGCGCGACTGCGGGTGGTAGTAGCCGTCGGTGTGCCAGCGGATCGGTTTGTCGGTGTAAGGGATGAAGTCGGCGCGGGCACCGTGCTGCTGCGCCGACACCGCGATCGGCGAGATGCCGTCTTCGTCGGCCAGCCAGTTGGCGTCGAGTCGGTGCAGGCCCAGCTGCGCCCCGAGCAGGCGCGGCAGCGCTTTGTCTTCGCATGTGATCGGGCTGCGATAGACCACCATGTTGGCGCGCGCACAGGTGCGCAGCAGCGCCGCGCGTTCGTCTGCGCTCAGGCAGCGTGGGTCGGCCACATCGACGATCAGGTCTTCTGGCCGCTGCGGCAGCGTGGCCAGCCGGGCAGCGCGCCACTGCGCGTAGGCCTGCGGCTGGTCGAGGTCGAATGGGTTGGGTGCAGTGCCTGACATGATCAATCTCCGCTCATGGAAGCACGCCTCTGCGGCCGTGGCTCGGTGGACAGGGCGCCTTGCATGCCCCGGCGCACCAGCTCCAGCGCCTCGGGCACTTCATAGGCCATCAGTTGGTCAATGACCCAGTACCGGTCTTTGGCCGGCATCACGCCCTCGATGCGGCTGCCCAAGTAGCGCACAAAAGCAAAGTCCGGCCCGTCGGGGCCGTGGCCGAAGTCGGCATAGGCCGCGCCAAGCTCGTTGAAGAAAGCGATGAACTGGTTGCGCCAGCTGTCGGCGCCAGCGGGCGGCGGCCCCAGCCATTCCTGCTCGCTCTCCTCCAAAATTTCGGCCACGCGGCGCACCAAGGCCGCGGTGAATTGCGCGCGTTGTTCCGCGCCCATGCGCTCGAACGCCATGCGGTCCACCACCTGGAGCAAGAAGCCGAGTATCTCGCGCATGAAAGCGAAATACTGCGGACCGACGTCGATGTCGAAGCGGGCCTCGCGCATCTGCTTGACCATGTTCTGCGTCGCGCGCCAGACGATGAAGGCCACGACGCTCGCGGTCTCCTTCGCGGACTTCGGACGCCCGCTGTCAAACCACTGGTTCTTGATGCGCAGGGCCATGTTCAAGCAGGCGCCAAGTGACCCGCCCCGAGCGCCGCACCCCAGCCGGGAAACGCCGTGGAACGGGCTTTGCCCGGCCACTGGCGTTGTCCCCCCTCGGGGGGAAGGCGGCAAAGCCGACGCAGGGGGGGCATTTAATAACCGCCTTTGCCCAAGGGCTGGGGAAGCCCGGCCACTTTCGCCGCCTGCTTGGCGGGCCCGAGCGGGAACAGGTCGTACAGGAACTTGCTGTCCACGCCCTCGCGGATCTCGCTGTAGCCCTTGAGCAAGTTGCGGAAATTGGGCGTGTGGCCGTGCTCACGGTACTGGTCGCGCAGGTAGCCGATGACTTCCCAGTGTTCGTCTGTCAGCGCGATGCCCTCGGCCGCCGCGATCACCTCCACGGCTTGTGCGCTGTAGTCGGGTTCGAGCAGGTAGCCTTCGGCATCGGTTTCAAGTTCAACGCCATTGATGATGTAGCTCATCCTTGAGTCTCCGAGTGATGATGGTGGGTAAAAAAAGCTATGCGCCGACCGCAGCGGCCGACTTGTGCGGAACGAAGATGCCGCAACCCAGCAAGCGGTGCCCGCCGAGGCCGAGTTCCTGCAGGCGCAGCGAATCGACCGTGGTGAGCCCATGCAGCATCAGGCTGAAGGTGGTCAGGGCGCCCGCAGGCCAGTCGCGCTGCTGGCGTTTGCCGCAGATGGGCTGCGAGCGCACGGCCAAGGCCTCCAATGCGCCGTTCATGGCCTGCATGAAGGCGAGTTCGTCGTCGCACGCCGCGGCCACCGCATAGGCGTACAGGGTGTGGTGGGGCAGCAGTTCGCGCTGGTGCGGGTGGCCCAAGGTCACCGTATATCCACCGATCTGTAGGGGGCGCCCGGCGAGTTCGGCGGCGGCATCGAAACGCTGGCGCGGCAGCCGCAGCAGCAGGCGCGTGCGCTGCGACAGCAGGGCTTGGGCGTCGGTGCCGGGCACCAGCTTGAGCGGGTGGATGCCGGCCAGCGGTTCTTCGGCCAGCCAAGGCAACTCGCGCTCGAGCGCGACCCGCAGGGCCGGCGCTGCATCGCGCGGCAGGCTGTGGCCTTCCAGCGGATAGACCAAGTCCACCAGGGTGGACAGCAGCGGCTCATTGAGGCTCGTGCTCATGGTGTTGCGTCGCCGAGCAGATGGCTGTGATGCGGCTTCATGACGACTCCTTGCGGTCGGCTTGTTCTTGCGCCCAATGCAGCAGCGACCGGCCCCAGTGTTCGGCGGTCTGGGGGTCGATGTCGAAGATCGTAAAGCGGCTGCCTTCTCGAATGCGCGTGCGCAGAAGGCTCATGCCACCACCGTCGTGGTCCAACTGTTGCAGCTCGATCTCCTGCCCACCGAGGGGAACCCGGAATCGGTCTAGCGGGGTGATCTGGCTCATGTCTCCGTCACTCTTTGGTTGGCGCCAATTGGCGAGCCTTGTTTGTGGACTATATTAAATCGGTTCCGGATTCGTCAGTCTATAGCCGGGACAGGTGGGGCTCCATAACCCATCTGGGTAGCACAATCTAGCCAACGAGGGGGATAGCAAGACGCACACTGCGCCTCTGAAAATACGCTGCAAGCAAAGACGGGCCCCCTGAGCCTGCACGATGCCAACGTTTCGAGACCGCCGTTGTCGAAAACGGCACACCAATAGGAGACAAGTCATGGCCAAAAAGATGCACGCCACGCCGATGCTCGATGAACTCGAGAGCGGCCCATGGCCCAGTTTCGTGACCGGCCTCAAGCGGCTGGCCAGCGAAAAAGACTACATGGTTGACGTAATGGGTCAGCTTGAAACGTCCTACCGCACCCGCAAAGGCTACTGGAAAGGGGGCACAGTGGGTGTGTTCGGCTACGGCGGCGGTGTGATCCCGCGCTTCACCGAACTCAAGGACGCCGACGGCAAGCCCCAGTTCCCAGACGCCGCCGAGTTCCACACGCTGCGCGTCATGCCGCCGGCCGGCATGCACTACGACACCGACATCCTGCGCAAGTTCTGCGACATCTGGGAGAAGCACGGCTCGGGCCTGATCGCCTTCCACGGCCAGTCGGGCGACATCATGTTCCAGGGCGCGACCACGGCCAAGGTGCAGGACGCCTTCGACGAACTCAACGAACTCGGCTTTGACCTCGGCGGCGCCGGGCCGGCGGTGCGCACCGCGATGAGCTGCGTCGGCGCAGCGCGCTGCGAGCAGTCGTGCTACGACGAGGCCAAAGCCCACCGCCAAGTCATCAACACCTTCCTCGACGACATCCACCGCCCGGCGCTGCCCTACAAGTTCAAGTTCAAGTTCTCGGGCTGCTCCAACGACTGCATGAACTCGATCCAGCGCTCGGACATGGCGGTCATCGGCACCTGGCGCGACAACATGCGCACCGACGAAACCCTGGCGCGCAAGTGGTTCGACAAGCACGGCATGAACGAGCTGGTCAACGACGTCATCAACCGCTGCCCGACCAAAACCATCCAACTCAAGGAGGTCAAGGACGTGTCGCAAGGGCCGAAGATCTCCAGCGTGAAGATCAACGACACCCAGTGCCTCGAAATCGACAACGGCAACTGCGTGCGCTGCATGCACTGCATCAACGTCATGACCGGGGCGCTGGCCCACGGCACCGACACCGGCGCCACGATCTTGGTCGGCGGCAAGCGCACGCTCAAGATCGGCGATCTGATGGGCACGGTGGTGGTGCCCTTCATGTCACTCAAGACCGAAGAGGACTACAAAGGCTTGGTCAAGCTGGCGCAGAAGATCATCGACTTCTTTGCCGAGAACGCGCTGGAACACGAGCGCACCGGCGAGATGATCGAGCGCATCGGCTTGGTCAATTTCCTCGAAGGCATCGAGCTGGAGGTGGACGCCAACATGGTTTCTACCCCGCGCACCAACCCCTACGTGCGCGCCGACGGCTGGGACGACGAAGTGGCCAAGATCAACGCACGCAAGCAGGCGGTCGCCTGAGTGCCGCGCCACTGGCTGCTCTCCATCCTTTAACCAACGACAACGGGAAGACCACCATGGCCCAAATGCGTACCCCCATCGAAAGCGGCGTGCCGGACAACAAAACGTACCTGCATCCGACCCTGCTCAAAAACTATGGCAACTGGAAGTACCACGACCGGCCCCGGCCCGGCGTGCTGCACCACGTCGCGCACAATGGCGACGAAGTCTGGTCGGTGCGCGCCGGCACCCAGCGCCAGATGGACGTGCACACCATTCGCAAGCTGTGCGACATCGCCGACACCTACGCCGAAGGCCATGTGCGTTTCACCATCCGCTCCAACATCGAGTTCATGGTGTCCGACCCGAACAAGGTGGCGCCGCTGATCTCGGCCCTGACCGAGAGCGGCTTCCCGGTGGGCGGTACCGGCAACTCGGTCTCGATGATCGCGCACACCCAAGGCTGGCTGCACTGCGACATTCCGGGCACCGACGCCTCGGGCGCAGTGAAGGCGCTGATGGACGACCTCTACTCCGAGTTCATCCGCGAGGACATGCCCAACCGCGTGCACCTGTCCACCAGCTGCTGCGAGATCAATTGCGGCGGCCAAGCCGATATCGCGATCGTGATCCAGCACACCAAGCCGCCCAAGATCAACCACGACCTAGTGGCCAACGCCTGTGAGCGCCCGGCTGTGGTGGCGCGCTGCCCGGTGGCGGCCATCCGCCCGGCGCTGGTCAATGGCAAGCCGTCGCTCGAGGTGGACGAGAAGAAGTGCATCTGCTGCGGCGCCTGTTACCCACCCTGCCCGCCGATGCAGATCAACGACCCGGAGCATTCCAAGTTCGCCATCTGGGTGGGCGGCAAGAACTCCAATGCGCGTGGCAAACCCACCTTCATGAAGATGGTCGCTTCTGGCATCCCCAACAACCCGCCGCGCTGGCCCGAGGTGTCGGAGATCGTCAAGAAAATCCTCTACACCTACAAGGAAGACGCCCGCTCTTGGGAGCGCCTGTCGGACTGGGTGGAGCGCATTGGCTGGCCGAATTTCTTCGAGAAGTGCGAGCTGCCATTCACCAAGTACCTGATCGACGACTGGCGTGGTTCGCGCGCCAGCCTGAACGCCTCGACCCACATCCGTTTCTGACCCACTCCTGCGGACCCACAGCACATGAAATTCGGACTACTCGTCAGCGAGGGGCCCTACACCCATCAGGCCTCGGACAGCGCCTACCAGTTCTGCCTGGCGGCGATCGCCAAGGGGCACGAAATCCAGCGCGTGTTTTTCTATCACGACGGCGTCAACAACGCCACGCGATTGACCGATCCGCCGCAGGACGACCGCCATATCGTCAACCGTTGGTCGGCACTGCAGGCCGAGCACAAGGTCGATCTGGTGGTGTGCGTGGCGGCTGCGCTGCGCCGCGGCATCAAGGACGAGGTGCTGGCCCCTGGCTTTCGCATCTCGGGCTTGGGTCAACTGGTGGACAGCGGCGTCAAGGCCGACCGTCTCGTGACTTTTGGGGACTGATCGGATCATGCTATGAAAAAATTCATGTTCATCAACCGCAAGGCCCCCTACGGCACGATCTACGCGCTCGAGAGCCTGGAGGTGGTGCTGATCACCGCCACGCTGGATCAGGACGTGAGCCTGGTGTTCATCGACGATGGCGTCTATGAGTTGGTCAAAGGCCAGCAGACCAAAGACATCGGCATCAAGAACTTCTCGCCCAGCTACCGGGCGCTGGAAGGCTACGACGTGGAGAAGCTCTACGTCGATCAAGACTCGCTGGCCAAGCGCGGACTGAGCAAGGCCGATCTGCTGGTGCCGGTCGAGGTGCTCGACAGCGCCCAGATGGCCGAGCTGATGGCGCAGCAAGACGTGCTGCTTAGTTTTTGAGGAGGGCGCCCCCATGCTGCACATCGTCAACAAATCCCCCCACCAGACCAACTCGCTCGAGAGCTGCCTGCGCATGGCCTTGCCCGGCCATGCCGTGCTGCTGATCGAAGACGGCGTCTATGCCGCCACCGCCGGCAGCCCACTCGAGGCCCGACTGCAAGACGCTGCCAACCAAGTCAAGTTCTACGCCCTCAAGCCCGATCTGGACGCGCGCGGCATGACTGCGCGCGCCTTGGGCGGCGTGAGCTTGGTGGACTACGGCGGCTTCGTCGATCTGGTGGCCGAACACAGCGCTTCGAACAGCTGGCTCTAAGCCAAGAATTCAACGCATTTTTCATCCCGACAACCTGAGGAAAACACCATGAGCATCGTCATCAACGACCAGACTTTCGAGACCGACGAAGAGGGCTACCTGATCAACTTGGCCGACTGGAACAAGGAGATCGCCGAGTACATCGCCGAGGAAGAGAAGATCCCGCTGACCGACAACCACTGGGAAGTGATCAACTACCTGCGCGAGTACTACAACGAGTACCAAATCGCCCCGGCCGTGCGCGTGCTGACCAAGGCCATCGGCAAACAGTTCGGCGAAGAAAAGGGCAACAGCAAGTACCTCTACGACCTGTTCCCTTACGGCCCCGCCAAGCAGGCCTGCAAGATCGCTGGACTGCCCAAGCCCACCGGCTGCGTCTGAGCGGCTGGGCGTCTAGCACCCGGTCCGTGCCGGGTTGACCAGACCTCCTGATCCCTTCGCAATCCCGACACAAGTCATGTAATGAGTGCTCTCTCGATTTTCTTCGCTGCGCTGTATTACTTGGCCACCGCCATCTTTGTGGTCGGGCTGGCATTCAAGATCCGGCAGTACGCCCTCACGCCGGCGCCGCTGAAGATTCCCCTCACGCCGGCGCCGCTCACGCGCGCCGGTGTGGGTTGGCGCCTGACGCGTGAACTGGTGTTCTTTCAGAGCCTGTTTCGCGCCAGCAAGTGGACTTGGGTTTTCAGTTGGGTGTTCCATGTCGCGCTGCTGCTGGTGTTGTTTCACCATGTGCGCTTTACATTGGAAGAGATCTGGTCACCGATAGGCATGATTCCGCTCTATAACAACTACGCGAGTGTCGCCATGCTGGTCGGCTTGGGCGGCCTGTGGGCGCGGCGTTTCCTAGTGGACCGCGTGCGCTACATCTCCACCCCCTCTGACCACCTGATGCTGGCGCTGCTGATGGCCATCGGTCTGACCGGTCTGGGCATGAACCTCTACACGGACGTGGACATCTTGGCGGTCAAGGCGTTCATGTTTGGCCTGATGCACCTGAGCATCTTGCCCCTGCCGGCTGAGCCGCTGCTGTTGCTGCACATGTTCCTCGTAGCCCTGCTGATGATCATCTTCCCCATCAGCAAGCTGTTGCACGCCCCCGGCCTGTTCTTCAGCCCGACGCGCAACATGTCCGACAACCCGCGCGAAGCCCGGCACTTGGCCTCCTGGGCTGCGAAGCTAGACAAATAATCGGAGCACCCATTCTCCATGGCCACCGCCGGATTCACCACCCCCAAGCTCAAGCCCTACCCGGTCATCCCGCTGGTGCGGGAGGGCAGCAGCGCGCACCTCAAGCCCTTTGTGGCTTCGGAGGCGATCCAGAAAAACCTTGGCTTCCCGGGTGAACTGGTGCAGGACTGGCAGGCCAAGGCGATTGCCAAAATGGGCGAACTGCTGGGCAAATACCGCTCGCTGCGCGTTTACATGGACGCCTGTGTGCACTGCGGTGCCTGCGCCGACAAATGCCACTATTTCTTGGGCACCGAAGACCCGAAGAACATGCCGGTGGCGCGTCAGGATCTGATGCGACAGGTCTATCGCCGCTATTTCACCTTTGCTGGCAAACACTTTCCCAAACTGGTCGGCGCCAAAGACCTGACGCGCGAGGTGCTCGACGACTGGTACACCTATTATCACCAGTGCTCTGAATGCCGCCGCTGCTCGTTGTTCTGCCCCTACGGCATCGACACCGCCGAGGTCACCATGGCCGCGCGCGAGATCATGGCGTCGATCGGCATGGGTCAGAAATATTCCAATGAAATCATTGGCAAGGTGCACCGCGTCGGCAACAACCTGGGCATCCCGGGGCCGGCGCTGGAAGACACCCTGCTGGGTCTGGAAGAAGACACCAAGGACGAAACCGGTCTGGACGTGCGCTTCCCGCTCGACGTCAAGGGCGCCGAGGTGCTGCTGATCACGCCGTCGGCGGACTTTTTCAGCGAGCCGCATGTGGACAGCCTGATCGGCTACGCCAAGGTGTTCCACGCTTCTGGCGTGAGCTGGACGCTCTCGAGCATGGCCAGCGAAGCGGGCAACTTCGGCATGTTCATCGGCAACTACGAGCAACTGCACAAGATCGCGCTGCGCATCCGCCAAGCTGCGCTGGAGTTGGGCGTCAAGCGCATCGTGGTCGGCGAATGCGGTCATGCGTGGCGCGTGGCCTACAGCTTCTGGAACACGCTGGTCGGCATCGGCGCCGGTGGCAAGGATCCGTACGCCATCGAACTGCAAAACCAGCTCGACCACCGCTACAAACAGCCCATGCACATCTGCGAGTTCACGCACGACCTGATCGTGCGTGGCGCGCTGCGCTTCGACAAAGAGCAGAACGACAGCCGCATCATCACCTTCCACGACTCGTGCAACGTGGCGCGGGCCTCGCGCATGGGCGACTTCGCCGGCGGCCAGTTCACCATTCCGCGCGAGATCATCAAGGCGGTGGCCAACCACTTCCACGATATGTCGTCCGAAACCATCTTTGAGCGCACCTTCTGCTGCGGCGGTGGCGGTGGTCTGCTCACCGACGACCTGCTGGAGCTGCGCGTCAAAGGTGCGCTGCCACGCATGGAAGCGCTGAAAAACGTGGTCGATGCACACGGCGTGAACTTCATGGCCACCATCTGCGCCATCTGCAAAGCGCAGTTCACCAAGGTGTTGCCGCAGTACGGCTTTGACATGAGCATGGTCGGCGGTGTGCACCAACTCGTGAGCAAGGCCATCCGGCTCGGTGACAAGTAAGCGCCCCGCCACGACGACCGAAGACCAGACAACGATCACAGGAGACACGATATGTCAGTTCACACCGAAACCGTCAGCGTCAAGCCCCTCAACTTTCGGCGCTACAAGGACGGCGACCACAAGCCGGGGCCGTGGCAAAAACAGATCTTCAACGCCGATCACTCCCACAAGTGCCCGACCTACATCCAGAGCACACCGCCCTGCCAAGGCAGTTGCCCTTCGGGCGAGGACATCCGCGGTTACCTGAACATCGTGCGCGGCGTCGAAAAGCCACCGGCTGGCATGCCTTGGCAGGAATACGCCTTCCGCCGCCTGACCGAAGCCAACCCCTTCCCATCGGTGATGGGCCGGGTCTGCCCGGCGCCTTGCGAATCGGGCTGCAACCGCAACCAGTTGGAAGACTTCGTCGGCATCAACTCGGTCGAGCACTTCCTCGGCGAGTACGCCATCGCCAACAACCTAGCCTTCAAGAAGCCGGATTTCTCCAGCGGCAAGAAAGTGGCCGTGATCGGCGGCGGCCCGGCCGGTTTGTCAACGGCCTACCAGCTCGCACTGCGCGGCCACGCCGTGACGCTGTTTGACGAACGCGCCGAACTCGGCGGCATGATGCGCTACGGCATCCCGGGCTTTCGCACGCCACGCCAGGTGCTCGACGCCGAGATCCAGCGCATTCTGGATTTGGGTGTGGAGGCGCGCACCAACTGCCGCATCGGCACCGACATCACCATGGCGCAGATTCGCGCCGATTTTGACGCCGTGTTCTTGGGTTTGGGCGCACAGTCCGGTCGCGGCCTGCCGGTCGAGGGCGCAGATGCGCCCAACTGCGTCACCGCCACCGCGTTCCTCAAGGCCTTCAACGACGGGCGCCTGCACCACGTGGGCAAGCGCGTGGTGGTGGTGGGCGGCGGTGACACCTCGATCGACGTCGCCACCGTGGCACGGCGCCTCGGCCACATCGACCAGGTCCACGAGAGCGACCGCCCCGAGTCGGCGATCTTTGGCCACGTGGCCCACGACGTGGCCTCGGTCTCGGCCAAGCAGGGCGCCGAGGTCACCCTGACCTCGGTCTTTGCCATCGACAAGATGCAGGCCTCGAAGCACGAGGTGGAGCACGCCCTGTCCGAAGGCATTGCCATCCGCGGTGGCATGGCGCCGGTGTGCGTGGTGCGCGGCCCGGACGGACGCGCCACGGCGCTGCGCGTGATCCGCTGCGAAGCCAAGATCGTCGGCGGCAGGTTGGAAATCAAGAACATCGAAGGCACCGAAGAAGACATTCCGGCCGACCTGATCGTCTCGGCCATCGGCCAAGCGGTGGATTTCACCGGGCTGGAAGAATTCAACAACGGCAAAGGCGCGGTGCCGGCCGACAAGAACTACCAAGTGCAGCCGGGTGTCTTCGCCGGCGGCGACATCATCCGTCCGCACCTGCTGACCACGGCCATCGGCCACGGCGCCATCGCGGCCGAGGGCATCGACCGTTTTCTACAAGGCGAGGCGCTGGATAAGCGGCCCAAGATCGACGTGCACGCCTTCGACCTGCAGCGCAAGATGATCGAGAAGGGTCTGAGCATTGGCACCGTCAAGGAACCGATTCACGGCACCGACAAGAGCAACGTGGCGATCCACAACTTCGACAACCGCTCCGACCGCTACGTGATCTCGCACAAAGAGCTGTTCCTCGGCCACTTCAACTACACGCCGCGCAACCGCCGCAACATCACCAACCTCACGGCCGAAGAAGCGCTGGGCAACTTTGACGAGCGCTTGCAGGCGCTGGTGCAGGCGCAGGCGCAAGCCGAGGCCAAGCGCTGCATGAGCTGCGGCCAGTGCTTCGAGTGCGACAACTGCGTCGTCTATTGCCCGCAGACCGCCGTCTTCAAGGTGCCCAAGTCGAAATCGACCACCGGGCGCTATGTGGACACCGACTATAGCAAGTGCATCGGTTGCCACATCTGCCACGACGTCTGCCCCACCGGCTACATCCAGATGGGCCTAGGGGAGTAAGGATGGCACACCGCTAGGCTGAGCGCGCACTGGGTGCCGAAACCCTTTGCCCCAAGCGCACGAAGCCGCAAGCCTCAAGCCCCCCGCACGACCTGTGCGCCCACCACCGAGCTTGACCGCCATGGACCGCCTGCTGATCTCCGCCGCCCACAAGTCTTCGGGCAAGACCACGGTCAGCTTGGGGTTGTGCGCGGCCTTCTCGTCGCGCGGGGTGGTGGTGCAGCCCTACAAAAAAGGGCCGGACTACATCGACCCGATGTGGCTGGGGCGGGCCAGCGCCCGCGCTTGCCACAACCTCGACCCCTACCTGATGCCCCCGGAGCAGATCGGTGCCGTGTTTGCCCGCCAAGCGCTCGGCGCCGACCTGTGCATCGTCGAAGGCAACAAGGGGCTCTACGACGGCCTCGCGCTCGACGGCAGCAACAGCAACGCCGCGCTGGCGCAACTGCTGGACCTGCCGGTGCTGCTGGTGATCGATGCGCGCGGCATGACGCGCGGCATCGCGCCGCTGATCTTGGGCTACCAGGCCTTTGACCGCCGCATCCGCATCGGTGGCGTGATCCTGAACCGGCTGGGTGGCAGCCGCCACGAGGCCAAGTTGCGCGCCGTGATCGAGCACTACACCGACGTGCCGGTGCTGGGCGCGATCGCCGAAGACGCCGAGCTGGCGCTGACCGAACGCCACTTGGGCCTGATGCCGAGCAACGAACACGCCGACGCCGCGCGGCAGATCGCACGCATCGGCGAGCGCATCGCGCTTCAGGTCGATCTCGACCGGGTGCGCGCGCTGGCCGCCAGTGCGCCAGCGCTGAACCTGTCGCCCCTGCCCACGGCGCCGCTCACCAGCACGGCCCAGCGCGTGCGCATCGCCTTGGCGCAGGATCGGGCCTTTGGCTTTTACTACCCGGACGACCTGCAGGCCTTGCGCGACGCGGGCGCCGACCTGCTGCCCTTCGACACCCTGAGCGACCCGGCGCTGCCCGAGGCCATCGATGGCTTGTACATCGGCGGCGGTTTCCCCGAGCTGTTCATGGACGGGCTGCAGGCCAACGTCGCGCTGCGCGCGCAGATCGCGGCGTCCATTGCTGCCGGTCTGCCCACCTACGCCGAGTGCGGCGGACTGATGTACCTGGCGCGCTCGCTGCAATGGCGCGACCAGCGCTGCGAGATGGTGGGCGCCGTGGCGGGCGATGCCACGCTGCACGACAAGCCGGTGGGTCGTGGCTACGTGCACCTGAGCGCCACCGGGCACATGCCTTGGGCCGGGCTGCAAGGCAAGGGCATCCGCGCCCACGAATTCCACTATTCCAGCCTAGACGGGTTGCCCACTGACACGCGCTACGCTTGGTGCGTCACACGCGGCCACGGCATCGATGGACGGCATGACGGCGTCGTGCAACACAACCTGCTCGCCTCCTACGCCCATCTGCGCAGTGTGGCGGGCACCGACTGGGCGCGCCACTTTGTTGACTTCGTGCGCGCCAAGCGGGTGCAAAGTGCGCGCGTGGATCCGCAACAAAGGCTCGCAGCATGAACGCAACGCCCACGCGCCCGACGGACGCCTTCACCCGCATCCTGATGGTCAATGGCAAGCCGGTCGAGACCGATTCCGAAGGCTACCTGCGCCACCTCGGCGACTGGTCCGAAGACTTTGTGCGTGCCCTGGCCGCACAAGAAGAGCTGACGCTGACGGCAGAGCACTGGGAGTTGGTGCACTACCTGCGCGCCTATTACGCCGAGCATGGCGTGCAGGCCCAGGTGCGTGCCATGATTAAGCATTTCACGCAGGTCTGGGGGCCCGAGCGCGGCAGCAACCACCACCTGCACGATCTCTTTCCACGCGGTGGTCCGCAGAAGCAGGGCAACCGTCTGGCCGGCCTGTTGCGCACCAAAGGCGAACACTAAAAAGGCAGCAAATATGTTTACACTGACACCTACAGCAGCACAGCAGATACGGCAGGCCGCCCGCGCGAGCGATGCCGAACAACTGGCCCTGCGCGTGGCGGCCCGGCGCGTGGCCGATGGCTCCATCGACTACGGCATGGGTTTTGACGAGGTGGCCGAGAACGACGCGCGTCTGATGCTGGAGGACGTGGCGGTGGTGATCGCCGCCGCGCACGTCGATCTGCTGGAAGACACGGTGCTCGATTTCGTCGAGATGGAGCCGGGGCAGTTCAACTTTATTTTCGTCAACCAGCAACCGGTGACCGAGGCTCCCGCTGCCAGCGGCTGCAGCACCGGCGGTGGCGGTTGTGGCAGCGGGGGCTGCGCACCCAGTGGCGGCTGTGGCCCACGGAGCACAACCCTATGAGTATTCGACCTGCACCACAACGCTCCAGCGGCTGCGTCTATTTGGTGGGCGCCGGGCCGGGTGATCCGGAGCTGTTGACGCTCAAGGCGGTGCGCTTGCTGGAGCGGGCCGACGTCGTCGTTTACGACAACCTCGTCTCTTCGGGTGTGCTCGACTTCGCTGCACCCGAGGCGCGGCGCATTTTTGCGGGCAAGCGCCGCAACGAGCACACCCTGCGCCAAGAGCAGATCAACCGCTTGCTGGTGCAGCTGGCGCGCGAGGGCAAGCAGGTGGTTCGGCTCAAAGGGGGCGATCCCTTCGTGTTCGGGCGCGGCGGCGAAGAAATGCAGGAGCTTGCCGCGCACGGCGTGAACTTCGAGGTCGTCCCCGGCGTGACCGCCGCCTGTGGCGTGGCCAGCTACGCCGGTATCCCGCTCACGCACCGCGACCACGCGCAGGGCTGCCTGTTCGTCACGGGCCACCTGAAGGACGGCAGCGCCAACCTAGACTGGGAGGCGCTGGTGCGCCCGAACCAGACGGTGGTGATCTACATGGGGCTCAACGCCTTGCCCGACATCTGCCGCCAGCTGATGGCGCACGGAGCCCCTGCCACACGACCGATTGCCGCCGTGCAGCACGGCACCCTGTCCACGCAGCAGGTGCTCACCGGCACACTGAGCGACCTGCCGGCCAAGGTAGCGGACAGCGGCTTCACCTCGCCGAGTCTGCTGATTGTCGGCGACGTGGTCAAACTGCATGGGACCTTGAATTGGTTCGACCCGCAGACGGGGGCTACAAGCTACCTGCCACCCGGACACCTTGAGAATCTGCAGTTTCCGGTGCTCAACGCGTCGGCGGCCAACTGAAGCCAAAGCGTTCAGTTCGACCGCCGTTCGGAGGTGTTTTCTGGCTCTGCGGCCTTGGGCAGAGGGTCGCTCGACGTGCGGTGCTGGAACGCGAACACGGCCGCTTCTACACGCGAACTCAGGTCGAGCTTGGCCATGATGTGGCGCACGTGCAGCTTGACGGTGTTGTGGCTGATGTCCAGTGCCCGCGCAATCACCTTGTTGCTCATGCCGCGCACCACATGGTCCAGCACCTGGCGCTCGCGCTCGGTCAGGGTGTCCATCAGATCGCGCTTGACCGAACCCTTTTGCCCGCTTTGCCACATCTGTGCCAGTTTGAGGGCCATGGACGGGGCCACCACCAACTCGCCGCGCGCGGCCCGGCCGATGGATTCGATCACGTCGTCGGGGTCCATGTCTTTGAGCAGATAACCGCGCACACCGGCGCGCAGCGCCGCCGACAGGTCTTCTTCGCTGTTGCTCATGGTCAGCACCACCACCGGCACCTCGATGCCCTCGGTGCGCACCGCGCGCAAAATGCTCAGGCCGTTGTCCGGGCCCAGGCTCAAATCCAAGATCATCAAATCGGGCTGGAATTCGCGCAGCAGAGGAATGACCTTCGCACCCTCGCCGGTGGCCGCGACGACCACCATGCCGCTGCGGTTCTGCAGCAGTTCGGACAACCCGCTGCGGCACATGGCGTGGTCGTCCACCAGCATCACGCGGGTCTGCATGGCCTTTGTGGCGGGTGTCGTCATGCCGTGCGCCCTGCGGCCACGTGGGCTGTCGGCAGCAGCAGGCGCACGCGGGTGCCGCCCCCTGCGTTGTCACCCACCTCTAGGCTTGCCCCTAGGCGCTGGGCGCGGCTCTGCATGATCTCCAAGCCAAAATGGCCGGACGATGTCAGCTCCTTGGCGGTTGTCACGATGGTGGAGACGCTGGGCGCGACCATGCCCAAGCCGTCGTCCTCGATCACGAATTCCAAGCCCCCGGGGGTCTTGTTGATGGCCACCGCTGCGTGGCGGGCCATGGAGTGTTTGGCAATGTTGGCCAAGCATTCCTGCACGATGTGGAACACTTGGATTTCTTGGTCATCGGAGAGGTTCAGATGGGGAACCGTGTTCCGAATCTCCAGCGAGATGCCGTTGCGGTCGAAGAAGCCATCGGCGATGCCCTGGAGCGCATGCAGCAAGCCCAGCGGATCCATGCGTGTGCGAAAGTAGGTCATGACCTCGCGCAGGTTGTCGTGCACCTCGCTCACCGCCTGCTTGACGTCGGCAAAATACTTGATCGCCTTCGGGTCGTCGTGGGCCAAGATGGCGTCGTTGAGCAGGGGCAGGCGCATGCGCGCGTAAGCCACGGTCTGCGCGATCGAATCGTGCACTTCGTTGACCATTTCTTGGCGTTCCTTCATCACAGTTAAGCGCAGTCGCTCGCGCTCGATCCGGGCATTGTGCAACGAAAGCCCCAGCAGCCGACCGATCAACCTCAGGATGGTCTGTGTTGCCGCCGCAATCTCGACCTTGGAGGCAAAAAACAGGTTGTAAATCCCCAGCACCTCACCGCCGTGCGACAGCGAGATCGCCAGCACGCCCTGGCACTGCCCGCCAAAATAATGGCCACCGCCTTGGCGGCCGCAGGACTGCAGATCGTCCACCCAGCCCAGCACGTCACCACCGAATGCAGTGCCGCACATGCCACAGCCACGGCCCACCAAGCGCTCGGCCTCTAGTACGTGGGGGGGCAAGCCCTGCTGCGCCACCAACCGCATGTGTTTCCGGTCATCGGTCAGCACGCGCACGGCACCCGCCTGGGCGCCCGCCAGCGCGACAATGGAGGCTAGGAAGTGCTGCAGCAGCAGCTCGAGGTCGTCTGACTTCCCGTGCGGCGCCGCTTCCAGAAGGGTGCCGCTCTCTTGGAGAGGGTAGGCAGTGAGCGTGGACATGTCGCAAGTGGCGCCCGGTTGGGCGTTGTATCAGTAACAACCAATATTGTAGAACGCAAGCCTGCATTTCTTACATGCTGAAAACCCGAACTTGCCGCGTGTGGCGCCAGTGGGTTTTGGGCGTGTGGCTTGACGCTGCTCACGGCAGCGTGGCGCTACCCATCTGGGTGATGCGGGGTTACCCGTGTCGGTGATAGACTGAAAATCATCCCCTGACTCTAATAGAGTCTCTTTCCACGGTCCGACCTGTGCAATGCGGGGGTGGACGATTTGCATGGCTCCGTTTTTAGTGAATAAACCCCAACGCATGTCAGTCACACCGCTTCACGATCCCTGCAGCCCACCGTTGCCAGGTGCCACGACCGAGACCCGCAACACCACCTGCTACATGTGCGCCTGCCGCTGCGGCATCCGGGTGCACCTGCGCAACGGCGAGGTGCGCTACATCGAGGGCAACCCCGAGCACCCGCTGAACCAGGGCGTGATCTGCGCCAAGGGTTCGTCGGGCATCATGAAGCAGTACTCGCCGGCGCGGCTGACGCAACCGCTGCGCCGCAAGGCCGGCAGCGAACGCGGCGCCGCCGAGTTTGAGCCCATCAGTTGGGACGAAACCTTCCAGATCCTCGAAGACCGCCTGCGCCACTTGCGCAGCACCGACCCCAAACAGTTCGCGCTGTTCACCGGACGCGACCAGATGCAGGCGCTCACCGGCCTGTTCGCGCGCCAGTTTGGCACCCCCAACTACGCGGCGCACGGTGGTTTTTGCTCGGTCAACATGGCCGCCGGCATGATCTACACCATCGGCGGCTCGTTCTGGGAATTCGGTGGCCCCGATCTGGAGCGCGCCAAGTTGTTCGTGATGATCGGCACCGCCGAAGACCACCACAGCAACCCGATGAAAACGGCGCTGTCAAAGTTCAAGCGCCAAGGCGGTCGGTTTGTGAGCATCAACCCGGTGCGCACCGGTTATTCGGCCATCGCCGACGAGTGGGTGCCGATCAAGCCCGGCACCGACGGCGCGCTGCTGCTGGCTTTGGTGCACGAGATCATTGCGCTCGGGCTGTACGACCGTGAGTTCTTGGCGCGCTACACCAACGCCGGCCAACTGGTGAACCAGAACGCCGACAGCGACGACTTCGGCCTGATGCTGCGCAACGCCGAGGGCGACATCGTCAACCCGCTGCGCCCGGCCAACTTCTACTGGTGGGACCGCCACAGCCAGGCACCGGTGGCCGACCACGCCGAGGGCACCGACCCGGCGCTGCTGGGCCACTTCCAGATGCCCGACGGCACAGCCGCTGTGCCCGCCTTCCAGCTGTTGCAGGAGCGCGTCAAACCCTACACGGCCGACTGGGCCGAAGGCATCACCGGCATCCCGGCCAACACCATCCGCCGTCTGGCGCGCGAGATGGGCATCACCGCGCGCGACCAAAAGATCGAGCTGCCCATCGCCTGGACCGACAGCTGGGGCAAGCGCCACGAATCGGTGACCGGCAACCCGGTGGCCTTTCACGCCATGCGCGGCTTGGCGGCGCACAGCAACGGCTTTCACACCATCCGCACGCTGGCCATCCTCATGAGCCTGCTGGGCACCATCGACCGACCGGGGGGCTTTCGCCACAAGGCACCGTACCCGCGCGCCGTGCCGCCCAATGCGCGCCCGCCCAAAGGGCCAGAGGCGGTCAAGCCCGACACGCCGTTGAACGGTGCGCCACTGGGCTGGCCCGAAAGCCCCGACGACCTGTTCGTCAACGATCAGGGTGAGCCGGTGCGCATCGACAAGGGTTTCAGCTGGGAGCACCCGCTCTCGGCCCACGGCCTGATGCACAACGCCATCACCAACGCCTGGCGCGGCGACCCGTACCCGATCGACACGCTGATGATCTTCATGGCCAACATGGCTTGGAACTCGACGATGAACACGTCCGAGGTCCGCAAGATGCTCAACGACAAACGCGAGGACGGCGCATACAAAATCCCCTTCTTGGTGGTGTGCGACGCGTTCCAGAGCGAGATGACGGCCTACGCCGACCTGATCCTGCCCGACACCACCTACCTGGAGCGGCACGACTGCATGTCGATGCTGGACCGGCCGATCAGCGAGTTCGACGGCCCGGTGGATGCGGTGCGCATTCCCGTGCTGCCGCCCACCGGTCAGTGCAAACCCTTCCAGGACGTGATCGTCGAACTGGCCTCGCGGCTCAAGCTGCCGGCCTTCACGGCGGCCGACGGTGGCCGCAAGTTCCGCGACTACCCCGACTTCATCGTCAACTACGAAACCGCGCCGGGTTCCGGCATCGGCTTCTTGGCCGGCTGGCGTGGCCGGGGTGGCGAAAAAAGCATGCGTGGCGAGCCCAACCCCAAGCAGTGGGAGATGTACGAAAAGAACAACTGCGTCTTTCACCACCGGCTGGAACCCGCGCAGCAGTACATGCGCAACTGGAACGACAACTACATGCGCTGGGCGCAGGGCGTGGGGCTGCGGCGCGACCGCGACCCGGTCGTCATCCACATCTATTCCGAATTCATGCAGCGCTTTCGCTTGGCCGCACAGGGCAAGAAGCCCACTGGCCAGGGCGCCAAACAGCCGCCGGAGCGCCTGCGCCAACGCGTGAGCACCTACTTCGACCCGTTGCCGTTCTACTTCGCGCCGCTCGAAGAGCAAGCCACCGACACGGCGCGCTACCCGCTCAATGCGGTGACGCAACGTCCCATGGCGATGTACCACTCTTGGGATTCGCAGAACGCTTGGCTGCGCCAGATCCACACCCACAACTACCTGTTCGTCAACACCCGCACCGCGCAGGCCCAGGGCATTGCCGACGGCGGCTGGATGTGGGTCGAGTCGCCTTGGGGCAAGGTGCGCTGCATGTGCCGCTACAGCGAAGCGGTGGAGCCCGGCACGGTCTGGACTTGGAACGCCATCGGCAAGGCCGCCGGCGCCTGGAACCTCAGCGCCGACGCCAACGAATCGCAACGCGGCTTCCTGCTCAACCACCTGATCAAGGAAGAGTTGCCCACCGCCAACGGCAAGACGGTCTCGAACAGCGACCCGATCACCGGCCAAGCCGCTTGGTACGACGTGCGCGTGCGCATCTATCCGGCGGGCGCCGATGAACCCGAACAGACTTGGCCACAGGCCGAGCGGCCCATGACGGTGGTGCCGGGCATGAGCGAAGCGCCCAAACGCCGCGCCTGGATGGCAGGCTTGGGCATGGGCAAGAAAAAGGGCACCAACGTGGAGGGCGCGGCATGACGCAGCTTGCTTTGGTCATCGACCTCAATGTCTGCGTGGGCTGCCACGCCTGTGTCACCAGTTGCAAGCAGTGGAACACCTCCGGCGCCGCCGGTCCGCTGGTGGACGACAACCCCTATGGGGCCGACCCCACCGGTACCTTCTTCAACCGGGTGCAGACCTTCGAAGTCGGTGAGTTCCCCAACACCCAGACGGTGCATTTCCCCAAGAGTTGCCTGCACTGCGAAGACCCGCCCTGCGTGCCGGTGTGCCCCACTGGCGCCAGCTACAAACGCGCCGAAGACGGCATCGTGTTGGTCGATATGGACAAGTGCATCGGCTGCAAGTATTGCAGCTGGGCCTGCCCGTATGGGGTGCGCGAGTTCGACGAAGGCAGCAAGGTGATGACCAAGTGCACCTTGTGTGTGGACCGCGTCACCAGCACCACGCTGCCGGAGGCCGAACGCCAGCCCGCCTGCGTGCTGGCGTGCCCGGCCAAGGCGCGCCTGTTTGGCGACGTGCACGACCCCGAATCGGTGGTGTCGGTGGCCATCAGGGAGCAGGGCGGTTATGCCCTGATGCCAGAATGGAGCACCAGGCCATCCAACCATTACCTGCCGCGGAAACGCACCGAAATCACCATCCATGCCGAAGACTTGGTGCGGGTGGACAATCCGCTCAAGATCGACGGGCAGTTGCCTGAGTTGCCGCAGCAGGGTGCGGGTCGCGAAGACTTTGCGACCTAAGCAACGCGCACACGACCATTGCGAACCATCATGAATCCAGCTTTCTCGGTCATCTTCCTCACCACGCTGATCGGCGCGGCGCAGGGTCTGTTCCTTGCTTTGTTCAGCGCGCAGCTGGCCGGCTTGGCAACGCCGGCCTTTCTGGCCAGCGGCGGCGCCGTGGCGCTGGCACTGGCCGTGGTTGGCCTCGTGGCCTCGTTTTTCCACCTGGGCCGGCCCGAGCGCGCCTGGCGCACGGCGACCATGTGGCGCACCTCGTGGTTGAGCCGCGAGGTGATTGCGCTGCCGCTGTTCATGGGCCCGCTGTTCCTGTGGACGCTGGCGCATGCGCTGGGTCTGGGTTATACCTTGGCTCTGGGCGGATTCACGGCGCTGGCCAGCGTGGCCCTGTTCGTCTGCACGGCCATGATCTACGCCTGCATCAAGTTCCTGCAGGAGTGGGCCAGCCCGTACACGCTGGTGAACTACACCTTGCTGGGTTTGGCCTCGGGCTGCACGCTGGCCACCGCGCTGGCGGGCCTGATGGCGCCGGAGCTGGTTGGATTCTTTGGTGCCGCCGCGCTCTGGTTCACGGCGCTCGGGCTGGTGAGCCGCTGGCTGTCGCTGCTGCGCAATGCGCGCTTGGTGCCACGCTCTACGCTGCAATCGGCTATCGGCATCCGCCACCCCAAGATCACCCAGCGCGCGCAGGGCTTCATGGGCGGCTCGTTCAACACGCGCGAGTTCTTCCATGGCAAGACGCCCGGCGCGCTGCGCAGCGTGAAGTGGGCCTTCCTGCTCGGTGCCTTCGTATTGCCGCTGGCGCTGGTGGCGCTGGGCATCGTGTCGGCATCGGCCGGCCCGCTGGTGCTGGCCTTCGTGGTGCAGTACTTGGGCCTGCTGGCCGAGCGCTGGTTCTTCTTCGCGCAGGCCAACCATCCACAGAATCTCTATTACCAAACGGTGTCATGAGCGCACCCGGCAGCTCACGCTGGGCGCGCTTCTTCCCGTTTCTGGATTGGTTCCCGGTCAGCTTTCTGCTCCTGCGGGGCGACCTGATCGCTGGCATCACCGGCGCGCTGGTGCTGGTGCCCAAAGCGATGGCCTACGCGCAGCTCTCTGGGCTGCCGGTGCACTTCGGTCTGTACGTGGCGCTGGTGCCGGCCATCATCGGTGCGCTGTGGGGCTCGTCGCGCCAGCTCTCCACCGGGCCGGTGGCGATCATTTCCTTGATGACGGCGGCGGCGATCACGCCATTGGCAGTGCCTTTTTCTGCCGAGTTCATCGAGTTGGCGTTGCTGCTGACCTTGATGGTGGGGATCATTCAGTTCGCGCTCGGTGCCTTCAAGCTCGGCACGATCGTCAACTTCGTCTCGCACCCGGTGATCTTGGGCTTCATGAACGCGGCGGCGATCATCATCGCGCTGTCGCAGTTGAACATGCTGCTGGGCATCCCCAAGGGCAGCACCGGCTCGTTTCTGGGCGACGTCTGGGAAACGCTCAGCTTCCTGCCGCAGACGCACCTGCCGACGCTGGGTATGGCGGTTTTCGCGCTGGTGCTGATGCTGGTGCTCAAGCGCATCGGGCCGATCTCCAAGCTCAGCGTGCTGATCGCGGTGGCGGTGACCATCGCCGTCAGCGCGCTGATCGGCTTTGGGCAGAAGACACAGGTACGCATCGACCAAGTCATCGACACGCCGCTGCGCGAGGCCTTGCTGGCCTACGACCAGACCAACCAGCGCATCCGCGCACTCAACGCCCAAGCCGCCGAGCAGGCGGCGCGCCTGCGTGCCCTGCCAGAAACGGACTGGCGCGCCATTGCCGCGTTGCGGCACGACTTGCACCTGAGCGAACTCGACGCGGCCGACCTCGCCGATGAGAACAAGCAGCGCTGGCGCGAGCTGTCGCGCCTGAGGCTCGCACGCATCGAGGCGCCAGCGGGGGGCGAGGCCCGCTTCGCACTGCCCAGCCAAGCGGGTGCCGACGTTCAGACCGACGGACGCAGCTGGCGCATCATCGAGTTGACCGATGGCCAGCTGCATCTCTCGGGGGGTGGCGAGGTCGTCGGCAATATCCCGCAAGGCCTGCCGGAGCTGCGCTTGCCCACCATCGGATTCGATGCCTTCCTGTCGCTGCTGAGCGCGGCCGTGGTGATCGCACTGGTGGGCTTCATGGAGTCCATGGCGATGGCCAAGGCCCTGGCGGCAAAGACACGGCAGCGGCTGGACCCCAACCAAGAGCTGCTCGGCCAGGGTCTGGCCAACCTCGCGGGCTCGTTCTTTCAGTCCTACCCGGCCAGTGGCTCATTCACCGGCTCGGCGATCAACCTGCAGGCTGGCGCCAAGACGGGTTTTGCGATGGTCTTCAACGCCCTGTTCGTGGCCGCGACCCTGCTCTTTCTCACGCCCTTGCTCTACCACCTGCCCAAGGCCACCCTGGGCGTGATCATCCTGCTGGCGGTCACGAGCCTGATCACCCCGGCGGCGCTCAAGCACACTTGGCGCGCCAACCGCGCCGACGGTGTGGTGGCCGCAATCACCTTCGTGGTCACCCTGGTGGCTGCCCCGCACCTCGACCAGGGCATTCTGATCGGTGCTGGGCTGGCGGTGCTGCTGTACCTGTGGCGCACGATGAAGCCGCGCGTGGCGGTGCTCGGGCGCCATCCCGACGGGGTGCTGCGCGACGTGCAGGTGCATCCGGACCTGCCCACCAGCCCCGAGGTGCTGGCGCTGCGTTTCGACGACACGCTGTATTTCGCCAACGCCGCCTTCTTCGAGTCGCAGGTGCTCGACGAGCTGGCGAAGAAGCCCACGGCGAGCCACCTGTTGATCGTGGCCAACGGCATCAACCAGATGGACGCATCGGGTGAGGAGGTGGTGCGCCACATTGTCGAGCGCCTGCGCGCCGGCGGCATCCAAGTCGTTTTTTGCGGCGTCAAGAAGCAGGTGCTGGACGTGATGCGACGCACCGAACTAGACCAACTGATCGGCGCAGACAACCTGTACCCGAACGAGGAGCAGGCGCTGACGGCCATCTACGCCACCCTCGGCCGCGACGGACGGGGCGAATTGCTGCCGCCGGCCACGCCATCATTTTCACCACTTCCCTCAACTCCAACTTGACATCAGCAAACCCCATGAGTGACGCTCTCAACTACCTCGTGAAGACCCGCGGTGAAACGCTGGGCCACTACTTTGCCTTTCTCAAGGGCTGCGGCACCCACCTCGACCCCAAGACGCGCAACCTGATCTCGGTCATCACCAAGGTCGATGCACAGACCGAGCGCGGCTTTCGGCAGTACCTCGGCCGGGCGCTGCGCGAAGGCTGCACCCCCATGGAGGTGCTGGACGCGCTGTTGATGGCCTTTCCCACCTTGGGGCTGGCCAAAATTGTCTGGGCCGTGGACATCATCTTGGACATGAAGATCCCCGGGTTTGAGCCCGAGGCGCTGACCCAAGAACCCCGGTGGCACGACGTGATGGCCAGCGCAGACGCGGTCGAGGGCGAAGTGATCCGCACCGAATGCGACGGCCGTGGCCTGTTCGTTTACCAGAACCAGCAGACCATCCAAGTGTTTGACAGCCGCTGCCCGCACCAGAGCACCGACATCCCCGAACTGGCCCTGAGCGGCAGCACCCTGACCTGCCCCAAGCACCAGTGGGAGTTCGACGCCCACAGCGGTGCCTGCGTCAAGAAGGGCAACAGCCCACTCAAGCGCTTTGAATCCAAAGTCGAGGACGGGCGCATTCTGGCGTTCTGGTAGGTCCGCCGCGTCGGTGTCGGCGGGGCGCCGACCCCCCCGTCGTCAGGCCCGCTGGGGTTTGCTTTGAAACTGCGGCGCAGAGGGCATGAGGGCATGAGGGAATTCAGGTCTTCATTAAAATTCGTAACACCCAATCAATCCAATGGAGCATCATGGCTGTTTCTGAAATTCAGGTGCAAACCGCACTGAAAGCGTTGCTCGACCCCAATACGCACAAAGATTACGTCTCGACCAAATCCGTTCGCAACCTCAAGATCGATGGCAATGCCGTCTCGCTCGATATTTTGCTGAACTATCCGGCGCAAAGCCAGTTGGATGCCATCAAGCAGCAAGTCGAGTCCGCGCTCAAAGGCATCGACGGCGTCGGCCACGCCAGCGTCAACGTCGGTTTCAAGATCGTCTCGCACAGCGTGCAGCGTGGCGTCAAGATGATTCCCAACGTCAAGAACATCATCGCGATCGCGTCCGGCAAGGGCGGCGTCGGCAAGTCCACCACCGCCGTCAACCTCGCGCTGGCGCTGGCCGCCGAAGGCGCGCGCGTCGGCATGCTGGACGCCGACATCTATGGTCCGTCGCAGCCCACCATGTTGGGCATCACCGGCAAGCCCGAAACAACCGACGGCAAGAACATCGAGCCGTTGCTCGGTCACGGCGTCCAGACGATGTCGATCGGCTTCCTGATCGACGTCGAAACCCCGATGGTGTGGCGTGGCCCGATGGTCTCGCAGGCGCTGGAGCAACTGCTCAACAACACCAACTGGAGCGATCTCGACTATCTGGTGGTGGACCTGCCGCCAGGCACGGGCGACGTCCAACTGACGCTGGCGCAGCGCGTGCCGGTGACCGGCGTGGTGATCGTCACCACCCCGCAGGACATTGCGCTGATCGACGCGCGCAAGGGCCTCAAGATGTTCGAGAAGGTCGGTATTCCCATCATCGGCTTGGTCGAAAACATGAGCCTGCACATCTGCTCGAACTGCGGCCACGAAGAGCGCATTTTCGGCGAAGGCGGTGGCGTGCGCATGTGCAAGGACTACAACGTCGAGTTTCTGGGCGCGCTGCCGCTCGACGGCGCGATCCGTGCCGACACCGATTCCGGCAGGCCCTCGGTGGTGTCAGACCCGCATGGCCGCGTGGCCGACATCTACAAACAGATTGCACGCCGGGTGGCGGTCAAAATTGGCGAAGCTGCGGTGGATCATTCCAACAAATTCCCGCACATCGTCATTTCCAATACCTGATCGGCAGGCTGAGTTCGTTTCAAGCCATTAGGTTTCGGCGGCTTCGATCAAAAAACGCAGACGGCGGCGCCCCTGCCACTCGTCGGCGTCGAGGCGGTAGGCCAGCCGGGCGCGCGCGGGCAGCGTTTCGGTGCGGCCAAACCAGATGCCATCGACCGGCTCGCCGCCGTGGCGCAGCTTGAGCGCGAGGTGTTTTTGCCCCAGCAGGCGCTGCGACAGCACCTCGAGCTCCTCGCAAAACAGCGGCGGGGCAAAGCCTTGGCCCCAGACCTGCTGCTGCAGCGAGTCGCACAAGTCTAGGCGGCGGTACTGGGGTTCGAGCGCACCGTCGGTCTCGAGGCGCTGCTGCAAGGTGGCGGCATCGAGCCATTCGCTGCCGATCTGCTCGAAGGCGGCGGCAAAGGTGGGCAGCTGAGCGGCGGCAATGGTGCAGCCGGCTGCGGCGGCGTGGCCACCAAAACGCAGCAGCACGCCCGGATAGCGCTTGGCGATCAAATCGAGTGCGTCGCGCAAGTGAAAACCCACGATCGAGCGCCCCGAACCCTTGAGCGTGCCCGACTGGTCGGCGGCCTGGCTGGGCGCAAACACGAAGGTGGGGCGGTGCAGCTTGTCTTTGAGCCGCGCCGCCACGATGCCGATCACGCCTTCGTGAAAGGCGCTGTCGTACAGGCACAAAGCCGGCGGGGTGGCGGTGTGGGTGGTGCAGCGTTCTTCGGCCAGTTGCAGCGCCTGCTCGCGCATCTCGCCTTCCAAGTTTTTGCGCTGGCGGTTGATGGCGTCGAGGGTCTGCGCCAGCTCGGCTGCGCGCGCCGGGTCGTCGCAGCTCAGGCATTCGATGCCCAGCCGCATGTCGCTCAAGCGGCCAGCGGCGTTGATGCGCGGCCCGAGGGCGAAGCCGAGGTCGAAGCTGCTGGCCAAGGCGCTGCGCCGGCCGGCGACCTCAAACAGCGCCGCCAGACCGGCGGGCATCTGCCCGCTGCGGATGCGCTTGAGGCCCTGCGCCACCAGGCGCCGGTTGAGGGCGTCGAGCCGCACCACGTCGGCCACCGTGCCCAGCGCCACCAGCGGCAGCAGCGGGTCGAGGCGCGGCTGGTTGCTGGCGCCAAACAAACCGCGCGCGCGCAGCTCGGCGCGCAGCGCCAGCAGCACATAAAACATCACCCCGACCCCGGCCAGCGCCTTGCTCTCGAAGCCGCAGTCGGGCTGGTTGGGGTTGACGATGACGCAGTCTTGCGGCAGCGCCACGCTGCCGCCGATCACGGCGGGCAGGTGGTGGTCGGTGATCAACACCTTTAAGCCCAGGGCGCGCGCGTGCGCCACGCCTTCGACGCTGGCGATGCCGTTGTCCACCGTCACCAGTACGTCGGCCCCACTGGCGTGCACGCGCGCGGCGATGGCGGGCGTCAGGCCGTAGCCGTCTTGCACGCGGTCGGGCACCAGGTAGTCGGCGCGGCTCCAGCCCAGCGGTTGGCCCAGCAGGCGCAAGCCGCGCAGGGCCAGCGCGCAAGCGCTGGCGCCGTCGCAGTCGTAATCGGCCACGATGCAGATGCGCTCGCCCGTTTGCAGGGCATGGGCCAGCAGCCGCGCGGCGTCGGTGCAGCCGCGCATCTGCTCGGGTGGCGGCAGCAGGGCCAACTGGTCGTCGAGTTCGTCTGGTGAGCGCACGCCGCGGCCAGCGTATAGGCGCGCCAGCAAGGGGTGGATGCCGGCTTGTTCGAGCGCCCAGATGGCTCGAGGCGGGGCGTCGCGCAGGGTGATTTTCAAGCTTGGGGCCAAATAGAGGAGGGGAGGGCGCCATGCCACGGTTTTGCCATGCAAGCGTCAAATGTCTTTCACACAGCAGCGCTAGCATCGATAAAGCTTCAGCCGCTGGCTGATCGTTGATTGCTGTTTTACATCAAGGCTAAAACCCCATGCAACCCATACGCGCCCGCGCCACCAGCGCCGATCATACCGCCGCCTCTTGCCCGAGCACAGCGCTGCCCCACAGCAGCCATGCCAGCACGGCGGCCGGTCGGGCGTGGGTGTTTTTCAAGCGCTGGCTGGCCAACCCGCTGCAAATGGGCTCCATTGTGCCCTCGTCGGACGCGCTTGGCAGCTTGGTGGCCGCAGCGGTGCACCGCAGCCCCGACGGCATGGTGCTCGAGCTGGGCGCCGGCACCGGGGCCATAACGGCGGCCATGATCCGTGGCGGCGTCGGCCCCGAGCGCTTGATTGTGGTGGAAATCGTGCCCGAAATGGCCGAGGTGCTGCGCCGAACCTACCCCGGGGTCACGGTGATCTGCGGCGACGCCTGGAGCCTGCCGCAGTTGCTCGGCCTGCAAGCGCTGGGGCGCATCGGCAGCGTGGTCTGCGGCATCCCCATGGTGTTGCTGCCACTCGAGCGCCAGCAGGGGCTGATCGACGCCATCGAGGCCGTGGCCCCCGGGCGCGGCTTTCTGCATTACTCGTACTGCGTCACCTCGCCGCTGTCGGCGCCCAAGCTGGGCCTGCAGGGCAAGCGCGAAGCCTGGACGCCGGCCAACTTTCCGCCGGCCTCGGTGTGGCGCTACACGCCGCTGGCGGCGCGTTGAGCGGGTGCAGTAGCAGCCGGAGCCACAGCGGGGGGCGGCAGCCAATTTGCACCAGCGGCAGCGCTTTGCGCTAACATAGCCTGCTTTCATCCCCCCCGCTTCGTTCCCGCCCAGGGCGGCCGGCCCCGACCCGCTCTCGACTTCATGCAGCTTCCCTACGAACTCCGGCTCGGCTGGCGTTACACCCGCGCTGGCCGCTCCAGCCGGCGCAACGGTTTCATCTCCTTCATCAGCGGCGTGTCGATGTTGGGCATCGCGCTGGGCGTGGCGGCCTTGATCATCGTGCTCAGCGTGATGAACGGCTTTCAGACCGAGGTGCGCGACCGCATGCTGGGCGTGCTGGCGCACGTCGAGGTGTTCGCGCCTGGCGAGCAAGCCATCCCGCACCTGGATCTGACCTTGAGCGAGGTGCGCGCGCACCCCGAGGTCATCGGGGCGGCGCCCTTCATCGCCGCGCAGGGTCTGCTGGCTTGGGGCGACGCCATGCGGGGCGCGCAGATTCGGGGCATCGACCCGGTGCTCGAGCCCCAAGTGACCGAACTGGCGGCCGAGCAGCAGGCGCTGGCGCAGCTGCAGCCGGGTGCCTTTGGCGTGGTGCTGGGGGCGGCGCTGGCGCGCAACTTGGGCGTGGGGCTGGGCGATGCGGTGACGCTGATCGTGCCCAGCGGCCAGCTCACGCCGGCGGGGGTGATGCCGCGCATGCGCCAACTCACGGTGGCGGGCCTGTTCGATTCTGGCCACCACGAGTTCGACTCCACCTTGGCGTATCTGCACTACCAAGACGCGGCGCGGCTGTTTCGCCTCGAAGGCCCCACCGGGGTGCGGCTCAAAATCCGCGATCTGCACCAGGCCCCCGAAGTGGCCCTGCAACTGGCGGCCACGCTCAGCGGCGACCTGTTCATCCGCGACTGGACACGCGTCAACCGCACCTGGTTTGCTGCCGTGCAACTGGAAAAACGCATGATGTTCGTCATCCTGACGCTGATCGTCGCGGTGGCGGCGTTCAACCTCGTGTCCACCTTGGTAATGACCGTGACCGACAAGCGCGCTGACATCGCCATTTTGCGCACCCTGGGGGCGAGCCCGGGCAGCATCATGGCCATCTTCATGGTGCAGGGTGCGCTGGCCGGCCTGATCGGCACCGCGCTCGGGCTGCTGCTTGGGCTGGGGGTGGCGTTCAACGTCGATACCCTGATGCCGCTGCTCGAGCGCCTGCTCGGCTTTACCCTGCTGCCGCCCGAGATCTACCTCATCACCACCTTGCCCAGCGACCCGCGCAGCGCCGACATCGTGCCGATCGTGCTGATCGCGCTGCTGCTGGCGTTTTTGGCCACCATTTACCCGAGCTGGCGCGCCAGCCGCGTCAACCCAGCCGAGGCGCTGCGCTATGAGTGAGCAAGCCCAAACGCCCGTGGTGCTGGCCGCGCAGGGGCTGGTCAAGCGCTTTCGCGAAGGGCCGATCGACCTCACCGTGCTGCAAGGCGTCGATCTGCAAGTCTGCGCCGGCCAGACGCTGGCCATCGTCGGCGCCTCGGGCTGCGGCAAGAGCACGCTGCTGCACCTGCTCGG
>Ga0207950_100059_pt1 | contig 57051 bp, 51 predicted proteins | sample Subbio11_8B_AprC_FD_184814 | JGI IMG/M metagenome (GOLD analysis project Ga0207950, IMG submission 184814) | Serpentinite rock and fluid subsurface biosphere microbial communities from McLaughlin Reserve, California, USA - CR11_8B_AprC (SPAdes) | ecosystem: Environmental > Terrestrial > Deep... | reverse complement strand
GTTAGCGTCTCACTCAGCAATCACTCCCAGACCGGCAAACTCGCCGGCGCCAGCCGTGAATTGGCTCTAAATATCATCCCCGCAAGTTTGATGGAGTTGGCCAAGAATGTTGGCCGGAGCAGCGGGTACAAGCTAGACAAGTTCGAAGAGTTCGCTATCGAGACCATCACGGGCGAAACCACTTCTTGCCCGCTGGTAAAAGACGCAGTGACCGCCCTCGAATGCAAAATCGAGAGCGCGACCGATATCGGGTTGCACAGCCTGTATGTCGCGCGGGTCACGGCCTATCACGACCTCAACCCCGGAACCCCGCTCTACCTCTTTCATGGGCGGTATTTCGCCCTCGGCGAGGAGTTGGGCTTCGATACTCGCTCCTGACGGCCGATTATTCCTGGCTTGCTTTATACTGATTCTTCGCGTTCAAAAACTCGTCGTAGGTCTTTGTAAAGACATGCCTACCCGAGTTGTCCGGCGCGAGAACATAATACAGGTATGGGTCGCCGGTGGGATTGAGAGCCGCTTCAATCGACGCGACGCTCGGGTTGCAGATAGGGCCGGGCGGCAAACCTTTGTTTTGGTAGGTGTTATAGGGTGAGTCTATCTTTAAATCATCCAGAGTCAACCGGTCTTTCCAAACCGGCAGCGCATACTGGACCGTAGCATCGATTTGGAGAGGCATCCCCTTTGTTATGCGGTTATAAATTACAGAAGCTACCAACCCCCGCTCATCGTCGACCCTCGTCTCGCGCTCTATCATCGACGCGATGACCAGAATCTCGTATCGCGTTCTGCCGTATGTCTGCGCATTATCCCAGTTGAGGTTAGATGTCATCTCTTCGAACCGGCCCAGCTGGATATTGACAAGCTCTTGCACGGTAATATCTTCCCTGATGTTGAAGGTATCGGGGTAAAGATATCCCTCCAGGCTGCTCGTCGGAGCCCCGCTCTCACGCAGGAACTCATACTCCACCAAGATGAGCCGCTCATTTACGGCTGAGAGATACTCTTCTTTCATTAATTTGGTGCGCGCCGCTACACGATCCGCAATCTGAACAGCGGTCCATCCTTCGGGGATGGTCAACTTTACGTACCTTATAGACGGGCCTTTGATGAGCCGGCCTATTACGACCTCGTTATCCATGCCCGTCTTAAACTCGTATTCGCCGGGTTTGAAATCGCCGCCGACGCCCCGCTGCCTTACTAAAAGCCTAAAGACGAGCGCGTTGTTGACGACCTTCTTATCCTCAAGGAGGTCGGCTATCGCGGTCGCCGTCATACCCTCTCGTATCTCGACGGTGACGGCTTTTTGCGCCGCCTTCCCGCTCTTGTTTCCCGCGCTCAACGAATACGTCGCCGCCAACGCGACGACCGCTATTACGAGTACTAGCGATATTATCGCTATGATTTTCTTAAGTATTCCTGCTTTAGCTACGTGTTTTCCTGTTCCCAGTTTCTTTGAGCCCCCGTTTCCTTTGAGTCTAAATATGCTTGAAGTATGAGTGTGGCCGCGACCTTATCTACTACTTCTTTTCTTTTCTTACGGCTGACATCGGCTTCCGCCAACGCCCGCGACGCCGAAAGTGTCGTCATCCGCTCGTCCCAGGTGCGAACCGGCACCCCCACAAATTCTTTGAGCTTCCCCGCAAAGACCAGGGTCGCCTCGGCCTGCGGTCCGACCTCTCCCCTCAAGGAAAGCGGCAAACCGATTACTACCTCGTCGACACCGTGCTTCTCGCACAGCTCCCGAATGTGCGCCAGGTGGGCGTCGTCCGCCCCCCTTACAACAGTCTCCAGCGGCAACGCCGTTCGCCCCGTAGGGTCGGACATCGCCAGGCCGATTCGCCGTTCCCCGAAATCTACGCCCAAGACGCGCATTATTTCGACAACATTCCCTCTATCTCCTTAAGGCCTTCCGCGAGCGCCTTCTCGATACCCTCCGGGTCTTTCCCGCCGGCCTGGGCGAGGTCCGGCCTTCCGCCGCCCCCTCCGCCTACCAGCGGCGCAATCTTCTTTATCAGATTGCCGGCGCTAAAGCCGCCTTTGACCTTGTCGGGCGTCGCAGCCGCGAGCAGCAGCGCCTTACCATCAACGGCGCTAGCGAGAAGCAGCACCGACGAACCGGCCTTTTCGCGCACCAGGTCGGCGTAGACGCGAAGGCTGTCCATATCCGATGCCTCGACCCTTTCGACGATTACCCTCGTAGCCTCGATTAGTCTGGCCCGCGAGATAATCTCAGTTATCCGCTCTCCCGCCGAGCGCATCTTAGCCGACTCCAACTGCTGGGCTTGCTCTCTAATCGTCTTGACAAGCATGCCGACCTTCTCCGCTACGTTGCCGGGGTCGGTCTTGAGGATGCTCGCGACCTCATAGAGTTCGTTCTCCTCATTGTGAAGGTAACGTAGGGCGGCGCCGTTGGTTACCGCCTCGATACGGCGCGTGTTGGCGCCGACGCTTCCCTCGCTCGTTATCTTAAATAAACCTATCTCGCTCGTGTTGCCGACATGGGTTCCGCCGCAAAGTTCCCGGCTGAAATTACCGACCTCCAGCAAGCGGACAAAATCGCCGTATTCCTTGTCGAAGAGCGCCGTTGCGCCGCTCTCGCGCGCGAAGTCGTACGATGTGACAAACGCCCGCACCGGGTGGTTCTCAAAAATCTTGGCGTTCACCAGTTCTTCTACTTTGCGAAGCTGCTCCCTGGTGATCGCGGAGAAATGCGTCAGGTCGAAGCGGAGCCGTTCCGGCTCGACGAGTGAGCCCGCTTGCTTGACATGCTCCCCCAGCACCAGGCGAAGAGCCCACTGGAGCAAGTGCGTCGCGGTATGGTTTCTCTTTATCGATAGGCGCCGTTCGAGTCCGACCTCGAGCCGGACCGCCTCGTCTATGCTTATCTTTCCCCTGGTCACTTTCCCGACGTGGACAACGACGCCCTCTACGGGTTCCCGCGCATCGGTGATGGTCACTTCGCCCGTACCGGTGTCTATAAACCCTTCGTCGCCGACCTGGCCGCCCTTCTCGGCATAGAACGGCGTTCGGTCAAGGACTATCTCTACTTCGTCGCCTTCGGACGCCTCGGTGACGACCACATTGCGCTTGATTATCGCTTTAATCACAGCCCGCGCCTCGTCGACCTCGTACCCGAGAAACTCGGTCTTGCCGAATTCCTCTTTGACCTCTTCGTAGACTTCGCGGTCGACCGCCTCTTTTTCTCCCGCCCAGGACGCCCTGGCACGCTCCCGCTGCTCTTTCATCAACCGGACAAAGGTCTCCTTGTCGACCGATATGTTATGCTCTTCCGCTATCTCTACCGTCAACTCGAGCGGGAAACCGAAAGTGTCGTAAAGCCTGAAAACAAAATCTCCGCTAAGCGCCGCGTTTGAGCGTTGCGCCGGCTCGATCGCTTGTTCGAGCATGTTTAGCCCCTGCTTCAGCGTCTCCATAAACCGCACTTCTTCATGGCCGGCGATGCGGCGTATGAAAGCGGCGTTATCCGACAGCTCGGGGTAGGCGTTCTTCATCGTCTCCACCACCGTATCGACTACCCGCTCGATAAAGGGAGCCTCTAATCCGAGCAAGCGCGCATGCAAGATTGCCCTTCTAAGAAGCCTTCGCAAGACATAACCGCGCCCCTCGTTCGAGGGCAACACCCCGTCGTTTACCATAAAGGTCAACGCCCTGCCATGGTCGACGATTACCTTGAGAGAGATGTCCGTTTGCGGGGATGCCCCGTAAGCGACACCGGTCAGCTTGACGACCTTGTCGACAATCGCCTTGAGCAGATCGGTCTCGAAATTGGTCTTCGTATTTTGGAGGACTCGCGCGATGCGTTCGAGCCCGGCTCCGGTATCGATATTCTTCTTCGGAAGCGGATGGAGGTTCCCCTCGCCATCCCGGTTATACTCCATGAAGACAAGATTCCATATCTCCAGGTAACGGTCGCAGTCACAACCGACACTGCAGCACCCGTCCGCGCACCCGCAATCCGGGCCGAGGTCATACATAATCTCCGAGCAAGGCCCGCACGGGCCGGTCGCCCCGGCCGACCAGAAATTGTCCTCATCGCCCATCCTGAAAATGCGCTCCTCGGCGAGGCCCATTTCGTCGCGCCATATCATGAAAGCCTCGTCGTCGTCCTGGTAGACTGTGACGTACAAGTTCTCCACCGGCAGCTTCAATTGCTCGGTGACAAATTCCCATCCCCACCTTATGGCTTCCTTCTTGAAGTAGTCCCCGAACGAGAAGTTGCCGAGCATCTCAAAGAAGGTCAGGTGGCGCGCCGTTTTACCGACGTTTTCGATATCGGTCGTGCGCAGGCATTTCTGGACCGTCGCGGCCCGGGTATAGTCGACCTTCTTCTCGTCGAGAAAGACCGGTTTGAACTGGACCATCCCCGCCGCCGTAAGCAGCAGGGTGGGGTCATCGGGGACCAACGACGAACTCGGCAAGACCTTGTGTCCCTTACTCTCGAAAAAGGCTAAAAACTTCTTTCTTATTTCGTCCGACTTCATAATTTATGTCACCCTTCAAAGGCAATGTAACGATTGCGGGATTTTTTCTCCATATCATTATAGGCTATTTAGCGCCGCTTTTGCCAAACTTATGTCTTAGAATCCACCGGACACGCGGCCGACTCCTCGGCGCCCGGTGCGCTGTCGCGTTCCCGGAAGTGGAGGTAGAGCGCTTTGCCGACTGCGGCAATCGGTATGGCAATCAGCATCCCGATGAACCCGAAGAGCGTGCCTCCGGCCAAAATCGCGAAAATTACGACCACCGGATGAAGATTTACCTGCCGGCTCATTATCCTGGGGGATATGACGGTGCTGTCGAACTGCTGGATCGCGATGAGGACGAGAACCGTGATAAGCGCCAGTTGCCAGGAGGTTCCCAGAGCGATGAGCACCGCCGGGGCACCCCCTATGATCGGACCCAAATACGGGAGAATATTGAAGAAACCGATGATGAACCCGAGAAGTATCGCGTAATCGACGCCGATTACCCACAAACCGACACCGGACAAGAGACCGACGATAAGCGCGACCATCGCCTGCCCTTTGAGAAAACCGCCGACGATACAATCGATTTTCCTTATTATCTCCATCCCCTCGGCGCGGTGTCTTTCGGGGATCATCTCGTTTATCGTCGTACGCAAGACGCTGAAGTCTTTGAGAACATAGAATGCGATTATCGGGGCGAGGATAAGGTTGAGCACGCCTCCGAACAGGCTGACTGTAAAAGTCGGCACATATAGCGCCGCACGCCGCGCGAACGATGTTATCGAATCCTGCACGCCGATGATGAAACGAGTCACCCCCGAGCCCTTAAAGTAGTGATGGCTCGCTATAAAATCGTTTATATAGAGGCCGACGTTGGCTATATATTCGGGGATTTTCGAGATAAGGCTATTGCTCTCCCTGTAGAGAATGGGTCCGACATACATGCTCGAAAGCGTGAGCGCGACGAGGATTCCAAGATATGTGAGAAGAAGAGCGATGATTCGGGGCATACCCTTGTCGTCGAGGTAGTTGACGACCGGGCGCAATATATAGACGATTGCCATGGCGTACAAAAACGGCATTATTACCGCACGCAGACTGCTCAATACGTAGAGCGCGACCCCTATCGTGATTATCACGCCGACACATGCCCACGCGACTATTCCCACGCTCTTAACACGTTCAAGCCCGTTTTCGGTTTTCAACTACGCCTCCCGGTCACGCAGCATTTTCTCCCTTAAGACCTCAAGCGTGCGCCTGAGAAGTCTAGAAACGTGCATCTGTGATATACCGAGCTGTTGCGCTATCTCCGTCTGGGTCAAACCGCGAAAGAAACGCAGGTAGAGTATTCTTTGCTCTTGCCTGCTCAATTCCTTGAGCGCGTCAGCCAGGCACGTTCTATCCTCGATGCCGATGAGTTCTTTATCGTCTTCACCAATATACTCTAAAAGCGAAAAACTATCATCGGTATCAGAAGACAAATCCCGGTCGAGAGAGACAAAACTATAGACCTCGCTCGTTTCCATCGCTTCGATTACTTGCTCGGAGGTGACGTTGAGGTGCGCCGCGATTTCGGCTACCGTCGGCGACCTCCTTAAATCTTGGGTCAGCGCGTTTACGGCATGTGTGACCAGAAGATTTAGTTCTTGAAGGCGCCGGGGTACCTTGACCGCCCATCCCTTATCTCTAAAGTAGCGCTTGATCTCCCCTACGATGGTCGGTGTAGCATACGTCGTAAACTCGACCGCCCGTTCCACATCGAACCTGTCGATCGCCTTTATCAGGCCGATAGTACCGACCTGTATCAAATCCTCTACCGGCTCACCCCGGTTTTTGAAACGCCTCGCCAAATACTCGACGAGATTTATATACATCGACACGAGTTCATCCCTGACCTCGGGTGATTTGCTCTTTCCATACTCAATGAACAGCTCTAACGTATGGGTTTTATCCCAGGCTAAAGCTTTATTGTTTTTACGTGTTCTTCTCTCCTGCGGGCTGGCCAAAACTACCGCGCCTCCTCGATAAAATAGACGTATGCGCCGCCTAAGCCGAGCTTTAGCCATCCACGCGAGACCTCTTGGATCGCTTCGCACCCTTAGCCTAAACTACGTACTTAACCATAAGTAAATTTCTCGATCTCTCGTCCACACGCGTCCATTCGACTTTGTCCATGACCGAGTTAAGAATCGAAAACCCGAATTTCTGTAAGAGTTCATCCCCGAGGGCCTCGGCGCTGCCCAGGCCGGGTACGAGTATCTCCAAACGGTCCGGGTGAATATTGAATGCGACGTTGAAGACCTCTTGCACAGGGTCGTCCAACGCGATAACGTACGCTTCGTCGATGGCCATCTTAAGGTCCTCCAGCGAATCGACCGTGAAATTCATGCGGCTTGCGATTCCGGCTACGGCTAACCGTATGAGTCGCGCGTATTCCCTGCGCGCCGGGACATTCATCTCTACCCTGTCGATAATCGTCATCTTCGCTTATCACCTCAAATAATAGAATGCGCCCCGATTTTGAGCGACATTCGCCTTTCATCAAAACCCAGACCGCACTCTAACCTTGGCATGCGGCATTCATGCGTATTCGTTAAGTCATCGCGAACGGCTTAGGTCTGATTGGCTTGCTGACGAGCCGGGCTCGTACGGGTGGTTTAGCGCCCTCTAAAAGGATGAGCGCTTTTAGGCTTACATCAATACTTATATCCACAGCGCCGATAATCTAACACTTTTCCCGGATTTATATGCCCCAGGGATTTAAATTGATCGTAGCTTAAGCCCTTTATAGCTGATAGCGGTCACGCATATTCGATTATCAGGGCTAAAGCCCTGAGCTGCTACGAGCGCGGGGCTACGCGAAATAAATCATGCGTTTCAAAATCCCTGTGCCCGATTGCCGATATGACATTAACGGGCGGCACCAAGCTAACGCACGACGCATGTACCACCTTCGAATGAAATTCTATCATATGCAGGCTTTTCATTCCACAAAACTTATGGCATAAAAACAGAACCGACCCTGTGGACTTTTTAGTCCGCAGCGCCGGTCATTACCCATGTGCCGTAGTCGACAACGTCAACTCAACGACCTCGAAGGCCAACTGTAACGGCACGGCCCGAATTCGCAAAGCCGGAAGTCTACCGGGCAGATGATACATTTTTCCCGGTTTGTCACAAGCGTCGACTGTCTAGACGAAGCGTTTCGCCGCACTATGACAGTTTCATGGTACTGGCTACTGTTTGATACGTGCACGTTGTTATTGCCTGGGAATAGCATTTTTAATCCACTGCTCCAATACTTTAGTATCGATGTAACCGTCGTGCTCGTGAAGCCTCTGCCCGGACGCGCTCATCATAAACAGCGCCGGTGTGACCTGGAACTTATAGGTCGCCAAGAGCCGAGTGATGTCGGCTTCGCCGCTATCTATGTCGACGGCGATAAACTCGATATCGCTCGCGTACCGGTCTTTTATGGCATTTATGTCATCGGCGATCTCCCGCGAAACAGCGCAGTCGTCGCTGAAGAACATCAATAATATCGGCCTGCCCTGGTCGGCAAGCGCCGTGTCCAATCGTTGAACGCTCGATGAACTCGCCAAGCCCCGTAGAATATCCTCTGGAGTCTCTGGTATCTTGCCCTCGCTGATATGCCTAAACAAAGCCTTGGCGACCTCTTCGTATCGTCCATCGACATCCGCGTACGCGGCCTTCTTAATAAGACGCGCGCCCTTAACGGGATTCGCTCGCGCATAGTACATAAGACCGCGCATAAAATCGGATTCTGTGAGTGCCGGCTTGATCTCAATCGCTCTTTCGAATGAATCCGCGGCGCTTGCCTCGTTGCCAAGCTCCAAGTACGCGCAGCCGAGCGAAATCCGGGCATCGGCCGAGAGCGGGTTCAACCTTGTCGCTTTGAGAGCGTGTCTAAGGGCCTCCCAGAACATCGGGTTGAGAGAGTCGAGTTCTTCCCGGTAGTCCTCTGATAATAAGGCGACGGCATCCTGATAGGTCGCTTCGCTTAAGACCGTCGGCCGCTCGAAGGCTACCTCGTCGGTCCAGTCGACATCGGGTCTTGCGACAAATGTAGCCGTGGATTCGACCTCCGAGACGGCCCTGCGCACTATATCGCTCTTCAGCGCGTTCGCTTCCCTCAAGCGTAAGTCGCTCTTGACCCGGTAGGCGTCGGAGGAATTGGTGTTGTAGCTCAACACTTTTTCGATATATAGCGCGGCCTCGCGCGCATCGCGCGCGCCAAGGTACGCTATCGCCATAAGCTCTAAAACACGGACGTTGTTCGGCTCGTTCCGCTCGAGCCGTGTCAACGTTGTAAGCGCCTTGCCATAAGCGCGGTGCTCGACGTTGCGCTCGGCGTCGGCGAGGTCTCGCGCGAAGTCACTGAACCGCGCAAATTCTTCCTCGGTAAAGACCTGATCCGCGGGGGGCGCCGTAATCTGATGGTTCTGATTGAAGCCCGTGTAGTCCATTGTAAAGACGCAGGATACGTTTTGCGCCTTGGTTATCGTCAGCTTGACCTCGGTCTTGACCGGAAGCGAAGTAGCCGGGTCTATCCAGACCAGTGATTCGACTGCGGCGTCTTCGAGTCCGTATTCGGAATCGTTCAAGGTTTTAGACGCGAGCGCCGCGAGCCATTCTTTGCGTTTAAGCCCCAGGCGCACCTGGGTCAGCTTTCGCTCGTCGACGGTGACCCTCGTCAGCTCCTTGGCGTCTTTGTAATCCTCAAGATAGTCGGTGGCCTTTAAGAGCGCGTTGGCGTAGCGCCACCCCGGAAACTCGGTAGCCGCTTCGATGACCTCGTTTTGCGGATACTTTATCCACTTCTCACCCGAATTCGCGTCTTTTAAATAGACCGTATCGCCGATTTGCGTTTTGAGCACCGTTCTCTGCCGCTCGGGTGTTTTTACCGTGACGTCGAAGAAGGCCCGGTCGTCCGGCCCTAACGTGTCGTTCGATTTGGCGTCGATAAAACCGGCGACATCTTCGGGCTTGCCGGACCACTTAGCCGAGCCGGATTCGTCTAAAACGCGAATACCGTCGGCGTAAACGACGAGCGAGAAATTCGCCTCGCCGCTCCGTACGGCTCCCACGGCTTCGCCGATTTCGGCCAGCACTCGAGCCGGACGTTGTATAAACATAAATTGGTAGACTAAGAATGTTGCTACGGTGACGACTAGAGCGATTGCGGTGATGGAAAGAATCTTTTTCACCGATATCTCCTTGTAATTTTGTCGGCTTTCGTTCGTGACTTCCTTTTATATCGGCGAGCATGTGGGATACTTTAGCGCTTAGCGGGGTTTATTCGCGCAGGTAATGGCTGGTAATATATGGTATACGCCCAGTTCCGAGAGTAATTCGAGCGCTTTGGACTTGTGGGCATTAGCGGCTACCAAACAAGGGCGCATACAACCGGTGCCGGCTGTATGCGCCCTCTACGTTTCACCTATTACGCCGCCGGCCCGTTTTGCGGGTCGGCCCGACCATGATGGTCATTCAGTTACGGCTCTCATCAAAACGCTTTTCGATAGAGTGCGTTAGCCGGCAGTCGCTTTCGCCCTCTCTTCGAGCGACATCGCGGCTAACTCTTCCACCTCTTTGGCATCCAAGCCTAATCCTTCGGCCACACGGCTGCCGTATTCCGGGTCGGCCTTGTAGAAGACGGCGCTCTGGCGCAACTGGATACGTTTTTCCGCATTGACCAGGTGCGTCGTGATATTGCCGACCAGGTTCGTCCGGTCTTCGTCGGTCATAACGCGCCTGTAAAGCTCTCCGGCCTGGAAGAAATCGTCGTTGGGATGCGTATATGGGTGACGGTCGGCGGTCCCCTCGACCTCGAACGGCGGCTCGGCCGCGCTCGGCTGCGGTTCCGGCCCGCCGAAGCTGTTGGGGTAGTAATTCGGCGCCCCGCCGCCGTTATCGCTGAAGTTCATAGCCCCGTCCCGCTGGTAATAGTTGACCTTCGTCGCTTTGGGGCTGTTTATCGGCAACAGATGATAGTTCGGCCCGAGTCGATGAAGGTGCGTATCATGATACGCGAACAACCTTCCCTGGAGCATCTTATCGGGAGATGCCGCGATCCCCGGAACGAAGTTGGCTGGTGAAAAAGCCGACTGCTCCACTTCGGCGAAGTAGTTTCGCGGGTTTTTGTCGAGCACCATGCGCCCTATCGTTATCGGAGGAAAGTCCGCGTGAAACCAGACCTTCGTCACATCGAACGGGTCGAAGCGGTACTCCTTCGCCTGCTCCGGCGTCATAATCTGCATCTCCAGCCTCCAAGACGGAAAGTCACCGCGCGCAATCGCATCGAAGAGGTCGCGGGTCGCGTGGTCGGGGTCTTCACCCTTCATTCTGGTGGCGTCGTCGCGGGCGAAGTTCTTGATGTGTTGCTCGGTCTTGAAGTGGTACTTCACCCAATAGTGCTCCCCCTTTTCGTTGTACCACTTATAGGTGTGGCTGCTGTAGCCGTTCATATTTCGATATGTCCGCGGAGTTCCCCGGTCGGAAAAGAGAATCGTTACTTGGTGTATCGACTCGGGCGTAAGCGACAGAAAATCCCAAAACATGTCGGCGTCTTTTAGGTTTGTTTCAGGATTGCGTTTTTGCGTGTGTATGAAGTCGGGAAACTTCAGCGGGTCGCGGATGAAGAATACCGGTGTGTTGTTGCCGGTCATGTCGTAGTTGCCCTCTTCGGTATAGAACTTGAGCGCGAAGCCGCGCGGGTCGCGTTCGGCGTCGGCCGAACCCTTCTCCCCGCCGACTGTGGAGAAACGGATGAAGACATCGGTCTTCTTGCCGACCTCGGAGAGAAATTTCGCCTTAGTATACTTGGTGACGTCCGCGGTCACCTCGAAATATCCGTGCGCGCCCGCCCCTTTGGCGTGGACGACTCGCTCGGGGATGCGCTCCCGGTTGAAGTGCCCCAGTTTTTCGAGCAGGTGGACATCGTGCATAAGCACCGGTCCCGGGCTCCCCGCGGTTCTGCTGTTCTGGTCATCGTCGACAGGCGCGCCAAATCCGGTAGTGTAGACATCTTTGTTTTCCGACATACAAAACCTCCAGTTCATGCCTATGGTTATTTCAAACGAAATCAAACGGCTCCATTAGCGCTACGATTTCTCAATCGCATCCCGAGTGGACTCAACGGAGCTTGGTTTTTGTGGGTAAAGTTAGAGACAAAACCTCTATCTATATATCCATGAGCAAGCGTGCTTAAACCACAAAAGCTTTGGCTGGGATGTGCTAATCAAAGAAAGCGCCTCGCTCATCGTCATCGGTCGATTCGCCGGGGCGTTCCCCTTCCCTGTCCTGCGCCGGCTTTTTGCGCGCGGACGGCCTCTGTGGTTGTGGCCCGTCTTCCGTGACCGGTTGCCCATTGTGCATCTTATACACGGTAAGCATAGCGACCGCGATCGCGGCGAAAACAATGACGGCTATCGCGGCGCTCGTCGTCGTCGATGTCTTTCCCGAAACCCCCGGCTGCTGCTGAGCGGGTAGCTCGGATACCGACGGCACATTGGAACTCCGCTGATACTTAATTTCAAAATTCTGCTTTTGACCTACCGCGAGGATCATCGGGGCTACGGAGATAAACTCGCCGCCTTTGGTCGACTCTGTGGGCGTGCTTGCGGGAGGCGACATTTTGAGATCCGACATCTGTGTGGGAACCCTTAAGTTAAAAGAAACGCGCTGTGCCTCATATCGCTGAATCCATTCAAAATTGAGTTCTCTTGCATTGCCGTCGAACTTCAAGCCCACCCATTGCGCTTCGAGTTGGCCAATGCGGCTCTTGGTCAGCGTAAAGACGACCTCATCGTAGTCGTCCTTAGGATTGGTCTTGTGCATTGCCTGGATATCATCGGAGGCCTCGCCGCCTAAAAGCTCACCGACCCAAAGCACCTTCATGTCTTTTGGAACGGCCATCTTGACTTCGATGGGCAGTGGGGTGTTTTCGGGAAATCGAATCCCCTGCAAAAAGAGGACCTGGTTAGTGTCATACTCGGGCCAAAGTGATAAGTGCAGTTCCTCGGGAACAGGTGCCGCCAAGGCAACCGTAGGGACAGCAGTTAAAACGGCCGTCATCACAATGAGAATCAGCAGAAACTTCTTGTTCACGTACATCCTCCTAAAACCGGACATGCGACCACTTTCGCCGCATTGACGTATGCTTATCGCCTACAGAAAGAACTATTCATTGACGTATGCTTATTGCCTACAGAAAGAGCCATATGAATAAAATATAACACAGCCGATCACTAATTACTATGGGATGTAGTAATAGCGAACCTCGGGCTGCCACGTTTGGCTTGTCTATAGAGCAGCGCATTAAACATGGTTTTGACGAAATGCAATTAGAGTTATCCCGATGCTAGTCTCAGGACGAGTCCGTCCGAGGTCCGAGGTTAATCCATGTAGTCCCTGTGAACATTTCTTACCTGGTTTATGAGACTCGCGTTTCTTTTGAAGTAAGGACGAAGGTTGCGCAGTGGATACTTTCTCAGCAACCTAAGTTTATCTGGAAGTAATACGGTCTTTGTGTAAAGCGCTACAAACTCTTGATAGAACTCATCTACCGGCAATTTTGTGGGTAGCAGAGTATGGATAAAATCGTAATAATCATAGTTCTCAATTACAAGCTGCTCTTTCACTTCCTCATAAAAATCCGTACCAGGCAGAGGAGTCAAGACAGTAAACGTGAAAAGGTTAAGCTTGAGACCAAGGCAGTAGTTTCTGAATTCTCCAAAATCAGCCTTGTCGAAATCCTGTCTAACTATAAAGCATGGGTTGATTTCCACATCCAGAGATTTAAGTACATTTATTGCATCAACGTTTGTCTTTATTGACGCGCCCTTTCGCATAGATTTAAGGTCTTTGTCACGGAAGAATTCTAGGCCCACACACACTCGCTCTAGCCCAATATCTTTCCATGTTTCGATTAAATCCGGATGTTTTGTAATAGTATCGCTTCTTCCGTAAAGACAATAGCGTTTCTTAAGTCCCTCTTTCTTAATAAGGTCGGCCAGTATCATCATTCTGTCTACATCAAGCAGGGATTCATCATCGGCAAAGAAGATACAATCCTCTTCTATTTTACTAAGCTCTTCTACAATACACTCCGGTTTCCTTGTCAGGTACTGACCGTTCGCTATTTTCCATTGCGCACAATATTTGCATCTGAACTTGCACCCTTTTGAGGTTCGAATAGAGGCAAGCGGCCTCAACCATTCAGTGAAATAGCTGCTTCTGTATGCTCTCGTAAGGCTTCTATCAGGGAAAGGAAAGGAGTCTAGGTCATCAAAGCCATCCTTCCTGTTTATAATAATCTTGCCGTCAGCACTATATGCTGTTCCTGGAATTCCTTCAACGTTTTTTCCCTGCTCTAGTCGCGATACCAATTCTCTAAATGCAAAAACGCCTTCACCTATGACGACCATATCTACAGATGGCACCATAAAGTCTTCCGGCAGAATGGTTGCATGATGGCCTCCCACCACTGTAAAGATTTTGTGGTTAAAAGCTTTAATCTTTTTAAAAAGCTCTTTAACAGTATTAACATGGACTGTTAAAGAAGTTATTCCTATAATATCCGGCTGAAAACTGTTAAGAGTTGTGTCAAAATTATCATCGATGCGCATGTCGAGGATTTTGACGTCGTGATCGTCCATAACGCCGGCAGCAACATACCCGAGTTCAATGGGCTCAAAAACTGCAGCTTCTTCACCACCGATAGCTTCAGCGGGTTTCTTGGGTTGAATTAAGAGAATTTTCACAGGAACACTCCTATAATTAACGCTGCGCTAAATGTGATTCGGCATCACAGTTACATCTTATAGAAAAGATGCCCAGGCATGGAAGCGATTAAGACAAACTTTGCTTATAATTCTCGTCAAAATATGATTTAGAGTATCTTCGGCGGGTCGCCCTTCCCTCTGAAATCAAGGCCTTCCAAGAACCACTTATAAACATCGCCTTCGCGCTTCATAAGATTCGCGTAAGCTTGTTCGAGGTCTAATACGGCTGGATATGTTAACGCACCCTTATAGTGCTTGCCTTCGCCGATTATCTTAAAGGGAAAGCCTTGGAATCCTAATGCCCGTAGAAATCTCTTTTCAGCAACAGCATACCAATACCTAACCCTGTTCGAAATGCTCCACTGCCCCATAGCCTTATATAGCCACTGAGCGACAGGATAGCTGTTTCTATGCGGATGCCTAAAACTATCACTCACGAGGAGCGACGATACCTCGGCACTGCTAGCCGATTTCCATGCGGGGATAAAATCCGGATATAGGTCATCCCTAAATTCATTAAATATCTGCAAACCAGCTTTGTCGGATGGCAGAATCAGCCGACTGCAGGCTTGAAGCTCGCCGTCTTCCGTAAAAACACCGAAGGGTATGGAGAATGGGTCATACTTATCATACTCCAGTTTCTTACCCGATTCTGGAGCCTCCGCCCATTGATATTTCTCCACTCGCAACCGATAACGTAGTTCCTGATACCTCAGTACATCAATGGGGTTTTCAGTATTGATCATCCTAACGATGAAGGCTGACTCATTAAACATAAGCGGCCTGCTTGCCCGTCTTTTGGTTTTCTTGATCATAATGTCACTCTTTGTCATTTCACACTCGGATATGTGGCCTATATGTTTTTTCACTTCATAAACTAGAACGACCACATAAAGCCATGACGCTATGAAAACGTCGAAGCTTCTCTTTATGGCTAACCTATGTCTTATTCAGTCATCCCTTCTGGTTCAAACAAGAATTTCTTGTCGACCGAATTGAGTTCAAGTTAAGAATATTTGTTTTATAATCGTACGATGTTCTGGTTCAAAAGCAGCGGTGAATTTCATCGACCAATACGATGCAAAGTTGGATTTATAGTGAGCTGTTCGCATTTTAATATAGTTATTATGACCATAGTATGCGTAAGTCCTGCATGTTGGCGCTTAAAAAACTAGTCTATACTAATTTATCACATATGAATATGCAGATTAATAGTTCTTTGGTATGATTAATAATTTCAACAATCGCAGGACAAAATCATCACATAGCAGAATGCATATATACGCAGTCGAATGTCTGCCAAACAAAGAAAACAGAATCGGGCGAGCGGAAAGAAGGCTCCCTGTGAGATAAATCGGCAGAACTTTTAGCACTAAAACGAATGCCTGCTTGCGCTTATAGGATTTTCTGTCCGGCGTCAATTATTTCAATAAAAAACACTCATCTTTAGCATGCTTGCAGTTTAGAAGAGTTCGAAAAAATCGACGGTCAGGTACGCCGGCACCGCAGGTAATTCCTTTATCTTAAGGATTTTCGATATTACGGCCATGAGCAATAATGATGCGGCAGCCATACAACCAAGACTTATTGCAGGTATGTGAACTTCTTGTTTGACGATTTTATCGACGAGTTGAGCCTCCACATATTGGGGAATTTGTGGACAGAACTTATCGGCAGGCACGACGAAATCCTTTATTTCAGTTTCACTGGCATTTATCGGCAGACCGATATACTCGTGAAAAGTGACGCCATCGGGTTCAAAAACGAAGACTGTGGCACCATATCCCAGAGCTTGGCCAGCCAACACAGTCTTCCCTGCATCTCGTGCAGCACTATGTAAATCAACCGAGTATTGCAACAGATTATACTCTATAGCGTTTATCGCTATATCGACATCGACAAAAGACATGACGTTGTTCTTGGTCACGCCTTCAGACCATGTCTCAATATTTAGCTGCGGGTTAATTTTCAAGAGTTCTACTTCGAAGATCTCCGCTTTATTCTTACCGTATGTTTCAATATTACTTAAGGCTTGCCGGTTTGAATTGCTAGGCTCAAAATGGTCAGGGTCGCTTATGTGCAACGTGCCGATTCCTAACCTTGCAAGCCTCTCAGCAGTTATGCCGCCGACACCGCCGAGACCCGCTATTGCGACGCTCGAGTTTTTCAACTTCATCTGCTGTTCGGCTGTGAACATGCCGATATTTCTGCGAAATAATTCATTGCCCCAATCCATAATTACTCCAATCGTTTACTAGGGGAATCCACTCCATCGAAAATCATAAAGCTTTTGTGTGTAGGCGGTTTCTTGAGTCGAATGTTCTTGTTGTCACCATCAATGCACTCTATGACTTATACTAACATGCCGATTGACCGTTCAATAATAATACAGTAGCTTTCTTAGTGAAAACTGTAGTTAAATATGGGAAATAATTCGCTCCAAGCCGAACAGGATACCACTGTAAACCGACACCCACACCGCCACAAAGAGTACGCTGCTTAGTGTTGCAACAAGATAGTTAAACGGCCGCTTGTAGCCGAGCGCATGTATAAGAAAGGCTGTCGGCAACGCGCCTAAGATGACTGCAGACGTCAGGATGCCTGTTGTTTTGCTAATTCGAATCACCTTTTGCACCGGCATACTAAGACGCTCCTGCCTATATAGCACTGTTTCCCGAAGTCTTTCGACAAAACGAAACTTTGTCTTAGTGTCGAGCGTAAAGATAATCGTATTCGCGAGCAGCGTAATTGTTGCAGCCAGTATTATAAATGACCAAAAGGGGTCTAGCAGTATCACTGAGGCTATAATCAACGCTTCTCCGTGAATAAATCCCAGTATAGCTAGCCCTAAAGTCCCAATGCTCGCGGTTACCGTACTATTTTTAAAACTTTTAATCTCTTGCTTGCCTGCCTATCCTAAATCACACTAAAACTACTTCCAATGCAATGCGGCTTGCGTGATCAGAAAATCGCTTTCCGCATATCGGGCTATCCTATTTCAACATAGAATGCGGCTTGTCTGTGCAACCCAGAGTTATTGGCTTATCCATGGTCTTCCTTAGCCTCACCGAGCCTGACATAGACGCAACGGCATTAAGGTCGACATTATAAGCTTAGAATTTTTGAGTCTATTTTAGGTGCATCTGCGAGTATCGCCATCGGAAGCCTGCAATCGAGAAATTTGTCGGCGTGTTGTGACGGCACATAAAATACGATTAGGAACTCACGGCTTTTGCTACCGCATATTTACTCTCAGAGGCTTGACTCTTTTTGTCTGGAAATAACTGCAGGAATACTTTAGCGATATTGGGGTCGAACTGAGTTCCAGAACATCTAGCGATTTCCGCTAGAGCATCCTCAATAGAGAGCGCTTTCCTGTACGGTCTGTCTGTGGTCATCGCGTCAAATGTATCCGCAACTGCGAGAATTCTTGCTTCTAATGGAATCTCCTCGGCCTTCAGGCCATCTGGATACCCTTGACCATCCCAGCGCTCATGATGGGCTCTGACGATTCCAACCATCTCTGTCAGGCTTGTCGACTGAATTATCTGGGCACTCATAATAGGGTGGCTCTCGATAGTATACATCTCTTCGTCGGTTAATCTACTAGGCTTGTTTAAGATGGAATCCGGTATCCCTATTTTACCTACGTCATGCAACAAGCCGGCCATTCGAATTCTGTTGACAGTATCCTTACCGAGCCTCATATTCCTTGCTAGCCGAGTTGCCAACTTGCTCACACCTATCGAGTGCTGACGGGTATAAGGGTCTCTTGCATCGACTGCTCTCGCTAGACTCGAAACCATATCGACTAAAGCAACCTCTTCAGCTTTTTTCGCCCGCTCTCCCGGACTCAAAGCCTTAACCGTTCTGGCATCATATGCCGTTATCTTGTTTTTTCCATGCAGCTTACACCAATAGAGAGCACCCTCTGCGGTTTGTAACAGTTCTTTTTTGTTTTTGGCAAACTTCGGATAAGTGCTCAAGCCAATCGAAACAGTTATTTCGGCTATATCGAAGTCCGTGCTAAGTTTTTTATAGACCGCTTCTCGAGTAGCTTCCGCTATAATCATGGCCTCGACCCCACTTGTGTTCGGCAATATTACCCCAAATTCATCCCCATTAAGCCTACACGCTTCGTCGTCTTCGCGTGTGTTTGCTAAAATTGTCTTTCCAATCAACGTTAATAACGCATCCCCACGAGCATGCCCATAAGCGTTGTTGATTTTTGAAAACTCGTCTATATCGATGATCAATAGTGATACATTTTGATTCAATCTCTTGGCTTTGGCCACAGCACGGTCGAGCGCTTCATGGAAGTACCTATGGTTGTTGAGGCCGGTTAAGCGGTCTCTCATACTCTTGGCGAAGAGCGCGGCATTATCGAGAGCAAGCTTATGATTGCGATAGACCGCCATAAGAATGATTATGGTAGAAACGGCAAACAATAACGGCAGCCCACCCGCGTAGCCATTTTTAAAATGGAGAAGCCATGCTATCGGAATTGTCATAGTCGCAATGAACGGCAGGATAGTCGTGAATACAGGCTGTGCGCGCCGCGCTTGTTCACTAACAATGTCGCTCTTTTTTTTCATACAGCGCTCTTTCTTCCCAATGAAAGCCCCGGTTACCTCGTCAATCGCCGCAAAGGCAATGAGTATTGCCGTTATTCTAATGATTATCATTGATATTAGATTGGTCTGGTAGCCTAATATGAAAGCCGGGATATCGGCTAAAATGCTCACGCCGAATGCGGCTATTAGGAGCACGGCAAATCCTTCAATATGATTCTCTAAGAGTTTGTGAGACGCGAATACTAGTGCTGCCAGAATCATAAAGTCGAGCGTAGGGTATGCAATAATAAATAAGCGCTCCATGAAGCTCGTGTTCGTTACCTCGTACCATAACCGCAATATTATAAGCTCATAGCCCAACATGAACATTGCCAACAGAGCCAGGGTCGTATTCGCGAAGAATTGCTTTTTTGCACGATCGAATGGTCGTCGTATTCTTGCCATACTCAGTATTACGCCGAACATTATCGGCACATAAGCAACACCGAACAAGTCTGCCAATGAAGGTGAGGGTATCCCCGAATAGCCGGGGGCTAGCATATACGCTTGCATGCAAACGATTCCAGAGAGCCAGAGAAACATACCGATTGACATCAAACGCCACAACTTTTTATAGGAATCGCTGTTTTTTGCGGCCCACAGACAGGCCAAAAGCGTCATTGTAATCGGTATAGAGTAGATAATATTGACGACCGTATCGGTCAGCGGATTCCCGGTAGTAAACGAAAGTCGTGGTGAAACAAGAATAACGTGAGTTGCTAGCGCACCAAGATAAACCAGACCGGCTATACCTGCGATTAACCGTATCTTCTTTCTTGCATCTTGCGTGAACTCTTTAGCCATAATAAATACCTTAGACGCCTAAGACTCGTTTCCGCAGCATAATAGTACAGTGTAGAAGTTATCGGCGTATGGTAGAAATACTTTATATTCGTAAATCAGCGTCTCTCCAAATACAACCGGGCAAAAATATTAAACAGCAACGACTTCGCGGACTATTGTGGAATTGCGGACCAAAACAAAAACACCAGGCCTAAACCCGGTGTTTAATAAGTTATCGTTATTAGGAGCTCCGCCTTGCCGCTTCCCGAAATACATATTGAAGCCCGCGCGCACGCAGGTGGGTGATTGCCTGTCCGCTTTACAAGTCCCTAATCAAGAGGGCGTTTGTGCCGCCGGCAGAGTTAATCTCCCTATGTAATAGTGTTGGCTCAAATATACACTACGTTCCACGTACAAGGCAGAGCCAGATTCTCTATATCTATTTTATCACAGCGCTCGCGCATTGTGTCAATAAATATCGTCTAATTTAGCTTGATGTGCAATTCCCTGAGCTGCGGGTCGGTAACGGTGTCGGGCGCGCCCGTCATGAGGCACGAGCCCGTCTGCGTCTTCGGGAAAGCGATGACCTCTCGAATGGTCTTCTTCTTCATCAGCGTCGCCACCAGCCTATCGAGGCCTATCGCCAGGCCGCCATGGGGCGGCGCGCCGTATTGGAACGCCTCCAGCAAGAACCCGAACTTCTCGCGCGCGTCTTCGATATCTAGTCCGAGCAGGCCGAATATCTTCTCCTGCAACTCCTCGTCGTAGATTCTAAGGCTTCCTCCTCCCACCTCGACGCCGTTGATAATAATATCATAAGCGTAAGAGTGGACCTTTAGCGGCTCGGAATCGAGGAGCGGAATGTGCTCTTTTTTCGGCATCGTAAACGGGTGGTGGTTCGAGCTTAGTCGCCCGTTCGTCTCGTCCCACTCGAAGAGCGGACAATCGACCAGCCACATGAATTTGAAATCATCGGGGTCGATCAAACCGAGTTCGCTGCCTAAGCGCAGCCTGAGCGCCCCGAGGACCGTCGAGGCTTTGACCGGCGTGTCCGCGGCGAACATGCAGAGGTCGCCGGGCTTGGCGTGGAGGCGCGTTAGAATCGATTCGAGCTGCTCTTCGGAGAAGAACTTCGCAATCGGTGAGCGGATGTTCCCCTCGGCCTCGATAGCGACCCAGGCCAAGCCTTTCGCCCCGTGCTCGACCGCGTATTCGGTCAATTCCTCGATTTGGCCGCGTGAATAAGTCGCGCAGCCCGGCGCGCAGATGCCGCGCACCGCCCCGCCGTTCTTGACCGCGTCGGCGAAGACCTTGAAATCGACGCCGCCCGCTATATCGCTGACATCCCGTATCTCCATCCCGAAGCGCAAGTCGGGCTTGTCGCTGCCGTATTTGGCGATGGCCTCGTCGAAGGGCATCCGCATGATGGGCTCGCCGATATCGACGCCGATCAGCGAGAAGACCTCTTTTAGCATGCCCTCGATTAGCGCGATGACGCCTTCGACGTCCATAAACGACATCTCCATATCGATTTGGGTGTGCTCGGGCTGCCTATCGGCGCGCAGATCCTCGTCGCGAAAAGCGCGGGCGAACTGGAAGTAGCGCTCGATACCGGCTACCATGAGCACCTGTTTGAAGAGCTGCGGCGACTGCGGCAACGCGTAGAAATGGTGCGGTTGCATACGGCTCGGCACAAGGAAGTCGCGTGCGCCCTCCGGTGTGCTCTTGGTGAGCATGGGTGTCTCCACCTCGATAAAGCCGTTCTCATCGAGGTAATTGCGGACGGTTTTGACTATGTTGTGGCGCATGATGAGGTTGTCCTGCATCTCCGAGCGGCGCAAATCCACGTAGCGATAGCGTAGGCGCAAGCTTTCATCGCTCGGCGCGTCGCTGTCGATTTCAAACGGAGGCGTCTTCGATTTATTGAGGATTTCGATATTGTCGGCCTCGACCTCAACCTCTCCGGTCGCGAGCCCCGGGTTTATCGTCCCCTCGGGTCTCACCCGCACCTTGCCGTTGACCGACACGACATACTCGCTCCGTACCTTCCGCGCTTCTTCAAACGCGCATGCCATGCTCGGGTCGATGACGACCTGGACAACCCCCGAGCGGTCGCGTATGTCGAGAAATATCAGCCCTCCGTGGTCGCGCCTCGTCTGTGCCCAACCGGCCAGCACGACAGCCGCCCCGACATCGTCTTTCTTAAGAACGCCGCACGCGTGCGTCCTCGTCGCATACTTTGCCAGACTCTCCATTAATATCGCTCCAGTTTAAAGTGACTTACCTTACTCGCGTTCTTGAATATTCGACAACGGCTCGATTGCCGGTGCGTTAATTGGCTGCGCCGACGAGGCCGGTGAGGTGTTCGACCAGTTCGTTTAGTTTTACCTCTACCTGCGCGCCGTCCTCCATATCCTTTACCACAACGGCGCCCGCCTCAAGCTCGCGCGAGCCTAGAAAAACAAAATACCTGACGCCCCGGCGATTTGCCGCCTTGAGCTGGGCTTTGAGGCTTCTGTCCATATAGTCGATATCCGCGCTTATATCGTTTGCCCGGAGTTCATATAGTATGTTGACCGCGGCGTGTTTCGCCGCCGGGTCGGCCACCGCTATAAAGACCTCGGTCGTATTTTCGTCAACATCGAAGGCGCCCTCTTTTTCGACGGCGAGCGCGAGCCGCTCGGTGCCGAGCGCGAAACCGATTCCCGGTGTCGACGGACCGCCGAACTCCTCGACGAGCTTGTTATATCTGCCGCCCCCGCCTATCGCGTTCTGCGCTCCGAGCAGCGGGCTAACGATTTCGAAGGTCGTTTTGGTGTAATAATCTAGGCCGCGCACCAGCTCGGGTTTGATTACGTAGTTGACGCATTGCATCTCAAGATAGTGTTTTACCTCGTCGAAGTGGTTGCGGCAGCTTTCGCAGAGATGGTCGATTAATTTCGGCGCATCCGACATAACTGCTTGGCATGTCTCGTTCTTGCAATCGAAGAGGCGCAACGGGTTGAGGTCGACGCGTTTTACACAGTCGTTGCAGAGACTTTCGCGCTTCGCTTCAGCGTATGCCTTGAGCGTCTCGATATATTGCGGGCGGTCGTTTTCGCAGCCCATGCTATTGATATAGAGTGTCAGCTCTTTCAGCCCTACCGCTTTGAAGTAGTTTACAAGAAGCAGAATCGACTCGGCATCGAGTGCCGGGTCGTCGGAGCCGATAGCTTCGACGCCTATCTGCCAAAACTGGCGAAACCGCCCTGCTTGCGGGCGTTCATAGCGAAACATCGGTCCGGTGTAATAGAGCTTGACCGGCTGCGGGAGCTGGTTCATATTTTGCTCGACATACGACCGTATGACCGGGGCCGTCCCCTCGGGGCGCAGCGTGAGACTCCGTTTGCCCTTGTCCTCGAAGGTATACATCTCTTTTTGAACGATATCGGTCGACGAGCCTATGCCGCGCGTAAAGACTTCGGTATGCTCAAAAATCGGCGTGATTATTGGTTTGTATCCGTACTTCTCGAACAACTCGACCGCTTTGCGCTCAAGATATTGCCATTTTACGGCTACATCGGGAACGATGTCGGTTGTCCCTTTCGGTACTTTAAATTGCAAGCTCTTTGCCTCCTTAAAAGACAATGTCGGGCGCGCGTCCATCCACCTTGTCGATTGGATAATACGAGTCGTTTACGCGCGTCACATTATGCGTGTGCCTCAATCGAAATACGGGTTCTCTCGTTTTTCGGCGCCGACACTCGTCGCCGGGCCGTGTCCGGGATAGACCTTGACTTGGTCGGGATAGATAAAAATCCGCTCCCTCACAGATTTTAACAGTCCTTCATGCGAACCGCCAGGAAAGTCCGTCCTGCCGATTGAGCGCTGAAACAAGAGGTCCCCGGTGAAAAGGTGGTCGTCGACGCGTATGGTGATGCTCCCCGGGCTGTGACCCGGTGTGTGCAACACTTCGGCCTCGTGGTCTCCGAATTTGATGCGTTGACCGTCATCGAGTTCGATCACGGTCGCCGGGTCGACATTTACGACGTCTCCGAAGATATAAGCAAGGCTAAGTTTCGGGTCGGTTATCGCGTCCCGGTCGAGCGCGTGTATTCCAATCCGCGCACCGGTCTCGCGGGCTAGTTCCGCGGCCGCCGCATAGTGGTCCCAGTGGGCATGGGTGAGGATGATATATTTTACGGTCAGGTCCTGCGCGGCAATCGTGTCGAGAATCATCTGGGCGTTGCCGCCGGGGTCTATGACAATCGTCTCTCCTCCCGATTCCGCCGCCACTATATAGCAATTCGCGTCGATATCGCCTACAACAAGTGTCTCAAGATACATTTTGTCTCCCTTATCTATCTTTTGAAGCGCGGCTCTCTCCGCGCCGCCGTTTTTCGCGCCCCGGGCGCAGCCGCCGCAGGCTAGCGCTTCCCGCCGCCCTCATCGCCCGACTTCGCTACGATTTTCTGGCGGCGCGGCGTATTCGGCTCTACACGATAGACCTCATAGACCGCCGGCACCTTTCGCACATTACCGATTATCGTCTGGAGGTGGCTGATGTCGCCAATCTCGAAGACGAACCGCAGAACCGCGATGTGTTCCCTGTTAGTCGTGACCGCCGCCGAAAGAATGTTGACTCCCGCGTCGCCCAAGACCGTGCTGACGTCGCGTAAGAGTTTCGGCCTGTCGAGCGCCTCGATTTCCACCTCTACCTGGAACGCGGATGGCCTGCGCTCATCCCAGGAGACCTCTATCAGCCTATCCGGCGCGGTCTGTTTTAACTGTTTGGCGTTGGAGCAATCGCTTCTGTGAACCGAGACACCCCTGCCCCTGGTCACAAAGCCCATGATGTCGTCGCCGGGTACCGGGTTGCAGCAGTGCGCGACCCGCACGAGGACGTCGTCGAGGCCTTTGACGATGACACCCGAACGGCTTACCCGACGCGGTTTGCGTTTCTGGGTAATTTCGAGTTGAAGCTCTTCAATCCCGTAATCGGCCTCCGCCCTTTCGCCGTCTTTGCTTTTGGCGATTGCGTCGGCAATCCGACCCACGACCTGCTTGGCAGAGGTTTTACCAGCCCCGATGCTCGCGTAGACATCTTCAATCCTCGTGAAGTTGAGTTCTTTGACGACCGCTTCGAGCACCTTAACGGTCATCGGCGATTTCATCCCTGTCTCTATTTTGCGCAGCTCTTTCTGGAGCATATCGCGACCCGCATCTTCGCTCTCCTCGCGGTTCTCTTTGGTGAACCATTGGCGAATCTTGTTCCTGGCGCGCGAGCTTTTTACTATCTTGAGCCAGTCTTTGCTCGGGCCCGAGGTCGTCTTGGAGGTCAAGATTTCGACGAAGTCCCCTGTCTTCAGCTTATATTCGAGCGTGACTATCTGGTTGTTTACTTTAGCCCCGATACACCTATGCCCCACGTCGGTGTGGATGGTGTACGCGAAATCCAGCGGGGTCGAGCCGGCCGGCAGGTTTATGACGTCGCCTTTTGGCGTAAAGACATAGACCTCGTCCTGGAAGAGGTCTATCTTGAGCGACTCCATAAAATCGCGCGGGTCGTTCAGCTCACTTTGCCATTCAAGCATCTGGCGCAACCAGATGAGGCGCTCGTCGAACTTATCCTCTTTTCCGCCTTCTTTATAATGCCAGTGCGCCGCGATTCCGTATTCGGCGGTGCGGTGCATCTGGTAGGTGCGTATCTGTATTTCGAGAGGCTTTCCCATCGGGCCGACGACAGTCGTGTGGAGCGACTGGTACATGTTGAACTTGGGCATCGCCACAAAATCTTTAAAACGCCCCGGCACCGGCTTCCACATCGCGTGGATTATACCGAGCGCGCCGTAGCAGTCTTTTATCGAATCGACGAGTACGCGAACGGCCGAAAGGTCGTAAATCTCGCTGAAATCTCGCCCCTTCTTGACCATCTTCTCGTAGATGCTGTAAAAATGCTTGGGGCGCCCGCTTATCTCCGCTTCGATATGGACGGCTTTGAGTTCGCGGTCGAGCGCCTTTATGACATTTCTAAGGTACTCTTCGCGCTCGGAACGGCGCTCGGCGACCATGTTCTGTATTTTATCGTACATCTTTGTCTCTAACGCCTGAAAAGAGAGGTCTTCGAGTTCCCATTTGAGGGACATGATGCCGAGCCGGTGCGCGAGCGGCGCGTAAATTTCGAGGGTCTCCTCCGCTTTCAGCTGCTGTTTGGGCAAATCCAGGTGGCGGATGGTGCGCATATTATGGAGCCGGTCGGCCAGCTTGATGATGATTACCCTTATGTCTTTGGCCATGGCGATGAACATTTTTCGTAAGTTCTCCGCCTGCTCTTCCTCGCGGCTTCGAAATTCGATTTTGCCGAGCTTGGTGACGCCGTCGATGAGGGCGACGACGTCCTCGCTTACCTCGTCTCGCAGGTCGTCCAGGGAGATGCTCGTATCCTCGACGACATCGTGGAGGAGCGCCGCCAAAATAGTCGTAGTATCCATACCTAAATCGGCGAGGATATCGGCGACCTCGACCGGGTGCGAGACAAAGTCCTCACCCGACTTCCTGTATTGGTCTACATGGAGTTTGCGGGCAAGATTGTATGCCTTGCGTATCGCATCGATATCGGCGCCCGGATTATATCGTTTTACTTTGTTTATGAGACTTCGGATTCTCGCCAAAATATCGCCCCCAGTATACAAGATTTTAGCAGATAACCGGGGCCCTTAATAGACAACGCGCATGATGTTATGAGGGCCTGCCCGCCATACCGGGGCTTATCTTTTTATGCTATTCCCAGGCAAATATGGTAGATTATAAACGTCGGCCCTACGCGTAACCATGATTTATAATCCCGCGTCGCCTTTTGTTTCAATGTTTTAGACCATTTGGAGGATAGCGCTTGTGGAACTAGCATTCTTGCAGGACATCGTCGCTGTATTCGCGCTGGCTATAATTATAATCTTCTTCTGCCATCGGCTTCGCATCCCGACGATAGTCGGCTTTCTGGTCACCGGCATACTCGCCGGCCCCCATGTATTCGGAATCATCAGCGCCGATCATGACGTCGAGAGTCTGGCTGAAATCGGCGTCGTCCTTCTGCTCTTCACTATCGGCTTGGAATTCTCGTTCAAGCATCTGCTCCAAATCAAGAAATCGGTGCTCTTGGGCGGCTCGCTCCAGGTAGTCCTAACGTTCTTGGCCGGTTTCGGGATTGCCGCGCAATTGGGGCGGCCCTTCGGCCAATCGGTCTTCATCGGCTTTCTGCTCTCGCTCAGCAGTACCGCTATCGTTATGAAGCTCATCCAAGAGAGGGCCGAGATAGACAGCCCGCATGGGCGAACCGCGCTCGGAATTCTTATCTTCCAGGATATAATCATCGTGCCGATGATTCTCTTTACACCGCTACTCGCCGGCGCCCAGGATGATGTCTGGGCGTCGCTCTTAATACTTCTGGGTAAGGGTATAGCGATAATCGCGCTGGTTATAGTGAGCGCCCGGTGGCTCGCGCCGTATCTCTTATACCAAATCGCGCGCACCCGCGACCGCGAACTCTTTCTCTTCGGCATCATGGTTCTCGGCCTCGCGGTGGCGTGGCTTACATCGAGCGTGGGGCTTTCGCTCGCTCTCGGAGCGTTCCTGGCGGGCCTTATCATATCCGAATCCGAATATAGCCATCAGGCACTCGGCAACATCCTGCCGTTTAAGGATATCTTTACGAGCTTCTTCTTTATTTCTATCGGCATGCTCCTCGATGCCGAGGTCATCCTCGCTCAACCGCTCTTCATCGCTTTCATCACGTTAGGCGTACTGCTGCTCAAGGCCGTTATCGCAAGCTTTTCGGTCGCGCTATTGGGGCTACCCATAAGAACCGCGATTCTCTCCGGATTCGCGCTCGGCCAGGTCGGCGAGTTCGCGTTTGTGCTGGCGGGTACCGGCACAACCTACGGCTTGCTCGCGGGCGATACCTATCAGCTCTTTCTCGCCGTATCTATCATGACGATGGCGCTGACACCGGTTATGATAGCGGTATCACCGCGTGCAGCGGATTTTGTGGCGGCGCTGCCTATGCCCGATAGAATCAAGTTCGGCTTCAGCCCGACCGTCTACAAAAAAGCCGAGTCCAAGGCGGAACATCTCGTTATTGTCGGCTTCGGTTTTAACGGCAGAAACGTAGCGCGCGCGGCCGCCGCCGCGAATATCCCCTACTACATAATCGAAATGAACGCCGAGGCGGTAAGGGCCGAGCGAAAGCAAGGTGAGCCTATTATTTATGGCGACGCTACACACGAGGCGGTCCTGGAGCAAGTCGATATACAAGACGCGCGCGTCGTAGTCATCGCAATCTCCGACCCGGCGGCTACCAGGCGCATTACCGAGATTGTCCGGCGCCTTAGCCCGAAAGCTTATATTATCGTGAGAACGAGGTATGTGCTCGAACTCGAGCCGCTCCATGAAATCGGCGCCGACGAGGTGATTCCGGAAGAGTTTGAGACCTCGGTCGAGATTTTCACGCGCGTTCTTAAGAAATATCTGGTACCCGCCGACGAGATAGAGGAGTTCGTCGACGATGTTCGCGCCGGCAGTTATGAGATGTTTAGAAGCCTCTCTAAGCGGACGACGTCGTTCTCCGATTTCAAACTCCACCTGCCCGATATTCAGATAAGGACCTTTCGCATAGGCGAAAACTCCATCGTCAATGGGAAGACTCTCGGCGATATCGCGATGAGAAAGAGCTACGGGGTCTCTGTTCTCGCCATCCGCAGAGATGGCGAGATGATATCGAACCCGCATGGAGACACCGATGTTCATGCGGGAGACCTGGTCGTAGTGGTAGGGACGCGCGATAAAATAGTCACGGTCGCTCCGATGCTCAGAGGTTAGCTGTAGGCCTGGTTTTCCGCAATTCACGGAATCGTTAAAGGCCCGCGATGTGCTCGCGGGCCTTCTATTTTAGTATTAGACGGCGTATTTTACGCTTGCGCTTCCAGGGCGTTTCGTACCTACGACGTTGAAGCCCGTGCTATGGCGTCCTTGCCGTATTTGTTTTTCAAGTTGCGGTAATACGGCTCCGCCTCCTTCCAGACGACGAAGATCGGCGCGGCGAAGAATATCGATGAGTACGCACCGACGATTGTCCCCACCATCAGCGCGAACGCGAAATCTTTCAAAGTCTCGCCACCGAAGAGCATGATCGCTACAATCGGCAGAAGCGTCGTCAACGAGGTGTTTACCGACCTCATGAAGACCTGATTGATCGACTTGTTCGCCATCGCCTCATAGGTCGTGCGAACTATGCCGGGGGAGTTCTCCTTGATTCTATGGAAGACGACAATCGTGTCATAGAGCGAGTAGCCCAGGATAGTTATGAGCGCCGCTATCATGTTCGGGTTCACCTCACGCCCGACAAGCGCGTATACTCCGGCCGTTATGATTATGTCGTGGAAGAGCGCGAGAATCGCCGCTACCGACATCTTGAACTCGTAGCGCACCGTGATAAAGACCAAGAGCAGGATTAACGCGGCGACAAACGCGTACACCGCGCGCTCGGTAATTAGCGCTCCCCAACTCGCGTCGACCGTCTTCGTTTGCCGGTCGACAACACCGAATTTCGCGTCGAGCGCCTTGAAAAGCTCGGCCTCCTGCTCGGTCGATAGTTCCGTCGTGCGTAAGAGCATCATCGAACCCTTCGTTGTCGAGGTAAGCGCGCCCGCGTCGGTGCCGACGATGTTCTCTATAGGCTGAATCTTGCTCTCACCCAGTCCCTGCTCTTTAAGTACCGAGCGGATCTCCTCGACCGACGCGGCCTTTTCGAACTTGACATCCGAGGAGCTTCCGCCTTTGAAATCGATACTATAGTTGAACCCTATTACCAGCATTCCGATGAGGCTCAACGCAAGCACTACTCCGGATATCGCAAACCACACATTCTTCTTGCCTAAGATATCGAGATTAAGCATTTTGCCTCACCTTCCCGACTCTGACAAGGAGGTTCGGACTCTTGATCGGCCATATCTGAGCCAGCAAACCAAGCGTCGGCCTCGTAAATAAGAGCATCAAAACGATATCTAGGGCCAAGCCGATGATGAGCGCGAGCGCGAAGCCGCGAATCTGGCTCACACCCACTAAGAAGACCACGAACATTACGAGCATCGTCACCAAATCGGCGTCGAGACTCGTCTTGAAGCCGTGCCAGAACCCGCTGTCCGCCGCCGTCCTAAAGGTCTTTCCTTCGCGCACCTCTTCCTTTATGCGCTCGAAGATGATTATTTTAGAGTCGGCCGCTATGCCCAGGCTTAAGATAAGGCCGGCGATACCGGGGAGCGTTAGCGTCCAACCATAAAACTGCCCCATCGCGGCGACGACTCCCCAGAATAATATCGCGTAGGTCGTAATGCCCAACCACGTAATAAGACCGAGGCCCTGATAGTAGAAGAGCAGATATAACGCGACAAACAAATAGCCCGCGATGCCGGCGATAACACCCGCCCGCAGCGCTTCGGCACCGAGCGTGGCGCCGACCCGGCGATACTCGAGGATTTCGAGGGTCACTGGGATGGAGCCGCTATTTAAGACGATAGCGATCTCTTTCGCCTCATCTATCGAGCCGATACCCTCGATGACGGCTTTTCCGTCCGGGATGGCGCCCCTAATATTGGGAGCCGTGATTATCTGGTCATCGAGGACTATGGCGAGTCGCTTGTCGACATTGTTCGCGGTGATTTGGCCGAACTTCACAGCGCCCTCGTTGTTGAAGGTCATATTGACTATCGGCTGGGCGCCGATTTCCCCACCGAAAGTCGCTTGCGCGCTGCTGATTGTGTCGCCGGTCAATTCTACCGGACCCAGCACGGGCTTGCCTTCAAGCTTCTGCTTGTTCAACTCGGCCATGTCGTTGATTGCGGCATACGCGTCCTGAACGATTGCGAACTCGAGAACGGCGGCTTTTCCAAGAATCTCTTTCGCCCGCTCCGGGTCTTTTACTCCCGGGAGCTGAACGACGATGTTGCGCGCGCCTTCCCGCTGAATCTCGGGTTCGGCGACACCGAGCGCGTTGACGCGCTGGTTGAGTACGAATTCCGCCTGCTCCATCCGTTCTTCCGTTACCTTGACTTCAGGCGAGTCCTTCGCCTCGTAAGTAACTTGCAGGCCGCCCCTCAGGTCAAGGCCGAGTTTAGCCGATTTTTCGATCGGAAATATCATTACGATAGAAAGCCCAATCATGATCAGCACTAGACCGAGGGATAACAGGTGCTTTTGCTTGTCAGTCAATTCCTTTCCCCCCTACAGAAGTTTTACTCCGTTTATAACCAGACCGAACTCGCATCCTAGAAATTCGGCCGCCCTACGGCATATTACCATACGCGATAGGAATATCTCAAAATACTCCATCACCTGGCTGATAGTGGTATCGATATCTATTTCCAGCTCGATCAGCTTGCGGTCGTTATCGACCCGCAAAAACGAGCGCTGAGCGGCGAGGTTGACCCGGTCGTGGATGTCGCGCGTCAACGGGTCCGGTGTGCGAACCCTGCTGCGATGAACATCGGTCTTATCGCCAAGAATAATCGCCGCGCTTATCGTGCTCGTCGCCATTCCATAATCTTCCTCGTGGTTGCCGATAGCGTTCATGACAACCATCATCTCCTCGGGAGACATGCCGAGACGTATCAGTACCGACTGCGCGAGCATCGCGGCCGAGACCGCGTGGAAGCTACGCCCTATCGCGTTCCCGATATCGTGCAAATAACCGGCCATCCCGGCCAGTTCGGCTTCACGGTCCGGGAAATGCAGCCTGCGCAAGACATTCATGGAGATATTGGAGACGAGTTCGGCGTGGCGGAATCCGTGTTCCGTGAAGCCGATGGCTTCCATGTGTTTGTCCGCCTGCGTGATATACGCTTTCACATAAGAGTCTTCTTTGATTTCAGCTAGAGTTACGGGCATCCCCTGCAGCCACCTTCTTCAATTTTGTCATTATATTCATCGTTACACATGCCAACTTCGATCTTACATCATTGCGACATAACATCGCCATTATACTATTTAGCGAGGCCATTGTCAGTGAATTCATGCGTATATTAGCTATAAACCCGTACCCGGCAAACGAGTAAGCTATTTCCGCGCGCTCAGTCGCATGCGGCGGCGGTGTTTTGGCAGGGTTTACGCGTTGACTCGTTCAAAGTAGCGGCCTTTCGCGCGGAGCGTAAAGATATCCGATAGGGCTGCCGCTCAACATCGTCGCCGAATTGTTTATCGTGTTGGCGACAGAGAGCGGTCGCGGCGGGCGAAAACTATTTTATGCGCAGATAGCAACCGTCGATATCGCGCCTGATAAACCCGGATATCTCCAGCGTTAAAAGTAGAACCGAAGCCGTAGCGTTATCGACCGGAATACCGCGCGTGACCTCATCGAAGCGCTTGGGCTCCCAGCCGAGCTGTGTAAGAAAGTCTTTTTCGGGACCGGAGAGCCTTTCGAGGGGTTCACCCCGGTCGAGCGTTATGCCCGTTAAACTCAGCGCATCCAACACATCCTGCGCGGACTCTATCAGGTGCGCCCCTTGCTTGATTAGCGCGTTAGTCCCTTTACTCATCGGGCTCTTACTGTAACCGGGCGCCGCGAAGACATCGCGCCCGTACTCGAGAGCAAAGTCGGCGGTAATAAGGGCGCCGCTTTTCAGGCCCGCCTCGACCACAACGACGCCGTTGCACATGCCTGCGACAATACGGTTTCGCGCCGGAAAATTGCGCGGAAACGGCTCCGTCCCCAGCGGGTATTCTGAGATTAGAGCGGCGCGCTCCCCTATCCGCGCAAAGAGGTTCCGGTTCTCCGGCGGATAGACGAGGTCGAGCCCGCACCCGAGCACCGCCGCCGTAAGCCCGCCCGCCTCGAGCGCGCCGGTATGCGCGGCCGTATCGATGCCGCGCGCCCCGCCGGAGACGACGAGCACGCCGGCGGCGGCTAGCGCCGAAGCCAACTCCATGGCGAAAGCCTTCCCCCGAAGGGTCGCATGCCTCGAGCCGACGATAGCTATCGAGGCATCGCAGGCGGGCAGCGCGCCTTTGATGAAAAACGCCTTCGGGCGCCAAGGCGCATCGAGAAGAAGTCGCGGAAAACCTTCGTCTTCGTCGGTCATGACGGCGATACCTAGAGCACGAAGTTTCTCTAATTCCGCGTCTAAGTCGATAGCCGCGCGCAAAGCGACCGTCTCGGCTACATCTTTATCGGCGAGTCCGAGAGCGCTCAGTGCCATATGGTCGCAATCCCAGAGCGCCCGGGGACCGCCGGCCTTCTTAGCCAAGATATATTGGCGGTTGCGAAAAGCCGGCACCAGCTTTATGCCCAACCAATACTTTTTGTCGCCTCCATCGGGCATGCCGTCATACGTCTCTAATCGCATAAGCCGACCCCCTTGGACGGCGGTAGCGCGACAACGCGCTGATAATACGTGCTGCTTCCCATCATATATACTCTCTGTCCAGCGCGCGATATTGAACCGCTTCGGCGATATGCTCGATTTCAATCCGCTCGCTCACGGAGAGGTCGGCTATGGTGCGCGAGACCTTCAAGACACGCTCGAACGCCCTTCCGCTCAAGCCCAACTTATCGACCGATGTTTCCAGAAAAGAGGTCGCTTCGGAGGTTAAGACGCAAAACTTTTTGACTTCTCTCGCCTTCATGTGCGAATTGGTCACGAGCAACCGTCCGTTGCCGTTTATGGTCTTTAAGCGCTCGCTCTGCGCATTGCGGGCCGAATCGATGCGGCGTTTTATGGTCGAGGAGGCCTCCCCATCGGGCGAGCGCATGAGTTCGTCCTTGCTGAGGCGGGGAACCTCGATGTGAATGTCTATCCTATCGAGAAGCGGCCCCGAGATACGCCCGCGGTACTGCTGAACCCGGTGCGGTCCGCAAATGCATTGCTTCACCCGATCTCCCAGGTGCCCGCACGGGCACGGGTTCATCGCGGCGACTAGCGTAAATCGCGCCGGGTAGGTGAGCGAGCCCGACGCCCGCGAAATCGTCACTTTGCCCTCCTCCAAAGGCTGGCGCAACACCTGGAGGACACCCTTAGCGAACTCGGGGAACTCGTCGAGAAACAAGATGCCGTTGTGCGATAGCGAGACCTCGCCCGGCCTTGGATAACTGCCGCCGCCGATGAGGCCCGCATGGCTTATCGTGTGGTGCGGTTCGCGAAACGGCCGCGTCGTTATCAGCGACTGCTCGGGGCCGAGCATGCCCGCTACCGAATATACTTTGGTCACGTCGATAGCTTCGTCGAGGCTGAGCGAGGGCAAAATCGAGGGCAGGCGTGACGCCAACATCGTCTTACCGGAACCCGGAGGGCCGATAAGAAGGATGTTGTGCCCACCCGCCGCGGCGACCTCTAGCGCCCTCTTTATGTGCTCCTGCCCTTTAACATCCGCAAAATCCGGCTCGAACTCACCCGCATCCGACCTCTCTGCCCGGTAACTCACCGGCTCTATGGGTGCCTTGCCGGCAAAGAAGTCGACGACCTGGTTGAGGTTGGCGACCGGGAGAATATCTATCCCATCGATAATGGAGGCTTCGCGCGCGCTCTGTGCGGGCAACACCACGCCCCGTTTTCCCTGCGCCTTAGCGCAAATAGCCAATAGCAGCGCCCCGTTTATCCGCCTTATCTCGCCGGTAAGCGACAACTCGCCGGCGAGCAAATAATCCCCAAAGCGCTCGGCCGGCACCTGTCCGGTAACGGCAAGTACTCCTAACGCTATCGGAAGGTCGAAGACCGGGCCTTCTTTTCGGATATCCGCCGGGGCCATGTTGACGACGATTCGTTTCAAGGGAAACTCGAACTCGGAGTTTTCGATGCCGCTGCGAACCCGCTCTTTCGACTCCTGGACCGCCGTGTCGGCAAGGCCGACTATGCTTACTCTCGGCAGCCCGAGCGAAGCGTCTACCTCTACCTCAACCGGCACGGCACTCATACCCACGACCGTTGCTGAAAGTACCTTAGCCGGCACGAGTCCCTCCATGTGTTTAGATATCCGCCGCCAATAGTGCGTTTGCGCTATTACGTATAATAGCGTTTGCACGCGCCCAATGCAATGGCTCGCGGCGGAAATTAAAGGGCGTCTCGGAGTAGTGAAGAAAGCGGGTGCGTATCCGATATCCGGGCGGCACCGGTCACGATTTGGGGACGGCTTGTCGCCGCAACACTATTTCGGCAGGGCGACGACCTTTAGACGCTCCGTCTCGGACTCGTAGTTTTCACAAGTCAATAAGGTCAATCGCTCATCGTCGGTAGGAGCGTATAATTCCGGGTCCTCCGCTCCAAAGGTCTCTTTGGTTTTTACAATATACGCGTAAACGCGGCCGCGATATGCGACGAGAACCTCGTCGCCGTCTTCCAACTCGCCGAGAAGGCCAAAGGTGGTCTGAGGCACCCAGTTTGCGGGGTCATAATTGTGCCCGACGATAATGACGTTCTTACCCTCGCCGGGAAACCCGCTCTCCGGGACATGCGCGACGCCTCGCCTCAAGGAATCCTCCGTGACCACAGGCAGCACCGGAGAGTCGACCCTGATTTTCGGTATGACGACCCAGAAATGCCCCTGCTCTAGAACGATCTTGTTTATCGCCGGCGCGGGGCCGACCGCGACATATACTCTTGGGTACAGCAACGTCCCTAGAATCGCTAAGCCGCAAACTAGAAAAATCGCCCCGAGCGCCATGCTGAGACCGCGCTTCCGGGTGTGCGCGGTATCCTTTTTTTTGCCGCCCTTTGTAATGGCCCGAACATCCTTTATGGCCCGAACATCCTTTTTACCCATGCGCATCCTTTAATTGGTACCGGTTCCCGCTCATTACGGCTGTCGTCTTGTTGCGTCGTGCGTTGCGCCGATTGCCCGGCACCGAAAAATTCACCGATATCGTTTAACAAATATATTATACATCGCTTAGGGCACGGTTTTACAGAATATATTGCTCTGCCTAGTCGCGGCCCATGGCTATCGCGCAACGGCTTGATTGTCAAGGCATCGAGAGCGCTAACCGTGGGCACGCATGTAAACCTTGTCATGCATCTCGATCGCCGCGGTTCTTTCGAGGCTGTTGGAGAAATTATCCACATCACTTCCTTCAACGCCAACGTTAGGGATTTGCTCGTAGGAATCGAATATATTCAAATAGACAAAGCGAGCCTGGAAACGCTGATGAGCTTTATACAGGAGCAGGTCGACTTCGAACACAAAGGAGACCCGACCGAAGCCGGAGCCGAAAACGCGGGATTACTCCGCGACGACGAAAGAGACTAGACGGTTATGCGCTCCTTACGCGAAAGGCGTAAAGTTTCCGCTCGCATCTACCGATTAAATAGTTATTGCATCCCTAAGCGACTGAGTAAAGCGTAGAAAAGCCTATGCGGCCACCGACTGGTGGCCCTCAGTCTTTTTAGGAATAGTTTTCAAATCATTTCTCGGTACCTCCGGCCACATTGTTCCTAGGCCCGAACACGCGGATTGTCGCCCAAATGTTGCGCGTTTCGTGCGGGTTTTGATAAGCTGTTTAAAACTCGATTATGCGGAAAGCAAAGGACGATGGGTAGACAAGACAAAGTTCGAGCGCTAAGCGATTTTAGTAAAGTGAATTTCAAGATGAAGCGGTTGTTGTTGGCGACTGACGGCTCGGTCCCCGCCATAATGGCTACTAAGTATGCGATTGCCCTGGCTAAGGTCTTTAACGCGGCCTTAAAAATAATCTTCGTAGACACTAGCGAGGATGAGCACGACTATTCCCGCAACATCGTCATGTTGGAGACCCCCAAGGAAATACGCCAAAGCACGGCGGGTGTCTCCATTGCGAAAATATACGCGGACAAAAACAAGATCAACTACAACATCGAGATAGTAAAGGGCAACGTTCCAAAGACAATTATCAAGGCGGCCGCCGATTATGAGGCGGATCTTATTATTATTGGAAATACCGGCCGCACCGGCTTGAAACGACTCGCTCTCGGCAGCGTGTCGGATGCGGTTGTCAAAGAATCCACTATACCTGTCCTTGTAATAAAGGGCAGTTAGAGCCGGATACGGTAAATGTTGTTCCACTTAAACCTCGTTTTGTGCCGTTTACCGACTTTTACTGTTTTGAGCACAACTTCTGGATTACGCTAATAACGTCAAGCTTTTCACTAAATGGTTGCGAAAAGCGATGCGACTCTAAGGGAGCCAAATGATAGATAATCTTTACAAATCGACGGCGACGTCGAAAGCGTCGGATGTGCAAGAGTTATTTATCGATATAAAAAAGATATTATTGGCGACAGACGGGTCTCAATCATCTATTATGGCAACCGAGCAAGCGATAGCTTGGGCGGGTTTTTTCGGGGCCGCTGTAAGAGCGATTTATGTCGAAAGCGACTACGAAATGCTTGAATCGCCCTACCTCGAAACCGAAAAGCACCTTAAGGGTAAGCCGGGAGTTGGCCGATGCGCGGAACTGCTAGATGCTGTGAAGCGTTACGCGGAGCAAAACAACGTAAGAATAGAGACGCGTGTGCTCCGAGGGCAAGTCGCTAGAACGATAGCCGACTATGCCGAGGTATACGGACCGGACTTGATTGTTATCGGCAACTCGGAAAAATCAGGAATAAAACGGTCACTCGGAAGTGTCGTAGACGCGGTTATGAAAAACACGGATGTACCGGTACTTGTGATATCGGATAACTAGTTGAAAACTAAATAGTTGGGACAATGGGCAGGTGCTCGACTCCCCCAGTAGGCTTCAGGCCTAAAAACTTTTTCCCAAACCTTAATGGCTATTGCTCCCGATAGACCATAAAGGATCCCCTTTTAACACCTGCCCATTTTCTTTTTTTTTGCCCTAAAACGCGTCTTCGATGTGGGTTATTTGAAAGCCTTCTCCTTGCGCCAGCACGGAGATAACATCGAATCTCACGCTCTCGAGTTCGGCCAGACTGCGAGCGGTAGCCAAGTATAGCTCCGCCACGTTCCTGATAATTCTTTGCTTTGATACCGTTACCGCTTCGAAAGGCTCGCCGAACGCCTTGTTTAGCCTGGTCTTGACCTCGCAAAAGACTAGCGTACGACCGGTTACCGCGATAATATCGATCTCACCCAACTTCGAGCGGTGGTTTCTTTTTATGATGCGGTAATCCTTACCTTTAAGATAATGGACCGCGACATCTTCGCCGGCCTTACCTATAGACATGGACCCCTCACTTAGCTTACGCCCGCATTTAAGGTTCTATCGCAAAAAGCCCACGAGCAGTCGATAGACTGCGGTCATGGGCTACCCGAATGCCGATCGGGCCTATTTTACCGCGCTCATATAATCATCGAGTTCTTTCTTGAGCAATAACGATTTCATCTGCGCCGAGAGGTCGCTCAATATCTCTAGAACCTCAGCGATACGCCGGTCGCGATCATCGCTCTTGTGTCGGATCATCGGTAATAATATCTGCTGAAAAAGCGCCGCTTCTTTGTCGGCCAGGGTCGCGTACATGCGCAGGTGCCGCGGCTCGATGCCGTATCTGTTCATCTCTCTGGCGATGGTCATGAGGCGTATATCGGCCGATGTGTAGCTCTTGCCTTCAGAGGTTTTAACCGACTGGATTATCCCGAAATTCTCGAGCATCTTTGCGACATCCGCTGAAATACCAATGCTGTTGATGGCCTTCTCGGCCGAGACGGGCCCCGCGGTTTCGGAACCGATTTCTCCTTCGCTATTCTCACGCGCGATTTGCCTGATATCGGTAGTCACCTGCCCCATATCCATCATATCGAGGTTTTGCCTGATAACGTTGAGGGGCATGTATTTTTCTTTCTGAAGGCGCAGCGCGAGGTCTAGCCGGCGGACATCATCTTTCGAGAACTTTCGATATCCACCCGCCGTGCGCTCCGGCTTGATCAGATTCTCTTCTTCATAGTAACGAATCTTGCTGATCGACAGGTCAGGATAGCGCGGTTTCAGCTGCTGAACTACTTCACCTATCGTTAAATAGTCTCTCTTTGTCGCCATTGCCTGTCCTCCCTCCAAATAATCGCTTGCTTGGGTCACATGATTTTCCATAGGTGCTCTTATACTTGGAGACATCTTATTGTCCGTCCCGTCTCCGTTTGTCTCAACTAATGCTTTCTAGACATGAAGACCAGCCGGAACTTTCCGATTTGGAGTTCGTCGTTTGAATGAAGTACCGTCGGCTCTTCGATGCGCTCGTGGTTGACATACGTTCCGTTCAAGCTTCCGGAATCGCTAACAGTAACGCGGTTACGCTTCATCTTTAACTTCGCGTGGTGCCTCGATATCGTAATGTCGTCCAGAAATATGTCGCTGGCGGGGTCGCGGCCGAGAGTTATCTCTTCCTTCGCCAGGCTGAACTTCTGCCCGACATAGGCGCCTTTCTTGACGACCAAGACCGGCTCGTCCTCTACGGCTAACTCGATTTCCGCCTGGGCCTGCTCTAAATCGGCCCGCGAAAGAGAAACCGTCTTTTCCGCGTCGGATACTAGCAACTCCCCGCATTGGCGGCAGACATTATCGCCGTTTTCGTTTTTGCCGCCGCATTTACCGCACTCCATTTTAACCCACCAAGTTCAATATACGTAGTAATAATCGCCTTACTTAACAGCCTCTTTAAGCTTGTCTTCATAAGCCCGCAAGACTTCCTTGCGTTCCAGGACGTACGCCAAGTGACCGTCGCTTATTCTGCCCTTGATATTCGGGTCTTCCAGTATCTCGCCGAGCTTTCTGCCTTTACGGACCTCGCTCACGATATACTCGGTCAAACGGTCTTCTTGAATATTCGCGCCCGCTTCTTTAAAGAATTGCTCAATTATCTCGGTGATTCTTGATTTTGACACCCGCGTCTCCCCTCACCTCAATCGACTAAGGCCGCATTTATCGCCGGCTTAACCGTGCGACCTCTTTAGCGTCTGCTGGTTGCGCGCATATTAAAACGCGTCTTCGTCAGAGACGTCTACTTTAGAAACACTCGTCAAGCCGCGTGCCAGAATCTCGCTCAGCCTGTCTACATCGGCCTCGGAGATGACTCGTCCGCCCTCTCTGGAACTCTTCATCCTGTCGACGAGTTCCGCCTTGAGGATATCGATTTTTCCATGGAGCACCCGTCGCTTAAACGAAACTCGTTCTTCTTCGCCGCAAAGTTGATCCAGGATTTCCCTGAGTTCTTCGTCTGATTTTTCGGAAATGTCAACTAATACGTTACTCAGGTCTAACTCGTTCTTCTTATCCATGACACATCCCTCTTTGTTTTGTTTGTCCGAGTTTGGCGCGGAACCCAGGCCGCTCCTAGATTCATGCTTCAGCCTGCGTAGACTGCCTAAACGCCCTCTGTTTCGATTGAGCCGCGATTGCTTGGTGGTGATTATTGCGTTTAATAGTGTGAATATTACGGGCTAACCGACGTTCGGCTAATTTACTCTATAATCTAAAGATAAACTTGAGTGTTTAAAAAATCCAGTACTTTGACGAATTATTTTTGTTTTTTTACGCCTACAGCCCCTTTACGTATTCGGCGTACTCGGTTTCGTTCATCAGCGTCTCGAGTTCGGCCGCGTCGCTAAGCTCTACCTTATACATCCAGCCGTCGCCATACGGGTCCCCGTTGATCACCTCCGGCGTATCCGCCGGCTTTCGGTTTATCTCGATTATCTTTCCGCTTACCGGGGCGTAAAGGTCCGATGTCGACTTTACCGATTCTATCTCGCCGATGACATCGCCTGCCGCAATCGCATCGCCGTCATCCGGGATATCGAGATAGACGATATCTCCGAGCGTGTCTTGCGCGTAATCCGATATTCCGACGACGACAGTGCCGTTGGCGACGCGCACCCAACCATGCTCTTTGTGGAATAATAGGCCTTCCGTCGACATCGACCGACTCCTTTCAATCGTTCAACTTCGGTGGACTCTTGGTCATGCAAATGCCAATTACGACATCTTGCCCAGAAGATACGAGATTACCTCTTCGTTCGGACGCGGCAGGCCCGCAATCCTCCAGGCTTTTAATGGGTCGATAAACTCCTCATTTACGCAATCCCGGGCTTGATGGACGTTCTTGCAGACATTACCCAGGATGGGATAAGAGTTGTATTTTTCGTAATATGTGCGCATGAATTTGATGATTTCCATCTTGTCGGGCGTAAGCTCACCTACCCCCTCTTTCTCGGCTAACGCATGGGCGATAGATTCATCCCATCGATGATAGTCGATCAAATACCCTTCTTCGTCAACGTCTACGCCGACGGCCATTCCCATATTTACTCCCTCCGACATCGCATACCTCCAAGTCTGTTATTGCCGACACGACCTGCCCAAATACAGACCGTTCGGCTCTTCCCCAATAGAGCAATCGCTCATCGCGCTGTCCTTATTGATACCCGTTTTCGTGTGGTTTCTACCTGTTATCAACACAAAACTAGTACTCCACCACACATACATCGACTGGTATCCGTCATTCTGAGGGGGTTGAAAACGACCGAACAATCTCAAGCTTTAGAGATTCTTCGTTTCACTCAGAATGACAACCCATAAAACGTGTGATGGAGTACTAGCCGTTCTTGTCCCTTAAGATAGTTCTATAGCTTTTTTCCAATCGCTCTTTTTGCGCCTGGTAATCTTTCTTGTCGGCGAGAAACGCCAGCTCTTGCTGGAGTTTGAGGTAGCTTTCGTAGCGGGTAGCGTCGAGGGTTCCGTCTTCAATGGCTTTTTTTACCGCGCAACCGGGTTCGCTCTCGTGGTTGCAATCGTTAAAACGGCATTCGCCCGCAAAAGCATCTATGTCTTCGAAAGCGTCGCTTAGGCCCTCGTCGGTGCCCCAAAGCTGAATCTCGCGCAGACCCGGCGTATCTATGACCAGGCCGCCGGAGGGCAAAGCGATGAGCCTGCGATATGTCGTCGTGTGCCGGCCCTTGCCGTCGCTCTCGCGTATCTCGGCCACTTTTTGGACCTCTTCCCCGAAGAGGGTGTTGATCAGCGTAGACTTCCCCGTTCCCGAAGAGCCGAGCAACGCCGCGGTGGAGCCCTTTTTGAGGTATGGGTCGAGCGCTTGCAGGCCCTGCTTTTTTATAGCGCTGACGACATGAACCGGTACCCCTATCGCGATACCCTCGACTTCGGCCAGCTTTTCATCGAGGTTGTCGCAGAGGTCGGCCTTGTTGAGAATGAGCACGGGTTTTGCCCCGCTCTCCCAAGCGAGAGTGATATAGCGCTCCATGCGCCTCAGGTTAAAGTCATCGTTGAGGGCGTTTACGAGAAATACGGTATCGATATTGGCGGCTATGACCTGCACGTCTATCATGTTGCCCGCTACCTGGCGCGTAAACTTGCTCCGCCGCTCAAGGATGTCGTGGATGACGGCGCGGTCTTCGCCCGCACGCAGGAGCATCACGACCCAATCGCCGACCGCCGGAAACGCCGCACGCCGCCGGCTGTCGTGGCGCATCTTTCCGGATACGGTCGCCAGCACTTCGCCGTCCTCTGTAAAGACCCTGTATATATGTTTGTGCTCCGCCGAGACCCTGCCCGTTAAATATCCCTGCTCCGCATAGTCGGCAAAGCTCGCTTCAAAGAAAGCGTTCCAACCGAGTGATTCTAAATCCAACTGAACTCCTCTATGATGTAGCTAATAGGCCTTATGTGATGATAGCACCTTTTCACACAGGGGCGGTAACGGCCCGGGGTCGATATAGGTCCCTTTAGTGAGGCGGAAACCGGTTAGAAGAAGACCATCTTGAGCCCGATTAGGATGACAATGATGCCGCCGATGATGTTGAGCGGTAGTTTTACAAAACGTATTCCGTACGCCAAAAGCATCCCGCCCGCCGTCACTCCGACCGGGTCGCAAACCAACACGATCGCGGTTTGCGCGAAGTCTTGTTTGGCGATTCCTTCAGCGGCTATTATCGCGTAAGGTCCGGGAGTGAGGGCGAGTATGAATGCGGTGATGATGACCTCGCGCCTAGACTTGCCATGCACTTCTGCTTCGGCGGCCCTCTTCTCATACGAGCCTCTAAATAGCATTCGAACGCCGGTGATGCAAATAATGATGCCGCCGATAGTGGAGAGCGGTATCTTAGCTAAAGAGGCGCCCGCCGCGACGAGCGCGGTCGATAGGCTCACGCCCGCCAGGACGGCCAGGGCGATGAGGGCGACCGTCCTTCTGTCATTGCGCGCCAGGGCATCCGCGACATAAACATTGTGCGGCGGCCACGCCGCCGACAAGAAGAGAATCGATAGCGCGAGGCCGAAGTATGCGAGCAATATCATCTTTCCCCTCGAGTGCCCGATTAGGTTCTGTCGTGCTTTATATCCGCGCGGCGCCTTCAGAGATACTAAAGACGCTCTTTACTCCGTCTGTGTCATACCCGGCAAACGCCTCTCTACATTCATCCAACGAATAGCGCTTATGGATGACCTTACTCAGGGTCGTCCCGTATTCTTCCTTTAGGTTCCGCAGGTCTTGGAGTGCTCGCGTGAAGTGAATCCGGCTGGAGTTGACGCTCCCAAAAACAATCTGGTTTTCGAGCACGAGCGTTCGGGCCATAAAATCACCGTTCAGACAGACTTCTCGCGAACCGCTTGGAATGCCGATCAACACGCAAACGCCGTTTCTCGCCAGCCCTGTCGTCAGGTTCAGGGCGAGTTCTGTTACCCCACTCGTTTCGATGATGATATCCGGATTGCCGGTTTCATTTATCACATCCGCCGCGCTTCTATCCTTGGCGTTTACATATTGCGCTCCTAATTCTTTAACAAGCCGCACCTTGAGTGAGTCCTCCGGGGCTATCTCGGCGACAAACGTCTGTACGCCACTCAAACGAAGTACCGCAGTCGACAGAAATCCCAGCGAGCCCGCTCCTATGACCAGTCCTACCTTGCAATTGCCCCAAGCTTTGGACTCGATATTGTGGTCGGGATAATCGCACGACCAAAATGCGCGTGACCGGAAGTGTTTGATTTCATCTACCGCCTTCTCGGCGATACTTAAAGGCTCGGCGAGTACGGCATACGCTTCGATGCCTTCGGGAACACGCACTATGTAGACCTCGTCGTCAACAAAGTATTCAGTAAAATAACCGTTGGCGCCTTTGATTCCGCGCTCGGTGTATAAACCGGTTTGACACATATCGCTCCGATTATGCAGACAGGGGGCGCACAGGCCGCAACCCCTCCGTACCGTCGAAACGACTATATCACCGATAGCAACAGACGTTACCTCTCTGCCGATATCCTCGACGATGCCGATAACTTCGTGACCGACTATCATCGTATCCTCGCCCCGAGGCATGTTGAACTTGTTGCGAGCAACGGTTTCGAGGTCCGTTCCATCGATACCGGCTTCGATTACCCTGACAAGCACTTGCCGTGACGATGTAACGGCGGGTTTCGACACATCGAATAGTTGAATGCCGTCTTTGCCCCGGATTAAACCTATAGCCTTCATTTAAAGCTCCTTTATGACGTTTGCTCAGGCTCGAAGCGACTCCAGATCTTCGTGTCGAGTATCCGATTGATGCATATTACGGCCGACAAAGAGCAACCATCAGGTCCTTGTTAAAACTTATAATTAACATACCCTTCTAGTACTCCATCACAGATACATCGACTAGTATCCGTCATTCTGAGGGAGTTGAAAACGACCGAACAATCTCAAGCTTTAGAGATTCTTCGTTTCACTCAGAATGACGACTCATAAAACGTGTGATGGAGTACTAGGCCGTTCAACACAGAATCCGAGTTTAGACTCCAGCGCTTGCGGGTAACTGTGCTGTAATTGCTGTAATTGCCGTAATTAATCACAAGATCAACATACCCATCGGACGGCATTTTCAGCCCTAAGGAGGCGCTATGACGTTTGAAATAGTCGGGCTTCGGCGGGCATCCCTTCGGGCCGGACGAAGCGCTTAAGAAAGAGAGAAGGTAAATCCGGCTGAGCCTCCTGCTTAGCCTTAAACCTTAAAGGTGTCGGTCTGCCTGCGCCCTTTAGATAAATCAGCAATTTGTTATTTAAGTGTAACAAGAAATTAAGATACGAGGAGGTGTGCAACATGGCAAAGTGTATCGCATGCGCGGCAAACGGTTTTGATATCGATGTTGATGAGAAACAAGCGCAACAAGACCACATGACCGTTGAGTATCAGGGCAGGACTTATTACTTCGAGAGCGCGGAACATATGAACATGTTCAAAGAAGATCCGGACCGCTACATTCAGATGGCGCGAGAAAAAGGGTTTGCGGCATAGGCTGTCTCGGTTGCGGCCCGCAAAAGGGATACTCTCGGGTCCGATGGAGATTATCCCTTTTAGTTTATTTGCCGGCTTTCAATTGAAATACAAGGATGGTCACTATGGACTACAATCTTTTGGTTATCGGTTCCGGGAGCGCCGGCTCCGCCGCCGCGATGCGCGCGCGCTCCTTCGGGGCCAAGGTCGCGTTGGTCGAAAAAGCGAAGCTAGGCGGTACCTGACCGAATTACGGATGTTTGCCGAGCAAGTCTTTGCTGGCATCGGCCGCGGCATTTCGCTCCCTAAAAAGAGCCGCTGAGTTCGGCCTCAAAGCCGAGAATATCGGCTTCGACTTCTCAAAGGTCATCGACAGAAAAGACTGGGTTGTCTCGCAGATCAGCGGGCCCGGGTTGCGGCGATACTTTGAGAGCCAGGGAGTCCAGGTTCTTGAGGGCTCTGCCCGTTTCAGCTCTCTCAACGAAATTGACATCAACGGACAAAAGGTTACCTTCGAGAAAGCCGTCGTCGCGTCGGGTTCGGCACCGTTTGTGCCGCCCATAGAGGGTCTCGATACTGTCGATTATATGACGAGCAACGAAGCAATCAACCTGCGGGAATTGCCTTCGTCGATAATCATCATCGGCGGCTCGTCGGTCGGGCTCGAATTCGCAACGATATATCGCTCGTTCGGGTCTGAGGTGACCATTGTCGAAGCGCTGCCGCGTATCGCCTTTAAAGAGGACGCGGAGGTATCTTTGGCGCTTTCGAAATATCTTGCGGAGCAGGGTATCGCGATATACACAAACGTAAGGATAAAGAGCGTCTTTTCCGAGGATTCCACAAAATCATTGGTCATCGATACTGCCGATGGCGAAGCGAAATTGAGCGCGGGCAAGCTTCTGGTCGCTACCGGCAGGCATGCGCTCACGGCCGGCCTCGGTTTGGAGAGCATAGGAATCGATGTCGTTAAAGGCGGCATTGACGTAAACGAGTACCTTCAAACAAGCGTCCCGCACATATATGCTGCCGGTGATGTCGTGCCGTTCTTCCAGCTCGCACAGGCGGCCGCATACGAGGGCGACCTGGCGGGCTACAACGCCTTCGCCAAAGAGAAGAAGGCGCTGGATTTACGGGTGATGCCGAGGGCAACCTGGAGTTACCCCGAGGTAGCCGGCGTCGGAATCACCGAAGAAGAAGCAAAGGAGAGCAATCTCTCCTATATCGTCCAGAAGTTTCCGTTTGCCGGACTCGCCAGGGCGCTGGCCGACGGCGAGCGCAAGGGTTTTATTAAGGTGATAGCCGATGCGGATTCCGAGGAAGTACTGGGGTGCCACATAATCGGCAGCCACGCCGACGAGATGATACACCAAGCCGCTCAAGCGATGCAGACAAGGGCGCGTATCGGTGAGCTTGCGAAGACGATACACTGCGAGCTTACGATGTCGGAGGGTTTCGGCGATGCCTTCATCGACCTTGACGATGCGCTCAATGAATACAGGGCGAAAAGAAAGACCGCCTAGAAAGACAGACAGCGCGGCGACCGACATGGGTCGCCGCGCTGTCATCGACCATACCCTACTGCTTTTCCAGACGGATTTTAAACGAACCCGGATTCTCCAGGATGTTGATGTTTGGCTCGCCCCGCTCCATGAGCACCTCAAAGCTCAACCGGGTTCCGCCGACGCGAACACCGGCTAGAAATACCCGGTAAATATCGGCGGGAAGTCTCGGGTTGAGGGTAAGAACCTTCTCCTCAGCGTTTGCGTCCATACCGAGCATAGCCGTGAGCATGAGCATCGGCGCGCCGGCGGCCCAAGCCTGCGGACTGCCGGCTGCGGGATAGTCGATAGGTACCCGCGAGCTGCTGCGCTCGAATCCGCAGAAAAGCTCCGGCAGCCGCTGGAACGAGAAGTACTGGCCGGCATCGAGGACTGCGTCGATGACGCGGAGCGCTTCGGCGTGATATCCGTAAGCGATGAGCCCTTTCATGATGAACGCGTTGTCATGGGGCCAAATGCTGCCGTTGTGGTAACTCATGGCATTATAAGCCGCCATCTTCGAACTCATCGTGCGAATCCCCCAGCCTGAGAACATGTCGGGCTCGAATAGGCGCTCGCGGACGATGTCGGCCTTATCGCGGTCGACGATGCCCGTCCACAGGAGTTGCCCGGCGTTCGAAGTTATCGAGTCGACATGCACTTTGTCTTTATCGAGCGCCTCGGCAAAGAAGCCCGGCTCGTCCATCCAAAAATCCTTATTGAAAGAGGTTTTAAGCGCAAGCGCGCTCGCTCGCAGTCTCTTAGCCTCGGCCGTCTCGTCTAACACGTCCATAAGCTCGGCCGCGGCCAATTTGGCCATATAAGCATATCCTTGCACCTCGCATAGCGCTATCGGCGCTTCGGCGAACCTGCCGTCGGCGAATCGCACCGAATCCCACGAATCTTTCCAGCCCTGGTTTTCGAGGCCGGTCCCTTGTGACCGGACGTATTCGACATAGCCGTCATTGTCCTTGTCGCCGTACGCTTCTATCCACTCTGTCGCCCTGATGAGATTGCCTTTGAGTTCCTCGACAATCCCCTTGTCGGCGGTCCACTTATAGAGTTCATTGAGGAGGATTATATAGAGCATGGTGCCGTCCACGGAACCGTAGTAGACGCTGTGGTCGGTGTCGCCCGCCGGCGTCACGCCGCTCCATCGTATCTCATGAAGTATCTTCCCCGGCTCTTCTTCGATTAGTGGATTGACCTCCGCGCCCTGATATATCGCCAGGCTTCTCAAGACCCCATACGCCAGGTCCGGCAAGTACGGCAGCGTTTGATACGCCGCGATGATGCCGTCCCGGCCAAAACACGTAGCGTACCAGGGAATTCCAGCCGCCGGAACGATGCCTACTTTATTCATGCGCGGCCCTTTGAGCCGGAGCGCCGCCATATCGAATATGCTCTGGTCGTAGGCGTGCTGAAGGGCATCGTAATCGGAGAATAGCTTTGGCGCATGTCTAATCCAATCCACCCGATATTCCGGGGCGGGGCCGGCGACCGATTCGAACGAACCACAACCGCGCTTTGGTTTTGCCGGCTCCCCGGCAAGGAGCGTCATGAAATCGATGCAAAGCCGACGGCTCTGTTGCGGCTCTAGCGCTACGCTTAGAGAGGCCGTTTTGTAGTCGAAATCGGGCTTCTCGCTAAAGATAATTCGCGTTTCGAAGTAACCATTACGCGTGTCATGGATAAAGCTTAGACTTGCCTCCTCCCGGTCCGACATAACCACATACGCCTTCTCGTCCGGCTTCTTGCCCGACTTAACTTCGAAGATGTGGGCAAAATCCGCGGCAAAGTCAAAGAGCAGCTTCAAACTAACGGGCTCCATGCCGTAGTTTACGATAACGATTTCTTCGTGTAGGCCGTCGCCGATAAAACGCTTTCGGGCGATGCTTACGGTATTTGGTTCAATATGGTCTAACTTGGGAAGTTGCAGGTAGTGAACTGCGGAATAGTAGTCGACTTGCCTGCCGGTCATCACGAGCGGCTTGTGACCGTTTATCGACAAGTCATAGTAATTCAAGAAGCGATAATCCTCGTGATAGAGGCCGTCTTCGCTGTCGGCCACGATGTTCCCCAGCTCGTCGGAGATGAGAAACGACATTCCTTCGCTGATTGTGACATTCATAGACACCTCGCTATAGCTGCCGGGTCTTAAATGAACCAGTTATAGTCTTTAATGCCCACGTTTTCGATGATTAAACGGTGAGAGCTTGCGGGTGTGCGATGAGGTATGTCTGAGGTGCGTTAGCTATCGGCACTTATTAGTTGTAACGGCAAAAAGTTGGCGATTGCCTTAAAAGCTTCGTCTAAACTTAGAAGTGGCAGGTCATGCTTTATACAAACTGCGGCAATCAGGGCGTCGATTGTTCCGATCTGAATTCCCTGTTTCTTGCAAGTATTCCTCAGTCTAGCCGCTTCGATAAAATCATTTTCATAGAGATCTATTATTGGAAAGGCGGCTAAATGATCAATAAGCTGATTGAACAGTTTTATGCTGGTCACTCCTGAGAGAATCTCTTGCAGAATAATTCCAATAACGAAAACCTGCTCACCGCTCTCGATGTATTCCGTAAGAAGTTTTACCGCCTGAGACTCAACATCATGCTTGCGTCTTAATGCAAGCGACCATACAGACGTATCTACGAGAACCCTCATCGAGAATTTCTTTCTTATAATCGTGATTATCTTCGTAATCTACCTTGCCGAATAATGAGACAATCTCTTTCTGCTTTCTGCGCTGGATATACTCGACTAACGCTTCGTTCACCGTATCTTTCTTAGTCTTCTTCCCGCCAAGCTTCTGAGCTTCTTCTAACAATGTCTGATCGATTGCAAGATTGTGTTACGGGCCACGCTTTTTGTCCGTCCTCCGGCCAGAATCTTTGCCGTCGTTCGGCGTAATGATTCGATTCAATAGACCCATCCAAAATCTCCTTCGCCCTTCAATCAGCCTCCATCTCTGCCACCGCCCGCTTGACGCTCGACTCGTCGATGATGCCTTTTTTCTCCAGGAATCCGGCGATGAGAGCTTGAACGCTCAAGTTGTTGATTCGCCTCGGAATACCGGCGGACGACGAGTGAATAAGAGAGATGGCGTCGTCGGAGAATACGGGGTCGGAGCGTCCGGCAAGGGTCAGGTGATGTCTGATGTATCCGGCCGTTTCTTCGAGCGACAAGCCCTTAAGACGACATTTTAATGCCACCCGCTGGGAAAGGGCGTTGAGCTGGGTTAAATGCAGCCTTTGCCTAAGAGAGGGCTGCCCGGATAGTATCAGGGCAAACTCGGAGGTCGAATCCATCTCTTCGTTGGTTAAAAGCCTGAGCTCTTCCAGTAGCGCAATCGATACCAGGTGAGCCTCGTCGACGATGATGGTGAGGTTCTTTCGCCTCTCGGTTAGCGTGAGGGCGATCAGCTCCTTGGCTTGTCTTACCAGATGCGCCCGTAGGTATTCAGGGTCCCCGCCGAGAGAGCGGATCAACCGAAGGTAAAAGCCCCGAAGATCGGCGAGGCCGTTGAAGTAGACGACCGCGTTGCGCGACTCATCCAGTGTTGAGGCAAGCGCTCTTAAGGCCACGCTTTTGCCGCAGCCCACCTCGGCGGTCAAGACAGCGACCTGGCGCTCTTTGACGCAATACGAGAGCTAGGGCCACGACCTCCTCGTGCTGGTCGTGGTTGAACAGCTGCGCTGGGGCTATGTTCTTGGTAAACGGGCTCTTGGTAAACCCATAGTAACTCTCATACATCTTTGTCTTCCTTCTTAAAAAGTTCGCGGAAAGAGATTTGCCGGTAGAGCGAGGCCTCGTGCTCGCGCTTAAGCGCCGCCAGATAGTCGATGCCGGTTTTAGGTCGCTCTTCCTCAATAGGCTTTCTGGCCGAGGGGTGGGTAAAGCTTTTGAGCACATGCGGCTTGGCTTCTCCAAAGGGTTCGCCATTGAAGAAGACCTCGATCTTCGAGAGATCGAAGGGGTCGAAACGAAGCGCCACCTTTCGCCCGACCAGGTGGGAGTCTACCTCATAGCGGTTGCCGGCAATGGAGACGGTGGCCGTCTTCGTCACCGCCCTTGTCTCTTCCCACAGGAAAGCCCGGTAGAGGGTGACCGGATCGGGAACGTGGGGCGTGAAAGAATCTATGAACCTCTCGAGCGGTGTTTGTTTGGTCTCCGAGTGCACCCGGTGGTGGTAATCGACCTCAAGCCAGGCGATGAAGCATTTGTTGAGCTCTGCCAAGCTCGCCACTCCTTCGACCTCGACTTCGACCAGGAACCGCCGGCGTACTGTTTTGAAAAATCGCTCAATTTTTCCGCGCCCGGCGGGTTCCCCCGGAGTGGCGAGAATGCGCCTGATCCCGAGGCGGGCGCAGATGAGATCGAGCTGGTTCGAGATGAAGACGGCCCCGTTGTCGACGTAGAGGGCTTTCGGGAGCCCCCGCTTCTCGATGGCTACCCTGAGCGTTCTCTCCAATCTGGGGAGCGACTCGTCGAAGAAGAACTCGCCGTGGGGGGTGAGGCGCGAATAATCGTCGATGAATGAGAAGAGGTAAGTGCGCCGCCTCTTTTCCGGGTTCTTCGGATCAGGGATATATGGCCCGTATAGCATATCCCCACACCACAGCTCGTTTGGCGCCTCTTTTTCAAAGCGCCCGTATGCTCTTCGAGCTTGGCCTTTAAGCTCGGCATATGTCGCCCCTCTTTTGGCCAGATGCCGTCTTACCGTGCGCTCGGAAACCTCAACATCTTTCGTCTTCTTGATGATGGCGGCGATTGATCCCGAGCTTCTGCCCGGGGCTTCCCGCTTTAGGTTTTCCGCCAGATCGAGGATGTCGATCTCGGTTGCTCTGACGCTGCCGATGTCCGAGCGCTCTTTGGGACATAGCCCGGAAAAGCCATTCCTTTGGTATGCTTGGGACCCATCTTTCAAGCGTTCGCGCCGATATCTTGCGCCAGCGTCCTTTCGGATCCAGATGCGAGGAGCCGGCCACCTCTTTCAGGCGCGCTCGGAATTCGCGCTTTGGCAGATCCTCACTCAAAAGCGGCCTGATCAGGCTGTAGCGGAAGAGAGCGACTTCTTCCTTTTGTTTTTCTTCCATTTTGCCTCCTTTAACGCCGGATATCTTGACGCTTTAGAGACTAGCGGATGGCATCGGTGACGCTAAGGGGCCGATATTGGTTGGTGATGCAAGAGACATCCGCCTGTTGCCAGAGATATCCAATCGGCAAACGTGGCCCCGCTCGCTTTTTCGCCGGCTTGAATGAGAAAAACCTCCCGGCAGAGGTCGAGAACGGCCCGGGGAATTTCGCCGGCGCTCAAGGGTGGGGCCTGGGGGACGAGATTGTGTTTGAGGAAAAGAAAACGCCGGTAGTGATAGCCGGCCGATTGTTTGAATTTATGAATCCAGCGCCTGATGGTCGATCGGGCAATGCCAAGCCTGTCCGCTACCAACCGTGAGCCGGCTTGGTCGATAAAGACAAAAACGAGAGCCGAAACGATCAGGGACGCAAGGTGCACTCGTCTCTTCAGAAGAAACGACGGCAAGATGGTATGCACGGCGCCGCAGCCGTTGCAGCGCATGCGGCGCACGAAGAGAGTGAAGCTCTTTTTACCGTCGAAAACAAACCGGCTTCTTTTGCCCCAAAAGATGAGTTTGGTATGCTCGCACGCTGGGCAGAAGGCCGGTCTTGCATATCCGACATTCTCTCCCAGATCGACATAGCTCTCGACAGATTCGTTCCAAGGAAATACGATAGTCATGTCTCACATCGAAAGGCTCTCCCGTCCCGCAAAGACAAAGGAGGGCCTTTCTCTTTCTTCAGATTTTGTGATAAGAGGATAGCAGAAAACCGGTTGAGTGGTTGCTAAGGAATGTGGCCGAGGAAGGGGTAGTTTACGTTAAATATTGTGGCCGGTGACATTATGCATCTGGCGACGCTCATGTATGAAGCGATTATCCAGGATGATACGAACAGACAATTGCTCGCAGAATATCTAAGCTATAATGATGCCGGGCTAAAGAGGGACAAGCAACTGATACGCTTAGGCGCATTGCTACATGATGTTGGGCATGCACCGTTCTCGCATGCTTCTGAAGAAGTAATGCCGTTTAACGATAAGTTGAATAGACCGTATATATATGAGGATTATTCAAGCGCGATAATTACCGGCCCCCTTCGGGCGGCGATCGAAGATCACCAGACAAACAAGAGCAATTATAAGATTAGCGCGGATGAGGTTGCGGCTTTGCTTGAGGGCAACGTAAGCATTCTTGAAGGTAAGCTTTTCTGGAAGGTTATCATTTCGAGTCAACTTGATGCTGACAGAGGCGACTATCTTCTAAGAGATTCCCACCATATCGGCGTCAAATATGGTATTTATGATTATGCTAGATTACTTAATACGCTGGCACTAGGTATAGACCCTGAAACAAGTGAGCTTATCCTTGGGGTTCACGAAGACGGTTGGCATGTTGCAGAATCGTTGGTGATTGCGAGATACCAGATGTTTACGCAAGTGTACTTTCACAAGACCAGGCGGGCATATGATAACCATCTTAAAGAGGCGCTCGGAAAGATTTTAGAGCACGGAAGGCTTCCATTGCCTGAAGAACTCGACGATTTCCTCGATTTTGATGACATGCGAGTTCTACCGGAGGTTAAATTGCACAGTAGCGACTTTAACTGCAAGGCGCTTCTGGACAGGACTCATATAAAAGTAGCGTTTGCGGCAGCCGAGGCGCCAACGGAAGAAGACGAACGGAGGCTGGAGGATGTCAAGCGGCAGCTTACAGATAATAATATTTGGTATTACGAAGACAAGGCCGCAAGCGGTTTGTGGTATAAGCTGGATACCGAGGAAGAAAGCAAGGAAGTAATGATAATCAAGGGGCAGGATAGGAAAGCAAACCCTCTATCTAATTACTCATCGATCGTTAAGAATATGGGTGAAGTAAAGCAAATGCGGGTGTACGTGAAGCCGGAGGATAAGGACCAAGCAGTAGGGGTGTTACGGTAATGGGCGAGAGCATATTCAAGAATCCAGCAGTTATAGGATACCTGGTAAAGAAGTTGCATGAGAAGCATTCCGATAAGCAGATAGGGAAGACATTTGTGCAAAAAATGTTATATCTTCTTTCAAGGGAGGGTGTTGTTGGATTTAATTACTCGATGTATCATTATGGACCCTATTCTGCCGGTGTTGATGGTGAGCTGAATTTCGCAGAGAACAGAGGGCTTATCAGTATTAAATGGGTAGACGGCGCGGGATATTTTGCGGAAGCGACGCCTGAGTTAGAAAAGTTTGAAAAGCTTATTCAAGATGACGAGAAGTCGGCTATTGATGGCATAATTGAAAGATACGGCGATTTTAGTGCAGTTGAACTCTCACTGATAGCCACGGCTTACTTTATGAAGGACAATTTCGATACCCCGGATGTGGGGCTTGCCGATGCAATCCACAACCTTAAACCGAGGTATACCGTCGGCTATATTCAGGACGTCCTTGAAAAGGCTGGAGTTGCAAGCGGCCGCTAATATAGGTTAGGAGGCCATTATGGGTGCAAAATGCCCAAAATGTTGTATGGATGGATTGGAATACGATGATTATTTTAAGGCTGCGCGTTGCGTATATGCGGGCTGCAACTTTTTTGAGCAAATGACAAAGCAAGAATATGAAGATAGATTTGAAGAAAAACACGAGTTCACATTCGCACACAAATTAACGCTTAACTTAAAATAGTCTTCAAGACCATGGTCTTTTCTCATTTACGCTGCAAGAGGACGGCAGGCTGTCGTCCTCTAATATTTGACGGGGTGTAATCGAGAGCTATCCATCGTTTCTCGAAGCGCGAAGAGAGTTACTGGCGGCCGCTGCAAACGATTTTCTCGATAGCTTACTAGTCGGCTCTGTGCCAGAGTCACCTACCAGCACATCTATATTTGATCGCGACGTCACAGTGTTCCCTGGCGGCATAGGGAGCAAGGAAGAGGAGCGCATGCTTCGAATGTGTAATGAGTGGGTTATCCAACAAGGGCTCCCAGAAGGCGAGTTTATGCATGAGCTTTCCGAGCCTACAACAGGGGAACCGTTAGCGATACTCGACATAGCGTGGCCCGATGGTCTACAGAGCGGCTACAGTCAGCCAGTCGCACTCTTGCTTGATGAGGATAGCGAAACCGAAGAAGCAGCGAATCGCGCAGGTTATAGATACTTCACCGATGCCGAGGATTTTAAAGCCTATGTGCGCCGCGAGATACTAGCAGTCGGAGATTAGCCTGGTATATCCTCGTCGAATCTGATACTGCGGATATTCACGTATGCGCTGTTGCTAGGCTTGCTGTTGACATACGAACATATGTTCTATATTATTAATAATATAGAACATACTGGGGGTACCCATGGGTAGTTGCCAAGGCTGTGATTATGAGCGCAATACAATCGCGGGTCTTTGTCAGGTTAAGTCAGCAAGCGATGGTTTACCGGCGATGTGTATTGGAGCATGGGCTGAAGATAAGCATTTCTATCTTGATAAATACTGTCATATGTTCGCAGTTGGCACCAGTAAGAAGTGGCCTAAGCGGTACTATATTGATCTTTTTAGCGGGCCAGGGCGTGCTATTAATAGGGAGACAGAGCAAGAATCTGATGGTTCACCTCTAATCGCTCTATCGCACCCGTTTACAGATTTTATATTCGTTGAAGCGAATCCTGAGAGTTTTGAGGCGTTAAAAGTAAGAACGGAACCATTGCTTGCCGGGCGCCAAGCTACCTATATCCTTGGCGATGCAAATGATGTTCTTTCTGACATCGTAAAAAGCGTTCAGCAGCAGGGCTCGCTGTCGCTAGTTTTCGCAGATCCATTTACGATTCAGCTTAAAATGCGCACGATAAAATGGTTTGCAGAACACTTCCGGGCCGATCTCCTCTTGCACTTCCCGTACGGAACATATCTGCAGAGGGTATTGCCTCAATCTCAAACCGAGTTGTCCGAGAAAAGCCTAGTGGCACTCGATGAATTCTTTGGGAGTACTGATTGGCGAGGGTTGCGCACACATAAGCCAAACCCACGAAAGTATCTCGATCTTTATGAAAGTAAGCTTCATGAACTGGGGTATAAGACGGGGAACAACTATCCGAGCATGAAGAATAGCAGGAATGCAACATTATACTATCTGGTTTTGGCGAGTAGGAACCAACTCGCGTTGGATTTTTGGAAGAAAGTGAACGAGATAGGACCGGATGGGCAACGAACGCTCTTCTAGCTTCAGCGTTTCTTGCGTGCTATGCTGCTAACTGACAAGGAGATTGTTTCTCAACTAGTCGCAGATAATTGACAGCATTAATTGGTGGTTCTGAAGATATAAGGTTGGGATAATGACGCTTAAGTCTATAACGAGAAAAACACTTCTTTATAAAAGTGGTGTAGAGTATGCCGACTATGCTTTAAACCATGCCGAAGGCTGTACCCACGGCTGTACATATCCCTGCTATGCCATGATGATGAAAAAGCGTTGTGGCGTCATTTCCTCGTACGAGGATTGGATCCAGCCAAAGCTGGTTGAAAACGCGCTAGAGTTACTCGACAAAGAGCTGCCTCGCCTCAAGAGCAAGATCAAGCAAGTTTTCATGTGTTTTACAACTGATCCTTTCATGTACGAAGTCGAAGAGATCAACCTCCTTACGCTGCGGATTCTTCAGCGACTCAATAGAGAAAAGATAAAGGCAATTCTTATTACAAAGGGTGTCTATGCTGATCAGCTTACGGATAGGCATGAATTTGGTGAGCAGAACGAGTATGGTATCTCGCTCGTATCTTTGTCTGAAGCATTTAGAAAAGTACATGAACCGTTCTCTGCACCTTATGAAAAGCGAATAGAAGCGTTGAAAAAACTCCATAATGCCGGGTTGAAGACTTGGGTTAGCATCGAGCCTTATCCGACACCCAATGTTATCAAGCAAGACCTCAAAACGATTCTGGAAAGCATATCGTTTGTCGATAGGATTGTTTTTGGCAAGTGGAATTACAATCGGATAACGACTGCATGCATCCATAATAAGGAATTTTACAACTCTATGGCGTACGAAGTTGTATCCTTCTGTGAGCAGCGCGCAATTGAAGCGCATATAAAGGAAGGGACTGTAAGTCTAGCTCACTTAGGCACCGAGCAATCCAGAGAGCGAACATTGCGGTCATCTTGGAACACCAAATGAAAAGTGATGGCCAAAGCGGTAGACATTTTTAGTTGGGGTTTGTACCGGAAATATGAACACAATGATACATGATGAGCGACAAGCCAAGACCGCTTGTGGATGAAGCTGGGCCTACCGCGAATATTTTTATTGAAGCGAATAGTATGCTCGTTGATAAATTCAAACCAGTTGTTGAAGCGGCATTACACGATTTTGGGAGAAGATCGAGTAGTGAATTAGAGCTTATGGCCACAATACATTTTATTGACAAATCAATGTGTAGCAAGAATGGCGCAAGTGAGAAGAACCAGGTAATCGCTCTAACAAAAAAGGAAAAGAAAAAATTTCCCGAAGAAGCCATCAGTCAAGCATATGATGAGCTGGTAAAAGCTGGTCTTATTTGTGATTAAATTCAACTTT
>Ga0207950_100058_pt1 | contig 57135 bp, 50 predicted proteins | sample Subbio11_8B_AprC_FD_184814 | JGI IMG/M metagenome (GOLD analysis project Ga0207950, IMG submission 184814) | Serpentinite rock and fluid subsurface biosphere microbial communities from McLaughlin Reserve, California, USA - CR11_8B_AprC (SPAdes) | ecosystem: Environmental > Terrestrial > Deep... | reverse complement strand
ATCACCCAGCTACCGTCCCATCCGGAGATTGAGTGTCCGAAGACTCCCAGACCCGTTAAGGGTATTGAAACCCCACGCCCCGCAGCGCATCGATCACGATTTTTGCGTCCGAAGACTCCCAGACCCGTTAAGGGTATTGAAACTTCAATATTTTTGATTCCACCGAAGTGGTTAATACGAACAGTCCGAAGACTCCCAGACCCGTTAAGGGTATTGAAACCCCCGCACTACAACAGGCGCTGCTTCGGGAGCCAACCGTCCGAAGACCTCCAGACCCGTCAAGGGTATTGAAACGATTTGGACATTTCGCTCCTTAACAAGATCTTGAGGGGTCCGAAGACCCCCAGACCCGTCAAGGGTATTGAAACGAAATTATTCATTCAATTCAATGTTTCAGTCACCAGTCCGAAGACCCCCAGACCCGTCAAGGGTATTGAAACTCGTGGCCTTGAATGTGGACTCCCCCTTCCTCCATTTGGTCCGAAGACTCCCAGACCCGTTAAGGGTATTGAAACCTTCTCTGACTCTTACGAGTTGCACCTGTCACACCTTGTGTCCGAAGACTCCCAGACCCGTTAAGGGTATTGAAACAAACAATTTGGTCTTCATCTTAAATCTCCTTATCTAGGTGTCCGAAGACTCCCAGACCCGTTAAGGGTATTGAAACAAGGATGCCGATCCTGTGTGGTTTGGGCTCCAAGTAAGTCCGAAGACTCCCAGACCCGTTAAGGGTATTGAAACATAAGCATCCCGAGGACAACTAAACCGAGAAAAACCCAAGGGTCCGAAGACCCCCAGACCCGTTAAGGGTATTGAAACTGCCAGGTGCAGCCTTCATAATCCCAACGTCCGCCAGTCCGAAGACCCCCAGACCCATTAAGGGTATTGAAACCAGCTACCATCCCATTCGAGGATGGAATCAGCAGACAAGTCCGAAGACCCCCAGACCCGTAACCCTAAAGGGCGCTTCGCGAGGGTATTGAAACAACTTCCAAACGCAATTGTTGCAGAGGTCGGGTCGATGTCCGAAGACCCCCAGACCCGTAACCCTAAGGGGCGCTTCGCGAGGGTATTGAAACTTCGGGTTATGAGCTACCTCTGCTCTACCCCGCAGTCCGAAGACCCCCAGACCCGTAACCCTAAAGGGCGCTTCGCGAGGGTATTGAAACACTTTGCAGGGATCCAGTGACCCAACTTCCTTTCCATCAAGTCCGAAGACCCCCAGACCCGTAACCCTAAAGGGCGCTTCGCGAGGGTATTGAAACTTAAGTCACCTTCGTGAGCTCTCTCTTTCCCCATCAGGTCCGAAGACCCCCAGACTCGTAACCTTTTATGGGATACTTCAATTGGGTAGTGAAACAAATAGTTGAAGTCCTTTTTTATAGCCATTTTCGGATCCAGAACTTTGTGTCCACTTCTATCGTTACAATACCAGTCGTTTACCAAGGAGAAAACGCGAAGAGACGCAACTGAAAGAGTTGATTCATTACCCGCTTGGACATCTAAAGTAAGAGATAGAGAGATATCAAAGTTGTAAGAAAGATCGTGATTATCCAGAATCCATACGGATTCGATGCTCAAATTGTCTTTCTTTAGGTTGTTGCGTAAAGGAGAACTTGTGTGATTTCGCGCATACAGGCTGATATTAATTTCGTTAAATGATGACCTGCGATTGAATCTACGCCCCTAAAGACAATGTGCTAGTATGATTGAAGTCGGGAAAATTTTCATCCGGCATGGCTGATGGATTACGCCTATTCAGTTCATACTGATTTTCTGATCACATCTTTGCGAATTTTTACCCAAACAACAACGACTCCGGGCAGGATCCCTATACAGCACATCGTATTCAGCCAATCCAGCAATTGTTGTTCGATTGTTTCGATTATTCGCTCTTGAGTTTCCTGCCACCATTGATTTATTCGCTCTTCCAACACGCGTTCTGCTTCATTAAATCCCTGGTCAATTCGCTCGACGATGCCACGCCAAAAATCTTGCCAGGTGTCACTGATCGACTCTACCAGGTTTGCCCACCAATTCGGCTGCAACCCTGGATCTATTAGGGGGGGTGGAAGATTTTCATCGAGATCGATTCCTGTACCAGGCTCAGCATAGATAGCCAGAAATTGGGATAACCAGCGACCATCACCGCGATAGATTACCCGCTCATTTACATCTGAACCCGGCAGACCGCCGTAATACAGCTGTGAAGAACCGCCGCCGTCAAATTTAATCGCTTCCCAGGTACTTAACTGGCTGTGCATGAATTCGGCAGTTTGCATAGCATTGCGGCCAATCGCGACGACAAAAAACATCCAGCGGTTGTCTCCAGACATTCCAGCAGCTGTCTGGGCAACGGCGCTGGTGCAACTATTCCGGTTGGCATTTCTGCAGTCATTTATATCCGATGTGGATATGGAGCCGTCACGTATCAACCATGGCGCACCGCCTACGCCTGTATCAATCCAAGCCGGAGCAGTTCCATCATCCTGGTCGAGCTGCCCAAACGTTACTCGCAGCGGGTCATGCCCAATCGCAAGCCAGGGACGATTGACCGCATTATCATCGATATCATTGTTTCGGGTACCGTCGATCCGGTTGCCCTGTATAACGGTGAATCCTTCTGGCCCATGGCCGCGATCATTCAGCGTTGTTGCGCCATAATCACTGTTAAGGATCACAGCAGCAGTCGGATAGCGTTCAACCGCCTGAAAAAGCGAAAGAACCGGATAAACTTCAGTATTGTTTGGATCGTGACACACTGGAATCGAACAGCATCCGGGTAAATTCACATCCTGGCAGGGTCCAAAATTCCCGTCACGATCTCTTCCCTCAGCAATCACATACTCAAAACGAAGACCCGCTTCAAGTAAATCCATCACCACGACATGGATTTGTCCATCACGGCTGGTACAATATTCCAGGCCGCGGTAGCGTTGTTTTTCCGAATCACAAACCAAATTTTGCTGCCAAATAGGTGGGTCTGCTTGAGCAAGGACCGGGGAATGCGTCAGACTTAATACCATCACCATCACGAAAATCACATAACCGGGTTTAAGGACCATATTTATCCTCACGATATTCTCAATGCGCCTGGTTTTTTAACAAAATTGTTTTTTCTTTTTGCTCAGCATTTTTAAGGTAATGGCAAAAACCAGCTAGATTTTTTTGCGAATCTGACAATATCTTCTCTCTCAGATGCCGCCAACCAAAGGACAGTGAATATAGCGAAAAGGAAATCCCTGGCAATATACCGCTGTGACTCACAACCTCAAGAAATAATACCACCTCTCCTATAGCCCTGACCGTGATCTGCGTATCCGTTTCACGCTTGATACGGTAAGACAAAGCAAAGTCTGGGGCGGCCAATCCGCATACGTTGAAATGTTCACTGATAGTAGAAATCTGATAAACAGGCTTAAAAAACAGGCCGTGCCAGCCTGCCAACACCTTGCTTATCGCACTTGCCTTTCCTGTGGAAAAAACTTTTGCTGGCCAGCGGCGGTCATTCTCAAGTAGATGTAAGGCCGCCCGGTAATCGAATTCCATCCGTGCTGAATGATTCTCCGTTGTGACTACATGCGCCTGGGACATTTTATCCTCCCTATTACAATGTTCCGGTTTAGGATATTTATAACAATTTTTACGCTTACGAAACCAGATATTTTCTATGGTGTTTAGTGGTTGATATTACACTCGCATCGGTAAGGGAAGGCACTCCTTCTTATCAAAAACAAACCCGAAGGTGGGCATACCCTACCCGGCTAAATTGCCTCTATTCGCCTTACCACTCGTTACTTTTCAGAAACGAATTACCCAACACATTTTTATAATGACAGCCTGATTACTAATCCTGCAAATTTAAACAAATTTCTTCACTTTTTTGTAGCTGCTGTAATCTGGCTTTCGACGGATGGTTTTAAGCCCGCTGCGCCGGTTGCGCCAAACAGTGATTACCGTCCCAGAGTTCCAGTCGACAATCACCGCGGATCCCACCAGACGCGACCAGATGTCTTTCCGTAAATCGTCTGCTGGAATGTCTTTCGTTCGCAAATAATAGATCACTACCCCGGTCCGGTGGAACGATTCCCCATGCCAGACAATATATTCGATTTCTTCAAATGTCAACCCGCGTTGTGCCGCCCTGCGGCTAGAATGGTCATTGAGTTGGATCATGATACCCTCCTAAACGACGCACTTGTTTATATTTTTTATACCAATTCCCACAGCAATCAAACCTGAGATTTTCTCAGGTTTGATTGTTTAAAAAATGCCCATTTCCCCTTAAAATACGCTACAATAATAAAATAGATAATTGATTAAGTCTGAAGTTCAGGCCCTTATCCAAATAGTAATTAATTACTGACCAGACGTTGAGGGGGATATGGTTCCAGATATCCGCACCATCATTATCGATCCAGACCCGTATTCAAATCTTTGGATTAATTTAATCGTATCGCGGGACTGGCGTACCAAAGTCGTCGCCAAGGCGCAAAACCTGATCGGTCTTCCAGATCTTCTGGTCAATGTTAATACGCTTCCTGACTATATATTATTGGATACCGGAGTATTCAATGACCAGGCTCGAAAACAAACCAGCATTGTAGATGAGGTTACTTCTTTGTCTCCTGCCTCCGGAATTATCCTGATCGGGCGCGAATTTCACCCAGGATTGCTTCACCAGCCAGAACCGGCAATCCAGGGTTACTTGATCAAGAGTGAGATCTGCAATTCTATCGCCTGGGCACTGAGTTTCGCAGCGGCCGGCGCGTGGGTTTGTACGCCCAGAGCATAGACGACTGGGCTTCTCGCCGCCATCATATGCTCCCCAAACCAAGGGTTGCATTGGACGGCCGGCGGATTGCGGGTGCACTCAAACGATCACCAGGATATGGTAGCGCAGTTGTCCTTTCTATTTAGCCTGGAACGGGGTGAAATCGCGGATGAAATGGGCATCAGCCTTAAATGGACCTATGGGTTAATCAGTGAGATATACGAACGACTAGGTTTGAAAGAGCTCCTATCTGGTGAACTGACATATGCCGAATTATTCAGTCACTATCCGCAGCTTCTTGAAGATATTCAAGAACAGGTCAGAACTGCTCAATCCGGCAATTCTGTGCGCAACAAAGAGACATTGGCGTTCCATATTCTAACCATGCCAGACATATCCGAAACCAGACCGTAGAGAATCTCAGGTGAATACCGAGCGGGGGATGCTATTATTGATTTCAGAGAAATGGTATGCACACGATGAGTGAATTGCCCATTAACCAGACCCGAACGAATACCCAAAGAAACAGATCCTATAGAGGTCAGGCAGCGGTCCTCAGGGTAGGACTATTATTCCTGTTCTTTACTACTTTAGCCATTTCTCCAGCCATTCCAAAATCGGCCAGCGCTAATGCCGGTTCTGATCTATCTGTCATTCTCATTATCGACAATTCCGGCAGTATGACCGGGAACGACCCGGACGGCCTGCGGTTCACTGCCGCTCAGTTGTTCGTATCGCTTCTGGACACTGGCGACCAGGTTGGGTTGATCCGCTTTTCAACGACCAGCACGATGCTCACTGACGGGATGAGAATTATTCAGGGACCTCAGGATAAGAAAACCCTGGTCGATTTGTTAGCCCGCGTTGATGAAGAAAAATATACAGACGTAAAAGCAGCCTTTGAAGATGTTGCTCGATTAGCTCGAACAGCTGCACCCGAAGGCAAGAAGGTGATTGTATTCATGACAGATGGCGTGCCAGAAATTCCGGCGCAGCATGAAAAATATGAAAATGAGATTTTAGAATTAGCGCGCGGCTTGCAAATCCCGGTTCTTTCCATAGCTTTGACCCAAAATGCACAGTCACCGTTCCTCAACCGCCTGTCTGGCGAAACCGACGGCCAGGTGATATTTGCAAAATCTTCACTTGATTTGCTGGATGCTTACCTTCAGGTCCTGGAGGGAGTAAAGGATCGCACAATTCTCGGGAAAGGGACCGTAAGGGCACCTGGTGCTGCGGATTTGGTTTTAGACGCAGGAATGGCACCATATGTGGAACAGATGAGTTTTGTAGTCAGCAAACCAGATCTTGCTCGGATCAGTCTACTTTTGCCCGATGAAAGAATACTTTCGCCCATCGAAACCGGGGTCGTTTATCACCTGGAGGACCCGCGCTTTGTAGTTTTCACAGTTGATAAACCTGTAGCAGGGAATTGGAATATCCAATTGAGCGGTAGCGGCGATGTGCAGGCACGTGCTATTCTAAAATCTCGCTTGCGGGCCAGGGTTGAAACCGCACCTCACCTCCGTGAAGCCGGTCAGCCGATCGATTTAGAAGTAAGCTTGATTGAAGAGCAGGTGGATGGTAATCTCATAAAAATCATCGGGACGGCCTCTTTTTCAACCCTGATAACCCGGCCAGACGGTAGCCAGGAAAGCTTGGATCAGTTCTATGATGATGGAACAAACGGCGATAGGCTGGCTGGCGATGGGACCTATACCCGCCAGTACGTCAATACATCACTGCCTGGGGTATACACTTTTCATCTCCAGGGATACAAAGGTGTTATTCCCGTGTCAACTTCAGTCCAGATGACACTGGTGCCATTTCCGGATTTAGTAATCTCCCAACCAGAGCGATCCTCATACCTGACTTGCTCACTTTTCCCAAAAGTCGTCGATTTTGAGCACAAAAACGACGATTTTGGGACACTAAAAGCCGAACCGGATGCGCTAGAATTGAGACATGGCATTCATTCGGAAAGTCAAGACCTCCAGTGGGGCGACCGCGGTTCAAATCGCTTACAAGGTTGGAGGACGCGTTGTTAAGATCATCCACATTGGAAGTGCACATACCGAAGAGGAATTGAACATTCTACTTGCGATAGCGCGCAAGCGGTTACAGGGCGACCAATATGAATTATTTCCAGAAGCACAGTCCTCACTACGGATGGGAATCAAGCGATCATTTTCTGGTTTGTTATGGAATACGCTACAAGACCAGTATCGCCAACTTGGTTTTGACCAACTGAACGACGCGGTTTTTGAGGCCTTGTGCCTTTCCAGGATTGTAGAGCCCACGTCGAAGTTGGATAGCCTGCGCGTATTGAACGATCTGGGTGTCGATTCCTTAGATCGTAACCATCTCTACCGCTGTTTGGTCAAAGCCTCAAAGCTAGATTACCGCAAGACGATCAGCCAGGCTTGTTTTGAACAGGTGGGAAGGGCCGGGCTCACCCTGGTTCTATATGATGTCACCACCTTGTATTTTGAGATACAAGAAGAGGATGAGTACCGCAAACCTGGATTGAGCAAGGAACGCCGGTTGGAACCGCAGATCATTATTGGACTGCTGGTGGATCAGAATGGCTTTCCGCTGGGATTACACAGTTTTGAAGGGAATAAAGCGGAAACAAAGACTATCTTACCTGTCATCCAGGCTTTTCTGGCACAAAATTGCCTTACGAAAATCACGATTGTGGCAGATGCAGCCATGATGAGTGCGTCGAATTTGGCGGCACTCGCTGAAGTTGGATATACCTATATTGTTGGCTCTCGCCTGCATAAAGTACCTTACGACATCGCAGAGTATCAAAAGACCAGCGAACTCAGTGACCAGCAAATCGTGGTTAAAAAAAAAGATGGTTACCGGGTGATCTACCAGTATCGCGCCAAACGGGCAGCCCTGGACAAGCGCAACATCGAGAAGCAAGTGTCCAAGGCGAAGAGATCCCTTAGCGGCCAGATCCCGGCCACCAGAACAAAGTTCCTGAGCATCGTGGCTAAAAATAAACAGCTCAACCAGAAGCTGATCGACAAAGCCAATGCACTCGCGGGTGTTAAAGGATATGTCACGAATCTGAATATCCCGGATGAACAGGTCATCGCATACTACCACCAGCTCTTTCAGGTAGAAGCCACGTTCCGTATGGCAAAGTCGGATCTAAAAACCAGACCTGTCTTTCATCAGACCAGGGAGGCTATCGAAGCTCATCTCACGATTGTTTTCGCAGCATTGGCGATCAGCAAGAACATTGAGCGAAAGACCGGAATCAGCATCAAACAGTTTGTAAAACTGCTTCGGCCAATCCGTTCAAGTATCGTTATTTTCAAAGGAAACGAGATTCTGGCTGATCCGATAATCCCAGATACTGTTTCCAAGTTGCTAAAAAAGTTGTTTCGGGGACACTAAAATGAGCAAGTCAGGTACTACAACCAACCTCGACCTCATCAAGTCAAGAGATCCAGGTTCGATTATTCTAAAAACTTAGCGCATATGCTAAGTAGCCAACCCAGGTACGAATCACGTTTTCCTTATTAAACAATCAGAGCTGCTTGCAGAGCTTCCCTAATCTCTGAAACAAAGATGACTTCAATCCGGTTCTTGATATATTCAGGTAAATTATTTACATCCGATTCGTTTTCTTTAGGCAGAATCACAGTCCTCACCCCGGCGTCTATGGCTGCCATCAGTTTGGGCTGAATACCCCCTACAGCCAAAACCTTACCCATGATGGTAATTTCTCCGCTCATGGCGATATCATGGCGCACCGGCTGGTTCTTAAGCGCAGATACAATTCCGGTGACAATCGTCATACCGGCTGATGGACCTTCCTTAGGCAGCGCCATCATCGCCGCCAGAACGGCAATATCGAAGTTCTCATTCCAGTCTGCTGCGATGCCCAGTTCAGTGGCATGCGATCGGATGTACTGCGCCGCCGCCTCGATCGACTCGCGCATCACCCGTTGAATGGATCCTAAGGGAATGATACGTCCGCTGCCCTTGGTAGCCTGCATCTCAAAACGCAAGATCATCCCCTGGTCGCCGGCTACGGCCAGGCCTATGACTTCGCCAATCAGTGGTTGGGTCGGCATAGCGACATGCACTTTACGGTCGCCTTCCAGCAGGGTTGGAAAAACTGTTTTTTCTGAAACGAAGAAACGCGCCCCAATTTTTAAAGGTGGGTATTCGCCGGGGGCCATCAGGTGCAGCTGGTTGCGTACCCGCTGGCGGCCTTCGATGGCCAGTAGGAGCAGTTCTTCCAGCTGCTCGTCGCTGGCTTCTCCATGCGGGTACATCAGCTTGAGCAAACCGGAGAGGGTCTTGTGGATGGCACGTACATCCCGGGCGGTCAACCCCGGACCATGTCCAGCGCCATCGAACAATTCAAAACGGGACTTAAACTTCCCCAAAACCTCAACCCGGCGCAGTTCGTGCATGATCTCGCAGAAATAATCCGTGATGAAGCCGTAATCCTGGCTAGCAGAATCAGGGGTGATCTTGGGGATCTCCCAACCGGGCAGATAATAATGCAGTCGGTCGATCAGCGCTTCCACTTGAAGATAACTAGGAAGCGGCTCGAACAGGTGATAATACTTCTCGTGGGGCAGTTTGCCCTGCACGTCCAGGTTTCCCACCATAACGATGGAGCCGAAGGCCAAGATCTCCTTCTTCCCTCGGCTGAACTTGGCGTCTTGCATGTAGCCCTGCATGATGCTGACCATCGCTTTGGGATCCGTAAAATCGGTGTTGGCGATCTCGTCGAAGACTACAGTTTCGCGGGTGCCTACCAGCCCGACGTTGCCGGTGTTCAGGTTGATGAACAAGCCGGCCGGCGTAGCTTTACCGCCGGAAAGCACGTGAGCGTAGTAAGAGACGTTGCGAAACAGGTAAGTCTTGCCGGTTTCGCGCGGACCCAGCTCGATCATATTGTGATTGCTTTCTACCAACGGAATTGCACGGGAAAGATACAGCAGCTTTTCACGACGGGTCATGCGCTCCGGATTTAAACCAAAGGAGTTGGTTATGATATCCAACCACTCTTGATCGGCGAACTGCTTGCGCTTTTCGATGAACTCGCGCACATCAATCATTGAAATCTGGAAAGGAGTGAAATCGAGAACCTTGAAAGGCCGGATTTTCTTGTTGTGAACTTCACTCTCGTCGTAGGTTAGAGCGATGGTTCCCCACATTCCACCGGCCAGGAGCATCGGATACTGCCGTACCAGCCCCTCCTCGATGTTCACGAAGCTTTCATTGATGGCGCTGATCGTGCCCCAGTACTTATCTTCAGTCTCCACCAGGCGCACTTCCAGGTTGGCGATGATGGTGTGCTGGCGATTTTCGCGGATATACGCCCGGATGCGCTCGGCCTCAGCCCCGTGCACAAAATTCTCCCTTAAGCGGCGTTTGACGCGTTCAAAGTCCTCATCGAAGGTCTCTTCGGAGCAGTAGTTATCGATCAAGTATTCCAATACGTAACGGGGAAACTCATCCATGCCTGTGTTGAAGGTAAGGCGTTTATTGACGACTTTGCCAGTGAAAGTTTCTTTGAAGCGAAGATTCATGGATTTCCTCGTAAAAGGTTATCAAGTTTAGCGATTGACATAAGATAGCTACATATAAAATCTGTAATAGGGCGCTATCGGATCATTGTCTCCGATGTACTTTAGGATACCACCGACCTGCCTCGATGCTCGCATAGTTATTGGGAAACTCCCATCGAACTGCGTGTTGTTCCAGTTCATTTTCGTCAATGCCAATATTTCCTTTCCCAGAAAGGCAGGTGTTTGTTCGGTGCATTCACATCGAAAAAGCAGGGAGCGAGGTACATACATGCCAGGATAGGTTTCAAAAAAATGGATGCTGCCACGCGTGTAGAGAATATGCGATCTTGCGTCTAAGCTAATGAAGGTTCCCCGTAGTGGAGGATAAAAGCCGTTTCTAAAGAGACGCGTGAAGGATTTATCTAAGCTGATCAGATCCACCATTTCAATACGATAATTTCTGGCGGCCGCGGTAAATCCATCGATTTCTTCTTGACTGTGTTTCGAGCTTTTGTGGACAACTACACGCGCCGGAGAGGTCTTATGTTCTTTATGATACTGAGCGAGCGCATCCTCGAGCAGTTTCTGGGCTGCTTCTGAAGAGAGGTGAACCTGCCGGTCATCTTTCGAGACTCTGGCTTGCCCGCCCCGAACTACCATTCCCTCCCCTCGCTCATTAAATACTTGAGCGATGCTGGTTTGGAGTGTGGAATTATCCAATGTTTTGTAAAAACTAATCCCAACATAACAGGTCGTGAAGTCTGAAAGGCTACGCACCATTCTCCAGGGAATTCCACCTGCCTTATAGTACAAAGCCGTATGTAGATTCCACGCCCTGGTGGCTTCGTCTTGCGTTTTACCTTTAGTATCCGTCAGGAAATGGTCGCGCCGCTTCTTAGTTTCATCGTAAGTTGACGGCACAATAATCTGAACTGGTATATTCAGGTCCATTGCTCTGGCCTTGAGCATGTGATGCAGGTTCAATAAATTCTTATCCGCATCGTCATCAATCTCTTCGTCTATTGCTGCCGGCTTAGTTTCAAGGGCGGTATCACTCTCGTCAGTTTCACTTTTATTTTCGGCCTTCTCTTCGTTTTCTACCCTCGTCCGGTTACGAACCGGATTAGATAAAACCGCGATGTGTTCAAGGATCGCCTGTGGCAATGCACAGACCAACACACGGACTTTCGCTTTTTCGGCAATGTACTTCAATTCTTCATAAAACAGATTTGATGCTTCTTTGATAACTTGATTTACACTGCCTATCTTTTTCAGCGCGTCAAGATCAACTTGTCGAACTGTCCGATTCAAGGTCGGGTCCATTATAACGGTTGAATAAAACCCAACTTCTGGGGCGAACCCGGGGAAGCGAGGAAATAGATTGGGCTTTTGGCTCTCTTTGGCTGGTATCTCTCCTCTGCATTTTTCCAACCAATTATGTACCCCTTCCACAGTTTCATTACTCCCGACCAAACCAAGATGTATTTCTTTCGGAGCGAGGGAACTGTTGAAATCAACTGGCCCGCAATTCATAATCCCATATCGAATATCCACGTGCCGCCCTACGCCAAACTCAAGCTCAGGTTCCTCAAAAAAATCAATTTTCATGCATCAACCTTCAGGATTGATCGAACAGATCATTGAATAGGGGATATTCGTTGAGTTGGATATTGGCAATATGGACTTCTTCTTTCTCCTCTTCGGGTAACCAAGCCTTATCATCCAAACCATGCTCTACCTCGAACTTCTCCAATGATCCAAATTGGAGATATGGATATGGTTTACTGAACAAAGTCAAGGTTCCTCGCAACTTATCTGCCCACATTACCACTTGCCCAAGAACAGCCTGGTTCCTTTCAAACCGTTTTATTTTCGACAACATATTCTCATGATAGAAAGACTCACGCCTTCCATTCCAGGTGAATAGATAATGCGGAGTAATTTCCAAATACCAGGCATCACCGAACCTGTAAAACTTTCCGAAAAAAGCAGAGTGGCGGTAGTAACTTACTTTACTTTGATCTTTTTTGTTTCGATAAGCCCGAAAGACTGTCCGGCCAGCTTTTGTCTTGAGACTCTGGTAGGACCATTCGATCTTGCTCAAATCGTCGGTTGATGACACGTAATAAAACTTGCCTTTTTTATGAAACCGCATCTCAGGCCAGAGCATTTGCCGCAGACAGCTATTCAATAGCCATACAAAATCGCGTTCCTTATTTGGGTCATCCGAGTAAGCCCACTCATCTGAACCGAACTCTTCGACCGTACCCTGATCGCAAATTTCACCCCAAGGGTATTCATGCAGGTCGTAAAAGCTTAAGATCTTTTTCTCTTTAAGAATCCACTCACGACCAATATCAACATTCATCTCCCCGAACTTATCCCAAATGGCCTTCGTTGTATGATATTCGGTTTCAGCCAAGAACAAACTTTCACCAAAGCGTTCCACATTTAATAAATTTGAGTACAATTTCTCTTTCTTTGGCAATGGGTTAAGATACAACCCGGCATCCTTGGATCTGGATAAGCCAATCAATGCCTCGCGGCAGTTTACATCAAAATGGTCTTTGGCTTTGTCAAAATGAACCTTGCGTTCCTGTCGAGCAGACAGGTCTTTGAAGTAATCCTTGATGGATACCCAATAAGCTTCTCTAGTAGACGGTCGGGATCTGACTAATATGACTGGTGTATTTCCACTCAACCAATATTCCAAATCCCTCTCATTGCAGTAGTAATCAAAACTAATATCATCCTCAGCAGTGAAGGGATTTGCGGTTGCCTTGCTTTGAACCTGGATGATGTTGTTAGTAACTTCTTCGGTCATTGGATCGCGAATTTCGATGACGCCATCTATACCAGCTTCCAGGTGGATTTCATTCCAGATAAATTCCATATCGGAAACAATTTGATGAATGAGGGCAATACCCTGATCGCCAATAACATCTCGTTTTCCGATTTTCTTCTTCGCCATAATCTTTTGATCCTTGATGTACGTGTAATACCATATTGGAATAGCAAATTGTCTGCGTGTTGAAACAAAATTACATTGCAAACCCATTTAGTCGTTTGTTGATCTGCTCTCTAGAATCCCAGGTTTGACGCAACTCCGATGTAGGCCGTGCCTTTCTCTGTAAAATGCCAGGTAGAAACTTCTTATTGATGATATGTACCCCCTTGATTGGCTTACCCGCAGGCACAAAAGCATTGGTGAAGACAACCACCGGGGTGATCCAAACTTTGGATCCAACAACCTTTTCGATCTCATCTCGTAACCAGTAGGTATTCTTTAGCGCCTGAGCAATAAAGTCTTTCTCGGGCGGTTTGCCGTTAACGAGAAGCCCATCTGGAAGTATCTCCACACGGCCTCCGTGAGCCTTGGTTTCTAACAAGAAAACACCGCTGCTTTTGCCAACAACGATATGGTCAATGTTGCCGTAAGGGTTGGATATATCATGCAAAACATAATAATCCTCGCCCATATCCGCCAACAAATTACCCAAAACCTCTTCAGCGGCAGCGCCTCGATCCGCACGGCGTTCCGCTTTGATTCGACGCTTGATCGGTTTATCGATCAGGTCAGGGAGCACTCTGAGTAGCACCAATAAAACCAGGACCGTTCCGCCGCCCAACCCGATTGCTTGCCAGTTATGGATGGTTAAAGCCAGGATGATTGCCAGGACCAAGACTCCGAACAGAATGAGGTTGGTGGTTCGACGCCTATTCTGTGCCATCTTACGGGTGGATTTGCCTGCTTGATTCATGTCAACTCCACCTCATCAAACATACTCTGCTGGCTTTTCTTCTTCGCTACTGGTTTCACTTCGCTGCGCCGTACGCACACCTGGTAATCCTCTTCCAATTCAACCAGCGCCACTTCATCGAGTCCATCAAACTTTATGCCGCTCTTTTCATACAACACTCTACCAATATCATATAGACCTGCCCGCCGGCACTGGCGCACCCAGTCCGCCAAGGTAGCGGGGCTTTCAGGCAAATCGCGCTCGTGTGGGGGCGTGCCATCTAGTAAGGCGTTGCCAAAGCGTTTCACCCTTCGCAGAAGACCGCTGGAACGCAAGGCGGCCAACTCGGCGCGTTCAGATTCATTAGCAGGCGGACGCCAGGTGCCCTCCGCGGTTTTATAGAAAAACTCCGGCAGCCATTCCTGCAGCATACGGCGCGGCTTGTCTTTGACCGGCAGATACTGCTCAAACAGATCTGAGTAGTGGACCCCGGCTTCTTCTGGGTTTTCACTCAGGTAACGCGCCATAAAGATTTCCAAGCGCCGCGCCGCGGAGGTTTCTTTGGCGCTTTCGGCCTCGTCCACAATGTCAACAGTGGCTTTTAGATACCAACGCACCACTTCGTGCGTGCCAAACAGGTTTGGCTGCTCTTTCTCGAAGAGATTGTGCATTCTCGCCTCGCGCACCGGTTCAGCCACTGAGCGCAGCACTTCATCGAAATCGTGGCGCTCGAACTGGCCCTTACGCACGAGTCGGCTTACTAATTCATCGTAAAGCCGGTCAGCAGGGCTGCCGGGGTGGTCAGTAAGAGCTTCGACCAGCACAGCGCGAGCTGCTTCCTGGAAAGTAGCAAAATCGCTGGCATCGAACAATAAAAGTTGACCTGTGAGTTCCCCAGGATACGGCTTGCGGAAGTTGATTACCAAGTCTCGCTTGGTTACTTTTTCAGCAATCAACTGCTTAAATGACTTTTGACCAGTGTCAATGAATATAGTATCCTCAGATTTTTCGGGAATAAATCCGATACCAGTCATGATATCTTGAACTAATTGCCAAGTTCCCTCACTCGTGTCGTGATAACATAGAGATAACCATCTTCCAGGCTTGAGAACCTGATAACATTTTTCCATGGCAATCTGCATTAGAAGTGCCCATTCCTCTTCTGATTTGCCTTGTACTTGATTAACTATTACTTCCATTTCATGCCAAGAAGTGTCGAATTTCATCCAGGCTTCCCATATGAAGTTGAGCTCACCGTAGGGGAATTTGTCGCTATACGGTGGATCGGTGAAAATGAAATCAACACTATTAATTGGTAAGTCGATCTCCGTAGCTGATTCTGTTGAAACAATTAACTGGGAGGATTTAATCATTTCAATTAGTTCTTGGTATCCCCTATGTAGATCATCTAACTTATTTTCAAGCAACTTCAAGACATTCATTTCTCTGAAAACCTGAGGTATCGATATATTACCTGCCGGTCCACCCCCACCTATCTCACGATGGCGATAAATTTTCGACGCATTAAGTAAGATGCCATGAGTAGCGAACTTAGAGACATCATCACTGATGAAGTGAAGAAGAATAGATAAAGCAAGCAAATTTCTCTTGGTGTAAACCTCAGCCACTGTTTGGAATGATGCTACTCCTGCCCTATACAAAATACCCCATCGTTCTTGGGATTCGGGAGTATTCATCATCCGAATGGAAGGAACCCAATAGGTTAGATTTTGATTTTCGACGCCTTGTATCTTCCTTAAGTCATATTTTGCAAAATATTCTTTTTTCTTTGGATCAATATCATTATGCCGTCGTTCATCGCGCTGCGGTTTACACCCCTCATCGCATAAATAGCTCACTAAAACCGGTACAGGGTCAAAACGCACACCTGAGGTTTTGATCTCTTCTTCGTGACCGCGCCTTTGGCAGGACGGGCAAATGCGGATCATCTTTGGTTTTCCCGCAGCGGTTTGGCTCTGTACTTCGGGGCAGTCAAACAGAGCTACTTTCTCCAGGCAGCGCGGGCATTGAAAGACATACGAATACACAGTATAGGCTGTGGTAGCACGCCCATCACAACGATCGCAGCGCGTCTCGTAAAGCCAGTCCATTTCGGGTTTGACCTTGCGCTGCAGCTCCTCAAAGGCGCGCTGGAGCTCATCCACATCCACCGGCGTGCAGTAATTCTTGGTGATGAAGGTGGCCGCGGGGGAGAGGTCAATGGCGATGGCAGCACGCCCTTCTATCAAGGCAGCGAGGGCTGTGCCGCCAGAGCCGCAGAACGGGTCAAGCACAATATCGCCAGGTTTGGTGTAGTGCTTGATGTACTCCCGGATAGCATCATGCGGCTTCTTCGACCAATAAGTGTGCATGTTGTAGATCGCTGTAGCCTTGGTGGAGGTGATGGGCTTGTCAAAGGGCTTGACTTTGTATTTGTCGGTGGCAGGATCGTAGGGCGTGGCGTGCTCTTCCACAAATCGACGCAGGTTGGGGTTCGGGCCGGAGGAATAATAACCTTCCGGCATCAGGGGAATGGGGCGGGGAAAAAGCGGAAGAGATGAAAGTTTTTTACGTTTGGCCATTAGCAAACTCTCAAATTACTTGGAACATGTTAGTGGCAATCGTCATACGTTTGATGACTTCAAGGATGAGGATATCGCCTCTAATAAACAGAGAGTTTTTACCATCACCTCAAGGTTCCGTTTCCAAAAATCAAAGGAGACATAATTTTCTCCGGCGCGTGTAAATTCGATCAAGGTTTCAATTAATTCTTTATCCTCATACTCGAATATATTACCCTTCGATGTAAACTCTGTGAAAAGCCGCAGCTTCTTGGGGCGGATAGTAATGTTTCCCATTTGAACATCAATCGTCTGGTTGAACTGAAGAAGATTGTGGAAAGCTTTATTTCGAGCACCCTTGACTGTCTCAACGTATTTCTTGAGATCGGCTTTTGTCCCTAATTTTTCCCAGGGAAGACTTTTTATTGCATATGAAAATTGAAATTGCTCATATGTTGTCAGCCAGAAGATCAGTGGTTTCAAGTCAGAGATGCTGATCATAAGTCGCAGAACCCTAATGATCTCTTCCGCAAAGGTATATGCAATGCGGAGAATATTGTTGTATTCCATCCTGTCCTGGTTCGGGTTTGCGCAATTGGCTAACGAATTAGCATACTCCCTCATAGTTTGTTTGAGAGCATAAATTATTTGATCTATGAAACAATTCTGTGGGAGAATCTTCGGGTCTGGAATTCTTAGTTTGACATAACTTTTTTTCTTTAGCTCAGACAATGCTGTTGAGAATTCCCCAACGAAGTTGTCTGGTAATGATGACTCCTGTCCGTAAGCTTTTACAAATTGCTCCCATAGTAGTTCTGTGTCAGGAATTTCTCTTGCATATATTGTCTGTTCCTGTAATCTAAGAGGCACATCCAACGCGGAATCGAGCACAATTTTGTTAAATAATATATGGTTGATGGTTTGCTCAAATATTTCAGATGTGTCAATTTCACCTATCAAAATGAAAATCAGGCGTCCCAAGGAATCTAACTCTTCTTCTATGGCCTTATCCAAATCTGTGATCTCTAGATTCCCTGTATTTCTATTCTTGGATAACCGCGAAAAATCTGCGTTTTTTCGTTGCTCCTCAGGATAATTGATGATCTTAATGTCATAACTCAAAGGAGACACCGATAGAATATTCAATACCAAATATTTCAGTGACTTTTTTGTTTTTACATCACGATAGAGAACTGAATTGTTGATGACAATCAAATCGCCATCGTGAAGGCTTTCTCCTTTAAGCCATTCTTGGAATTCAGTAGACATTGTTAATTGGGTAGTATTGGATGTAATTTTCGCTACCAACTCATCAGTTTTGGTTTTCATTTTCCCTCCGCTTATTTCCGTCTTTTCTTACCTAAGATTTATTTCCATAGGAACTCAAACTTCGCATCCGAAGTTTCAGTTTAATATCATTTATGGCAATATAAATGCAGAATGAGCAATGTGCTTTCTCTCACATCGCGAAAAACCGCCGATCGTGGCAGCCTGCTCTCTCCATATTGGAGTCCGGGCTCACAGGGGAGGCTGTTATTCTCACCCTTTCAACTCCTTTGGCACTTTGCCCATCAACAAATCCAACTTGCTGTCCAGACGTCGGCGCAGGCGGGTGGTATCCAGTTTGATGCGCACGTCTGTCCCTTTGCTGGCTCGCACCAGCCGTTCCCCTTCCCGGTAAGAGAGCAGGACAGAAACCGGCAGCGTCAGCACACCCGCCTCCCGCGCTTCATCGGGGATCTCTCCAAAGGACGGCGACCAACGGATAATGATGGTTTTGCGCATTCCGCTGAAGATTTCCTTGCGAGTGGGGATTTCTTCCCGGTTGAATGACAGTGTGAAGGGTGTCTCAGGGGTCAACATCTGGCTGGCTTGCAGGGTAATCTCCAGTTCCAGCACCTCTCCTTCGGTAGCCGAACCAACCTGCCGGAGGCTTTCCAGCGTGATCAGGTGCTGCGCTGCTTTGCGCGCCCCGAAAACGGCCATCGGCACCAGGCATTCAGCCATGCTCAAGCCACCGTGGGAATACTTATCCGGATCATGAGGGCCTTTGGATCGTTTGAAGACATATCCTGGCCGTGGGAATAAAACATAGTTGAACGGTGTGTCGCGTACTGATGGGCTGGTCTTGGGGATGCCCATGACACGCACATCAAAATCCACACTTTTACCCGTATCGGTTCCAGCTAATTTTTGGAGCGTGCGCGCATTGCGATATTTCACATCATGATCGTCCACCAAGGCCGAGGAAGGAACATTAATTGTTGTTTTGGGCATCGGGCTGAAGCCGTGGTCGCTGGTGATAAAAATCAGGGCATCATCTGGAAGATCACGTAGCACGCTGCGCACGTCTTGCTGCACAATCTCGCGCACCACACTGCGGTAGATCAGCGCTAGTTCATTCTGATTGTGGTGCAGGTTTTCATCGGTGAAGTTGAAGACGATATATTCCAGGCGCGGCGAAACGTAGCGCACAACCATTCCCGACGCCTCCGTATCGTTATCGCGCACGATTTGGAAATCAGGAGTAAAGTCCAGGTTTTCCTTAAACCAGGCCTTCAGCAGCTCGCTCTCCCGTCTGCTTCCAGGTGGAAAATCTGCTGGGAGCTTGCCTGCGCTGATGGCTTTGCGGCTCAGTTCGGTTTCCGTGGGTAAGATCGCGCTGCCAGCCTGGCTGTGGATTAGCTCGTACCGCTCCTCCAGCACCGGGCGCAGGAATTCGTCCCAGGCATCTGTGCGCAGCCCATCGAAAACCAGGATGATCGCTTTTGGCCCTTTCTGATGATCCCAGTAAGGTTTTAGCAAACGCGACAGGAATTGGTGGGTGAAAATTACCGGTATGTCACTGCGGTTCAACCACTTGGTATAGTGCAGCCGGTAGAAATCCTGGAAGCGGGTGTTGATCAAATCAAGGGCTTTCTCGGACGCGGCGCTGGTCTGTTGAAATGCCTGCCGGGCGTCGCCCCAGCGCTTTCCAAATTCCACCCATAGGGTGTTCACTGCCAGCGGCAATATATCGCCCACTCGCAGCAGCCGCTCCAGGTCGGAAAGGTAAAAATCCAGACGGTTCAGGCGCTCTTCGTTCCACGCCTGGTCAAATAACTTGAAATCCAAATCACCGGCCTCGGCCACCTTGAGCGTGTTGGCTGATTTGAGCAGAACGGCCGTCAATTCGAAAACCGCCACTGCACGCCGGTACGTTGAGGTCAGAGCTAACCATTGTTCAGCGGGCCGGCGCAGAGCTGGTAATGCCATGTCGCGTTCCTGGTTCTCTAAGTCTTTCAATACCAGGCGGTGGAATTTCAAATCCTTGTTTAAGATGAGGTCAACCAACAACGAAGCCAGCGCCAGGCAGCGCACCAGGTTAGATAGGCGCTCGGTCTTCAAGATAGCCAGGGCTTGTTTTGGATCATCTAAGTGAAGCTGGTCGCGCAGGAGCAGTGCCAATCCTGGCGGGTTTTGACGCAAGGATTGCTCAACGGCGCGAACGTCATCTAAAACCCGGTCGGGATCGGCAGTTAATTGATCTTGAATCGCCTGATCGAGAAAGGTTGGTTCAATCTCTTTGTAATCATGCAGTAAGGGATCAATATTCGCCATCAAAAGCTGGTAGTCCAGTTTGTGCTGGCGCAAGATGGCTGCCAATGTGAAGGCGCGCATCACTAAGGCAGGATCGCGATCCAGCAGCCAGCAGAAAGGTCTCTGTGTCTTGGCGATATCGTTGCGCAGCGTTGCGATGACATCTTCCGGCAGGCGGCCTTTTAAGCTTTCCATCATGGAATGCTGCTCGATACATAAACGCCGGATCTCGCTGGGGCTGAGTTTTTTAAATGGATTGATTTTGAGAGCGGAGCCAAGCGCGATTTTATGAAGGTCGCTATCGCTAAATCTATTGGGCGTTGCCGTGCGCAAATCTTGATAAGCCTTTAATGCCGAAGGCACATCTTCAAGCAGCAGTCCTGAGAGATCGCGGTCGTCAACGAGCTTCGGCCAGGCTGGATCGCCGGTCTGCTCGATCAAGAACTCGCGCAGCGAGAGCGAAAGGACAGCTTCTTTCTTTGCCCGGGCTTGCAAGTCTGGATAGAAAAGCGTTCCCGTTCGGCTGCGGTCTACCAGCAGGATTTTCGCTTCAACGTCCCCGCGGATCGATTCGTACATCTCGCGCAGCGCCAGATTGCCGGTGCAGAATAAAACCGTGTAGCCGTTTTCTTCGGCCCAGCCGTCCACCACTTGCGCGCCGGAGATAATCATCCGCTGTGGGTCACGGATAATAATCGGCGAGGTGCCCTTCAATCGTTCAAGCTTCTCTAAAATCCATTGTTCAATCATCTCAAATTCCTGCTTGTTTTTGTCAACGTTCTTGTCGATTGTGTCGATTGGCAGACCAGATCATGTATTGGATCAACTCGCTGGGGAAGAAATATCGGCTTCCTGTCTTGGCGAGGTAATTTTGAGCTGAGGACATCCTGTTGACGATAAAGTTATCTGCATCGTCAAGGAGAATATTCATCCACGGCCCTTCAAAGGAGGCTTGTGAAAACACGATTTTCAGGATAGAACCTTCACCGTAATCAAACCGATGACCATTTACTAAACCATGTACTGCTTCTTCCACATCGGGTATCAACCCCAACCGATTCAATGATATTTGTAATCTTTCCTGGGAAAACGCTCTCTGAATATCTACTGATCGTGCATTGTCACTACCCTTGACCTCAACGATTGCTCCGAGCCACCTGTAATCGAATTCATGCAGCCACCCGTCAGAATCGAGTGGAGCGCGTAAATAGTGCACGCGCCCATGCCGATCCCTTTCCCGGGTTGGAATTTCCTCGTAATAATGTGGCGGGTGAACGCCTAACAAATCTGCATCTGCATTGAAAGCCCTTGGATCATCATCTTCTCGAATTTGATGATAAACATAATTCGGGACCAGGAAAAAGCCATTCAGGCGCAGATACCAGTATGCCAGTTGCTCCGCATAGTTTGCCATTACCCCTCCATCAGAGAAAGTTGCTGCCCTTTGGCTTTACGTTTTGTTGCCTGCTTCTCACTGCGCCCCACGCAAATTTGATAATCTTCTTCCACCAGCAATCGCATTTCCTCATTCAGCTCCTCAAAACGCAGCCCACCCTTCTCATACAAGACCCGGCCCAACTCAAACAAACCGGCCCGCCGGCATTGGCGGATCCAATCGGCCAGGGTGACTGCGTTCTCCGGTTGATCGCGCTCCGCCGGCGGCACACCATCGAGCAGGGCATTGGCGAAGCGTTTGATCCGGCGCAGAGCGCCGCTGGAGCGCAGGGCAGCAGAAAGCTGCTGCTCTTCTTCGTTTGCAGGTGGACGCCAGGTACCTTCGGGGGTTTTATAGAAGAATTCGGGCAGCCAATCTTGCAGTAAGCGCCGCGGTTTGTCTTTGATAGGGAGGTACTGCTCAAATAAATCTGAGTAATGCACACCCATCGCATCACGCTGTTCAGACAGAACCTTCTGCATGTAGCCTTCCAGGCGTTTAGCCGCAGCGGTCTCTTTCTTGCTTTCAGTCTCATCAACCTGGTCGGCAGTTTCAAGCAGGTACCATCGTCCATTGAACTCTTCTGCGACGGAGCCCAGCAATTCATCGAAATTATGGCGCTCAAACTCACCGCGCCGGACCATTCGCGAAACCAGCTCATCATATAATCGGTCAGCAGTAGACCCGGGATGAGCATTAAGATTTTCCGAAATGATTACGCGTGCTTTTTCCGTGAAGGTAGCAACGTTTTCTTCGCCTGTAAGGACAGCAAAGGGAGCCAGCTCTTCCAGTCGCGGTTTGCGGAAATTGATAACCAAGTCGCGCTTGGTAACCTTGTCTGCAGTTAGTTGATTAAATGATTTCTGTAATCCAGTATCTATATACAGTGTTATGTCTGTTTTTTCAGGAATGAAGCCGGTTTCCGTTAATAAATCTTGCATAAATTGCCATGTACCTTCGCTTGTATCATGGTAACAAACAGATATCCACCTGCCTGGTTTTAGAACTCGATAGCATTCTTCCATCGCTGATTTCATCATCCTGGCCCAATCAAAATCAGTTACCCCTCTCTTATTGTTAACTATAATTTCGTTTTCATGCCATGTTGTGTTTAGATTTAGCCAAGCTTCCCAAATAAAATTCAATTCGCCATATTGCACATTACCTGCATACGGAGGATCGGTGAAAACATAATCCACCGAGTTGGTCAGGATCCCAGATAAGTCTGTAGCTGTTTGTGTTGAGATATTGATGTAGACATTTTCAGGAAAATGAAGTTCATCAAGCTTTCCTAAATCATTTACTTTTGCCTTAAATGCGTCCCAAACATTTTGAGATCTTGATATCTGTGGCAAGTAATAGGTGCCTTTTATAATCCCATGTTCTGAATTAGGGCCCCACAGATACATCTTGCTCATGCTCAAGCATATGGCTGTTAAACAAAATTTAAATTGATCCGAATATTTCGATATATCAGCGGCATTATACAGGGTGGATAATGCCCACAAATTCTGTTTGGTAAACAACTCCGCCACAGTCCGGAAATTACTCGTACCTGCTCGCCACTTGTCCCCCCAAGGCTCGGTATCGCTTTCCACATTCATCATGCGGTGGGGCGGGTACCAGTAGGGGATTGGTTTGGTTTCGATTTCAGCCAGTTTACCCAGGTCGTACTTCTGGAAGTATTCTCGCTTCTTTTTGTCCGGGTCATTGTGTCGCCGCTCGCCGCGGTGGGGCTTGCAGCCCTCTTCGCACAGGTAACTCACCAAAACCGGAATCGGATCGAAGCGTACCCCACTGGTCTTGATCTCTTCCTGATGGCCTCTTATAAAGCAGGCTGGGCAGATGCGGATCGTCTTGGGCTTGCCGGCGGCAGTCTGACTCTGCACCTCGGGGCAGTCAAACATTACTACTTTCCCCAGGCAGCGTGGGCATTGAAAGACATAGGAATACACCGTATAGGCTATGGTAGCGCGCCCATCACATCGATCACAGCGCGTCTCGTAAAGCCAATCCATCTCAGGTTTGACTTTGCGTTGTAATCCATCAAACTCGCGCTGGAGCTCATCCACATCCACCGGAGTGCAGTAATTTTTAGTAATGAAGGTGGCCGCTGGTGAGAGATCAATGGCGATGGCAACACGCTCTTCCATCAAAGCGGCCAGAGCTGTACCGCCTGAACCGCAGAACGGATCGAGCACGATGTCGCCGGGTTGGGTGTAGTGCTTGATGTACTCTTGAATGGCGTCATGCGGCTTCTTCGACCAGTAAGTGTGCATATTGTAGATCGCGGTAGCTTTGGTGGTGGTAATGGGTTTATCAAAGGGTTGCACATGGTAGTCGTCCGTTTCCGGGTCATAAGTTGTGGCATGCTCCTCAACAAACCGGCGCAGGTTGGGGTTGGGACCGGAGGAGTAGTAGCCCTCGGGCATTTGAGGAACTTCGCGCCGGAAGAAGGAGGACTGGTGAGGAACGTTCTTGGATTTAGGCATTGTCTTCAGGGTATCCCCATATTTGCCTGGCAATGGTGAGAAGGGCTTTACCACGGTTATGAATATCTTCTTCTGTCCAATGACCCTCGGCCTGCGGCTTGAGAAATTCGCCATTTATTCGCAACAGGCTATGGCGACGGATTTCTTCTAGCTTGACATTGAAAGCGCCATTACTGATAGCAGAATTCAATGCCTGTGTTAGCAGAGTTAGATTGCCAAAGGTGTGAATTAACATCGTACGTCGCTCTTGTAATATGACACGCGTTGCTTCATCTTGTGTAGGGGGCATTGGATAATCTGTTTCCTGCCAGGCTTGTGGCATCAAATGCTCGAGTGTAAGTACCCTTGGCAAATGCACCTGTTCCTGCTTGGATGTCGCTAATTGCAAATCGACCGCTTCGAGTACAAGCTTGGCGCGATGTCCTAGTCCATGATATACATCACGCGTAAGCCAACGCTCTTCTAATTCCTTATCATCAGGCCAACGAGACGATTCAGCTTTAGATTGTAGTAATAAATTGCGTACAGACTGACGGTTGATTGTGGTGATCTCTTTTAAACTGGCGAGCCAGGATAGAAACAGGTTGTTGTAATTTTTTGTTGGTAAACCGCATACCATACGCCGCACCAAGAATGATTCCAGGTCAACAATAATTCGTTGAAGATCTTCTGCAGGAATTTCATCTTTACGGGTTTGCATTATATAAAGAAGCAATGGATAAATTGTACCGACTTCCATCACGCGTAAACGACGTGCAAATATTCCTGCACGAGTGTTGATGTCGGGACGATAAAAACTTAAAAATGTCTGGCTATATTTCTGAATTTCATTTAGTTCGGACTCTACATCAAGATTTCCATTTCGCCACCAATCTACAAATTCCTGGTATAAGCGTCCCATGACAACCTCACGTCCGGTTCTCATGGTCAGGTATTGAAACACATATAAATCCATACGCTGCCGGAAAGAACGTCCTGTTTTTTCTTGTTGCCTCCAAAAACTAGGATTACCTTTCTCATCTCTCTGATCAAAACCCAACCAGTACTTTTTATACCAATCCTCAACAGGTTTTCGTTTATTTGTAGCCTCCAAAAATACAAAATTCCGAATCAAATCCGATGGAGTTAATGGCTCACCACGATAATTCAATGTCTCAAAAATAACTTGCGGGTTATCATGCTCATCTAAGTCTATTGTGACAATCTCTAAATAATTTTGAAAGGTTCTATCAATCGCATCTAAACGCCTGCAGATGATTTTCTTCTGTTCTGTTTCGTCAAGGTTATCAATAAGGGTGGAAATTGCATAATTCTGAATTGACTTATAAAAATATAGATATGCTTCGACCAAGGATGGGCGTGGTTCTGGATACCACTTACGAGGAAGTCTTGTCACAGGATATTTTTTGTCCACGGCTGGCGGACTACCGGCAGAGAAAACATCTTCAAAGAGTTTTTGATCAGCATTGGTTGGCCAAATTTTGTATCTCTCAAACTCATTCTCCATTCGGCAATCATTGATAATATACTTCTCTAAGTCTTTAACTAAATCCTGATGCTTGACACTATTGGCATAATCTCGCAGGGCAAACAAGATGATCTGAAGGGTGGTTAATCGTTGTTGTCCATCAATAATTAAACGAGCAGGAACCTGAAACCCGGCCGTTCTCAAGGGATTTAATACGATGGCACCCAGGAAATGTTTAGTGGGCTCGCCATTTTCTCGATCCTCCCAGGATAGATACTCATCGGCTTTTGCACAGATATCCATCCAAAGCGGTTGCCATTGTTTTTCAAGAGTCCACACATAAGGTCGTTGAAACAATGGCACTACGTAACGACGAGGTACTTGGAATAAATCGTAGATTCTTGCGGGATCAGCTTTCATAAATTATTCAATCTCCACGATGACGAATTCATCCTCAGCATCTGAACGGAAGCCATTCAAAAGATAGCCTCGAAACTCACCCACTACTTGTTCAACATCCCTTTGTTCCAGCGTATGTTTGCCTGGTTGAAATTCGCTCAGGCGAACTTTACGCACCGTGATTCGTTGCAGGTAGCGGCGCAAGAGTTCTAACTTTTGCTCAACAACATCTGGGGATTGGTTCACGAGATGATTTACCAAGGTATCAGCAAGGTCTTGAACCGTTGCAGCATTCAGCAGTGCATCAACAAAACCTTCTCCTTTGCCCTGAGCGAGACGGCTGCGTAAAGCGTCGCTGAACAACAGAGTACCTTTGTCCAATAGGGCGTTGTTCAGCCCAGCCAGAGCTTCTTTCAGGCAGCTTTCCGCAACAGAAATCCAATCCCCTGCATTTTGTAAAGTCAACGGGCAGGCAGCCGGCTGTGGCCAGTTCACCAGATCGCGCTCCACGTTGCTGCGGGTAAGCTGAGCCGGGAACAAGTCTGAGCTGTTGGCTGTGGCATCGAAAAGGTCGCTTAAGGTTTTAGCAGCCCCGGAGGCTAACTGCGGCACTCCTTCCAGAGCAGCTAAAGTTTGATATTGAGGGTTCCTTTTGAGTTCTCTCAATTTCAAGCGCACTTGTTCGGTGGAGGTAACCACCTGATCAAATGCCTGAAGACAGCGTACGCTGTAGGATTGGATTGCCTCTGAAGCAGGATCAAGCAGTTCGTTCAGCAGGCGCGACTCGCTGGCCAGGTAATCACCCAGGTTAGTGATCCGCAACCGCACCAGATCAAGCGCTGATCGTGTGGATGCCAGGGCGGGGTCGTCGGGTAAAGCAATCTGGGTATAACGACTGGCTGCCCGGATGCGCTCACTGTACTGGAGAAGCTTCCCGGCCTGCTCCACTTCCGCCTTGCGGATGGATAAATCATCCACATCCTCTTGTTCGACCTGGTCTTCCTGATAAATTTGATATCCAAATGCCTTTTCCAGGGCATTGCGGAAATAAGGGATCGGGTCAACGGCATCGATTGGGGCTTTGAGGAACTTTTCCCACGAAACCTGCCGATCAGCCAACGGATTTGTTTGCTGTATTTCCGTGAATAGGTCGGTCATTCCCGCTTGCAGGTTCTGAGTGGGCTTTAGCTGTTCAGTTTTAAAGGTAATCAAGCGTTGGATGGCTTCTTGAATATCGGCGTCTTCATGAATCGTCTGCAAGCTCGGATCTGCGAGGAGGACAGCCGCAAAAGGCGCCAACACTTCCCAGCCCTCCGGGGGTTTCAGCCGCTGGACTTGATAGAAGGCGTCCAGGACGGCCACTTTGAAATCAATCCCAGCGATATTACTGTAGTCAACAACCTCAACAGGCACATTTCTGCCCGAAAGGGTGATGCGGATTTTGCCTTCGCGCACCAGGCAGAGCAGGTATATCTGCACCATGCGCTTGCTTAAACCATAATGTTGACCGTCTGGGCCATTGATCCCCATGAAGTTTTTGTAAACCGTATCGGCAGGCAAGGTTGTGGATGTATCGCCCAATTTGTCTTCAACCCAACCGCTCAAATCGCGCGTATAACGGCATTCGCGCAAGTCAAGCTTATGATCGTTAGGCCTGCGCATGATCTGTAAGGCAAAGCCATAGTTCTGGGCAGCTGAAATTTCCTTGGTTGGTTTAGCGCCCCGCGGGATAAGCCCGGTCTTGACGATGCCGTTGATCACATTGATCGCATTGACATCGTTGAAGGGGGCAGGAGCATCGAATTCCATTTCACGGCAAACATAGACAGTATCGAGAACTTGCGCCGCCAGAACAGTCAAGATTGCTGAGAGCTCACCTTGGACGGCAAACGCCATCTGGGTATGATCCTGGGCAGCAATCCGGCCGCGTCCGTAACTATCTGGAATGATCCGGTAAATAGCGCCTAGGTTGGCGTTTAACTGCCCCTTGACCCACTCCAAAACAACACGTGCATCTTCCGTGTCTTTCCCAACATATTCAGCCACCATTCGCCGGTAAGCCGCAAAATCAATCAGCAGTGATTGCTCGCTGGCGGTCAGAGCATCTGGCGACCAGAATAAGACGCGCGGATCCTTTTGATCTTTGATGAGTCCATCCAGCTCATCTGTGCAAGGCGTGGAACTTACAAACATGGCATAATCCAGACCGGTGGCTGGGCTGTTTATATTAGGTAGCGGAGCACTGCGTTTGGCGATGCTCAGTAAATCTCGCATATACACCCGTCCGCTGATCTCTCGCCCATGCCACTTGACTGTAATGTCCGTTTGAGAGGCCGGGGCGATCTCGCTGAATATTGAACGCAAGCCGCTGGCCAGGTCAAGGGTCATCAACTGGGTGGTAATTTCCCAACCATCCAAATCCAGGAGCTGCTCCCAAGCCTGGCGGCGTTGGTTTTCATCTTGGGCCGCTTCGGCGCGGAATTTTTGGAAAATGTCGGCTGGAATAATGGTCTTACCAGCCGGATTGAAGCGATACCTGGCGCCAACCTTTTCAACCTGTACCAACTCCAGGTCGAGCGTCTTGAGCAAATTCTCGTAATGATCCAGGTTATCCTGAAGATCTGCGGTTTGACCGGCATCATGGTCGCGCCATTCCATGATGCTATTCATCAACTCTTCGGCGCTCAAACCATTAGGGGCCATATTGGCTACGTGATACAGGAACAGCGTCTTGACGATCTTTTCGCAGCGGCTGCGATAAACCTTGAGGTACCCTTTGGTGGCGGTATTGATCTGCTGGCGCGCCAGGTCATACGCGCGCCATTCATTGGGGAACTTGGTGCGGATACTGGCAATGCTTTTGGTTGTGCCGGAAGGGTCTTCTTCGTAATTGACGACATCATCGAACAGCGCCCACAGGGTGACCAGTTCTGTTGAGCCGCGTTTGCACTGCGTCTTCAGTGTTTGTAACATGAAGTAGAGCGCGGAGCGGATGGTCGTCAGGTTATAAGATACTGCCCGCAGCACATCCATACTGGGGGGATAGAATGGGAAGAAGCGCTTGAATTGGTCATTCCCCGTAGCAGAAGGCCAGCTAAAGGCGCGTTTGTAATCTTCGTAATACTGGCCGATTGCGCCAGGTTCAGTTACCTCGCGCACGCGCGCCAACGCAATATCATAGTAATTGTCTTTCTGGTTGAGCAGCGGCACCAGATCCAGGCGTTCGCGAGCAATGATATTCATGACGCCGGCCATGGTGGACTCAATGGCCTGTTGAGCGGCGCATACTGTCCAAACTGGCAGGTTGTCCATCTTAGCCAGGCGGTTCGAGAGCACCACCAAGGCTTTCTCATCCTCAGCGCGTTGGCTATCAGTGCGGTCTTTCATGTAAAGCGAGACCTCATCGAGGATCAAAAGTAGTCCTGCATAACCCTCTTCCAATAAGAGTTTTACCATGTGGCGTAGCACATCTTCCGCTTCGATGGGGATACGCGGCGTGGTTCCCAGGTCACGAGTGTAGAAATCCCACAAACGCTGGCCGCAGTCACGCTGAATCGCTGGATCAGGATTATTGCGCAGATCATCCAGGAAAGCTTCGATATCTTCTTGGGCTTCCTCATCGAAGAACTTGGGATTCCTCAAGAACTTTGCCAGGCGAGCCCGGTATAACTCAAAATCGTCGGTGTTCAGAAAACGATCTGCCAGGATTTGAGTTGGATAAATCGGCAGCGAACGACCAGTTTCGAGGAAAAATTGCTCCGAAACAGCATCCAGAACGTAATCTTCGAGAGAGCGATCAGCGTTGACCAACCCAACCCCGCCGCCACCGTAACCCACCAGGGTTTTGACCGCCACAAAGATGCCCTTGCTCGTCTGGCTTTTCTTGGCCAGACCGCTCTCGTAGAAATTATAGAGACTCTCGCGTTTCCCTAATCCTGCTTTCTGCTCTTTCTCATGGACAATTTTCCAAATGGCCTCATTGCCCAACGCCATCGCGCCCAAGAAAGAAAGCAAATGCGACTTGCCTGAACCAAACTCAGCCTGCACCCACCAGCCCTGGCCGATGGGATTATCTTTCCGTTCTGGAAGATAAGGAGCTGATAACTGCCGGAAAAAATCGTTCAGGAATGAGCGTACAGGATCAACCAAGAATTCATTCACCGTCTTTTGTTCTACCTGACGCGCTGTCCGGGCTGCGAGTTCGCCACCGTTGGCCCAGATGTGCCGCTCAACAACGTAGACACTGGTAAGGGATTCGGGAACCGTAATGATCTGGTCCAAAGATTTGCGTTGGAAAAGTGTTGATGTCATGCCTTCAACTCCCATAGATTGTTTTCAGTCACCAATTGACCGGGAAACTGGGTTTGGAAACGCTGGTCGGATTCGTGAAAAAGCAGGATTTGGTTACTTACTTGCCTGCCAGGCAGCAATAAAAGCAAATGGTTCAGGTTGGTGGCATAGGTGCGCAGCTTGCTCAAATCTAATTTGTAAGCGAACATCAATTCGCACTGCTTTAAGATCAAAATCGATTGCTTTGCATAATGTTCACGGAGAACTTGCTCAAAGGCCTGGTTGAGTTGGCTTTCCACGGCCTGTGGTCTCCGGCTTTCATCGCGCACCATTCGACGCAAGGCTTCGTCTTCGATATGATCTAACAGATCTCGATTGAAATTTACGGGCTTTGGAAGGAGCCTTCCATCCGCTGTTAGGGCAGGCGCAAGATCATTTTTCTCGAAATTCTCCAGAAGCTGATAAGTTCCCAGCACCGCGTACAGATGACGCCCGGATTGGTTTTGAAGCTGCTTGCGTAGCTCGCTGATAATTTGAGGACCGGTCAGTAGCGGCATCGGGTTATTTCTCCTGGTCTGAGGCTTGGCTCTCTGCTTGCTCGCGGATCGCCTTCCGGTTACGCTCTGGGTGATCGAAGAACAATCGCAGAGCCATCGGTTGATCCACTGCCAGGGTAAACTGCCGCACTGTATCGATCTCGGAGACTTTGGAGAGGATTCCGAAATCCTGTAGGTTATACAACTGCTTTCGCATCCATTCTCGATCCCATAACAACCATATATGCAATGGGCCGTTATATAGGCTATTGAAAGAATATATACCTGGCTCATGAAACTCGCTTGTCAGAAGATACAAGAAGCCTTCCAAAGATCCCTGATGTAGTTTGAAACGAAAACCATTTTTATTTGCTTCACCAACGCTTGTCAACGAATAAGTATGAGAGAGAGATTCGAGCATTTTCTCAAGAGATGCCGGTTTTACTTCGGGCAGATATCGTAAGATAAATTCATTTACTTGGTCGCGCTCTACCCGACCTAGAGGCAATGCTGGCCAAATTAATTCTTCAGCGATTTTCGCAGCGATTGCCTCTGCTTTAAGTACATGGTAAAAGATCGCCGGTTGCAAGTCAGCCTTCGATGAGCATCGTGCTGCGTAAAAAGTTAGAGGTGTGTCGATGTTACCTTCAGTGTATAGCCGTTCCAGCATATTACGAGCACGACGGATGCGTGTCTCAGAGGCGTTGTAAGGAAGTTTCTCGTATAAGAATTTTTTAAAATCTTCCAGAGACTGGAATTTTTCAGCTTGGGGTAAGAAAGTCAACGAATTTGAAATCTCATCGTTGGCAAAGACACGCATTCGGCGTTCTTTAATAGTCGACTTTTTCTTAGCCGGATACCCAGATGAAGATGCTTTTTTAATCTCTGGTTCTAACTGAAACAAGTTAAGTTGGGGAGTGGGTGTATTTTGCTTAGTTGGGGACATATCACTGGTTACCTCTGTAGACTCGGCCATTAAGCTTTGTAATAGTTGAATAAATGTGATTGTGGACTCACCCACCCCATCGATCTCGAGAAGCTGCTCAAGAGGTGCAGCAATCACAGTCTGCAGGCCGCCAAAGTGAGCAATTAAGTCATGTGCGAGTGGTGCGACATCTTTCCGTGGGATGGCATAGGTCAATAACAATTCAAGTAACTCTTCCTGCGAGAGAGAGGAGGAGTCGGAAAGAAATTTTGATCGAAGCCTTTGCCGGTGGCCTTTGCTGAGATCCAAGTTTAAATGATCAGTGCTCATGAAAAATCAAGCTTTTCTGTTGTGGATTTTTTTCCCTTTAAATCGATAGAAGGTATGGATGAGCCGGCAATGAAATTTAGCAGGGTTGGGCGGTGAAACCTCCAGTGCCGGCCTATTTTTGTGGCTGGAATTTTGCCCTCTTGGGCAAGCTTATATATAGAAGAACGGGGTATCTTGAGTAATTCTGCGGCTTCCTCGACGGTTAGAATATCAGAATCGGTATGGAGCATATCCCCCTGTGCTTTCTTTATTGTCCCAATCGGACTACCCTGAGAAGGATAATTAAATGACAGTTATTCTATATTGTTGCATTTTGTTGAGAAAAAGTCAACAGTTTTTGGATGGATTTTTACAGGTTGCCAATTTTAATTACAGAAATGTAATTTTTTTATCGACTTACTATATTTATAAATCTGGCAGCAATGCCATGGCGCAAACAATTTGCAACTTGTTCGCCGGTAAATTTTGCGATATTGCCCAATTCTGCCGGGCGCGTTCAATCCAGGCATCGAACTCGTCGTCATCAGGGTAGATTGAAGCAGGTGCTTTTGGTTCATCATTACCACAGCGAATTGCTTGCATCGCTACCTCGCGACGATCCCCTTCTTTTACTAATTTTCCTTGAATATCAAACAGCCCAGCCTGAAATTGGCGCGCACCATAACGAAATAGGATAAACAAGCGTTTCTTGCCGTTACTTACTCGGGCGCTGCGTATGCCCGCCGGCAGCAGGGTGATCTCTGATTGATTAGGAATATTTGCAAGATCCTTATAAAAGGTGCTGGTTGTCAAGGCATCGGCATTTTGGATAAACTCTAACACTTCATCCAAATCAAGGTTTGTTTCTTTGTGAGTATACAATTCGCTCGCTAATTGCTCCATCTCATAACCCTCTTCCCCCTGTACACCATTTCCACTCCCTTGACGGATTAATACTGGGATTTGGGAAAACGAACGATGTTGTTCACTGCGTTCATGCAGCCTGCTCTGCCAGCGGCGCGCATTGCGCAATCGCGGGTGATCCATTGTCGAAGGGATAAAATTATAGATGATGATGTCCCGAGGTGAATGCCAGGGTCGAAGAATGCGCCCCATGCGTTGAGCGAGCTGTAAGATCGTCCAGGGCAAATCATAATTTACTAAGATGCGAGAGTCTTGTAGGTTGAAGCCTTCTGCCAATGCGCTTGTGCAAATTAATACCTGCAATTCATCCTGATATTGACGGTCTTCTACAGGTACTTCATTGGCTGCTGGGGCAAATCGCTGTAAAACACGATCAAGGTCAGGGGTGTGCATCTCAGCAGTCGTTTCTACTTTCAACCGCCGGAGCCGCTTTTGCAAACTCTCCTTTAACCGGTGTGCTGTTTCGATATATTGGCAAAAAATTGTAACCTTTTCATCGCCCGCAGCCTGAATTATTTTTATTAATTCATTGAGTTTTGGATCGTTTTTTGGACGAGCGACACGTTCCACATGGGGACGCCAGGATTTGACGAATTCGACCAACCGTTGTTGATTCTGAAATTTAAACTTGACACTACCATTTTCAAGTTGTTTACACAACACTTTGATGCGCGCAGCGGATGAACAGAATTGGTGTAACACCTGGCTTTCATAAAATGGGATTCGCTTACCTCTCTGTTCGAGGGCATTATCAAGCGTCGTTTGATCAAATAACGCCATTGATTTGTCTAGGATCTTATCTATCGTGGGAGCTGCATACAATAAATCACTGGTAAGAAGCTCTACTAGCATATCGTCCAGTGGATTCTGGTATATAACTGTCTTAAGAGTCAACCGGCGAGGAAAATAACGACGATCTCCGGGAGAAAATTCAACATAGCGGACACCCTGTCTATCTTGGGCTCCAAAATGTTGCACAACATCCGGGGTGGTTAGGACAGTACACGGTGGAAGATCTGAAAGTTCGGAAAGGGAAACGATTTTCCAATGTTTGGCGGCAGTGCGTAAGCCAATTTGGGTATTCACTTCGTTGAGGGGTGATGGAAGCAATTGCAACTGGCTATTAACATCATCTTTGTCTTTACTGTATGGTGTAGCGGTCATTAGCAAAAGACGCGCTGATTTTTCCCGAACTGCCTTATTTATCCGCTGATTTCGCAAACGCAGTTCTCCAGATAGGTCATCCTTGTTTCGCAAATGGTGGGATTCATCCAGAATCACAAGCGTCTTTTCGTTAATGTAACGCAATTGATGTTCAAGAATACCAACTCCTGAGTCCCGCTTGCGATCTTTTCCCGACAAGGTGTGATAAGAAAATTCTTCACTGGCTGTTCTGGCCGCGTGCATAGTGCGCCGCCACATTTCTTTGAGTCCAGCCGGGCAAGCGACAATAACGCTATCAATCTCATCCTGCATTCTCAAATAACCCACCGTATGGGCAGCAATGATGGTTTTGCCTAACCCGGTGGAAGCGATTAGAAACGCCCCGCGCTGGTTGAGTAAAGACGCCAGCACACTTGAAACCACTGCTCTTTGGTAAGGAGCAAGCGGTGGAAGGTTTTCTGGTAGATTATCATCGGGCAACCCGTATAATTCCAATAAAGCCTTGGCATAGATCATATAAGGATCGTAAGCCTTCAACCAGGCTAAAAGTTTATCAATCAATGCCTGTGTAATTTTTTGGGCTTTGGAAAAAAAGCCATCAAAGCAGTGCACGAAAAAAGCCACGTCATCTGGATCGGCAATCGTGATTCCAGCCTCGCGGCTGGTCACCAGGCCATGATGGGAGAGGTTGGCTGATGTCACCACTGCTTCATTTTGATCGGCGATGTACAATTTGGCGTGATGATATATATAACGCGCATCCATCGCCGCAGCTTGTTCGAATGCGTTTTCACCAACGCCGACGATCAACATATTCTTCTGTAACGCCTCTAGCATCATGCGCAAAGCACGAGTGCGGCGTTCCATATTACCTGAAGCCAGTTCTTGTTCGAATTCGATCAAAACATGGGCCACATTATCTTGTCCGCCTTCACCTCTACCTACTAAAAGGTGAATGCGTTTCCCAGCCAAAAAATCTTGGAGTTCCTGGTAACCAGAAGCTTCGAAGTAAGCAGTAGCGATTCTAACCAGATTGGCATCTCGAAGAGCCTGTTGAATACATTGCAATGCAGCCGCGTTTGCGCTAAAAAAACGAGAGAAATGCTCAGGTGTCATGTCATTTTCGAACGGTCAGTAGTCGATAGGATAATAAGTCAGATATTAGGACCAACGCTAAGTAACTATTTTCTGGTGACGAGGTGTTATTCGCGTTGTGAAGCAACAACCCATCGTTACACAAGGTGTGCCATCTTAAGAATTCCCCCCTTTTCCCTCTTGCTTTTTCCCACCCTCTTATGATAAAATGTTTCCTATAGTTAACTTACACGTTGGCTCACCGGCTAATTTCAGTTACACGAAAGCAGGGACATGGTCGAACAAACGATTGCTGAAAAATTGGAACGTTTATTTGAGGAAGTGCGCAAACCAGACGGCTCGCCTTACACGCAAACCGAAGTGATCGAAGGCACCAGGGGTGTCCTCACCCGGGTCTATCTCTGGAAGCTGCGCACCGGCCGGGCGCAGAACCCCGGTTACCAGATTATCCAGGCAATTTCGGAGTTCTTTGGTGTGGACCCGAGCTACTTTTTTGAGGGTGAAACGCCACTTCCCGAAAAACCATCCCCAGAGGGTAAGTACCTGGAAGAGATCGCGACCCGCTCCAGCATGTTGGACGAGAACGGTCGCGAGGCGATTCTCGGGATGATCGACTATATTTTGAAATCGCAGAAAAAGTCGCTAGATGAAAATGAGGAATAATCATAGCCGATATTCATCAAAAAGCCGTGCTGATCCTGAAGTCGCTGCACTACGATTTCCGGATTTTCACCATCGAAGACTTTATCGCCTGGATTGAGCGGGTCAAGGGCTGTAAGATTTTCACCTTCGAATGGCACATGCCGGCCGGTCTGTTCGGGGCCTGGATGTCAGACGCCGAGGAGCCCAAAGAGTATATTTTCTACCGCCAGGGTGTCGAGACGCTTCACCGCAATCACATCATCCTGCACGAACTCTCTCACCTGTTGTGCGGTCACCCCACCGTGCGCATCACGCTGGCGATGTTCAAGGAATCCTACCAGGGCCATGCCGATCTTCCTTATTAAAGAGTACGCCCGCCTGCGCTCCCCTCAACTGGATGAGCAGGAACATGAAGCCGAGACCCTGGCCAGCCTGATCCAGGACGTGGTGATCCGGCACCGGCATCTTGACCAGCTGACCCGCAGCCTGTCTTCCGATGAGAAGATTGCCCGCTTTCTGCAAGACCTGGGGATTGCAGGATGAAATACTGCGATCGAATTGACCCTGGCTGGTCTGGTGTGGTTGATGGCGGTCAGCAAGACCCGCAGTGTGCTCAAAGCCGGCATTCGTAAGACCGATCCCACCGCCCTATCGATCTGGTTGGCGGTGTTGTTCTTTGCCGTAACGATGACTTTCCTGGTCGGTGTGTTTGCCGATTCCTTCGACCGTTTTATCGCCAACAATTTTTCACGCCTGATTGCCTACGCTTCTGTCCCATTGAGCCTTTACTTTATGACCCGTTCGGCCATTCGTTCGCAGCCGAACCCATTTGGGCGACGTTTGCAGTACTGCATCGATGCTTTTTTAGGCCTGACCTTGAGCGGGTTGGTTCTGATGTACAGCCTCTTTATCGCCCGCATTCCCCAATGGCGAGACCACCACATTCCTGATACCTGGGGCGAAGGTGTTTTTATGGGGATGATGTTCACCTTCGCGATGAGCATGTGTCTGATCGTTGCCATTATTAATGGTCGATATTACCGCCTGGAAAAAGTGCGCCTGATGCAGGTGCGGGTCTGGTTGATCGCGCTGACAGCTATAAGCGGCGGCGTTTATTTTTTCGTCAAGATTTTGCTGGTGCTCAGCCTGGTCTGGTCGCCATTAGGGTCGTCGTGGATGGTCGAACTGTCAAAATTTTTGTTGGTCCTCACTGCGCTATTGTGGGCGGTGGCATTCTTCAGCAATCGGGTTTATTCCCAGGCGTTTTCAGGTTTGGGCAGTGTGACGGGCTGGTGGATATACCGCGACTTGAACCGCCTGTCCGTACTGCTGGACCGGCTCTGCCCCAGGATTACTCTGCCGGATCATCATCCGGATTTCAGGCAGTTCCTTAGTAAGCCGGAATTCTACCTGTACCGGGCAATCATCCACATCATGGATGGCAAGATCATGCTGGAGGATATCCTTGAGCACGGCAGCGGCGTTCAGATGACAGTGACCTGGAACCATGAGGATTACGAACTGGCCGAGCAGATCAATCAAGCTTTGAAAAATGTACCGGTTGAAGAAGATTTCTGGCCGATTGTGCATCGTTATCAGCATGCCAGCCGGCGATTGACACCTTTGATCAACAACAATGTTCCACAAAGAGCGGAGGTGTAGCTATGGTTCACACGGCTCCAACCCCCACCGACCGCTTCGCCAGGGTTGGTTCGCTGGTGTTCCACCCGCCGCTGATCGTCATCCCGACCCTGTTGATCGCCATGGTTCAGACCGGCAGCACACTTTCCCAGGCCTTGCTGTGGACGCTGCTCTCGGCCGCGATCGTGAATGTTCCGGTGGCCGTCTTGATCTTCAGCAGCGTGCGTTCCGGGCGTTACAGCGACCCCTCGGTCTCGATCCGCGAGCAGCGCACCAGTTTGTACGCGGTCGGCGGAGTCTGCCTGGTCATCCTTTTGGTGGTACTGGTGGTCGGAAAAGCGCCGGTCATCATCATTGCCTGCCTGGTTTCGGCGGTGCTCGCGACCGTGGTCGGCTACTGGATCAACCGCTATACCAAACTGAGCCTGCACTCAGCCGCGATGGCCGGCTGCGCTACGGTGCTGCTGATCACCGCCCTGCCGGTCGGCGTGTTCATGGCCGTCATGACGCCGCTGGTCGGTTGGTCCAGGATTCACCTGAAGCATCACACTCCGGCTCAAATACTGATTGGATGGATGGTGCCTATGATTTGTGTCTTCGTTGTCTTTCGGTTAATGCTGTAACCCCGGCCTGAAAGCCGGTGGGAATAAAAAAGGACGGCCGCTAACGGATCAGGTTGACCGGCCGTCCTGGTGAGCAAGTGCGCACTGCATTTCTGTCAGTGGACGCTGCCCGTTTTAATTATAACCGAACTGGCCTGGTTGAGATTTAAGATACCCCGGTTCAGGAGGTGAGCATGGCGAGAAACAATCATGTGTGGGTCAAGGGCGATATCACCGGCGACATCTACTTCGATATTTTCAAGCTGGACAACAAGGATGTGCAGTTCCTGCGCCTGTACCTGATGATCAAGGGCGTCAAGGGTGCCAACGGGGTCAAGGGGCTGCGCACCTGCGTCTACGGCCCGCTGGCTGAACTGGTCTACGGACACGTACGCAAAGGCAGCCGCCTGGGCGTCACCGGGAACATCCAGCAGCGCACCACTCGCCAGGGCAAGATGGTGTTCGAGATCGTGGCGAACGAGGTCGAATTTCTGCGCAACATTGACTGGGAAGCCGGCGAACGGGCACGCCGAGACCTGGTACAGCGCGGTTTGCTGCGTCCATCTTACAAGGACCAGGATAACGGTGGGGGTGCAGTTAATGAAGGGCCGGAGGACACCGAAGACTTCACCGCCGCGATCCCGGAGGATCTGCTGGGCGATGAATGAGAACCCGGAAATCCACATCCCGCTCAGCACTCTGGTTACCCTGGCCCTGTTGGTACTGCTTGCGATTGGCGGGATCGCCAGCCCGCGCGGTCCAGATGGCCGCCCGCTGCTGCTCTTACCGGATGTCAAAGCGGTCCACGATTACCGCCAGCTGGCCCGAGAGACCAACAAAGAACTACGCCTGGTGGACGGCAAAATATCCGCCGCGTTGGCTGGAAATGTGGACGACCTGTTTGGTCAGACCCGCCGTGCCCAGGAGGCCTTTGAGCACATCCTGCGCATTTCGGAACAACTGGACCGCCAGAACGCACCCCCGGCATTGATCGGCTTGAAGGAAGACCTCAACCAGACGGCGATGCGTTACCTGGAAGCTGCCCGGTTGACCCTGCGCTGGTTGAGCACCCCCAACCAGGCCAACAGCGAGCAGGCCAAGGTCAGACTGGCCGAGGCGCGGGCAAGTTTGAATGAACTGGAGAAAAGCCAATGGCTGCAGACGACATCACCATAGAAAACCTGCGCCAACTGCTGCACATCCAGACCGAACTGCGCGAGCAGGCCGAAAGCCAGTGGCGCAAAGCCCAGCGCGTGCTGGTCGGGCTGCTGGAAAGCTTCGCACCCGAGGAAGTCGACCAGCGCCTGAAATCCGGCCAACCGCTCGATCACCTGCCGGTGGACGAACTGGAAAAACTGGTGCGCCAGCAGATCGGCAGCCGGCTGCACCAGGTGCAGAGCCTTTTAAAGGAAAGTCAATCCACCCAACGGGTAGAAGCCCTGCGCGAGCAGGTAGAGAAAATGATCGACCAGGCTGAAAGGTCCAAGGAAGAAGGCAAACGCTTACAGGATCAGATCAACCGCCTGGAGGCAGAGAAGATCGACCTGCTCAACCAGCTGGCAGCCTTACGGGCGATAACCCAGGCAGAACCGCCAGCAATAATAGCTGATCATCTTTCCCCCTCCGCCCAGGACAGCAGCCAGCCTCCCGAGCCGGACTGGATGGCGGCCTGGCGGAAAACAGAGACCTTCGAACGGGACAGCAGCATTCTGAAGATGATCGCCGAAACCGGGCTGGCCCGCCGACCCTTGATCGAAGCCCAGGTCGCCGGGCTGCTGGGGATCAAGAAACCCGGCGGCAGCATTCAGGCATTGATGACACGCCTTGAAGAGCGCGATTTGATTGAGGTTTTGCGACCCTGGAGCGGTGACGGCGCCGGCAGCGGCGGGCGGCTGCCTGACCTGCTGCGCCTGACAGAGCAAGGCCGCCTGGCCTACTGGCTGCGGGATATCGCTGGATTTGGTGGCGGGCTGCCCGATCCCGATCTATACCTGCGTGCCACGGCCATGGCGGTCTTCTGCCCCATAATGCAGTATCATTCGGACTTCAACGACCGCCGCCTCCTCTCCCGCGATCGCACTCCCTGGAACGTCCAGGCTGTCACAGGCGACCAGGAGGTGCTCCCCGTTTTCCGCAAATTTGTCAACCTGCGCATGAATCTGGTTCCTTATATTGCCAGCGAAGCGTTGGCCTCCTGCCAGACCGGCCTGCCGCTGATGAGAGCCCTGACCTTGGAATACCCCCTCGACCGCGACTGCGCCGGTTTCCCATTCCAATATCTCTTCGGTTCTTCCCTTCTGGTCGCCCCTGTCACAACGCCAGGCGACGTCCAGTTGCAGGTCTATCTTCCAAAGGGAGTCTGGACCGACTTATGGACAGGTGAGATACATCACGGACCGAATGCGATGACAATGCCCGTTCCCCGCGATCGGATCCCGGTGTTCTTAGGCTCCGGAGCGATCCTGCCCTTGAACCTTGGCGAAACATTCACGTTGAGCAACCCGGTGGGTAATTCGGTCGAGCGTTACCAAAACCTTTGCTTTAAGATTTCCCCTCAGGGTGAATCTTCCTTCAAGTGGTACGATTATACGCGCCAGGAAACCGGTGTCATTCGATGCCGCCAGGATGCAGATGGCAAGTCTGTTTCCATCCAGCTGCCTGCCATTCCTTACCCTGTGCACCTCATCCTGCCGGGCTCCAAAATAGAAACGGCCGAGATCAATGGCGATAAAATACCCACGGTAGAGCATCAATTGAAAAACCAGCTCAATGCTTTTTACCTCCACTCAGAGAAAAACGAGGTCATCCTCAGAGTGCATGCCAATCAGGGCGCGCAGGTCGCCATCCAGTTTTTCCGTTGAGAGCCCTTCAAGATCACCTTCGACCGGTTTTCGAGCCGCTTGCGCAGGTGGAAGCCGGGATTACGCTCGCGCAAACGCACTTTACCGTGTTGAAATCGCGCCTCATCCTGTATGGTGCAAAAATACTATCCACAGCCAAAAGGCTGTCCTTGAGGCTGCCTGGAATAATCGTGGATGATACCTCCCAGGATATCTCGCCTTCGAATCTGACCTTTTGAATTCCTCCCAGGGCATGAAATTGGAAAATGCTGGCTAATGCCTTGGTGTGGGCGTGAATAATTATAGTAATCCGTGTACTCTCGAAGCACAGTCCCGAGATGTTTTTCATTCACCACAAGAATATGATCAAGACATTCCTCCCGAACCGATCGCACCCAGCGTTCAGCAAACGCATTTGCTTTCAGCGCTTGATCCGGGGTGTGCACAATCTCAATCCCCTCTGAACGAAACACATTATCGAAGAAGAATGTGAATTTCGTGTCATTATCATGGATGAGAAAAGCCATTTCCCGAGAACCATCCTTTAGTTCCCACACCAATTGGCGCGCTTGCTGTGAAATCCAGATTGAGTTGGGGTTCGTCGTGCAGCCTGCCAGATGGATTCGTCAAGTTCCCAACTCAATGAAGAACAGCACATAGATGGTCTTGAACCAGATTGTCTCCACCGTAAAGAAATCACATGCCAGGATCTGGTCCTTGTAATGCCTCAGAAAGGTGCGCCAAGAGCCTGTCGACCGCTGTGATACCGGCGTAACTCGATGTCACTTGAGGATATGCCCTTCTGATCGACCCGCGACTGCTCCGGCTAACCCTGGGGCAGTCATACTGAAATACTCAAACTGGAGGTTCTCGTATAGTCTTGCTATTTTTATTCCATGAAAAAAGACTAGCAGAATCTTTTATGACTATGTCATCGAACCTTAACTCCACCATAAAATCTTCAATGGGTGCCCCGTTAGTGTAACTTCTTTCTGTAATTTTCTATGAAGCAAACCTCATTACCTATTGGAACTTGACGTTGAATTAATTGAGAAAGCATTGCAGTCCCCTATATCGAATTATCCAATGTATTATTGTGGTAAAGCCATTAATAACGAGAACCTTCGTAACTAATTATACAGGAATCTATTAATAGCTTATTCATAAAAAAACCAAAACTAGTTGATGTAGATACTAACGCACGACAGCCAACTCACGCTTTACACGCCACCCACTCCAGGCATTGCGGGAGCATTACGCCCAGCAGCAGACCGAGCAGCTCTTGGCTGGCAGCCTGTGGCAAGAGAACGACCTGATCTTCCCTTCCACGATCGGCACGCCGCTGGATCTGCGCAACTTACTGCGGGAATTCAAGGAAGTCCTGCGGCGGGCCAACCTGCCAGAAATCCGCTTCCACGACCTGCGCCACACCGCCGCCTCCATCACGCTCAACCGCAATATCCCGGTCCTGACCGTCAGCCGCATACTCGGCCACGCAAAGTCTTCGATCACCCTGGATGCGTATGGTCACCTGATTCCAAGTGCGCAGATGGAAGCCGCCCGGGCCATGGAAGAAGCGCTCACCCTGACCCCGGTCCACTTTGAACAGGGTGCGGAAGCAGTTGCTGCCAACCCAAAAATGTGCCAAATGGGTTGAATCACGATTTTTCAACTGCACCCAACTGCACCCAACTGCACCCAACTGCACCCAACTGAACCCAAAAAAAAACCGAGCTCCCTTTGAAAGAGAGCTCTGCACCACATCTGGGGTAACGGCGTGTACCCCACCGTAAATATAGGTGACTCACCAGGGACTCGAACCCTGAACCCACTGATTAAGAGTCAGTTGCTCTGCCTGTTGAGCTAGTGAGCCATTCAGCTTCCCTATTATACCTTATCCGATGGGTGAGTCATTAAAATATTTTGACGGCCCAACCACCCTCAACCGGCTTCTTCCGACCTTAAATTTCCTTGATATTCTCGACGATGTGCCCGACCAGCCCGTAATCTTTAGCCTCTGTGGCCGTCATCCAAAAGTTGCGGTCCGTGTCGTGTTCCACCTTATCCAGCGGCTGGCCAGTTTGCTTAGCGAAGATCTCATTCAGTCGCCGGCGCATGCGCAGGATTTCCTGCGCCTCAATTGCCAGGTCCTGGGCGCTGCCACGGATGCCGCCCAGCGGCTGGTGCAGCAGAAAGCGCGTATTGGGCAGTGAGTAGCGCTGCTCGATCGGTGGGGCAGAGAAGATCAGGGCACCCGCGCTGGCCACCCAGCCCGTGCCGACCACCTTGACCTTCGGCGCGACAAATCGGAGCATATCGAAGATGGTATCGCCCGATTCGACATGCCCACCCTGCGAGTTGATGATGATCTTGATTTCATCGTCCGAGATACTGGAAAGGAGCAGCAGTTGTTGGGTGGTCCGCTCAGCCATCTTCTGGTTGATCTCGCCAAAGATCAGGATCGTGCGGGTCCGCAGAAATTTCTCCTGCAGGTTAAATTTCGGTTCTTCTTCTGGGGTGTGTTCGCTTTCGTACATGCTCTTCTCCCTGGTTTTTGGGGATTAATCGATCTGTATTATAAACCATGCCGGCGAGCCTGAATACGCTTGCCAGAAGGTATAATGTAGCCAAATTCTGGAAATGAAAGGCGTTTCTAAGCTCATGGAGGAACGAGCATACCGTGAAGAAAAATAATTTAAGACGCAATTTTCCCTATCCCATCTCCAGCAGGACCATTCAATGGCAGTTGTTAAGAAACGATGCCCTGGTGGAAGCCCATCATGTTGTCGATGTGCGCGTTGAAATCCTTGAAATTAACTTCGGGTTATATGTCAAAGGGTTGATCACTGCGACCGGTGGGAACATTAGCGCTCGGACTAGCGAAAACCCCAACCACATCTGGATAACCCCCAGCGCAATCTTTAAGGGTAACTTGGAGCCCGGCATGATGGTGTCTATCGACCTGGATGGCCATTCGGTTGGGAGGGCTAAATACCGGGCTTCCAGTGAGTGGCGTGTACATTGCGCTATCTACCGCGCCCGCCCTGATATCCAGGCGGTCGTTCATACCCATGCACCTCACTCTGCCCTGATGGCCCTCACCGGCACGAAATTTCTGCCGATCTCCACCGAAGCAGCCTTCTTTAGCGATCTGCCGGTGGTACCATTTATCCTACCAGGCACGGCTGAACTGGGTGACGAGGTCAGCAAAGCGCTGGGGTTGAAAGGCAGCGCTGTAATGATGCAGAATCACGGCCTGGTGGTGGCTAGCAGTAGTCTTCGCCGCGCGGCTGACCTGACCGAAGCGGTTGAATCCACCGCCCATCAGTTAATCACCTGCCGCATCCTGGGGGTCGAACCGCCGCTCCTCCCGGAGAAAGTCGCCCAGGCCTTGAAGCAGATGAGCGCTATTCAGGCTTAAACTGTGCGGGTGATCACCACGATAAAAATTCTGGCCTTCCGAGGAGCCCAGGTGGAATAAAAATTGGATTTACACCATTCGGTCGAGTTGCCTGTTTTCGATTAGTCGAGTTTTTACGGGAACCCCCTTCCATCTCGAACCCTGCCAAAATTACTGCCCTGGCAGCAAATAACACACCCATAAAGGTCATCCACCTCCAGGTGGGTTGGCACGAAAAATATTGAGGAGTAATGTATATTGTTAGATCGGTATGCTGGTCATCTTTCCAGGGGATTGATTATTGTTTTTGGCGTCCTGCTATGCTTTTTGTGTGGTGTGGTACTTGCCGCCCAAATCTTAGGTTTTTTCAACAGCTACCAGAGGCTGCCGGTTTTTCTGCTCACCCTTGCCATCACAATGGTTGCCCTGGTTTTTTACTTTCGATGGTATGGGCTTGGTTTTGTTACTACCTTAACCCACAAGAGCACTGCCGATAAAAAGCTTGCGGGCTTGAATTGGGCAGCCTATGCCTGCGGTCTGGCAATTTTTGTACTCTTGATTTTGTACCCATTGATCCGCTGGCCGTTTTCCACGGTCAGCGATAGCCTGCATTGGGATGCTGGGGCCTATCATTTTCCCAAGGCCATTGAGTTGTACAAATCGGGGACGTTTTGGGATCTTTCGATCCCATACGGCGAATACCCAAATGGTTTTGAGTCCTTGCTTTCGTTGGGGCTGCTCATCCGTGGCAACGAACTGCTCTTTGGAAGCGCCCATGCACTGGTGGCTGGGTTCATGTTTCTAACCCTTTGGGGACTGGCCTGGCGATACACCCGCCTGCCGGGTGGTTTGATCGCGTTGTTGACTTCCTTGATATTTATCAGCGGCTTGATCCAGGTTGCCAACAACCCCTGGTGGATCTTTGCCGACCATGTTTTCATGATCGGCAAGAACGATATGCTGGTCAGTGCGGCTGTGTTGGCAGCGGTTTTTCACCTTCCTATTGGCGGCCGTGATACCCGTACATCCTGGCATTTACCCGGGCTGGTCTTCAGTACGGCAATTGTTCTGGCGGTTAAACCGGTTGGCATTTACGCACTGATGCCCTTGTGGCTCCTGGTGGCTTATCGCTGGGGGAGTCCGTTCTTCCAGCGCCCGGTTGGAAAATTACCCTGGAAAGAGTTGGTTTTTGCCGGTTTATTTATCCTGCCTTCATTGCTATGGGTGTTGCGCAACGTCTTAATGCTTGGGATGGTCTTTCCGCCTGGTAATTGGGAAATGGCCGAATGGAGTATCGCCAATAACCTGACAAACCCGTTTTTTTACAACTTTCTACCCAGGTTATTCTTGTTTGTTCTAGGTGCTGTTTTTTTTATTTTGGTACTGTCGGTCTGGCGCAAATCTCCGGATATCGGTCAGGCGCTTGTATTGCTGATCTTGTTAGTTGCTTTTGCACTCACCCCCCAAACAGCCTTCTTCGGTAGTACCGATAACCCCACCAAAATCGCCTGGCGTTTTGGCATATCCCTGTTGGGATACCTTTTCGTTATGTTCCTGGTTGTCCTCGAGCCGCTCTTCAACCGCGCATGGACTTTGCTTCTAAGCCGCCGCTGGTTGGTGTTTGGCGCAGCCGTGCTGGTGGTTAGTGTGGGTGCGGGGTTGGTCTGGTACAAGAGCGGGATGATGCGCATCCATCCCAACAACGATATCGTCCTGCGCGACCAATTCCGAGAATCCGTGGGTGTGGATGGCTACTTTTCGGCGTACGATTACGTCCGCCGCAATATTCGGGGTGCGGATGTGCATATTGAAGGCGGCCTGATGTATTATGTCTACGGTCAGGATTTTACAAACCGGCCGACCAAGATGCAGTACCCCCTGGGGATGGAGTGGGCTGTACCGCAGCGCGACCCACAGTACTTCGTTATCCTGTGCACCGATTTCTGGAATAACCGCCCGGAAGAATGCCCGGCCTACCTGGAACAGCCCGAATTTTTAGAGAAATGGCAGCCAATCTACATCGATGATTACGGGCGGGTATACCAACGGACCGCTCAATAAGGAAATCTCTTGATGGTTTGAATAGGGAGCATTTCACGGTTGTCGAATTCAATACTTTGGGTTTAAACACTGCTATAATGCCATAGATTATGCCAGCCAGAGTCCTGAAAAACTGGAATCTACTGGCAGATTTTGTTAGGAAAACTTTATTGCCAATCACTACGGGTTGCCCTTGCAGGAACACCCGGTTCGTCCATTAAACCGTCTAATGAAATAAGGTAGGAAAACGATGAATGATCATTACGAAACCTTGGATCCACAAAACTGGGATGAAATGCGTGCTCTGGCACACCGCATGGTAGATGATGCCCTGACCTATATCGCAACCGTGAGAGAACGCCCGGTCTGGCAGCCGCTGCCTGAAAATTTACCCGCTCATTTCGACCTGCCCGTCCCGCTCGAACCCATGGATGCTGCTAAGGTATATGAGGATTTTGTGGAAAACATACTCCCCTATCCCATGGGCACGATTCACCCCCGTTTTTGGGCCTGGTATATGGGCAATGGGACAGTCCTTGGAGCCCTGGCGGATTTCTTAGCTTCTATCATGAATCCAAACCTGGGTGGTGGTAATCACGTCGCGAACCTGGTTGAAAAACAGGTGATCGATTGGATGAAGCAGATGCTCGATTTTCCGGCTGAGGCCAGCGGGTTGCTGGTAAGTGGAGGATCGATGGCTAATTTTGTGGGCATTGCCGTCGCCAGAAATACAAAGGCTGGTTTCGATGTCCGCAAGTTGGGTATGCAAAACGCCCCCCAGCCGTTGACGGTTTATGCTTCGACCGAAATCCATAGCTGCAACCAAAAAGCGGTCGAACTGCTCGGATTAGGAAGCGCCAGCCTGCGGAAAATCCACGTGAATGACGATTTCACCATCGATCTGGTTGCGCTCGAGAAGGCCATTGCGGCAGATCGTAAAGCGGGGTACCGCCCAATCTGCGTCCTTGGCAGCGCTGGCACGGTTAATACCGGGGCGGTGGATGACTTGAATTCTTTGGCCGATATTTGCGAACGCGAACAACTTTGGTTTCATATCGACGGCGCCATAGGGGCTGTTGCTGTTCTGGCTGAAAATGTAAAAACCAGCCTTTCCGGTATCGATCGGGCTGATTCGATCGCCCTCGATCTTCACAAGTGGATGCATATTCCCTTCGAGGCTGGTTGTGTTCTGGTGCGCCACGAGGAATCTCACCGTAATACTTTTTCGCTTACCCCCGAATACCTGACCCACGAAACACGAGGTTTGGCGGCTGGAACGCTCTGGTTCAGCGATTACGGTTTGCAACTGTCGCGGCAGTTTCGGGCTTTGAAAGTATGGATGTCGATTAAAGAACATGGCCTCGCGCGTTTTGGCCGGATGATTGCGCGCAATGTTGAGCAAGCACAGGGTTTTGGCCGCATGGTGGAGCAGCACCCCGACATGGAGCTTATGGCTCCCATTAGCCTGGACATCGTCTGCTTTCGCTTCAACCCTGGCGGTCTGGAGGAAGGACAGCTCGAAAAGTTGAACAAAGAAATCCTGATCTTGTTGCAAGAGCGGGGTATTGCCGCACCCTCCTACACGACCTTGCGGGATCGCTATTGCTTGCGTTTGGCTATTGCCAATCACCGCAGCACCCCGGATGATTTTGAGGTGCTTGCCGATCAGGTGGTGCGTATTGGGCGGGAACTCACAGCCCAATTCACTTCCCACTGATGGAGCTGGATCAGGAATTTTAACTAACCCACGATCTCGACCACCGTACCACCGGGCATACCGATGGTCAATTCCCCTAGATCATAAGGAATATGGGGTTCCGACCAGCGGAAGATCCACTTGGCATCGTCTGGAGTAGCATTGATGCAGCCGCGCGAACGCGGGGTGCCAAAGTCGTTGTGCCAAAACGTGGAGTGAATCGCCTCCCCGCCGCCTGAAAAGAGCACAGTCCAGGCGATGCCGGGTATGTCCCAGCCGAAACCGCTCACCCCGCCGCTCATATGGTGCGAGATCAGTTTGCGCCAGGTCAGGTGGGCGCCCAGTGGCGTAGCCCACTTGTCGGTTGGATTACCGAGGGCGTCAAACTTTGCCCCGGAAGAGATGCGGCAGGCGTACACTTCACGCCGGTTTTCCAGGCAGGAGAGCATCTGGTAATTCAGGTTGACGATGATGCGTTTGTTTTCAGCCTCAGGGTTTAGGGGTTGTAACTCTTCGCGGGTGAGGGGGCGAAGACCGCTCGCCCGTGCCCAGAGCATATCGCCGAAGCCGTATTTTTGCACTGTGCGGTAATAGATCTCTCCGTCGCTGCCGGTACGGATATCATCGATCCAAAATAGCTGGCTGAAATACAGCCGCGGGAAGGTAGCCTCTTTAAGCCAGGGTGCCCGCGCTGGGGGGTTGTCTAGAATTACGTCCAGGTAGGGCACGGTGACTTCTGCCCACATGCCCCGCCCGAGGGGGCCTTCGGGCAGCTCGCTGAGTGGCTGGTTGGGCTGGTAGCGCACCGGCTGCAGACGGGGGGCGTAAATGAAGCCTTCGGGGGTTTCCACCCAGCGCCGGCTGAGCGAAAGACCGGGGGTTTCACCGACCACCTCGCGCAGCCAGACGACAATGGTGTCTACATGCAGGGTTTGCAAGCGGGTACTATCGATGCTTGGCTTGGACCAGAGGGCGATCGCCCCGGCAGCAACCCGCCCCAAACGCTCGGCGTCTGGCCAGGTGGTATTGGGTGTTGATAAGCGCTCAAATGGGACAGCCGCTATTGCCCCAGCGGAAAGCAAACCTAATTTTAGAAAATCTCTACGGGTAAAGGGTTGTTTGTACATAAAGGTATTTATACCAAAAAAAGGGTGGCTTGGGTACGATTAAAAGTTGTCGTTTGGTGAGCCTGTCGATGGACAACAAGGGGTGCTTACCGTAAAAAAAACCACCATACTCCGCCGCCGATCACGGCGATAATGACAAAAAGCAGCCAAATGGGTGCTCCCTCTTCTTTCATCACTGAGGAGTTCGAAGGTATATTCCAGGCTGAAGGCGAACTCGGTGTGGACACTTTCTGGTAGGGGCTTTCTTTCCGTGCAGCTTCTTCTACCTGTTCCCCCACGACCTCGCGGCGGACTTCCTCCAAAAGGATGTCGGTATCGCTGCCAAAAGTGGCTTCGATGGCATCGTAAGAAGCTTCCCGGATGGATGAATCGTCGTCCCACAGGGCTAGCTCGGCTAAAACCCGCGTCGCGCTCATATCCCGCACTCTGCCAAGCGCGCGTACTGCCCGCAGGCGGGTCTCGCGTTTTGGATCGCTTTGCGCGATGGCGATCAGGCCGTGTAGGGTTTCACCTTCGGCGTTCGACAAGCCCCAATCCTGATCGGTGGCTGCCCCATCCTCCTCACCGGTCTGAGACGGGGCGGGAAGGAGCCAGTCCGGATCTGGTTCGGAGGTAGCGGATGCAAAAGTTAAGACCAGTTCGGCTTGAAAACCAAGCATTTCGCGCAGAACCTGGCGGGCGGCAGCCTGGACAGTTTTGTCCGGGTCGTTAAGGGCAGCCCGGATCAGAAGTTCGGGGACATTCTGGTCGTCGATCCCAGCCAGGGCTTGAACCGCCAGAATGCGCGGCTGCGGTTTGCCTTCCTGACGTAGGATTTTCTCCAGGCGGTCGATATCCCCTCTTTCAACCAGGCGTTCGATTTCATTCTCAATTTGCATTTTGATTCTCCTTGCCCGTCTGGTTCAGGCCTTTACGGGCGGCCGCATCGATAGGCCGGTCCGGGGATGGTTCGCCTGGCAGCACAGCCCAGCGCACCAAGCAATACCGGATAAACAATAAGTAGATAGATCCATTGCGCCCCTGAGGTATTTTTGAACGCCTGCGGCAGACCGCTTTGGGCGGAGGTTTTGAGGAAGTCGTACCAGGTAGCCTGCCCAAGCGCCTCGGCGGTGGCGTTGATCAGGATGGCGCCGATTAAGATGAACCAGCCTTGCACAAAAATTTTGATGATCAGCATGGGTTAATTTTATCGCACATTGTAAGGTATAGGCGCCTAGAGATCGGTTCATCTCCCATGGCTCAAAACGTTCCAAATTTGAGCAATATCCAAGCGGATTGGGCATCAAGACCCGATCCACACCCTGCCCGAAGGGTGCTGCCCCGCTGGATGGTCGAGGCGGGAAAAACCCCGCCATTCGTAGCCGGTGGACACCTTCCCGGCCTCACTACCCGGCCGTCTCAAAGCCCAGTTCCGGCCGGATTCTTCGGCTCGCAGGGTCCGCTCATCGCCGGTTTCCTGCCCAGGTTATGAATGGGAATGTTGTCCTTCCTTAAACCCCTAAAATCAAGTTCAATGCCGTCAGCGCGCCCATCCCGATGATAATCGTCAGCAGCGGGTTGCGAGTCCGCCAGGCCACCAAAACAGCCAGGCTGCCGGCCAACAGGCGGGTGTTAGCGAAGGTCAGGGATAACTCCCCGCCGCGAATCAACACCTCCTGAAAGATGATGGCACTTAATACCGCCGGTGGGATGAAGCGCAGCCCGCGCTTCACCAAAGGGGGCGGTTCATATCGGCCGAGGAGGGCGATGAACGACAGGCGGGTGGCAAATGTGAGCACACCGCTGGCTATAAGAACCAGCCACACACTCATGGTTTGCCCCTTTCCACCAGCAGGCCAACCGCAATGCCCACGATCGCTGCCGCAATCACCCCCAGGTTGTAGGGCAGTTGGTACAAGGCAATCGCTGCCAGTCCTGCCGAAAGCGCCGCAGCCAGCCCTGGGCGGTCGCGCAAGGTTGGCACGACCATAGCAATAAAGGTCAATGCCAGGGAAAAATCCAGCGACCAGCTACCTGGGATGACCGCCCCGAGAAATATGCCAACCGCTGTGCTGATCTGCCAGTTTAACCACAAGGTCAGCCCGGAGCCCAAGAAAAACCAGTGTTTGAAGCGCTGGTCGCCCGGACGATCGTAATGCAAAATGGATACCGCATAAGCCTCGTCGGTCAGCAGGTAAGCAAGCAGGCTTTTCCAGAGCGGCGAGAGTGGTTTGAGGTAGGGTGCAATCGAGGCGCTGTAGAGGGCGTGGCGTAAATTGAGCACCACAATAGTGAGAGTCACCATCAGGGCCGGTGTCCCTCCGGCGAAGAGCTGCGCGGCGGCAAACTGCGAAGCGCCGGCGAAGACGATCGCCGACATCGACTGAGCTGCCAAAGCTGGCAGGCCAGCCGCCAGGGCGAGCGCGCCGTAGATCATCCCGAAGGGGAACACGCCGATCACCAGGGGCAGCACGGCACGAGTGCCAGCCCAAAATTGGGAGCGTGGGCTGGACTCGAGCGGCAGCGGAACAGGTTGGGGAGTATTGGAAGGCATGAAACCCAATTAAAGCATAAAAAATTGGGTTTGGCGGTCCGACTTTTGACCAATCTCGAGAATAATGTGACCTTTAATATGACTTATTATACCTATATTGTACATATATTGACCACAGGTGTTGGGGTAAAATTTTTTGAATGAGATAGATGAAACCACCCGATAACCCCGAAGACGTTGAGAAAGCTGTCCGTAAGGAACCCATGGGGATGGTTTTCGTGGACAGTTCACCTTAAAAACCATTTCATAAATGAAAGGAAAATCAAAAATGGCTAACCCAACGATCGTTATTAATGGTGAAGTCCTGCCCACGATGAAAGAAATCAACCGTGAGCTGGCCCCTTATCAAAAATCAGATACCCGCCGCAGTGTGTGGCAACTGGTCAACACCCTGATCCCGTATGTGATTTTGTGGGTTTTGATGTATTTCAGCCTCCAGGTATCCTATGTCCTTACCCTGGTTCTGTCGGTCATTGCAGCCGGTTTTCTGGTGCGAACCTTTATTTTCTTCCACGACTGCGGGCACAATTCATTTTTTCCATCCACCCAGTTGAATAAAATTGTCGGGTTTTGGCTCGGTATTTTGGTGTTCACTCCCAGCGAACATTGGTGGCACTCGCATGCCATCCATCATGCCACCAGCAGTAACCTGGACAAACGCGGTGTCGGCGACGTTACCACGTTAACCTTGGAAGAATTTTATGACCACCATTGGTTGAAGAAACTAGGTTACCGTTTCTTCCGCAACCCGCTGGTGATGTTTATCCTCGGGCCGGTCTTTATGTTCCTGGTCATGCACCGCCTTCCGCTGCCGAATTACGGACGCAAGACCACCATTAATGTGATCCTGACCAATCTGGGCATCCTGGTGATGGCAGTGGTTAGCGCCCTCGTGATCGGTTGGCAGGCTTACCTGATGATCCAGCTGCCGACCATCATGCTCGCTGGTATTGGTGGCATCTGGTTATTCTACATCCAGCATCAATTCGAAGATACCTACTGGGAGCGCAGTGAAAACTGGAATTATGTTGCCTCGGGTTTATTAGGGGCTTCTTATTACAAACTGCCCAAGATCCTGGAATGGTTCTCCGGCAGCATCGGTTATCACCATATCCACCACCTCAGCCCGCGCATTCCCAATTATCACCTGGCGGAATGCCAGCAGCAATCTCATCTGATCCAAAAATGGTCGCGGGTGGTTACCATCCCAGAAAGTATCCGGGCGGTACGCCTGAAGGTTTGGGACGAGCCGCGCCGCAAAATGACGGGTTTCCCGAAAGCAGATGCGCACGCACCCGCACCGGGGCGCACACCCATAACGGACGAAGGTTAACTATCTGCCGATATAGGCGCAGTTGAACCACGGAAAACCACAATGAGGTGGTTGACCCTACGGGGTGCCGGGTTCGCCTTACAGATCGTAGCGATACAGGTTGGTCTGGCGCAATTTAAAGCCGACTCGTTGGTAAAGCCGGTTGGCGGCTTCGCGGGTCGGGCGGGAGGTCAAATCGACGGTCCTAACCCCCAGTTCTCGGGCGAGTTCAAGCGCAGCGCGGGTGAGACCCTCGCCGATGCCCTTGCCGCGCATCGATTCGTCCACCACCACATCCTCGATCCAGGCCCGTAAGCCGGTCGGAACGCGGAAGATGATCAGGGTCAACGACCCGACCATCGGCCCGTTTTCGTCCGGGTCGCGGGCGATGAGGAAGTAATCGTTGGTGGCAATTTCTTCAAGTTCTGACCGTGTCGGCCCAGATAACGATGTGCTGAGCTGAGGGATTAATCTCTCGATCGTCTGGTAGATTTCATCCGTGATTTCCTTTACAAGGGTGATGTGCATGAGGTATCCTCCGGGAATGAACTGCGGATTGGGATATGGATCCTATTTTCGGCAATAAAGTGGAGATCTAAAAAGTTGTCGTTTTGGGAGTTGGTTCCAGGCCTGATGAGGTCTCCATCCATGGATACCGGCGGAAGTGGATCCCCAGTCATTAAATTAGTTTAATAAGGATTCTATAACGCCTTAAAATTTTAAAAATGCGCCCGCCGGCATTAATTTTACCTGAAATTTATTTAAACAAAAGGTCTCCCCATTAGATGGATGCCTGGACTCGGGACCCATTTTCCAGGTGATTATCTGCTGCCACCTCCCATACTCAACCCATCCACCCCGGCAATCTGTTGTAAAATTAGCTTGTTCCAATTCCTACCCCTGTTTCCGGAGGTATGGTATGTCCCTTCCCCGCTCCGTGCGCGCTCCGCGCGGCACCCATCTAACCTGCAAATCCTGGCAAACCGAGGCCGCTTACCGCATGATTCAAAACAACCTCGATCCGGAGGTGGCCGAACGCCCTCAGGATCTGGTGGTCTATGGCGGTCGCGGTCAGGCAGCCCGGAATTGGGAAGCCCTGGATGCCATTTTGGAATGCCTGCGCAATTTAGAGGACGATGAAACCCTGCTGGTGCAGTCGGGCAAGCCGGTGGCGGTCTTTAAATCCCACCCGGACGCACCGCGGGTATTAATCGCCAATTCTAATTTGGTGCCGCATTGGGCCACCCAGGCTCACTTCGACGATTTAGCCGCCAAAGGGCTGATCATGTACGGGCAAATGACCGCCGGCTCGTGGATTTATATCGGCACCCAGGGTATTCTGCAAGGCACCTACGAGACCCTGGCGGCCTTGGCGGCCAAAAAGGGCTGGCCTTCCTTGAAGGGTAAATTTGTCCTCACCGCCGGCCTGGGCGGGATGGGCGGCGCGCAGCCGCTGGCTGTCACGATGAATGAAGGTGTCGCGCTGGTAGTGGAAGTTGACCCCGCCCGCGCCCGCCGGCGCCAGGAGATCGGCTACGTGGACGATGTGGTCGATACCCTCGAAGAAGCAATGACCCTGGTGGAAAAATATACCCAAGAGGGCAAGCCGCGCTCGATTGGTCTGGTAGCCAATGCGGCCGATATTTTCCCCGAGCTGGCCATCCGTGCCAGCCTGCCCGACGTGGTCACCGACCAAACCCCGGCCCACGATGTGCTCAGCTACGTCCCGGCCGGTCTGAACGTGGAGCAAGCCGAGGCACTGCGGCATGCCGACCCCAAGGAATACGAGCGCCGCTCGCTGGCTTCGATGGTCCGCCATGTCGAAGCCATGCTCGAATTTCAGCGCCACGGAGCCGAGGTCTTCGACTATGGCAACAACTTGCGCCAGCGTGCCTATGATAACGGCGTCAGAGATGCCTTCAACTTCCCAGGCTTTGTCCCGGCTTACATCCGCCCGTTATTCTGCGAAGGCAAAGGTCCCTTCCGCTGGGTGGCACTTTCTGGCGACCCCGAGGATATCTATCGCACCGACGAGGCGGTCATCGACCTCTTCCCCGAGGACGTCCATTTACAGCGCTGGTTGAAAATGGCCCGCGAAAAAGTGCCTTTCCAGGGCTTACCGGCCCGCATCTGCTGGTTGGGTTATGGCGACCGCGCCCGGGCTGGCCTGAAATTTAACGAGATGGTCGCCCAGGGTATTCTCAAAGCCCCGCTGGTGATCGGGCGCGACCACCTGGATGCCGGCTCCGTCGCTTCTCCCAACCGCGAAACCGAAGCCATGCGCGATGGCAGCGATGCCATCTCCGATTGGCCAATTCTGAATGCCCTGATCAACACCGCTGGCGGCGCTACCTGGGTCTCATTTCACCATGGCGGCGGGGTCGGGATCGGGTTCAGCCAGCATGCGGGCATGGTAATTGTTGCCGACGGTTCCCCCAGGGCAGCCCGCCGCCTGGAGCGTGTTTTGACCAGCGATCCTGGTATGGGCGTCGTCCGGCATGCGGATGCGGGTTATCCAGAAGCCATTACCGCCGCGCGCCAGGGCGGCATTCATATTCCGATGCTCAAGGGCCAATAAAGCGTGCGTATTCGTCGGATCTTTTGGTTCATGATCAGCATTTCCGCCGGCTTGGCAGCCGGACTGCTATATGGCTGGGTGATCAACCCGGGCAGTTATCGCGACACTTCGCTGGACAGCCTGCGGGTAGATTACAAAACCGATTTGGTCTTAATGGTGGCTGAAATTTACCAGCAGGATGGTGATGTTGACGCAGCCGCAGCCCGCCTGGCAGGTATCGAGGACTTGCCCATCCTTCGCCAGGTTCAACAGGCGATCCTCACCGGGCAAGAATTGGGTTATGCCCGTCCAGACATTGAAACCCTGGCACGCCTGTTCCAGGGTTTACAAAGTTGGACACCATCCACACAGGAAGCACCACCATGATCGATGACGAGTACCTGGAGGAAGATGAAGGCCCGCGCCAGCCGCCGCTCTACCTGGTTACCGGACTGGTGATTGGGTTAGGGATTGGGCTTTTGTTCTCTCTGGTGATCAGCCCGGTGCGCTTTGTGGATACCGCCCCGGTATCTTTGCAGGCTGCCCATAAAGATAGCTACCGATTACTGATATCTCAGGCTTTTCAGGCCAATGGCGACCTGTTGCGCGCGAGCCAGCGCTTGTTGCTGCTGGAAGACGCCAGTCCAATGGATGCATTGGCTTCCCAGGCTCAGAGGCGGCTTGGAGAAGGCCAATCCGAGGAATCGGCCCGCGCTTTAGCAGAGCTGGCTGCTGCCTTAAGCGGGCCGTCGGAGGGCACGCCGAGTCCGCTTGTGGTCCTCTCGCCACCAACACCTGCCGGGGCCACACCCGGGTTGGCAACTCCGCAGGTTTTTGAGACCCTCGATCTTTCGCAAGCCGTACAGACTGCCACACTGCCACCCACACCAACACCCACGACCTCCCCCACGATTACCCCAATACCGACCTTCACGCCCCGGGTTGGTCACAGCCCTGTACCCACCCTGGGCGCGCCTTTCGTCCTGGCCGGGCGGGTAGAAATTTGCGACCCTGCCATCAAACCGGGTTTATTGCAGATCGAGCTGCGCGACAGCGCTGGGGTGCCGATCCCTGGCGTCCAAATCACCGTCGCTTGGGAGGGCGGGTTGGACACCTTCTTTACCGGGTTGCATCCGGCCAGCGGTCCAGGTTATGCCGATTTCAGCATGACGGCAGGGGTGGTATACAGCCTGCGGGTCAGCGACATCAGCGAGACGATCAATGGTTTGAGCGCGCCAGCCTGCGCGGGTGAGGATGGCAGAGCGTACGTTGGCGCCCTACGCCTGAAATTCAACCAGCCCTGAGGATAAAAAAATTTAAGGTGTTTACACCGTACGGCTGTGCAAAACACCTTAAATAATTAGAAAGGTTACTCGAACGATATTAATTCTCGTAAATCTGACCGCGCGCCTCGCCGGCCGGGTTGAGCGCGGTATGAACGTTCACATACAGAAGCCCGTCACGTAATAAAGAAAGGAACGTCCCGCCGCTTACGCCCCAGTTGGCCA
>Ga0207950_100056_pt1 | contig 58108 bp, 49 predicted proteins | sample Subbio11_8B_AprC_FD_184814 | JGI IMG/M metagenome (GOLD analysis project Ga0207950, IMG submission 184814) | Serpentinite rock and fluid subsurface biosphere microbial communities from McLaughlin Reserve, California, USA - CR11_8B_AprC (SPAdes) | ecosystem: Environmental > Terrestrial > Deep... | reverse complement strand
GGCGGCGCAGGCGCGCTGCACCGGTTTTTCGCCGTAGTTGGCGGTGTGGCCGCCAAAGGGGCGCTGGTAGATGGTGCCGTCGGGGTTGCGGTCGAAGGGCATGCCGAAGTGCTCGAGCTCGTAGACCACTTTGGGCGCTTCGCGGCACATGAACTCGATCGCGTCTTGGTCGCCGAGCCAGTCGGAGCCCTTGACGGTATCGTAGAAGTGGTAGTGCCAGTTGTCTTCGCTCATATTGCCGAGCGAGGCCCCGATGCCGCCTTGCGCCGCCACGGTGTGCGAGCGCGTGGGGAAGACCTTGGAGAGCACGGCCACGTTGAAGCCAGCGCGCGCCAGTTGCAGCGAGGCGCGCATGCCAGAGCCGCCGGCCCCGATGATGACGACGTCAAAGCGGCGCCGGGGCAGGGAGGATGTGAGAGCAGCCATGAATCAAAGTCTCCAGAGCACTTGGAAGGCCCAGCCGGCGCAGCCGACCAGCCAGACGAGCGTGAACACGTGCAGCGCCAGCCGCAAGCCGGCCGGTTTAACGTAGTCCATCCAGATGTCGCGCACCCCCACCCATGCGTGCCAGATGAGCGCGACGATGAGGGCGTAGGTGAGGAACTTCATCCAGGTTTGGGCAAAGATGCCGGCCCAGACTTCGTAACCAATCGGGCCGCTGACCAGCAGCACCTGCGCCAGCAGCAGCAGGGTGAACAAGGCCATGAGGGTGGCGCTGACGCGCTGCATCAGCCAGTCGCGCAAGCCGTAGTGGGCGCCGCTGACGATGCGCCGGGAACCGTAGTTAACTGCCATTGTGATGTGCTCCTAGGAGATTTTTAATACAGACCAAACAGCTTGGCACCCAGCGCAGCCGTGAGCCCCAGACTGAGCACCAAGGTGGCTACGGCAGAGGATTTGCCAAAGGCTTTGTCCACGCTGTGGGTGGCGTCCATATAGACATGGCGCAGGCCGGCGATGAGGTGGTGCAAAAAAGCCCAGATCAGCGCCAGCACCACCAGCTTGACGAACCAAGCCGGCACAAAGCCGATGCCGGCCGTGAAGGCCGAGGCAAATACGCCAAAGGAGAGCTCGGACGAGAGCGAGGCGTCGAACATCCAGACGATGAAGGGCAGCAGCAAAAACAGCAGCAGGCCGCTGATGCGGTGCAGGATCGAAACCCAGCCCGCCACCGGCAGGCGGTAGCCGGGCAGATCGGTCAAGGCGTTGATGTTGCGGAATTCGGGCCGCGGTTTGGTGCTCGTTTCAGCCATGGTGTGGACCTGTGGTTGGGGTGTGGTGCGGATGGAGCGGGCGAAGCGGTAAGGGTGCTCGGGGCAATCTGTGAATATGCATGAAAACCCTGACGCTTAGCAGTCGGATTCTATTGCAACGCAGCATATGCGACCCCGATCTATGGTTATGTTTGTCTTTAGCTAAGCTGGTTGCGGTAGTGGTGGCGCTCGGTGCGGTACAGGCCGCGGCGCAGCTCCATCGGGGTGTCATGGTAGGTGTAGGCCAGACGCTCGACGCTCAGCAGCGGCGAGCCGGGGGCCACGCCTAGGCGCTCGGCGGCATCGGGTTCGGCGGCCACGGCCTTGATTTTTTCTTCGGCGCGCACCATGCTCAGGCCAAACTGGCTCTCGAACAGTGCGTACATCGGGCCCTGGTCTTGCGTCAAGACCTCCAGCGTGAGCCCCCTGAAAGGGGTGCCTGGCAGCCAGATTTGCTCCAGAATGGTCGGTTGGCCCTGAAAGGCCAGCACGCGCAGCACCTGCACCGCGGTGTCACCTGCGCGCAAGCCCAGCGCCGTGGCGACATCGGCCGGCGCGCGCAGACGCTGGCACGACAGGATGTGGCGCTCGGCCGGGCCGTCGGCGTCGGGGCTGGCGTGGTCGGGGTGCAGGCGCAGAAAGCGGTACGAGACTTGTTGCTCGGCGTGCGTGGCGACGAAAGTGCCCTTGCCCTGGCGGCGCCGCAGCAGGTTGTCGGCGGCCAGTTCGTCGATGGCTTTGCGCACCGTGCCCTGGCTGACGCGAAAGCGCGCCGCCAGATCGACTTCGCTCGGGATGGTCTCACCCGGCTTCCATTCGCCGTTTTGCAGGCTGTGCAACAGCAGCGCCTTGATCTGCTGGTACAAGGGGCTAAAGGCGGGCGCGGCCACAACCGGTCCGCCGTCGTGGGAGCCGGGAGCAGGTGCGGTGGAAGATGAGGTGGAGCCCATATGCGTTGCCCCGATCATATCTTATATAAGACATAAGACAAATTGACGCGCAGGGCAAGCCGGGTTACACTTGCGCCATCGAGCGTTTTTTTTTAACCCGTGCATTGTTAGGAGTGTATTCATGAGCAAGAAGCCCGTTCGCGTGGCCGTCACCGGTGCCGCTGGCCAGATCGGTTATGCCCTGCTGTTTCGCATCGCTTCCGGCGAAATGCTGGGCAAGGATCAGCCCGTGATCCTGCAACTGCTCGAAATCCCCGACGAAAAAGCCCAAAAAGCGCTCAAGGGCGTGATGATGGAGATCGACGACTGCGCCTTCCCGCTGCTGGCCGGGATGGAAGCGCACAGCGACCCGATGACCGCCTTCAAAGACACCGACTACGCGCTGTTGGTCGGCTCGCGTCCGCGTGGCCCCGGCATGGAGCGGGCCGAGTTGCTCGCTATCAATGGCGCGATCTTCACGGCCCAAGGCAAGGCGCTTAACGCCGTCGCCAGCCGCAAGGTCAAGGTGCTGGTGGTGGGCAACCCGGCCAACACCAATGCCTACATCGCCATGAAGTCGGCCCCCGACCTGCCGGCGCGCAACTTCACCGCCATGCTGCGCCTGGACCACAACCGGGCCCTGAGCCAACTGGCAGCCAAAACCGGCAAGCCGGTGGCCTCGATCAAGAACCTGGCGGTGTGGGGCAACCACAGCCCGACCATGTACGCCGACTACCGCTTTGCCACCATAGACGGTGCCTCGGTCAAAGACATGATCAACGACCACGCCTGGAACAAAGACGTGTTCCTGCCCACCGTGGGCAAGCGCGGCGCGGCCATCATCGAGGCGCGTGGCTTGTCGTCGGCAGCGTCGGCGGCCAATGCGGCCATCGACCACATGCGCGACTGGGCGCTGGGCACCGACGGCGCCTGGGTGACGATGGGCGTGCCCTCGGGCGGCGAATACGGCATCCCCAAAGAGGTGATGTTCGGCTACCCCGTGACCTGCTCGGGAGGCGACTACCAGATCGTCGAGGGGCTGCCCATCGACGCTTTCAGCCAAGAGTGCATCAACAAGACCCTGGCCGAACTGCAGGGCGAGCAAGACGGCGTGCGGCATCTGCTGTAAGCCGATAGAGCGATAAAGCGGCAACGCCTCATGCACCCGCGCGACCTGTTGTTGGGCCCCCAAGCCGGCCAGCGCTTGCTGCCGGTGTGTGACCATTACAGCGGCGTGGCGGCACGCATGCGCAAAAGCCTGGCGTTGCAGGCCGAGTACAGCCAGCGCCATGGCCGCTGCGTGTTCGACGTCACGCTCGACTGCGAAGACGGGGCCCCGGTGGGCGGCGAGGCCGAGCACGCCGCGCTGGTGACCGAGCTGCTGCTGGGGCTGGACCGCTCTGCCCCGGTGCCGCCGCGCGTCGGGGTGCGGGTGCACGCGGTGGGGCATCCGGCTTTCGAGGCCGATGTGCAGGCCATCGTCGGCGCTGCCGGGGCGCGGCTGGCGTACCTGATGCTGCCCAAGGTCGAGGGCCTGGCCGATTTGCAGCGCGCGGTGCGCTCGATTGATGCCGCTGGGGGCGCGGCGCTGCCCTTGCACGTGTTGATCGAATCGCCGCGGGCGTTGCACCAGGCTTTCGAGCTGGCGGCACACGCGCGCGTGGAGTCGATCAGCTTTGGCCTGATGGACTTTGTCTCGGCGCACGGCGGGGCCATTCCCGCCTCGGCCATGGGGGTGCAGGGCCAGTTTAGCCACCCGCTGGTGCGCCGCGCCAAGCTCGAAATCGCCAGCGCCTGCCATGCGCACGGCAAGGTGCCCTCGCACTGCGTGGTGACCGAAATCAACGACCTGCCTGCGCTGCGCCAAGCCGCACACACGGCGGCGCACGAGTTTGGCTACCGCCGCATGTGGAGCATCCACCCGCAGCAGATCGAGCCCATTTTGCAAGCCTTTGCTCCGCCCGCCGACGAGCTTGAACTCGCCACGGCGATCATTCTGGCGGCACTGGCAGCCGATTGGGCGCCCATTTCGCACAATGGGCATTTGCACGACCGCGCCAGTTACCGCTACCATTGGCAGGTGCTGGAGCGCGCGCAGCAAACCGGGGCGGCGCTCGATGCGGCGCTGGCGCGGTTTTTTGTGCCCGCGCCCGACGGGCTGCGCCCATGAGCCACCCGCACTGCCTAGCGCCCAACCTTGTTCAGCAGGAGCCCACCATGTCCCCTAACGCCTTCCAACCCCCAGCGCTTGCTGTGCCCAGCCGCCTGCGCAGCCGGGCCGTGTCGAGGTCGATGTCTGTTCTTGTGCTGGGGCTGGGGCTGATCGCAGCCGCGCTGGCGAGCACCAGCCAGGCACTGGCCCAGGCACCAGGCGGCAACCGCCAGGTGCCCACGGTGCAGGCCGGCACGCCCGCCGACACGCCCTTGAGCGAGCGCGAACGCGCCACCGCCGCGCTGGTGCACGTGGGCAGCAAGAGCTGCGCCATGGGGCGCAGCGTGCGCATCGAGGCCGACGCGCAAGAGCCGGGGTTTTTCCGCCTTAGCTTAGATCGGCAGACTTATCGCCTGCGCCCGGTGGAAACCAGCACCGGGGCCATCCGGCTCGAAGACCGGGCCCAAGGCGTGGTCTGGCTGCAGCTTGCCAACAAGTCCATCCTGCTCAACCAGCGCCAAGGCCGGCGCCTGCTCGACGACTGCGCCAACGCGGTGCAACAGGCCGTGGCCGCCGCCATGCTGCGCAACCCCGGCCCGGGCCTGTTCGACGTGGCCCAACGGCCGCCCACCACCAACTAAATTTTTTCTGGAGTGATAACCATGTTGCAAGCCTACCGTCAACACGCCGCCGAACGCGCCGCGCTCGGCATTCCGCCGCTGCCGCTGGACGCCAAACAGGTGTCGGAGCTGATCGATCTGATCAAAAACCCGCCTGCGGGCGAAGCTGACTTTTTGCTCGACCTGCTCACGCACCGCGTGCCGCCGGGGGTTGACGACGCCGCCAAGGTCAAGGCATCTTTCCTGGCTGCCGTGGCGCATGGCGACCTGAAGGTCGGTCTGATCTCCGAAGCCCGCGCCACCGAGCTGCTGGGCACCATGGTCGGCGGCTACAACGTGCAGCCCTTGATCGACCTGCTCGACGACCCTGAAGTGGCGGGCGTGGCTGCCGCCGCTTTGAAGAAGACCCTGCTGATGTTCGACTTCTTCAACGACGTCGCCACCAAGGCCAAGGCTGACAATGCCCAGGCAAAAGCGGTGATGCAAAGCTGGGCCGACGCCGATTGGTTCACCAGCCGCCCCGAAGTGCCGAAGCAAATCACCGTCACGGTCTTCAAGGTGCCCGGCGAGACCAACACCGACGACCTCTCGCCCGCCCCCGACGCCTGGAGCCGCCCGGACATCCCGCTGCACTACCTGGCCATGCTCAAGAACACGCGCCAAGACTTTGGTATGCCGGGTGGGGCCGCCTTCAAGCCCGAGGAAGACGGCAAGCGCGGCCCGATGCAGTTCATCGAAGACCTGAAGAAAAAGGGCCATCTGGTGGCCTACGTGGGCGATGTGGTGGGCACCGGCTCGAGCCGAAAATCGGCCACCAATTCGGTGGTCTGGGCCACTGGGCAAGACATCCCCTTCGTGCCCAACAAGCGCTTTGGCGGTGTCACGCTCGGCGGCAAGATCGCCCCAATCTTCTTCAACACCCAAGAAGATTCGGGTTCGCTGCCGATCGAAGTCGATGTGAGCAAGCTGGAAATGGGCGACGTGATCGACATCTTGCCCTACGAGGGCAAGATCCTCAAGGGCGGTGCCACCCTAACCACCTTCCAGCTCAAGAGCGAGGTGCTGCTCGACGAAGTGCGCGCCGGTGGCCGCATCAACCTGATCATCGGGCGCGCGCTCACCGCCAAGGCACGCGAGTTCCTCGGCCTGCCTGCATCCACGCTGTTTCGTCTGCCCACGGCACCCAAGGCCACCCAAGCGGGCTTTACCTTGGCGCAAAAAATGGTCGGCCGCGCCGTCGGTCTGCCCGAGGGCCAGGGGGTGCGCCCCGGCACCTACTGCGAGCCGCGCATGACGACGGTGGGCTCGCAGGACACCACCGGCCCCATGACCCGCGACGAGCTCAAAGACCTGGCCTGCCTGGGTTTTTCCGCCGACCTGGTGATGCAGTCCTTTTGCCACACCGCGGCCTACCCCAAGCCGGTGGATGCCAAGATGCACCGCGAACTGCCCGCCTTTATCAGCAACCGGGGGGGCGTGTCGCTGCGCCCGGGCGACGGCGTGATCCACTCGTGGCTCAACCGCCTGTTGTTGCCCGACACCGTGGGCACCGGCGGTGACAGCCACACGCGCTTCCCCATCGGCATCAGCTTCCCGGCCGGCTCCGGCTTGGTGGCCTTTGCCGCCGCCACCGGCGTGATGCCGCTGGACATGCCGGAATCGGTGCTGGTGCGCTTCAAAGGCCAGATGCAGCCCGGCGTGACGCTGCGCGACCTGGTGCACGCGATCCCGCTGTACGCCATCAAGGCAGGGCTCCTGACCGTGGCCAAGTCGGGCAAGAAAAACATCTTCTCGGGCCGCATCCTCGAAATCGAAGGCTTGCCGGACCTCAAAGTGGAGCAAGCCTTTGAGCTCTCCGACGCCTCGGCCGAGCGCTCTGCGGCCGGTTGCACCATCAAGCTCAACCCCGAGCCGATCAAGGAATACCTCACCAGCAACATCGTGCTGATGAAGAACATGATCGCCGACGGTTACCAAGACGCCAAGACACTGGCGCGCCGGATCGAGAAAGTGCAGCAGTGGCTGGACCAGCCCGAGTTGCTCGAAGCCGACGCCAATGCCGAGTACGCCGCCGTGATCGAGATCGACCTGGCCGATATCCAGGAGCCGATCCTGTGCTGCCCGAACGACCCGGACGACGCCAAGGTGCTCTCGGACGTGGCCGGCACCCATATCGACGAGGCCTTCATCGGTTCGTGCATGACCAACATCGGGCACTTCCGCGCCGCCGCCAAGCTGCTCGGGGGCCAGCGCGACATCCCGGTCAAGCTGTGGGTGGCACCGCCGACCAAAATGGATGAGAGCGAGCTGATCAAGGAAGGCCACTACGCCAGCTTCGGCGCCGCCGGTGCCCGCACCGAAATGCCCGGTTGCAGCCTGTGCATGGGCAACCAGGCGCAGGTGCGCGAAGGTGCCACCGTGATCTCGACCAGCACACGCAACTTCCCGAATCGCCTGGGCAAGAACGCCAACGTGTACCTGGCCTCGGCCGAGCTGGCGGCGATTGCCTCCAAGCTGGGCCGCATCCCCACCGTGGCCGAGTACCACGCGGCCATGGGCGTGGTGAATCAAGACGGCGCAGCGATCTACAAATACCTCAACTTCGACCAGATCGAGGAATACGCCGAGGCTGCCAGGGAGGTGGCGGTCTGAGGGCGTGGCTGGGGTCGGGCGGCGCTTGCCCTCAGTAGTCCAGATTGATAGTCGCTGGCGCTTCTGGGCTTAAGACTGCGCTGCCACCGATGCCGAATGCCATTAGGTATCGACAGCCCAAGCCCAAGGCCTGTGCTGCATACCGTATGGCTGCATGTGCAGCCAGCGGGATGTCTAGATCGTCCGGGTCTGGCTGCCAGCCATCTGTGTGCCTGAGCAGATCCACTAGGGCCCAGGCCGGACTGAGTTTGCGTAACCGATCCCATGGATTTCCTGTGGCAATGATTGAATCCAGATCCAGCGCCCAAGCGCTGTGCTCGTGGACTAGGCGGAACCAGCTCATGGGGCGTTGCGTCAGGGTTACGTCAAAAAGTTGCACGCTGCGCGTAGCCCTAGGAACGCTTACATGGATGCTGCGCGGGATTTGCGTGGTCCAGCCGTGGGCGTGTAAAACCGATGCGCCGCTGACGATCGCTGCCGGATAGAGCGTCAAAATGGCACAGGCGGTTTGATCGTCGCGGCTCCATTGTTGCGCCAGGCGTTTGTAGTAAAGGCCCGCGTGCGGCCCTGCGTGAGCAATCAGGCCTTGCGCGGACCAGCGCGACAGCATGACCTTGGCCGAAGCCGGGCTGATGCCGGCCAGCAGAGCGAAGTGGCCCAGATCAAACACCTCCGGCAACTGGGCCAGGCGCTGAATGGCGCTGGTGCGCTTGGTTTTGCTGAGCGGGTCCATCACGGTGGGCGTCCGGGTGCGTTGAGAGTCTGGGAAATTCGTTCGCTGTACTGCCTGAGTGTGTGCCTGACGTATGAGACGATTTCCCGCAGTCCATGACCCTGGAACTGCTCCCACAAGGCTTGTGGGAGCCAGTTTTTGAGGTCTGGGTCTGCCGCCGCGACCAGTTCAGCGTCGGTATATTTTTCAATCAAGTGCAAGACGGCTTTGTGAGCAGGCAGTCCTCCTGCGGTTTCGTAGGCCTGAAGGTTGTGCAGGTATTGGCGTGTCACCGCAGCCATATCCAGATTCACTTGACTCTGTGTCCCGATCCACCACAGATCGTAGAGGTCGCGCCATTTCAAATGAGGGCGCGTGGAGAAGGCCACCAATTTGTCGGCAAACGCACAGGCCTTGGTCGCACTCGGCACCGGTGAGCGAATGCTTGCACGGTAGTCACCTGGCCCCAAAGGGGTTCGCAGTTCGGTGGGGTAGTTGGCCATGTACAAGGGGTCCACGCGCCAAAACTCCAGCTTCACCATGACTTGCCCCATCACTTGCGGGTGTTTGACTACCAAATGCTGGGTGATCATGCGCTGGGGGTTTTTGGTCTTGTCCCGAAGCTCGATCTGGAAGGCGGGATCGATGGCCTGAAAGTTTTGCAGCACCTCCTTGGCGGCGCGATCAATGGTTGCGCGCATGTGGTTGCGTGAACTGCAAAGCAGAAAATCCAGATCCTCCGAGTAGCGTGAGGATTGCCAGCACAGGTGCAGATTGGTGCCACCGTGGAAGGCTAACTCCCCAGCTTGCCATTTGGCTGCTCGCATCAGCGCGCCCAGAAAATGCGCATGCGCAAGCTCAGACCATTGCAGATGCTGAGCGGGACTGAGGGCGGAGCGCTTTTTCAGGGAGGACTTCATAAAACTAGCATTGGTTAACTTGTAGGATAACCAATACTTGGATTAAAGTCAATGGCAAGTCTTGTCCAGCGCTGCCCCTCGGAGCAGGCCTCGGCCAGCAATTGGTTCCAGTCGCTAGGCGGGTGGCCGCTCTCCAGCATCTTGCGAAATACCCGGTAAGCGTCGTCGCTGCTCCCGTAGGCGCGTTTGCTGTCCGCGTCGTTGACCCAAGCGAGCACGATCACCTTGGCTTGCGCGTGGTAGCGGAAAAACAACCGGTACTGCTGAAAGAACTTGGCACGGAACCAGTGCTTGTGGTCGCCGCCGAGGGTGTTGCCCTGCCGGTATTCGGTTCGTGTCGGGTCTTGCGGGATCACGTCGAACGCCAACTGGGTGAGCGCCGCCAGTCGCTTGGTGGCGTTCTTCTTCACGTACCCGACCGGGTCTTGCAGCTTGAGGGCCTCGACCTGCTGCGCCAACGCTTCCAACTGGGCAAGAAACAGCGGGTGCGCAAACACCGTCCAGCCATGAACGACCAAGGGTGCAGGCTTGCTGCTGCTCATTCATCGTCCCCCGACAGGGGGGCGTCGAGATCGACCTCGATGCCGCCGGTCAGCGACTGGAGGCGCTGCACGAAGTTGGCGTCTATGGCCTGCAGACGATCTGGGTGGCTGGCGATGTCGCGGGCCAGAAAACCCAGGAACGCGCCAAGCACCGGGTCTTCACTGTCGCAAGCCTCGGCACGCCTCAGCACGACCTCGCCGCCTGGGCGGATGGTGTAGTGGATCTTGTCGCGCTTGCCCAACTGAAGGGCGCGGCGCACGGTTTCTGGCACCGTGGTCTGGTAGCGGTCGGTCAGGGTGGATTCGACTTCGAGGGTGGCAGGCATGGCGTTCTCCGGTGCAAGAGGTGGATGCCTTGCATGGTAATGCGATCGCCTTGCCGTGTCAATGCAAGTGCATTGCCTGCGATTGTTGCCATTCTGTCCAGGAACTCGGATGGCGAGCACCGGCCACCTGGCCATCGGGGTACGCACCTCACCGGGTGCTTAGGGCGCTCCAGCGATCAACTCGCCACCACCCCATTCCAGTGCAAGTCCAATTTGGCGTGAGAGGGCGTATTTCTGTCATACCGATTGATCGAAACCGTCCATGCGCTTGACGCCTTTCGGCCCTGGGCACCCGCCTGCTTGGCCGCGTCCTTGACCACGGATTCTTCCTCTGTCATGCAAAGCCAGGTGTTTTCCGGGATCGGGTGCCAGGTCATGGGATTGCGTGCCGGTTTTTGGTCATTGGCCAGCCAGAAAACACCCTTCGCCGGGTCAAGCTCGTAGTGAAACGGCTCCGTCTTGTCACGCAGCGGAAAGCGCGAGGCGTACTCCTTGCGCATGAAAGCCGTTTCCTGGCTGGACTGGCGCTCGATGATGGGCTTGGCCAGACGGATATGGTGGCGGGTGGCGGCTTCATCGCAGGCGGCAAACCGGGTTTTGCGCCCGCCCTCGCCCTCATCAAACACCAGCGCCGCGTTGAGCACATTGCTCTGCGCTTGGCCTGAATGTGTTTGGTTCGATTCGGCCTGCATCAGATGGTGCAGATCGTGTGAATCGTGCGTGCTGTGCGCGTGCTCGTCTTTGGTTTCCAGCCCAGGGCGGATGAAGGCCAGCCCATCCTTCGTGGCAAAGCTGTGCCAGTTGCGCGCCAGCAGCACGATATTGGCATCCGCCACGGCTGCGCGCCGGTGCCGGTTTACGCGACCTGCCGTCTGGATAATGGAGTGCATGCTGGAGGGTTCGATCAGCGCCCAGTCAAAATCGTGGTCGCGCCCCACTTCTTCCACCGGGGTGGCCACCACCACCAGCCGCACGTCCTCGCCGGGTTTCTTGTCGGCAATCCAGGGGCAGCACTCCTTGAGCGCGACAATCCACCCATCGTTGTTGCGATCCAGCACCCGGTCCAGCCACTGCTCGCGTTCGGCGCGGTGCAGCGCCAGTTCGCGCGCATGGTAGGCTGTAACCACAAAGCGCCCGTCGGCGCGCAGCGCTTCCGACAATTCCATGCATCGCGACACATTGGCTACCCGCACCAAGCCGATGGAGAGGCGGCAGGGCAGACTTGGCACCTCGGCAGCAAAACGCTCGTGCAGCCGCGCTGCCTGCTCGATCACGATCAATGGGATGGCATCGGCGCTGCTCACCGGAGCGATTTCGTAGCGCTTGGTGGGCGCTTGCGCTTGCAGCGCCTGCGCTATGCCCTTCATGGTGCGGCGATAGAACGCATCCGCCGCATCACCATTGGGTGCGCGCAGCGAATCCGGGCTGAAGTCTTGCCCATCGTTGACCAGCACCAGGTGCCAGTCTTGCTCGCCCGTCATCGCGGCATATGCACGCCGCCCTGCTGCGTATGCCAGTGCCAGGCCGTGCGCCAGCTCCGGGTTGAGGGTGGCGCTGGAGACGATCACGTTGCGCCCGAAGGTGGCGGCGGTCTGCACCACGCGCATTACCGCCACAGCGGCTTTGACATCGTAGGAGTCCACCTCGTCGAGGATCAAATCGCTGTTGGCAACACGAATCAGCGCCTTGGCGTGCCGCGCCTGTTCGCCGGGCTCACCGGCTGCCACGATCCAGTCCATGGTCGAGATCAGGGCCGGGCTGGCGATGAGTTTGAGCAACTTGTCGTTTTCTGCTATGCCATCCTTGCGCCCCGGAGCGATCTGCTGGATCCAGTCGGGCAGCACCAGGCTGTCGGCCCCGCACAGGTCAAGGATGGGGTCATCGGGGTGGTCGTCGCCGTCTTCGGCGGAGTAGGGCAAGAAGGTTGCGCTGCGCTCGTTCGTGTCGCCCTGGGCGGTCAAATCGTGGTTCGCACCGCGCTCGCCCAGCAGGCAAGCGAAGTCGCGCTCGAAGGCCGCTGCTTGACCGGCTGCGCTGATGTGTTTTTCAAAGGCGCGGAAGGTTTGGGTTGTGAGGCTGCGCAGATTGAAAGCCACTGCCAGCCGTGTTTGCTCGGGCCGCATGGCAAAAGCCAGCTTGAGGTTGCCCAGCGTTTTGCCCGCCCCGGTGGACGCGACGTTGAAAACCAACTTGCTGCCTTTGAGGGTCGCAACAAAATCTGCGCTGCGGTCTTGCCAGGCGTAGCGCGAATCGGGCGCTGCACGCCGCCCTAGCACCGAGCGCACCAGTGCGACATCGATGGCGGGCAAGTCCTCGCCAGCGAGCATGCGCACGCAGTCGGCCGCCTTGTCGCCGACTTGCTGCAGGTGCCAGGAAAGCGGCTGGTCCAAATAGCGCACTGGCGGTGCAATGGCAGCGCGCTTTGTTGCAACTGTGGGTGGTCGAGCGGCTGGCTTGGGTTTGCTCCATGGGTTTTTTGGTTTTATCGGGATGGCGTACCGTTCCTGCGGGGCCGAGGCGTGAATCGCCGCCGAAGTTGCTGCGGTTGCCGCAGCATCCGCCTTGGTATTGGCATAAACAATCCCGTCCTCCCTTGCGCCATCAAAAGTCCCGCTAGAGACTTTGTGATCGGCCAGAATCAGCGCGGCGCGTGCCGCCAGCATCACGCCTTCCCAATACGGGTGCGCGCGCTCGATGGCCTGCACCCGATCCAGCGTCTTGCGGGTGTCCGCCAGCAATTGCTGCCAGCGCTGGGTATCGAGTTTGCTTGCCGGGGTGATCGGGGAAATCGGCGCGAAGGCGTTTGGCCGGGCCAAGGTTACGTTGGCGTGAAAAGTTTTGACATCAAAGCCTGCGCCTGTGCGAACATGATCGTCGCCCGTGCTGCTGCCGTTCAAGCCACCGCCAATGCCGCCGTGGTGCGTGATCACGGCCCACAGCATGGCATCCGTGCCGCTGCGCATGGCGGCAGGAGCGGGCACGTCATCCTTGATGGCAGTGGCATTTTTGATGCTCAAATCTTTCCAGGCTCCGATGAGCGCTTGCTCGTCGATGGCCTTGCTGTTCTTGCTGTTTGTGCTGCTGAGCGCGGCGCGCATCAGCCAGGCAGAGATCCATTCGTGACGAACGGGATCTGAAGACGGTTTGTTGCCAGCCGCCGCATCGCAACTGCTGCGCAGCTTGGACTGAAAGTGCAGGCTGGCTTTGCCCCAGTCATGCACATAGCCACTGAGGCGCGCCACCAGCGCGGCATGGCGCAAAAACAAGGGAAACGCCTTTTTTCTGGTCTGTGTGGCCACCGCAAAGCGCCCATGCGGGTCGTAGGATCTGCGATTGCCCACCACCCACACGGGGCGCAGGCCCAAAACCGCATCGCTGCGGTAGCAGGCCACCGAGGTCTGGCGGCTGGCCCCTCGGCGCAGCGCGCTGCGCACCTCGTCGAGCGCCTGTTCGGTGATGAGCGTGGCCCAGGCCCGTTCGCCTATGCGGCTGGCGTAGCGATCCAGCAGCGCCCGCGTGCGCGGCAGCGCCTTGAGTTCGCAGTTGGAGACAAAAACGACGTGCATGGAGTCAGACTGGCAGTGCGGCAGCGAACGCGCCACTCACCTGGCAATCCCCAAAAAAATCGCCAAGCAGCGCTCGACCTCGACGAGGGCGTCGGGGTCGATGCGGCCAATGGCTTGCCCCACGCGCTCGCGCTTGACCGTCATGGCTTTGTCCACCATGACCTGCGAAGGCTTTTGTAAACCGTTGGCCGCGCTGGGCTGCAACGACACCCGCAGCCGGGGGGCATCGAGCATGGTGCTGGTCACGGGCAACAGCGTCAGGCTCAAGAGATCGCTGAACGCATCGGCCTGGATCACCAAGGCGGGTCGAGGCTTGCCAAAATCCCCCTGCATGGCGATGGTCACCAAGTCGCCCCGCTTCATGCCGTCCAGCCGTCCACATCCGCCAGTGCGTCGTCCATCAGCCGCTGCATCTGCGCGTCGGCCCGATCGGCCGTGGCAACCAGCCTGCTTTGACGCTGGCATTCCGGCGCAAAGCCCGGCGCGCGCGTGTCGGGCACCCAGATTTGCACCGGACGCAGACCGGCCCTGCGCAAGCCTTCGCGGTATTTTTGCACGCGCTCGTTGAGGGTTTGGGGCATGGTAAACCTCGTTGTCTGGGTCAGGCAAAGTGTAGCATGTAACGCGATTTTGAGCCATCGCGGCGCAGCAGGCAATTACTCCAGTTCATCGATGCGGCTGAGAAGCGGCCAGACCACATGGGCCGATGGCGGGGTGCGCCCGTAGTCGCGCTTGAACTCGTAGAGCGAGTAAGCGGGCCAGCGCATAGAGCCGTCGGGCGCGATGTCGAGGCTGTTTTTGACGACGGCTTCTTGCTCCGGGGTGAGTTCTTCGCTCAGATGCACGCGCAAGCGGCGCATGGTCTGCACCAGCAAGCGGCGCTTGAAGCCCTTGGGCGCGTCGCGCTCGCTCAGGGGCTGGGCATCGAGCACCCGAGCGAGCAGGAACACCTTGATTGGAGGGGCTGGTGCCCCCGTTGTGCTGCCGACTGGGTCACGCGCGGGGGCGGTCACGGAATCATCCATATCTTGGGCGTGCAGGCGCCAGTGCAAGCCTGTGTATTCCAGTGCGCTGGGCCAGAGCTTGCGCCAGCGCGGCTGCTCACCTTTGCGCAAGCCCACGTAGAGCACGCGCACCGGCTGCTCGCGCAGGGCGGCTTGCAGCAGCATCTGCGTAGCAGCCGGCGTCATGGCGCGGGAGGGCAGGGGTTGCGGACGCAGTATGCCCACGCCGTCGTCGTCAAACACCCCAGTTATCTGCGGCGACGCACCGCTGGCCAGCAAGTCGAGCACGACTTGCGCCTGGGCTGGTTTTGGCGTCATGGCGGACTGCACCGGCCGCACCCCCATGCGCTTTTCCCAGTGCAGGTGTGCGGGCCAGCGCCGCACCGCCGCCGCCATGATGGCCGAGGTTTTGGCGGGTGATTTGTGGGTAGCAAAGGCGCGCTCGATGTCGGCGCGCAGGCAGACGCCTAGGGTCCAAGCGCGGCGCAGGACGAAAATGGAATGGGTTTCGGAGGTTTCCATAGCGCTATTTTACAAAAAGACAATAAAGGCAATTTTTAAGTATGTATTTCTGAAAAGAAAAAAACACTTGGTTGACTTACGCAATTGACCCACCTAGAATCTTCGCAGAATCCCACAAAACCCCGGCTTCGCGCCGGGCGCATCCGCCAAAGCAACGCCCAAGGAGCCCGCATGAGCAGTGAAAATGCTGAAATCAGCAACAAAGAGCCAAGTGGTGACAGGAAGCCCGCGCTTGCCGATTCCTATGCCGCCCTGCTGCGGCTGTGCAAGGGCGGGCCTAGGCGCACCGTTGCAGTGAACACGGAAAAACTGGAGGCGGCTCAGGATGCCAGGGCGTTTTGTGCCGTGTGCGCAGCCAATGCACCCGAAGTCGATCTGCTGCTCAAGCTCTTTGGCTTGCAGGGCTGGTTTGCCGATTACGCCCCGCACCCGCCCATCCCTTCGAGCGAGACTGCTGCACAGGAATACCTGTGGCGCTGTCTGGATCTGCTGAATCAGCAGATCGAGCGCTACTCCGACCAAGAGTTGGCTGACATTGGGCGTGAGGCCATGCTTGATGCGGGCACCCACTTCTCTGGCAAGTTGATACACAGCGATGCCCGCGATGCCAGCCTGTTTGCCCCTGATGCTCCCAGCGATCAACCCCATCTTTCTAGCCGCCGTCTGCTGCAGGCGGGCATCAGATTGCCGCTAGACCAGACCAAGAACGACAACAAGGGGATTTATCAGCGGGTGCTGAAGGTCGACAGCGATGACCCGCTGATCCAGGCAGCGGGCCTGTCGCACCGGGTCCAGTCGACCATCAAGCAAGGGGTCAGCGCGGCGCTGCGACAGGCCAGCGAACGCCACCCCGCTTTTGTGGATCACCGGCTGCGTCAGATTCTGCTGCCAGTTGGTGATGGCTACGTGGCTCTGAGTCCGTTGCCCGCTGCCGGTTTTGGGGTGCTGCTGGCCGATGCAGTGCAAACCTATGAGCAAGCACTGGCAGATGCGGCGCAGGATGAGCAAGTGGCGGATATAGTTGGTGCCGAGCAATCTGCACAGCCGAGCAAAGCCACGGCACGCGTGTTCAGGCGTATCGGGCTACCCGTCGGCGGGGCTAAACCCATCAATGCGACGCTGCATTGGAACCAGATCGGGTTTGCAAACCCTTTGCTTTTCAGCGCTCCTCAGCGCAGCGCCGATCTGCGCAGGGCATGGCGCTTCTTGCATCGGCCGTGGACGGCATGGATTGCAAACAAAGACCTTGAGGGGGTGGTCAAGCAAGCTCTGGCGATGGAGGCATCCGCGGCGCTGCAAGATTCAAGCGCCACAACTGCAACACGGGTGCAGGCCAGTGGTGCGCTGGCCACATGGGTGCGCCAATGCCATGCCCAGGCCGTGGGTTTTGCCGAAGACTTGGCGCAATCCTCGTGGGATGCGCCCAAAGGCAAAGCAAGCCAAGAAGGCCAAGAAGGGCAGGAGCAGGAGGGTGCAATCAGCCTTGAAGAGCGCGTCACGCAGGCGCGCAAATCCGAGCCCCCTTTGCTCGATCTCTGCCTGATTCGACAAAACTTTGGTGCCGAGTACCGCGCCGCCATGGCGGATCATCTGGTGGATCTGCTGCGCCGCAAAACGGTTGACCAAGCCAGCGGTGGCGGGCTGTTTGCGGCGGGTACGGTAGCGCATCGGCGCGCTCGCGCCGCCATCGAGCAAGTATTGGGAGGTGTGCTGTGACTTATCTCGTGATCGACTTAAAGGTCAGCAAGGCCAGCATGCTGCAAAGCATCGACTTCATCGCCCCGGCGCCGGTATTTGCCGCCGTCATGGCTATGCACGCCTTGGACATGGAGCTTGGCAAACGCAGGCAGGGGCTGGGCGTGCAGGGTGTGGGCTTGGTGCATCGGCACTGCGCGCCTTGGATCGAGTATCTGGAGAAAAAGGGCGGCTGGCTGGACCCATATCTGGTGCAGCGCCGTGGCGCGTACCAGTTCGACAGCGTCAAGACGCCCCAAGGGACGCCTCTGCAGCCCGATGCGCTGGCCGATCTGGAGTGGGCGCTGTTGCTCGACTGCCAGGCGCATGTCAGCGCAGCAGCCGCACCCGATATTGAGACCCAACTGCTGCGCATGAGGCTGGCCGGCGGCAATATCCTGAGCGCCAAAGTTCGTGCGCACGAGCAATGGGACGCTGCCTTGGGTGCATTGGGATCGGGCTTTTGGATCGACGATGCCAGCGATCTGCTGTGCGCACAGCCCGACCCTATGCTGGCCCTGCTGCAAGCCACACGCAGCGGTGCCTGGATCGTCCCAGCCAACCTGGGCTATGCGCTGCTGGAGGTGCCACAGGAGCAGCGCCGAGGCGCGCGCGATGCCAAGCCGCACGCTTTTGCCGAGCACATGATCGGCTTGTTGCGCTACACCCCGGTGCGCGCCGCCCGCAAGCAAGATGAAAACCAAGAGGGCGGACTGCTGCCGACCCATCTATGGCGCCACGGCTGGGATGGGGATCAGTTCCTCGTCAGCAACCGCGCCGATCTCAGTCTGAACACCAGTCCCACAACCCCTGCCTGATTCACTTTTCAAAGGAGCATCCCATGTCAAGCGCAACCGTCGTCGAAGTGCCATCCAACCCGGACCTTTTCGAGGGGGAGTCCCCGGCCAGCACCCAATCCGGCAAACCCGGAAAAACCTCCAAGGCCGCAAAGTCTGACAAATCCCGCAAGCTGCCCGACGTGCTTTCGGTGCAACGCGGCACCATCATCAGCGATGGAATCATGTTTAGCCTGGTACCCAAGGCCGACGGCAGCCTTGCTGAACTGCCTTTGCGCGTCATCCGCCACGGCATACGCGGCATCAACAACAACCCAAAAAATGGCGATGCCGCCAATATCCAGCGCACCGAGAGCGCCAAAACCAGCCCGGATGCCATCGGCTTGCGGGTGGCGTTTGCGTACCGCACCATTGACGCCAAGCAACTGCTCTTTGCTTGCGCCGATCCGGCCTACCGTGCCGCGCTGGACGGTTTTGTGGAGCGCTTTTTCCGCGAGGGTGTGCCGGAGTTCGAGGAAGTCTGCCGCCGCTATGCGCGCAACATCCTGAATGGCCGCTGGCTCTGGCGCAACCGCGTCTTGGGTGAGGTGAGCGTGACGGCAACCTACGCTGGTGGACACACGTATTCAAGCACGGGCAGCCGCTTGCGTGACTTCGACGCCTATACCGACGACGAGCGCGCCTTGGCCGAAAACGTGATCCGCGCTGGCCTGCTGGGCCACAACACGCACATCAGCGTGCAGGGTGATGTGCGGTTCGGCTTCAAAGGCGAAGTCGAGGTCTTTCCTTCGCAAAACATGGTGACTGCCAAGCCCAAAGGCTTTGCCAGATCCCTGTACAAGGTGGACATGATCGCGCGCAAAGACTTGATCGCCATCATGAGCGGCGGCAACAAAGACGGAGAGGACGCAGGCGAGTTCGCCGCCGATATGATCGACATGGGCCGGGCCGCACTGCGGGATCAAAAGATTGGCAACGCCATTCGCAGCATCGACACCTGGTATCCAGGGTGCCAAGAAGCGCACCAAGGGATGCCCATCCCGATCGAACCCAACGGGGCCAGCCTGGAGCACAACCGGCTGTTTCGGGACACAGACAAGTCCGGGGCCAAAGACTTGCTGACGCTCGTCGATGAACTCCAGCCCTCAGACAGTCTCGACCCAAGAGCCGCCTATCTCATCGCCCTGCTGGTGCGTGGCGGCGTGTTCTCTGAGAAGCAGTGAGCGCGCCATGAGCTTTTGCACCTACTTTGATTTGCGGCTACGCCCCGACCCCGGGGTGCCAGATTGGGATCGACTGGGCCGGATTTTGCGCATCGTACACGTGTCCGGTGCGCAGTCGGCTACGCCATTCGCCATTGCTTTTCCGGACTACATGAGCGAGGGCAAATTCACGCTGGGCCAGCGGCTGCGCGTTTTCACCCAAGAGGCGCAGGGCGCAGAAGCGCTTTACGACGGTATCGAGCGCGCACCCATGGCGGCCGATTTGGCCGAGGGCTCTCGCATACGCCGTGCACCGCAGGGTGTGGCCGAGTTTGAGGCTTACCGAATGCACCGCTTGCCTTCAGCGCCCTCCAAGACAGGCTCAATAGCACCCGGGGTTAAGCGCGAACTGCAAGCGCAAGCCCGTTTGCGCCGACTGGAGCAACAGCATGGGCTGCCCTTTTTGCGCATGCGCAGTTCCATGGGGCATGGCTTCAGGCTGGTGATTGAGCGCATCCGCGCCGCTGACTCGGATCGAGGCCAGCCCAACGGCTACGGCCTGTCGCGCCAAACGCAAACCGTGGCCCTGCCGGTGCTGGAATGAAGCCTGAGCGCAGACCGCAGGCGGTCATGCTGTCCAAGCGCGCCAACGTGTTCTACCTCGAGCACGTGCGCGTGATGCAGCGCGACAACCGCATCGTTTATCTGACCGAGGGGGCCGATGGAATTGACCAGTTCGTGTCCATCCCGGACAAAAACACCGCCTTTATCTTGCTGGGCAAAGGCACCTCGATTACCGATGCCGCCGTACGCAAGCTGGCCGAATCGAATGTGCTGGTGGGGTTTTGCGGCTCCGGCGGCTCACCGCTTTTTGGGTGTCTGGACGTGGCGTTCATGTTGCCGCAGGATGAGTACCGCCCGACCGCCCACGCCCAGCAATGGTTTGCCCTGTGGAGTGCGGAGCACAATAGGCTGGAAATGGGCCGCGCGTTGCTGCGCCAACGTGCGCAGTGGAGCCGCGCCATCCTGCCTAAACTCGAAATCCAGATGGACGAAGCGGTATTTGGTGACTTTGAAGCGCGCCTGAATCGCTGCAGCAGCAATGCCGATTTGCTGGCCGCCGAAGCGCACTACGCCAAGCAGCTTTACGCAGGCATGGCGCGGCAGTTTGCGCTGGAGCGTTTTGCACGCGCTCACGGAATGGGGCAACAAGAGACGCCCGGGCAGCGCGTGAATGCTTTTCTGGATCACGGCAACTATCTGGCCTACGGCTACGCTGCTGTGGCGCTGCACGGGATGGGGGTGCCATATTTTTTGCCGGTCTTGCACGGTAAAACACGGCGCGGGGCGCTAGTGTTCGACATCGCCGACCTGTACAAAGACTGGCTGATCATGCCCGCCGCCTTCAAGGCCGGCACCAGCAAGACTGCTGACAACGTATTTCGTGCCCGCATCATCGAACTGGCACTGGAGTGCCACGTACTCGACAAGGCGATGACCTTCGTTTCTGAGCTGCCTGGAAAAGTTATGAAAAATCAGTGACTTGCGATGCAGCCGCAGCGGCGAAGGTTGAGGCTGTCAAATTCACGTAAGTCGTTGTTGCTCTTTAATAATCTGTTAGAATTTCGCTGTTCATCGCCGCGTAGGCGATTGAGAAAAATCAGATTTCTGCATTCGAAATCCCGAAGTCGTTCATCGCCGCGTAGGCGATTGAGAAACATAGATTTAGTGAGCCACTCGTAGACCATGGGTTCATCGCCGCGTAGGCGATTGAGAAAACGGGTTGGCGGCTGTTGGTGATGGGTTAATCGTTCATCGCCGCGTAGGCGATTGAGAAAATCCAGGTGCGGCATTCCTCTGTGCTCAATCCGTTCATCGCCGCGTAGGCGATTGAGAAAACAGTCTCATGGGCGACTGGCTCGACCCTAAGGTTCATCGCCGCGTAGGCGATTGAGAAACCCGCCGCCAACTCAAGCTCGAGCTCTACCCCGTTCATCGCCGCGTAGGCGATTGAGAAAACGCCGCCCAGCGTGAGCTTTGGCGTCGCAAGGTTCATCGCCGCGTAGGCGATTGAGAAAATGCAGTGGCGGCGGCGGCAAGCAAGGCTTGAGTTCATCGCCGCGTAGGCGATTGAGAAAATACCCCCCAGTGGGCTGCGCCCCCCCGCAAGGTTCATCGCCGCGTAGGCGATTGAGAAAACTCACCAGAAAGAGGGTGAGATCACCATTGAGTTCATCGCCGCGTAGGCGATTGAGAAATAAATGACGGTGGGTATCCAATGCTTGAATGTGTTCATCGCCGCGTAGGCGATTGAGAAATCGTCCTGCGGCATCGGCACCGACTGGCCGTCGTTCATCGCCGCGTAGGCGATTGAGAAAATCAAGCAGGCACAGCAGGCGCGGGCGGTAGGGTTCATCGCCGCGTAGGCGATTGAGAAAGGCCACAGCGTGAGATGGGATGGCAGCAACCAGTTCATCGCCGCGTAGGCGATTGAGAAATGGTTCGCAACGACTCTGGCATTTGGACGATTGTTCATCGCCGCGTAGGCGATTGAGAAAATGATGATCTCCTGGTGTTTGCCGGTGCGGGTGTTCATCGCCGCGTAGGCGATTGAGAAATAAAGGGCAGGGTTTCCCGCGATGAAGGATGAGTTCATCGCCGCGTAGGCGATTGAGAAAGGATAGGATGGAAGTAGCTAGCCATCCGAAAAGTTCATCGCCGCGTAGGCGATTGAGAAACACTTGCCAGCGGTGCAATGATTAAAAGAGGTGTTCATCGCCGCGTAGGCGATTGAGAAATGGCGCTGCGACAGGCGCAGCCAGCGCGGCAAGTTCATCGCCGCGTAGGCGATTGAGAAAAGCCAAAAACCATCACCGCCCAAGCCCGAAGCGTTCATCGCCGCGTAGGCGATTGAGAAAAAAGTCGGCACGTCGTTGAGCTGCTCCACGATGTTCATCGCCGCGTAGGCGATTGAGAAATGCAATGGTTTCGTTCCCGGTCGTGCCAACTGGTTCATCGCCGCGTAGGCGATTGAGAAACTTTCGCAGCGCGTGGAGCGCTCTGAGATTGCGTTCATCGCCGCGTAGGCGATTGAGAAAAATCAGCCGGCTGGCATCCTGACGCAGGTCACGTTCATCGCCGCGTAGGCGATTGAGAAATTGAGCTCGGCCACCAAGCGGCGCATGGTTTCGTTCATCGCCGCGTAGGCGATTGAGAAATTGGGTTAAAGAAGCCACGCGGCCAAGGCCACGTTCATCGCCGCGTAGGCGATTGAGAAAAACAAGCCGAAAGAGGTGCGACATGAACGCTCGTTCATCGCCGCGTAGGCGATTGAGAAATACAGAGGGCCGCGCCGCCAGGATGATCTGCCGTTCATCGCCGCGTAGGCGATTGAGAAATAGCCGACGCGCTAAAAGTGGACGACCGGCACGTTCATCGCCGCGTAGGCGATTGAGAAAAACCGGCTTGCCGCAAGGCGTGTGACCAGACTGTTCATCGCCGCGTAGGCGATTGAGAAACTGTGCAAAGACTGCCACCAAGGCAGCCACAAGTTCATCGCCGCGTAGGCGATTGAGAAACCCCCCCCGCCGACACGTGCTGACCCGGTGAATGTTCATCGCCGCGTAGGCGATTGAGAAAGATCTGGTGCAGTCCGGCAAAAAAACGACAGCGTTCATCGCCGCGTAGGCGATTGAGAAAATGTTGAGCCGCCGCTCGAATTTGGCGGGCGTGTTCATCGCCGCGTAGGCGATTGAGAAAGTGAGTGATCGCAAAATCTTGCGGCTGTTTACGTTCATCGCCGCGTAGGCGATTGAGAAATTAAAAAATCGCAGCTTTTCTGCGCGCACAGCGTTCATCGCCGCGTAGGCGATTGAGAAAATCGAAACCATGGCGGCGGCCAATGCCGAGATGTTCATCGCCGCGTAGGCGATTGAGAAAATCGAGGCGCATTGGCTTGAGTGGCAAAAAGTGTTCATCGCCGCGTAGGCGATTGAGAAACAAATGACAAATGCATCAGCGTTGCGGCCAGTGTTCATCGCCGCGTAGGCGATTGAGAAAGACCCGGCGGCACCGGGAGCCATTCGCAGCGTGTTCATCGCCGCGTAGGCGATTGAGAAAAAGGTGCCTTGGATATGCTTTTGGAATAGAGCGTTCATCGCCGCGTAGGCGATTGAGAAAAGGCTGGCCTGATGCAAGCGGCATATGGCAGCGTTCATCGCCGCGTAGGCGATTGAGAAAATGGTGCCTTTGAGATGCTTTTAGAATAGAGTGTTCATCGCCGCGTAGGCGATTGAGAAAAGCGTCGGGATTCTGCGCGGTGTTTTTGTGTGGTTCATCGCCGCGTAGGCGATTGAGAAATTTTTATCGACAGTTTGACCAATGAGGGGCTTGTTCATCGCCGCGTAGGCGATTGAGAAACAGCTCGACCTCACAGCCCAAGCTGAGCTATCGTTCATCGCCGCGTAGGCGATTGAGAAAAATGGGTTGAAAAGTCCAATTTTTTTTTGGGTGTTCATCGCCGCGTAGGCGATTGAGAAAGTGGTGCCCAACCAAGGCAAAGGCGCTGCCATGTTCATCGCCGCGTAGGCGATTGAGAAATGCAACGATTGCGGGGCGCACATCGACGAGGCGTTCATCGCCGCGTAGGCGATTGAGAAAAAGCCCTTGATACCCATCGCCATATGGGTGTAGTTCATCGCCGCGTAGGCGATTGAGAAATCGGCCACAACGGCCAGCAAGCCGAACGCATCGTTCATCGCCGCGTAGGCGATTGAGAAATTTTTGCGTTGCCTCGCCGCATCGCGGTAGTGGTTCATCGCCGCGTAGGCGATTGAGAAAGCTGGTCGCTCTTGATCCAGAGCGCCTCTATCGTTCATCGCCGCGTAGGCGATTGAGAAAATCACCAGCGCGCCCGATCCAACCATCCCGGCGTTCATCGCCGCGTAGGCGATTGAGAAAATCACCAGCGCGCCCGATCCAACCATCCCGGCGTTCATCGCCGCGTAGGCGATTGAGAAAGTCAGCCAGCGGTAAATCGGTTCGAGCCATGAGTTCATCGCCGCGTAGGCGATTGAGAAACCTGCCCTTGGCTTTTCGCCGCCATGCTTTGGGTTCATCGCCGCGTAGGCGATTGAGAAATCGACGCATCACGCACGGCGTTTAATCAAGCGGTTCATCGCCGCGTAGGCGATTGAGAAAGGGATGCTGGCCGGAATCGAGCGCAGCGGGCTGTTCATCGCCGCGTAGGCGATTGAGAAAGATCAGTTGCGCTCGATTTGCGCGCCGGGTTCGTTCATCGCCGCGTAGGCGATTGAGAAAGCAGATTTTGGAGCGCCAGCGCATTCGCTGGAGTTCATCGCCGCGTAGGCGATTGAGAAACACTACGGTGCGCACGCTCATTGTTGACGAGGTGTTCATCGCCGCGTAGGCGATTGAGAAAAGTTCGCGGGCGGTGTACGTTTTTGGAATCGGGTTCATCGCCGCGTAGGCGATTGAGAAAATGATGATCCTCATTTCGCTTTCGCTCAGGCCGTTCATCGCCGCGTAGGCGATTGAGAAAATGCGGGCGGTGCGGCACAATGCCGTTGCAGAGTTCATCGCCGCGTAGGCGATTGAGAAAATCTTTCAACGCCTCCGCTTGCGCTCGGGCAAGTTCATCGCCGCGTAGGCGATTGAGAATATGAACACGCTGTTTTTCTGGCAGGATGACCAGTTCATCGCCGCGTAGGCGATTGAGAATGGTATCACGTACCTGCCGCACTACCGCAACCAGTTCATCGCCGCGTAGGCGATTGAGAATAATCAGCCAGGGCTGGGGACAACGTGCTGAACGTTCATCGCCGCGTAGGCGATTGAGAATGTGGGCGCGGCCCTGCTCTTGCAGCAGGTTTAGTTCATCGCCGCGTAGGCGATTGAGAATGGTACGCGGCCGAGGTGCTGCTGCAAGAGCTGGTTCATCGCCGCGTAGGCGATTGAGAATCATTGGCGAAGCGCTAAAAATGGTGTCCGGCACGTTCATCGCCGCGTAGGCGATTGAGAATTAACTATATCTGGAGATTTGATCAATGGACGCGTTCATCGCCGCGTAGGCGATTGAGAATTGCTAGATGCTGCCAGGGCCTGCTAGATGCTGGTTCATCGCCGCGTAGGCGATTGAGAATTGGGCGACACCTGCACCGGACACGGCTGCTGGGTTCATCGCCGCGTAGGCGATTGAGAATGGTCTAGGCTTTTGGCAACTGGCGCACCGCTCGTTCATCGCCGCGTAGGCGATTGAGAATCAAATGCACGACTAGAAACGCGAAGAATCTTTGTTCATCGCCGCGTAGGCGATTGAGAATAGTAAGTTTCCATGGCTCAGACACCCGAAGTCGTTCATCGCCGCGTAGGCGATTGAGAATATCAAATACTGAATCAGTCCAGGTAGGTGAGCGTTCATCGCCGCGTAGGCGATTGAGAATCACATTTTGGGCCAATGGGCAAGATCACCGTCGTTCATCGCCGCGTAGGCGATTGAGAATTGATCACTTCGTAAGGGCTTTGCAATATCTCGGTTCATCGCCGCGTAGGCGATTGAGAAAATCGCGCGGCAGCAGGCGCTTGACATGCGCCGCAACCCGGACATGCACCAGACCCAAAAAGGCAAGCAGTGGCACTTTGGCATGAAGGCCCACATCGGCGTCGATGCCGATTCGGGCTTGGTGCATACCGTCACCACCACAGCGGCAAATGCGCACGCCGTGACCCAAGCCGCCGAGCTGCTGCACGGCCAAGAGAGTGATGTCTTTGCCGACTCGGTCTACCGGGGTGTGGGCAAGCGCGAAGAGGTTCAAGCGCAACTCCCCGACGTGAACTGGTACGTGGCCATGATGCCCAGCAAGCGGCGCTTGCTCGACACCGGGCGCCTAGGTCAACCTGTCCGCCATCAGCATGGCATCGTGTCCGCCATGGCGTGGAATACGCAACCCGCCGATCCATCATCCCGCCTGCTGCACAGGTATTTGAATCTCATACGCCTGGGCGATACGGGCTACCAGTTCGGCGACGGAAATCTTGCCAAGCTGCAGCGCTTTCGGGTCAATGGAGGGGTTGGCAGCGACGGCGACAAGGAACCGCGTCATGTCGTCGCCGATCTTTTTATCGACCACAATGCGCGTGGCGGGCGTCAGAAGTTGTGACAGGCGCAGCACATCGTGGAGGTGTTTGCGCACGTCCTTGGCATCGACCTTGGCGCCCTGCTCTTTTCGCGCCGTCAGTTCTAGCCACGCAATGGCTTTGAGCGGGATTAGGCGGTCTTCGCCGACCCAGCGCAGGCCATCGACTTCGCGGCGCCCAGCCATGATGAATGCGTAATAGACCTCGTCCAGCAAGATTGCGGACAAACTGGTGACGGATTCGTCCAGTGGTATCGGTGTCAACGGACTGCCTTCGGCCGGTTGCAACCCGTCGGGAGCGCGCGCGAACAGCTCGACCATCGCCGGGTAGCGATCATCAGCGGGTTTCTGGAACCGGTAAAAGATGGGTTTTCCGGTATCGCTGGTTTGACGGATTTCGTAGCCGCCGTCCTCGACGAATTTCCAGAAAGCCTCGCCAAATGCCGGGGTCAGTGCCTCTACATGCAGGACGATGTCCAGATCTTTGGTGGCTCGGAATTCCAGCCCAGCCTCCTCCATCGTCAAGGTCGCGGCCGTGCCGCCAATCAGGACGTACTGGTCAGTGTATGCCGCGAACCGCTCCTGGAAGATGTCCAAGCCTCTCACCACGGGAGTTGTCCTTTCAGTTCGTTCAGTGCGAGCTGGATTCGGTCGTCAGCGTTCTCTTGCAGGCTGAGCGTCAGCGAGAGCGGGTCCACCGTGTTGGCGTCTGGCACCAACGCCGGGCTGTAGCTCCACAACTGCCATTCTTGGGCGCCCGCTTCAGGCTCAGGCAACTCGCGAACACCGGCATCCGTCGCAGCCTTCCAGTCAGTGGCGGTCATCGCATACACCGGCCATTTCGGCTCGGTCAGCATGGAATAGTGCGCGAGCGCGCTCAGACCCGCGAAGCGGCTGGGCCGGTGTGCAACGATCCCACGGGCGGTCACCCATGCCGTGCGTCTGACCGGCGTTCGCAAAGCGGGCTTTGCACGCTCCCAAGTCTGCTCCGGGGGGAGATCCATTCGCAGCCAGCGCGAACGGCCGACTGTGTATGCGGTTGCCAGCCCGGCCGCTGTCAGTTCCTTGACTGCGCGTGACAGTGTCATGGGTGTGTAGCCCAAGGGGACTGCGACCTTGGAAGGCAGCCAATCGGATTGCCACGGCTGGCGAAGCAAGGCCGTGATCAGCATGGCTTGCGCGGACGGGCTCAGCGCTGCTTCCATGGCCGGAGCGCGCTGCCGAAAATACTCACGCAGGTCCAGACCCAGATCCGGAAGATAGAGTTGGTTGCCCGGCACGATGAACGGGACTTTTTGCTCGATCAGGCGCCGGCGGTCATAGGAGGCTAGGGCATCGGTGACATAGACCGTCGGCTGGCCGGTCAGTGCCTTGACCTTGTCCAGCCAGGTCCTGACTTCACTGAGGGACTGCTTGGCGTCGGCCCGCCCAATCGCCAGCACAACCGGCTGTCCCAGCAATTCCAGTTCGCTGAACTGAAAGGCGTCGCGCAGGAAGTAAGGCAGCTCATTGACACGCGCCCACGGCTTCACCCCTGGCGCTTGAATGCCCAGAACCTCTTGGAGGTAGTGCACAACGGCAGTGCTGAGGGTCGGCAAGGTTGATCCTCCATAACTTGAGTTTCGCACGATAACACATCAAATGTTATCGTGCAAGCCTGCGTTATCCTTGCGTCGTCGACTGTTCCTGGTCTGTGCCGGCCGTCCAACGAAAGGAGCCGCCATGATCCGAACGAGGCCCCGCCATTCCTGAATCTGGTTGAGTTCGCCTTCTCGAAGATGGCGCGCTCGTTTCTGCGCCACATTCGCGTGACATCCTTGGACGAACTCAGGCACCGCATCCTCGCTGATATCAGTGAAATGAATGCCCAGCCCGTTCACTTCCAGTCGAAAAACTTCGACTTTCAGATGATTTCATCGTAAATGTTTTAGTGGGACGAGGTACTAGACACTAGCCCCCCAGCGCCTGCAATTTGCGGTAGAGCGTCTGGCGGCTGATGCCCAGGGTGCGCGCGGCTTGCGAGACATTGCCCCGGCTACCGAGCAGGGCTTGTTGCACGGCGGCCTGTTCGAGCTGGATCAGGCTGTGGGGCATCGCCGCCAGTGAGGGCGGGGGCTGCGGGCCAGATGTGACCGCAGGTACCGCAGGGGCTGTGGTTGCGGTTGCGGCGCTGCCGGGGCCGGTTGCTTGCAATTCGGCGCGGATGTCGTCGGCCAAATGCAGCCAGTCGAGCATGTGCTCGTGCGGCTCCAGCATGGCACAGGCGGTGCGCAGCACGCTGGCGTACTGGCGCAGGTTGCCGGGCCAGTGGTATTGTTTAAAGGCGCGCAGCAAGTCCGGGTCAAGGGTCAAGCCGCGCCCGGGCTCGGTGCCTTGCAGCAGGCTGGCGGTCAGGGCTTCGAAATCGCTGCGCTGGCGCAGCGGCGGCAGCTCAACTGTGAGGCCGTTGATGCGCCAGTAGAGGTCGGCGCGAAAGCGCCCGGCCTCGACCTCCAGGCGCAGCGGGCGGTGGCTGGCGCAGATCAGGAACAGGTCCAGCGGCAGCGCCTTGCTGGCCCCGAGCGGGGTGACTTCGCGCTCTTGCAACACGCGCAGCAAGCGCGTTTGCGCAGCCAGTGGCATGTCGCCTATTTCGTCCAGCAGCAAGGTGCCGCCGTGCGCTTGGCGCAGCAGGCCACTGCGCCCTTCGCGCTTGGCACCCGTGAAGGCGCCGGGGGCGTGGCCAAAGAGCTCGGCTTCGATCAGGCCTTCGGGCAGGGCGGCGCAGTTGAGGGCTACAAAGGGCTGCGTGCGCCGGGGGCCGCTGGCGTGGGCGGCGCGCGCCAGCCATTCTTTGCCGACGCCGGATTCGCCCTGGATGAGCAGGGCAATCGGTTTGTCGAGGATGCGGCGCACCTTGGCGCAAGCCATGCGCCAGCGCGCGTCGCCGCTGTCGAGCCGGGCCAGCGCGTCGTGGGCGGCGACGGGCAGGGTCGCGGCAGGGCCAGGCGCTGCGCTGGGGGCAGGCTGGGCAGACGCAGGCAGCAGGTGCAAAACAGCAGGGTCGGCGTGCAATTGGGCAAACAGGCTGCGGCCGTCGTGCAAAGTGAGGGCCAGCGGCTGCTGCGGTTGGCGCCGCTGCAGGGCGTGCAGTTGCTCTAGGCTGTGGGGCAGAAACTGCTCCAGCCGGATGGCGCCCAAGTGCCCGGCGCCTTGGCGCAGCCACTCGCGGGCGCTGCGGTTGGCGGCGATCAGCCAGCCGTCGTCGGAGACGATCACGATGCCCTCGCCCAAGGAGCCGATGCCCTCGGCGCGTGGGTGCAGGTGCAGCCGCGCCTGCCCCTTGTGCTGGGCACAGAGCAGGCGGTTTTCTACGCTGCGGGCGGCGGTGTTGACCAGCCCCAAGCTGCAGGGGTTCCAATGCCCATGCTCGGCCGAAATGTCGAGCACCCCGAGCAACTGCCCGGTGCCAGAAAAAATTGGCGCCGCCGCGCAGCTCAAAAAGGCGTTGGGTTCAAGGTAGTGCTCGGCGCCATTGATTTCAACCGCAGCCGCTTCGGCCAAGGCGGTGCCAATGGCGTTGGTGCCGCGCTGCGCTTCATGCCAACAGGCCCCAGCCGACAGCGCCACGCGTTCGGCCTTGCTCAAAAACGGCCCGTCGCCCAAGGTGTGGACCAAGGTGCCACTGGAGTCGGCCAGTATCACTATGCCTTGCACTTGGCGCACCTGCTCGAACAGGTATTCCATCACCGGCAGCGAGTGCGCCAGCAGCGCGTGCTGGCTGGTGCGCAATTGGCGCAACTGCGAGTCGCCCAAGCGGTCGAACTGCCCGCACGCACCCAAGGGCGAGAGGCCGGCGGCCAGACTGCGCTGCCACGAGCGCGCCAAGCCCTCTTTCAGGGTGCCGGGGGGGCAGCTACCCTGGTCGAGCAAATGTTGTCGAATTTCACGCAGTGGCCGTTCCTGTTGGGTCGCGGTCATGGGGTCTGTCTCCTGGTCCCTAGTGTGGGCTCTGCGGTCAGTATAGGCACAAGCCAAGGCGGGCGCAAGGCTTATCCCACTCAACCGGTGCGAATGTCCAGTTTTGTGACAGGTGTCGCGTTTTGCAACTGCTGGCGGACGCATTCGATTCATGGCCGCAGGCGCTGACATTTAAACAAATCAATGGCTTGAGATTGCCTGCGGGGTTGGCACGGAACTTGTTATGAGATAGGTGCCGCATCGGCAAAGTTCGCAATCACCCCAAACACAGAGGAAGACAGCATGATCTATGCAGCCCCCGGCACCGCAGGTGCCAAGATTGTTTACAAGCCGCAGTACCACAACTTCATCGGTGGCCAATGGGTCGCCCCGGTCAAGGGCCAGTACTTCGACGTGATCTCGCCGATCAATGGCAAGGTCTATACGCGAGCCGCCCGCTCCACTGCAGAAGACGTGGAATTGGCATTGGACGCCGCCCACGCCGCTGCCGACGCTTGGGGAAAAACGTCGGTGACTGAACGCTCCAACGTGTTGCTCAAGATCGCCGACCGCATCGAGCAAAACCTGGAGCTGCTGGCCTATGCCGAAACGGTGGACAACGGCAAGCCCATACGCGAAACGCTCAACGCCGACATCCCGCTGGCCATCGACCATTTTCGCTATTTTGCCGGCTGCATCCGTGCGCAAGAAGGCGGCGTCAGCGAGATTGACAGCCAGACCATGGCCTACCACATCCACGAGCCGCTGGGGGTGGTAGGGCAGATCATTCCCTGGAACTTCCCCATCCTCATGGCCGCCTGGAAGATTCCGCCGGCCCTGGGCGCTGGCAACTGCATCGTGTTGAAGCCCGCCGAGTCCACCCCCATCAGCCTGCTCATTTTGATCGAGCTGATCGCCGACCTGCTGCCGCCGGGCGTGCTCAACATTGTCAACGGCTATGGGCGCGAAGCCGGCCTGCCGCTGGCGCAGAGCAAGCGCATCGCCAAAATCGCCTTCACCGGCTCGACCAGCACCGGGCGCGTGATCGCGCAGGCAGCGGCCAACAACCTGATTCCGGCCACGCTCGAACTCGGCGGCAAGTCGCCCAACGTCTTCTTTGCCGATGTGATGGACAAAGACGACGCCTTCCTCGACAAAGCGATCGAAGGGCTGGTGCTGTTTGCCTTCAACCAGGGCGAGGTCTGCACCTGCCCCTCGCGCGCGCTGATCCACGAATCGATCTACGACGCCTTCATGGAGCGCTGCCTCAAGCGCGTGGCGGCCATCAAGCAAGGCAACCCGCTCGACACCGAGACCATGCTGGGCGCGCAGGCCTCCAAAGAGCAACTGACCAAGATCACCAGCTACCTCGATCTGGGGCGCCAAGAGGGCGCGCAGGTGCTGATCGGCGGTGCGCCGGCGCAGATGAGCGGCGACTTGGCCGGCGGCTACTACGTGCAGCCCACGCTGTTCAAGGGCCACAACAAGATGCGCATCTTCCAGGAAGAAATTTTTGGCCCGGTGCTGGCCGTGACCACTTTCAAAGACGAAGCCGAGGCGCTGGCGATTGCCAACGACACCCTGTACGGCCTTGGGGCCGGGGTTTGGAGCCGCAACGGCAACGTGGCCTACCGCATGGGCCGCGCCATCAAGGCCGGTCGCGTCTGGACCAACTGCTACCACGCCTACCCGGCACACGCCGCTTTTGGCGGCTACAAAGAGTCCGGCATCGGGCGCGAAAACCACAAAGCCATGCTGGGCCACTACCAGCAAACCAAGAACCTGCTGGTGAGCTACAGCGAAAACAAGCTGGGGTTTTTCTGATGCGCCAAGCCGCCATGGTCGAAAAAGTCATCGCCACCCCGGCCGCGCTGGAGCTGATCGAGCAGCTAAAAGGCCTGCACGGGCCGGGGCTGATGTTTCACCAGTCTGGTGGCTGCTGCGACAACAGCGCCGCCAACTGCTACCTGCTGGGCGAGCTGACGATAGGCGGCGGCGACGTCTATCTGGGCCAGATCGGCGGCTGCCCGTTCTACATCGGCACGGCGCAGTACCAGACCTGGAAGCACACGCAACTGATCATCGACGTGATCGATGGCACCGGCGGCACCTTCTCGCTCGAAGGGCCGCTGGGGCGCGCCTTTCACACCCGCTCGCGTGTGTTCACGGATGAGGAGCTGGCGGCCTTGCAGCTTGAGGCGACCGGGTAGGGCAGGGGGCACTGGCAGGGCTGGGGCCGGTGCAGGGGCCGGTGCAGGCTGGCGGCGCATTCGGCGCAGTGCGCGCACCAGGGAATAGCAAAAGCGCCGAAAATACGCCCCATGACCCTTAAAGCCCCTGAACTGCTGCTGCCGGCCGGCTCGCTCGACAAACTGCGCGCCGCCTACGACTTCGGCGCCGACGCCGTCTACGCCGGCCAGCCGCGCTACAGCTTGCGCGCGCGCAACAACGAATTCCGCATCGAACAACTCGCCCAAGGTATGGCCGAGGCGCGTGCGCGCGGCAAAAAGCTCTTTGTCACCAGCAACCTGATCGCCCACAACGACAAGGTGCGCACCTATCTGCGCGACATAGCACCCATCATAGAACTCAAGCCCGACGCGCTCATCATGGCCGATGCCGGCCTGATCATGCAGGTGCGCGACAAATGGCCCGAGGTGCCGATCCACCTCTCGGTGCAAGCCAACACCACCAACTGGGCCGCGGTCAAGTTCTGGCACCGTGTTGGGGTGCAGCGCATCATTTTGTCGCGTGAGCTCAGCCTCGACGAAGTGGAGGCCATACGCAACGAATGCCCCGAAATCGAACTCGAAGTGTTCGTACACGGCGCGCTGTGCATCGCCTACTCCGGGCGCTGCCTGCTGAGCGGCTACTTCAACCGGCGCGACCCGAACCAGGGCACCTGCACCAACGCCTGCCGCTGGGAGTACGGCACCCAGGCCGCGGCGGTCGATCCGGTCACGGGCGAGGCGGTGCCCGTCAGCCGCCTGGAGGGGGATTTCAACTTCGCCGAGGCGCGCACCGAGGCCGAAAGCGCCTTTTCCACCTGCGGCAGCGGCGCGCGCCACCCGGCCGCCGAGCGCGTCTATCTGCTCGAAGAAAAAGCCCGCCCGGGCGAGCTGATGCCGATCATGGAAGACGAGCACGGCACCTACATCATGAACAGCAAGGACTTGCGCGCCGTCGAGCACGTCGAGCGGCTGTGCCGCATCGGCGTCGATTCGCTCAAGATCGAGGGCCGCACCAAGAGCCTGTACTACGTGGCACGCACCGCGCAGGTCTATCGGCGCGCCATCGACGACGCGATGGACGGTCGCCCTTTTAACCCGCAACTGCTGCTCGAACTCGAAGGGCTGGCCAACCGCGGCTACACTGGCGGCCTGCTCGAGCGCCGCCCGGCGCAAGACTACCAAAACTACCTCAACGGCCACTCGCAACTGCAGCGCAGCCACTTTGTGGGCGAAGTGCGCGGCCTGCGCGCCGACGGCTGGGCCGAAGTCGAGACCAAAAACCGCTTCGCCGTGGGCGACCAGATCGAAGTCATCCACCCCAGCGGTAACCGCATCGTCACGCTCGAAGCCATGCAGGGCCTGGACGGCGCGCCGCTGCAAGTGGCGCCCGGCAACCCGCTGCGCGTCTTTGTGCCGCTCGGGGCCGGGCTGCCCACCGAGGGGGCGCTGCTGGCGCGTTTGTTGGGGTGAGGGGAATGGGGCCGCCCTTGCGCCGCATCGGACGCAAGCAAACCCGCGTTGGGTGCAGCCGGGGCAAACGCAAAGCAAGCTGGCTCAGGTGCGCGCCGAGCGTTCAGTTCGTCGATGACCTAAACAGATGGCGCGGCAGCCACCAGAGGTAGAACACCATCCCGAACAGCTCCACCAGCGACTGGAGCACGATCACCAGCACCGCCGTCTCCCAGCCGGCAGGCAGCGCCAGCGCAAACGGCAGCACGACGAATGAGTTGCGGGCGCCGAGACTGAAGGCGAGCGTGCGCCCGGCATCCATCGGCAGCCGCAGCCATCGGGTGAGACCCCGCGCCAGCACGGCGGCCGCCAGCATGAAGCCGACAAATACCGGCAGCAACGTCAGCAGCACCGGCCCGACATCGAACGCCGAGTCGGCCTGCGCGCCAGCGATCAAAAACACCACCACCGCCAGCAAGGGCAGCGGCCCCCAGCCGAGGCGTTCGCGCCAGACGGTTCGTTCGGGTCGGGCCTCGACCCAACGCTCGGTGAGTGCGGCAGCCACAAGGGGCACGCCGATCAGCAGCAGCGCGACGGGCAACATGGCTTCGATATTGAGTGCGGCACTGAAATCAGCCGCCGGCAGCATCAACCACAGGTAGAACGGCAGCAGCACGAGTTGCAAGAACAAGATGAGCGGCGTGACCGCGATCGCCCGCGCGGTGTTGCCCTGGCCACGCTGGGCGAAGGTGATGAACCAGTCGGTGCAGGGCACCAGCAAAACCAGCAGCACGCCCAGTCGCAGGGCCGGGTCCTCAGGTAGCCACGGCAGCGCCAGCCACACGAGCAGCGGAATGAGGACGAAGTTGCCGAGCAGGATGGCAAGCACGAAGCGGCCATCGCGCAAGGCGTCGCGCACATGCAGCAGCGGTACCTGCACGAAGGTGACGTAAAGCTGCGCCGCCAGCACCGGCCACAACAAGAGCTCGAAGTGTGGCCCGACGCCGGGCGCCACGCGACCCAGCCACAGACCGCCAACGATGGCGGCTAGGTAGATCCAGACCTGGTGGCGTTCAAGCGTCAGGCGGTCCATCGGCTACCCCACGCCAGCCGCCCCCCCTGCCGCCCACACCGCCCGCGCCGCGTCCACCGTGGCTTGCACATCGGCCTCGGTGTGCGCCGCGCTGACGAAGCCGGCTTCGTACAGCGCCGGGGCGAAATAGACGCCGCGATCCAGCATGGCGTGAAAGAAGTGGTTGAAGCGCGCGCTGTCGGTGCGCAGCACGGCGGCGTAGTTTTGCGGCAGTTCGTCGAGCAAAAAGAAGCCGAACATGCCGCCTTCGCTGTCGGTGCAAAAGGGCACGCCGGCCGCGGCGGCGGCGGCGCTCAGGCCCTGCACCAGGCTGCGCGTGCGCGCGCCCAGGGCCTCGAAGAAGCCGGGGCGCTGGAGCTCTTTGAGCGTGGCCAGGCCGCAGGCGGTGGCCACCGGGTTGCCGCTCAGGGTGCCGGCCTGATAGACCGCGCCCAGCGGGGCCAGATGCTCCATCACGGCGCGTTTGCCGCCAAAAGCGGCCAGCGGCATGCCGCCCCCAATCACCTTGCCCAGCACCGTGAGGTCGGGCTCGAAGCCGGGGATGTGTTGCGCGTACAGGCTCTGCGCACTGCCGAGCGCGACCCGAAAGCCGCTCATCACCTCGTCAAAGGCCAGCAGCGCGCCGTATTGGCTGCACAGCTCGCGGCAGCGGCGCATGAAGGGCACGCTGGCGCGCACGAAGTTCATGTTGCCGGCGATGGGTTCGATCATCAGGCAGGCGATGGAGGGGCCATGTTCGGCAAAAGCGGCTTCCAGTTGTTCGATGTGGTTGTACTCCAGCACCAGGGTGTGCTGCACCACTTCGGGCGGCACACCGGCGCTGGTGGGGTGGCCGAAGGTGGCCAGGCCGGAGCCGGCCTTGACCAGCAGCGCGTCGGCGTGGCCGTGGTAGCAGCCCTCGAACTTGATGATCTTGCTGCGCCCGGTGGCCCCGCGCGCCAGCCGGATGGTGCTCATGCCGGCTTCGGTGCCCGAGCTCACCAGCCGCAGCATCTCGATGCTGGGCAGCAGCTTGACGATTTCTTCGGCCAGCTCGATTTCGCGCTCGGTCGGGGCGCCGAAGCTAAAGCCGTCGAGGGCGGCGCGCTGCACCGCTTCGAGCACCGCCGGGTGCCCGTGGCCCAAGATCATGGGGCCCCAGGAGCCGATGTAGTCGATGTAGCGCTGGCCGTTGGCGTCCCAAAAGTAGGCCCCTTGGGCGCGTTGCACGAAGCGCGGTGTGCCGCCCACGGCCTTGAAGGCGCGCACGGGCGAATTCACTCCGCCGGGGATGAGCTGGCGGGCGCGTTGCATCAGGGCGAGATTGCGGTCGGTCATGGTGAGGTAAGGCGGGATCAGTGGGTGCGGGATTGGGTTGGGAAGCCGTCGAGCAGCTGGGTCGGGGGGGTCGAATCGTCGGGATCGGCTTCGTTTTCTGGGGGCGCATCTTCATCCAGCGCCCAAAACAGGCGGTTGGGTACGGCGTGGCCCATGCCGGGCTGAAAACCGGCCTCTAGGCACTGATCGAGGTAGTTCAGGGCTTCGGCGCAGGCGGCTTGCAGGTCGGTCTCGCCTGCCAGCAGCGCGCACAGCACCGCCGACAAGGTGTCGCCAGCGCCGCTGAAGGTGGCTTCGAAGCGCTCAAAGCGGGCGCTGGCCAGCAGCGTTTCGGGGGAAGCCAAGTGGCTTTCGAGGTGCTGGTCGGGGGTGTTAAAGCCCGTGGCCAAGGTAAAGGGCACACCGTGCACAGCCGCTGCAGCGGCGATCTCGCGCGCGTTGGGGCCCCGATCATCAGACCAGTCGGGCAGCAGCCAGCGGCTCAGGGTGTGGTGGTTGCCCACCAGCACGCTGGTTTGCGGCAGCACCCGTTCGGCCAGCGCATCGAGATAGTTCTCGCGCTCTACCTCGTCGAGCCAAGTGAGATCGGGCAGGTAGCAGACCACCGGAATGTGGGCGTAATCGCTCAGCAGGCTGGCCACCGTGGCCAGGTTGTCGGCGTTGCCCACAAAGCCGACCTTGATCGCTTGCGGCGTGATGTCTTCGAGCACGCAACGGGCCTGGTCGTCGATCAGCTCGTCGTCGAGCGCCACGTGCTGGTGGATGGTGCGGGTGTCGCGCACGTAGCAGCCGGTGGCCACCGCCAGCACGTGGCAGGAGGCGCTGGACATGGCGGTGATGTCAGCCGACAAGCCACCCGCGCCGCTGGGGTCGTTGGCGTTGAAGGTCAGCACGCAGGGCAGGCTGGCTTCGGCAGCGGCCTCGACGGGCGCGGAGGGGGGCGAGGAGGAGGACAAAACGGAGCTCATGCAAAAGGCGGCTGGGTCGCTGGTGGCCTGGACTTGGGGGGTGCCGGCGGCAGTCGATACAATGAACGCATTCTATGTCAAGCATTTTTGAACCATGAGCGCCCACAAAACTTGGATGTGCCTGATTTGCGGCTGGGTTTACGACGAGGCCGCCGGTGCGCCCGAGCACGGCCTGGCCCCCGGCACGCGCTGGGAGGATGTGCCCATGAACTGGACCTGCCCCGAGTGCGGCGGGCGCAAGGAAGACTTTGAAATGGTGGCCTTGTGACGGCAGATCTGCGCTTGCCGCTGCCACCGCACAGGCGGGGCGTCGTGCGCTGAACCACAAAAGCCCGTCATGTTGGCAAGCTGCTCAAGATCTTGCAAGGTGCTGGTGGTCGATGACAGCCAGACCGTGCGCCACTGCGCCGAACGGTTTTTGCGCGAAGGCGGCCACGAGGTGTTGCTGGCCGAAGACGGCTACCAGGCGCTGGCCTTGTTGCACGATTTCATGCCCGACCTGGTGTTTTGCGACATCCTGATGCCGCGCCTCGATGGCTACCAAACCTGCGCCATCATTCGGCGCAACCCCCGCTTTGCCCACGTGCCGGTGCTGATGCTGTCCTCCAAAGACGGTGTCTTTGATCTGGCCCGCGGGCGTTTGGCGGGCGCTCAAGACCACTTGGGCAAACCCTTTGATCGCAAGCAACTGATGCAGGCGGTGCAGCAACACGCGGCACTTTTGCCCTCCGCTGCCTGACCCGCTTGGCCGCGCCATGGTTCGAAACATCCTTTTGGTCGACGATTCGCGCACCGAACTGCTGCACCTGTGCAAGCTGTTGTGGCGCAATGGCTACCGGGTGCGCACGGCGCAAAATGCCGATGAGGCGATGCTGGAGTTGGCCAAGCAGCTGCCTGACCTGATCTTGATGGACGTGGTCATGCCCGGCACCAATGGCTTTTCCCTCACGCGCAACCTGGCGCGCCACCCACAGTACGGCAAGGTGCCCGTGTTTATTTGTTCGAGCAAAAACCTGGAGTCGGACCGGGTATGGGGCTTGCGCCAGGGCGCGCTCGACTATTTCACCAAGCCGGTGGATACCCAGTTGCTGTTGGCCCGTATTCAAGCGCTGCCATGACGATGCATTTGCATCATTTCACATGACTCCATCCAAACGCCCCTCGCTGCAGTCTTTCGAGACCGAGCTGGCCCGCAAGCTGGCTGAGGCTGGCCACCGGCCCCAGCAGGCTGGTTGGCTGGCGCTGGGTTTGCAGGGCGTGCATGCTTTGTTGCCGTTGGCGCATGCGGGCGAAATCTTGGCCCCGACGCCGCTGCAGCGGCTGCCTCACAGCCAGCCTTGGGTGCTTGGCGTAGCCGATATGCGCGGCACCATGTGTTTGATTTTTGATTGGGTGCGGCTGCTGGGTTGCGCGCCCCAAGGCCCTGCGCCTATTGAGCAGGCCGGTGCCTATTGGGTGGGATTTAACCCGGCCATAGAGACCCATGCGGCGCTGTGCGTCGATCGGTTGCTGGGTCTGCGCCACGCAAATGATTTGGAGTTCCAACCCACCGAAGGCCGCTACCTGCCCGGGGTCAGTCGCCTCGCTTTCGATGCCCAAGGGCAGCAGTGGCTGGAGCTGGATTTGCCTGCGCTGTGCGCTTCAGCGGCGTTCCGAGATTTGCTTTTGCCCGGGTTTTCCCGTTCCGCGCCTGCCGTGCCACTGCTCACCTGAGGTCGTCCATGTTTGCTGTGTTGCGTCGCTTATTCCCTGCCAAGGCCAGCAGCACGCCCACCGAGGCGGCGGCTGCCGTGGCGCACGATTTAAAGCCCGACGATGGTGCTGTGCGCCCTGGTGTAGACCTTGCTGATGGGGTCGCGACGGCGGGTCTTTCGTGGTGGGGCGCGAGCCTCTGGTGGGCCAGCTTGCTGTTGTCCCTCATCTTGATGGGGCTGGCGGCGTTGCAGGGCTGGTATGACCCGCAGTGGGGGGTGCCACACAACTTGCCCATTGGGGCTTGGGCCGTGCTAGCGGCCGGGTTCGGTTTTGCGGCGGTGCTGTGTGCGCTCGTTTTGCTGGCGCAACTGCAGCGGGCTGCCTTGGCGCAGCAAAATGCCTTGGTGCAGTCCGAGGCGCAGGCGCGTGCCCAGGAAAAGGAGGCGCGGCGCATCAACGACGCCTCCCAGGCGGCCATTCTGCGTTTGATGAACGAGCTCCAGCAGGTGGCTGAGGGCGATCTGACGCAGCAAGCCACCGTGAGCGAAGACGTGACCGGGGCCATTGCGGATTCGGTCAACTACACCGTCGAAGAGCTGCGCAACCTCGTGCAGCAGGTGCAAACCACCACCCTGCGGGTGGGTGAAACCGCGGAGCGGGCGGAAGACGCCTCCATCAAATTGCTGGCCGCTTCGACCGAGCAGTTGCACGAGATTCGGCAAACCTCGCAATCGGTGCTCGACATTGCCGCGAGCATCAGCCATGTGTCGCAACAAGCGCAGGGTGCGGCCAGCGCGGCGCGCCAATCCCGCGTGGCGGCCGAAACCGGATCGCGCGCGGTGCATGAGGCGATCGAGGGCATGAACCGCATTCGGCACCAGATGCAAGAAACAGCCAAACGCATCAAGCGCCTGGGCGAGTCCTCGCAAGAGATCGGCGAGATCACCGAATTCATCGACGACCTGGCCGAGCAAACGCAGGTGCTGGCGCTCAACGCCACCATCCAGGCCGCCGCAGCCGGCGAGGCCGGGCGCGGGTTTTCGGTGGTGGCCGAAGAGGTGCAACGGCTGGCTGAGCGCAGTGCCGAAGCCACGCGCCAGATCACGGCCAGGGTGCGCGCCATTCAGACCGACACCCAAGACACCGTGCTGGCCATGGAGCGCTCCACGCGCGAAGTGGTCGAAGGCACGCGGCGCTCCGACAACGCCGGTGCGGCGCTGGCAGAAATCGACCGTTTGTCGTTCCAGGTGGCCGACTTGATCGTGCAAATCGCCACCTCGGCGACCCAAGAGGCCGAGCTGGCCGGGCAAACGGCCAGTCAGATTCAGCGCATTTTTGTCGTCACCGAACAAACCGGTGAAGGCACCCGCGCCACCGTGCAGCAATTGCGCGAGCTGACCCAGTTGGCCAACGAGTTGCGCCTGTCGGTAGCCCGCTTCACGATTGCCTAGGCGTGACGCCAGCCATGAACGCCCCCACCGGCTCTGCCCCATTGGCCCTTGCCCCTGTCCCGATGAGCGACAGCGGGCCTTTGAGCTGGGTCTTTGAGGAGCTGCGCCAGTGCCTCGAAGCAGCCGACGCCACGCTGCAGCGTTTTGTGTCCGACAACGCGGCGGCGCGGGGCGGTGATTTGGCCGAGGTTGACAGCAGCGAGCTGCGCCTGCTGGGCCAGCAGTTGCACCAGGCGGTGGGTGCGCTTGAATTGGTCGAGCTCAGCGCCGCAGCCCGGACTTTGCGCGCCCTGGAGTTGGCGGTCAGGCAACTGACGCAAAAGCCAGCGCTGGCCAGCGCCGATGCGGCGGCCGCCGTGAGCGCCGGCTGTCGGGTGTTGCTCGATTACCTCTGGCGGGTGTTGCGCCAGCGCCCGGTGGCGCCCGAGGCCCTGTTTCCCACCTATTCGGCCTGGCAGCAGCTGGCCGGTGTGGCGCGCATCCACCCGGCCGATTTATGGGACTGCGAGCTGCGCACCGTGCCCGTGCCCCACACCGCTCCCGCCCCGCTGACCCCAGCACCCGCTCTGCGCACCCGGATCGAGCGCGGCGTATTGGCCGTGGTCAAAAACCGAGACCCGGCTGCGGCGGCCGCCCTGGTGCCGCTGGCCGCAGGCTTGGCGCGCGGAGCCGGAAGCCCCGAGGCGGAGCAATATTGGCTGGCCGTTGCCGCCTGTTTTGAAGCCCTGAGCGAGGCCGGACTGCCCGACAGCGTCTACCTCAAGCGGGCTGTGGCCGGTGTTCTGTCCCATTACAAGGCCATGGAATCGGGCTGCGTCGAGCAGTGGGCGCGGCCAACCCATGAACTCTTGTATCTGATCGCATGCGTGCCGCCCGATCGGCAACGGACCGACTGGGTTTATATCAGCGCGTTTTGGCGCGTCTATGGTTGGCCGCTGCCAGCCGCCGGCGCGCCGTCCGAGCCGGAGCCCTTGGGGCAAGGCGATGCGCTCAGGCTGCAGCAGGCACTGGCTGCGCTCCACTCGGCCCAGCAGGCGTGGGAGCGCTGGAGCGCCGGAGACGGCAGTGCCCCGGCCGGGCTTGCTTTGCAGCGCCTGGGCACTTGCCTTGACGCCTTGTCCCCGTTTTCATCTGCATCGGCTGCGTCCGTTGGTGCGCCCGAGGCGGTCGATGCGCCCCCTGCGGCCCCGGCCGCCCGCTCGTGGAGCCGCACGTGCTCCGAGCTGGCAGAGCAACTCAGCCGCGACCCAGCCACTTGGCCTGCGGGCTTGGCCTTGGAGGTTTGCACCAGCCTGTTGTGCCTGGGGGCCGAGCTCGACGACTTCGATGCCACCGATGGGGCCTGGCGCACCCGCCAGCAAGACCTGATGGAGCGGCTGCACGGCTGTGCCTTGGGTTTGCCCCAGGCGCACACCCCCCTGTGGATGGTCGAGCGCTACCGGGGGTTTAGCGAGCGCCAAAGCCAAGCGGCCCTGCTGCTGCAGATGCGGGGCGATTTGATCGAGGTTGAGCGGGCGCTGGAAGCGTGGTTGTCGAATCAGCAGAGCGCGTCGATGGCCATGCCCGACGGCGTCTGGTCGCGCATCGACGCCCTGCAAAAGGTAGCGGAATGGCTGGACCTGGAGCCGGTGGTTGCAACCCTCGGTGCCATGCGGCGCCGACTCTGGGCGCTCGACACCAAGGCAGAGCCACCAACGCCTGAGCTGGAGTCGACGCAGTGGCTGGCACACAACTTTTCGGCCCTGGGGCTGATGCTGGAGGCTTTGGCACAGCAACCCGGGCGCAGCGGTGCCGCCGCTTTTGCATTCGATCCCTCGACTGAGCGCCTGCAGGCGCTGATTCCCACGGCCTCCGCAGCCACCGCGCTGCCACAGGTCCTTGCCGAAATGCCTCCTTCGAGCGCCGACCAGCCCCTCGTGCCGCAGCCCCTTGAGGTGCCAGCCGCACCGGCGCGGCCAGAGCTAGGCAGCGACGAAGACGATTTGCTTGGGGTCTTTGTGGCCGAGGCGCAAGCCTTGTGTAAGCAGATCGAACATGGCGTGGCTCTGCTGCAAACCCAGCCCAGCCGTGCCCCCGAGCTGCTGGCCGTGCGCCGTGCCTTTCACACCCTCAAGGGCAGTGCCCGCATGGTTGGGCAAGCCGAGGTGGGGCAGTTGGCCTGGAACATGGAGCAGGTGCTCAATGTGCAACTGGCCGATCGCTTGCCGGCCAGCCCTGATTTGTTGCGCCAGTGTGGCGCCGCGCTGCAGCAGATCCGGGCGGCACTGGGCCTTGAATCGGCGTTGGCCGTCGATGAGTCAGCACCGGCGCTGCCCGCCGAACCGCAAATTGAAGCCGCGTTGCCGCCCCGGTTGCCACCACGGCCCGAGCACGTGCCGGTGTTGCGCGAGGCCTTGACCATGCCGCCGGTGCTCGATCAGCCGGTCAAGCTGGTGGGGCCGCTGCGCATCGAGCTCGATCTGTTCAACGTTTTTTTGACCGAGGCCGACAACTGGTCGCAGCGGCTGATGCAAGGCTTGGCGGCGCTGCGGCCCACTGCAAGCGGCGTCGATGCCGAGCCCAGCCAGTGGGAGCTGCTGTCGCAACAGGCCCATGCGCTTGCGGGCGGAGCAGCCACGGTGGGCCACGAAGGCTTGGCGCAGCTCGCGCGCGCGATCGAGCAGGCGCTGGAACGCTTGGCTGCGCGTCCCTATGCAGGAAAAATCCACGCCGCAGAACCCACCCATCCGGTGCGCGAGGCGCATGCGCGGCTGACCGATGCGGCGCAGCAAGTGCAACGCATCTTGCACCAATTCGCGGCCGGTATTTTGCGCGACCCCTCCGCCGACATGTTGCTTGGACTGGCCAACGTGGCACCGCCTGCTGGGGCGGCGTACTCAGTCCCGCCCGAGTCCGAGCCCGCGAGCGCCTTGCGAAGGCTGAGCGCAGCCCCGGCCGCCTTCGCACTCGACCCCGATTTGTACGCAGTCTTTGAGGATGAGGCCCAGTTGCTGTTGCCGCAGCTGCATTCGGCACTGCGTCAGTGGTCGGCCCGTCCGCAGCACGGCACCGCGCGCAGCGAGCTGTTGCGTCTTTTGCACACCTTCAAGGGCAGCGCCCGGCTGGCAGGGGCCTTGCAACTGGGCGAGCGGCTGCACCGGCTCGAAAGCCAGTTGCTGGTGCTGCCCGAGCTGCCACAGCCCGAGGCCCTGCGCGCTTTGCAGCCGGAATTTGACCAAATTGGGGCCGATTTGACGCAACTGCGCCGCAGCAGCGTCAAGGTCGGTGCGGTGCCGGCACAGCGCCCAAGTGGCCACAAGCCCACCGGGTTTTGGAGCGAGGCGGCCCAAGCGTCTGCCGCGGGCCATACCCTGCGGATGCGCGCCGACTGGCTCGACCGACTCGTTTTGCATGCCGCCGACCTCAGCCGCAGCCGAACCCGGCTCGAGTCTGACCTGCTGAGCGTGCGCCACTCGTTCCAAGACATGGCCTCCAACGTGGCCCGATTGCGCAGCCAGTTGCGCGAGCTCGAGCTGCAGACCGAGACCCCTCTGTCGCCGACGGGCCTGCCCGGCACGCCCACTGCGACGGGCTTCGATGCGCTCGAACTCGACCGCTACACCCGGCCCCAGGAGCTCACGCGCCTGATGGCCGAAGCCGTCAACGACGTGGTCACGGTGCAACACCAGTTGCAGCGGGCGATGCAGTCGGCCGAGGGCAATTTGGCCGCACAAACGCGCCAGACCCGCGAGTTGCAACGCGATTTGCTGCGCAGCCGCTTGCTGGCTTTTGATGCGCTGGCCGAGCGCTTGCAGCGCAGTGTGCGCTTGGCGGCCGAGGACTGTGACAAGTCGGTCGAGCTGCACGTTCAGCAGGGCGAGCTCGAACTCGAGCGCGGCATGCTGGAGCGTTTGGCGCCCGTGCTCGAACACCTGTTGCGCAACGCCGTGGTACACGGCCTCGAAACCGATGTGCAGCGCCACCAGTTGGGCAAAGCGCTGCCCGGCCGCATTGTGATTGCGCTGCAAGCGCACGACAACGACCTCTCGATCACGGTCAGCGACGATGGCGCCGGTCTCGACAGCGAGCGCATACGCCAACGCGCCACCTCCTTGGGTCTGCATGCGCAGGCCCAGCCCTGGAGCCTTGAAGACGCCCAGCGGCTGATTTTTGCCGTGGGCCTGAGCACCGCCCGCGCCGTCACCGAGGTGGCCGGCCGCGGCATCGGGCTGGACGCGGTGCGCAACGAGGTGCTGGCGCTGGGCGGGCGCATCGATTGCCTGGCCCCCCCCGAGGGCGGTTGCGCGTTTCGGCTCTGGCTGGCGCGCAGCAGCAGCTTTAGCCAGGTGCTGATGGTGCGCGTCGGTGATTTTGTCTTTGGCGTGCCGGCCGACTGGGTGCGGCAGGTGCACCGGGTGCAAGCCGAGGCCCTCACGGCGGCCTATGCCAGTGCGCGCTGGGCGGCCGAAACCGGCCCCATGCCTTTTCATTGGGCTGGCGCCCTGTTGGCCTTGTCGGCTGAAAGCACGGACGAGCAGTCGCAACTGGCCCGGCAGTGGGTGGTGCTGGAGTGCTACAGCGCCGGGCAGCGCGTGGCTTGGCATGTCGATGAAGTGCTGGGTCAGCAAGAGGTGGTGCTCAAACCCCTGGGGCCACCGCTTGCGGGTCTGCCGGGCTTGGCCGGGGCCACGGTGCTGAGCTCGGGCGCGGTGTGCCTGATCTACAACCCGGTTGCCCTCACCGCCTTGTGCGCCGAAGCCGCGCGCCACTGGGCGCAGCAGCAGCGCGCCGAAGCGGCGGCGTTATTGGCTGCGGTTTCCAATGCCGCGTCCACCGGCGCCGCGGCCGCGCCGCTGGTCTTGGTGGTGGACGATTCCATCACGGTGCGCCGCGTCACGCAACGCCTGCTGCAGCGCGAAGGCTACCGGGTGGCACTGGCGGCTGACGGGGTGCAAGCGCTGCAGCGGCTGGCACAAGAGCGCCCGGCGCTGCTGCTGTGCGACATCGAAATGCCGCGCATGGACGGGTTCGAGCTGTTGCAACAGATGCGCCAAGACCCGCGCTGGGCCGATTTGCCGGTGATCATGATCACCTCGCGCCTGGCCGACAAGCACCGTCAGCATGCGTTTGCGCTCGGGGTTGAGCACTACTTGGGCAAGCCCTACGCCGAGCCCGAATTGCTGGCGCTGGTGCAGGCGGCCTGTGCGCGGGGCAATTGAGTCGGCTGCAGCCCTGAGCGCCGCATGCACTCAGCGCCACCGCGGCTGCGCCCTCAGCCCTCGGGCTCGGCGCGCACCACCGCGTAGCGCTCCAAGGTGCTTTGGCGCGCCTGGAGGTGGTCCACCAGCGGGCTGGGGTAGTCGCGCCCCAATACCACGCCTGCCGCTTCGAGTGCTGCCGCCGGGGCGCGCCATGGGGCGTGCAGCCACGGCTCGGGCAGGCGCGCCAGTTGCGGCAGGTAGCGCCGGATGAACTTGCCTTGCGGGTCGAACTTCTCGCTCTGCAGCACCGGGTTGAAAATGCGAAAGTAAGGCTGGGCGTCGCAGCCGCTGGAGGCGCACCACTGCCAGCCGCCGTTGTTGGAGGCCAAGTCGAAGTCGATCAGATGCTCGGCAAAATAGCGCTCGCCCCAGCGCCAGTCCAGCCCCAGGTCTTTGCACAAAAAGCTGGCCGCCACCATGCGCAAGCGGTTGTGCATGTAGCCGGTCTGGTTGAGCTGGTGCATGGCCGCATCCACCAGCGGGTAGCCGGTCTGCCCCGCGCACCAAGCGGCAAAGTGGGCCTGCGCGGGCTTGCCGTGCTCCCAGCGGATGCGGTCGTAGGCGGGCTTGAAAGCGCGCTCGACCACGTGCGGGAAGTGGGCCAGAATCTGCTGATAAAACTCGCGCCAGATCAGTTCGCTCAGCCAGGTGCTGGCCCCGGCCACGCCTTGCTGGTGCAGTTCATGGGCCAGCCGCGCCACCTGGCGGATGCTCAGGGTGCCAAAGCGCAGGTGCACGCTCAAGTAGCTCGGGCCTTTGAGGGCCGGAAAATCCCGCGCCTGCTGGTAGTGCTCGATGCGCGCCAAAAAATCTTCCAGCAGCGCCAGCGCGCCGCGGCTGCCGGTGCGGATCTTGAGCGCGCGCAGGTTGCTGGGCGCAAAGCCGAGCGCCTCCAGCGTCGGCACCCCGGTGCTCAGGCCGGGCGGGCAGGGCGCCAGCGCATCGGCGTAGCGCTCCACCGGGTGCGCTTGTAAGTGGCTGGGGGTGAGTGCTTGCAACCAAGCTTTTTTGTAGGGCGTGAAAACGGTAAAGGCGCGCCCGCTTTGGTTCAGAACCTCGTGCGCTTCAAACACCACCTGGTCCTTGCCCATGTGCAGCAGCACGCCGGCGTGTGCCAGTGCGCCGCGCACCTGGGCGTCGCGCGCCAGCGCGGCGGGCTCGTGGTCGAGGTTGGCATACACCGCCTGCACGCCCAGTTGCGCGGCCAGGCGCGGGATTTCCTCGCTGGCGCGGCCGTGGCGCACCAGCAGCCCCACGCCCTCGGTGCCGTTGCTGCGCCCGAGCGCGCGCAGTTGCTCGTCGAGGTCGATCAGCGACTCGTGGATGAACTCGACGCGCCGGTCGGCCTGCAAGCCCCGCTCCAGCAGCGGCTGCAAGATGTCGGTGTCGAACACAAAGGCGCACCAGACGCGCTGGCACTGGCGCAGCGCGTGGGTGAGTGCGGCGTGGTCGTGCGCGCGCAGGTCGCGCCGCAGCCAGACCAGTCCGGCCGGGTAGGGTTTGGGGGCAAGGGTCATGGGTGGGCGCTTAGAATGCAAGGCATGAATTCGGATTTTGCACCCACTGACCTCACGCACCACTTCCTGATCGCCATGCCGGGCCTGAAAGACGAGCTTTTTGGCAACAGCGTGGTGTTTTTGTGCGAGCATTCGTCGCGCGGGGCGATGGGCCTGATCATCAACAAACCCAGTGAGCTCACGGTGGGCGAGCTGTTTGACAAGGTGGATTTGCCCTTGCGCCGCGGCGAGCTGGCCGAGCAAAGGGTCTTGCTCGGCGGCCCGCTGCAAACCGACCGCGGCTTCGTGCTGCACCCGGCCATGGGCGCGGTGCAGGCGGTGGGCAGCGACCAAACCCCGCCGGCGGTGGCGCGCGCGCTGCGCGAGGCGCTGGCCGGTCTCGAGTCCGACCCCGAATCCGGACGTGGCGCGTCGGCCCCCGATGCGCTGTCCCACGCTGAGGCCAGCGCGCCGCCGGCGGCGCCGGTGCTGCCCAGCGCCTATGCGGCGAGCCTCAAAATCGAGGGCAGCGGGCTCGAGATGACCAGCTCGCGCGATGTGCTCGAGGCCATGTCCTGCGGCGCCGGGCCGGCCAAGATGCTGCTCACGCTGGGCTATGCCTCATGGGGCGAGGGGCAGCTCGAATCCGAAATCGGCGAGAACAGTTGGCTGACGGTGGACGCCGATCCGGCCCTGATTTTTGATACCCCGCTGGCGCAGCGTTACGAAAAAGCCATGGCCCTGCTGGGGCTGCAGTCGTGGATGCTGGCTCCGGGCGCGGGGCATGCATGAGTGCCAGCGTTGCAGCGGTGCCAGAGGCCGCGCAGGCCATGGCTGTGCCCGTACCAGTGCCCGTGCCCGTGCCCGAGAGCCAGCGCCTGTTTTTGGCCTTTGACTGGGGGCTCAGGCGCACCGGGGTTGCCAGCGGCAACCGCCTCACGCGCAGCGCCAGCCCCCAGCCCACGCTGCGCGCCGAGGGCGCGGCACGCTGGCCCCTGATCGAAGCGCGCCTGCGCGAGTGGCAGCCCGATGCGCTGGTGGTCGGCATCCCCTTGCACCCCGACGGCGCACCGCACCAAAACACGGCCTTGGCCTTGAAGTTTGCGCGCCAGTTGCGCGGCCGCTTCGGGCTGCCGGTGTACGAAGTCGATGAACGCTACAGCAGCACCGAGGCGCACAGCCTGGGCGCGCGCGATACCGACGCGGCAGCGGCCTGCATCATCCTAGAGCAATTTTTGAGGAGCCTGCCTTGAGCCATTTGCCACTCGATGCCGAACTGCTGTATGCCGAGCTCAAGCGCGGCGTGCAAGCCCTGCTGGCGGGCAGCGCCGTCACCCCACACCTGGTCGGGATAGCCACCGGGGGGGCATGGCTGGCCGAGCGCCTGCAAGGTGATCTGGGCCTGCCGGGGCCAGCGGGCGTGATTTCTTCCACGCTGCACCGCGACGACTACGCCCAGCGCGGCCTGCGCACGCAAGGCTTGCAAACCAGCCTGCCGTTTGAGGTGAGCGGTGCCCAGGTTCTGCTGATCGACGACGTGCTCTACACCGGGCGCACGCTGCGCGCCGTGATCAACGAGCTCTACGACTACGGCCGCCCGGCCTGCGTGCGGCTGGCGGTGCTGGTGGACCGTGGCGGGCGCGAACTGCCCTTGGCGGCCGACTTTGCCGCCGTGCGCCTGCCGCTGGACCCGGCGCTGCGCTTCGATCTGGTGCGCCGCCCCGAGGGCGGGTTCGACTTCGAGCTCGCCTCCGAGGCTGCAGCCGCAGCCCCGGCCATCAGCGCCGCGCCCGGCAACAGGCTGCCTGGGGGCGCAGCATGAACAACCCGCAACTCAACCGCCACGGCGAGCTCATCCACCTGCTCTCGACCGAAGGGCTGCCGCGCGAAATCCTGACGCACATTCTGGATACGGCGGCCAATTTCGTCGGCGTCCACCAGCGCGAGGTCAAAAAAGTGCCGCTGCTGCGCGGCAAAAGCGTGTTCAACCTGTTTTTCGAGAACAGCACGCGCACCCGCACCACCTTCGAGATCGCCGCCACGCGCCTGTCGGCCGACGTGATCAACCTCGACATCGCGCGCAGCTCGGCCGCCAAGGGCGAATCGCTGCTCGACACCATCGCCAACCTGAGCGCCATGGCGGCCGACATCTTCGTGGTGCGCCACAGCGAATCGGGGGCACCGTACCTGATCGCGCAGCACGTGGCCCCGCACGTACACGTGATCAACGCCGGCGACGGCCGCCACGCGCACCCCACTCAGGGGCTGCTCGATGCTTACACCATCCGGCACCACAAGGGCGATTTCAGCCAGTTGTCGGTGGCCATCGTCGGCGACGTGTTGCACTCGCGTGTGGCGCGCTCCGATATCCACGCCTTGCGCACGCTGGGCTGCCCGGATGTGCGGGTGGTCGGGCCGCGCACGCTGGTGCCGCCTGATCTGGCCGCCATGGGGGTGCGCGTCTGCCACGAGCTCGAAGAAGGCATCCGCGATTGCGACGTGGTGATCGCGCTGCGGCTGCAAAACGAGCGCATGAACGGCGCCTTGCTGCCTTCGACAGCGGAGTATTTCCAGCGCTTTGGCCTCACGCCCGAGCGCATGCGCTGGGCCAAGCCGGACGCGATCGTGATGCACCCGGGGCCGGTCAACCGCGGCGTCGAGATCGCCTCCAGCGTGGTCGATGGCGCGCAGAGCGTGGTGCTGGAGCAGGTGAGCTTTGGCATCGCGGTGCGCATGGCGGTGATGGGCATCGTCGCCGCCAACGAAGCCTAATCCCAGTGGAGCAGCCAGCATGAAAATACTGATACAAGGCGGGCGGCTGATCGACCCGGCCAGCCAGACCGAGCGCGTGGCCGATGTGGCCATAGCCGCTGGGCGCATCATCGGCATTGGCCCGGTGCGGCCCGATTTTGCTCCGGATCGGGTGCTAGACGCCAGCGGCTGCCTAGTCGTCCCCGGCCTGGTGGACCTGTGCCTGCGCCTGCGCGAGCCGGGGCAGGAACACGCCGGGATGCTCGAGACCGAGCTCGGGGCGGCGCTGGCCGGCGGCGTCACCAGCCTGGTCTGCCCGCCCGATACCGACCCGGTGCTGGACGAACCCGGCCTGGTGGACATGCTCAAGGCGCGGGCGCAAAAGCTGCGCCAGGCGCGCGTGTTCCCGCTCGGCGCCCTCACTCGCGGCCTCAAGGGCGAGGCGCTGACCGAGATGGTGCAGCTCAGCCAAGCCGGTTGCGTGGGCTTCGGGCAGGCCGAGGTGCCCATCGTCAACACCCAGGTGTTGCAGCGCGCCCTGCAGTACGCCGCCACCTTTGGCTACAGCGTCTGGCTGCGGCCGCAAGACTTCTGGCTCGGCCAAGGGGTGGTGGCCAGCGGGCCGCTGGCCACGCGCATGGGCCTGAGCGGCATTCCGGTGGCGGCCGAGGTGCTGGCGGTGCATACCGCACTCGAGCTGCTGCGCGGCGTACAGGCCAGCCCCGTCAGCCCCACCTCCAGCGCCGGGCCGGGCGTGCGCCTGCACCTGTGCCGGCTCAGTTCGGCCGCAGCGGTGGAACTGGTGCGCCATGCCAAGGCGGCCGGCCTGCCGCTGACCTGCGACGTGAGCGTACACAACCTGCACCTGTGCGACGCCGACATCGGCCACTACGACACCCGCGCGCGCCTGCAGCCGCCGCTGCGCCAGGCCAGTGACCGTGCCGCTCTGCGCGCTGCGCTGGCCGACGGCAGCATCGACGCGCTGGTGTCGGACCACAACCCGGTGGCGGCCGACGCCAAGGTGCAGCCCTTTGCCGAGGCCGAGCCAGGGGCGACGGCGGTCGAGCTGCTGCTGGGCCTGGCCTTGCAGTGGGCGCAAGAGGATCGGGTGCCGCTGCTGCGCGCCATCGAGGTGCTCACGGCCGGGCCGGCGCGGGTGCTCGGCCCCAGCTTGGGTACCTTGCAGGCCAGCTTGGGGCGCATCAGCGAAGGTGGGGTGGCTGATCTGTGCCTGATCGACCCGCAGCGCGCCTGGACGGTGGCCGGGGCTGCGCTGCGCAGCCAGGGCCGACTAACCCCGTTCGAGGGCCGCGAGCTGCCGGCCCGCGTGCGCGCCACGCTGGTGGGTGGGCAGGTGGTGTTTGATGCGGCCGCCCTGCCCGGGCAGGCTTAATACACCAGTGGAGTGACGACACATGAGGTTTGTGCGCGCTTTCTGGCGCCTGCTGCGGCTGCTGCTGCATATCGCGGTGGGGGTGTACCTCGTGCGTTGGCGCTTTCCTGGCCTGTCTGCAACCGCTCGCCAAGTGACAGTGCGCGACTGGACGCGTCAGGCGCTGCGCATCATGGGGGTGCGGCTGCAGGTGCTGTTCGAGCCACCGGCCGCAGGGCCGCTGCTGGTGCTGGCCAACCACATTTCGTGGCTAGACATTTTGCTCATCAATGCCAGCCAGCCGTGCCGTTTCATATCCAAATCCGAGGTCCGGCATTGGCCCGTGATTGGCCGTTTGGCCATTGGGGCGGGTACCTTGTTCATCGAGCGCCAAAAGCGCAGCGACGCGCTGCGGGTGGCGCAGCAGACCGCCGCCGCACTGCGCGATGGCGATTTGGTCGCCTTGTTTCCAGAGGGAACCACCGGCGACGGCCAAGGCATCATGCCTTTTCACCCTTCACTGCTGCAGTCTGCGCTCGAGGCCGACTGCCCCATCCTGCCGGTCGGGCTGGTTTATTTGCGAGGCGACGGCCAAGCCCTGCTGGGCGAGGCGCCGCGCCACGATGCAGCCGTCTATATTGGGAAAGCGAATTTGCTCACTTCGGTCTGGCGCATCGTCAGCGCCAGCGATTTGCAGGCCGTGGTGCACTGGGGCGAGCCCGACACCGCACAAGGGCGCGACCGGCGCGCTTGGGCCGAGTCGCTGCGGGCCGAGATTGGGCGTTTGGCCAATCAGCCCTTGTTGCCGCGCACGGGTGAGCCACCGCGCTGGCAAAAAACACCCGAAAAAACGGCCTGAGAGCGGGCTGCAGCGGGTGGTGGCAGGGCTCTCAAGCGGGGGGTGCCGGGCGGTCCAGTGCGCCCAAGTTCACCCCTCCCGTCGGGCGCAGCCGCGGGTCGCCCAAAGCCGGTTTGTTGCGCGCCGTACCGTAGTCGGCGCGCAACTGCGCAAGGCGTTGCCGCAGCTCATCGACCCCGGCCAGACTGGAGCCATAGCGCTGCAGCACCAGCCAAGCCGATTCCACCGCGCGCGCGTTGTGCGTGGCTTCTGCCGTGCGCAAGAGGTCCTGCAGGGCGCTCTGCGGCGAACCGGTGTTGGCCGCCTTGAGTGCGCGCTCGATCAGTTGCACCATGTCGTCTTGGGCCTGTTGCAGGCGCTCGGCGAAGGGCGGGTGGGCGCTGGCGGCGCTGGTCAACAGGTCGCCCATGGCCTTGCTGGTGGCAAAGCGGCGCCCGATGCCGTTGATCACGCCCAAGTCGTCCAGCCAGCCGGTTTTCTGCTGCTCCAACATGCTCAGCGCGCACAATAAATTGAGCGCCCCTTCCATGTCAAAGGCTGGCTCCATGACTCGGTTGCAGGTCAATGCAACTAGGTTGCGCGCTTTTTCGAGGTGGTCTTGCTGAAAAAACGACAAGGCCGCCACCAGATCGGTGCAACGCTGCAGCCGCAGGTCGTCGGTTTGGGCGCGCAAGCGCTTGCGCAACTCGGCCAAGTGGCGCTCCAGTTGCGCCGGTTGTTGGTTGGCAAAGGCTGCCAGCGCCAACAGCACCAGCGCCTCGCTGTCAAACATCTTGGAGTCCAGCCCAAGGCGGGCCGAGCGTTCCAGCAACTCCACCGCTTGCACCCGATTGCCGGCAAAAAAAGCCAACATCCCCAGACGCTGCTGGCGCCCGATGGCCAGTGGGGTCAAGGACAAGGCCTTTTGCAAGCTGGCGAGGGCGGCCTGAAATTGGCCCAGTTCCATTTGCGCCCGGCCCTGCACATCGTAGGCTTCGGGGTACTCGGGTTCGATTTCGAGCAATTCCTGCAGCGTGGCCAAGGCGGCGTTGGGCGAGCCGGTGTCGAGCTGCGTGCGCGCCACGCCCAACAAGGCCCACGGTTTGGGGTCGGCCTGCCACAAGGCAGCGAACAGCGCTTGCGCCTCCTCGAAGCGGTTCAAGCGCAGCAGCACCTCGGCCCCCAAGCGGCCGGCTTGTTGCCACTGTGGGCCGCGTTCAGCCAGCCGGGTGCGCGCCAGTTGCACCGCCACATCGGTCTGCCGGGCCTCCAGCGCGGCGTAGATCGGCTGCAGCGCGGATTTGCGCAGGCGGGCTTGCTCGATCCGGTCGCCTAGGCTGCCGGCCGAGTAGGGGCGCACGACGTAGCTGTCAACGGACGATTCGGCGGCTTCGCTCACCTTCAGGTAAGTGGCCTCATCGGTCAACAGAATGAACACAGTGGCGTAGGGCAGCAAGCCGCTGCGACGCAAATCATCGAGCAAGTCCTGGCCGTTGCTGCCATCCTTGGGGAACTGGTCGCCGCAGATCACCACGTCGAAGGGGTTGCGTTCCAGCTCGCGCCGCGCCTCGCTGATGCGGCTGGTCTGGCTCACCGACTGCAGCCCCATGGTGCGCAACTGGCCCGCCAGCGTCATGCGCGTGTTCGGGTTTCCATCGACGACCAAGGCCGCCGACTGGTGCAATTCTTTGGGTTGGCTTGGCGCGAGGGCAAGCGCTGACAGGGCGGTGGGCCGGTTCATGGGTGCTTGGATTATCGCAGCGGGGGCATGCATCACTTTGATAGGCCCCGGCGACAGCGCAGGCAGCTTCAGCCTGATCGAAGTGCGCAACGGCCGCATGGAGACGGTGGGCTTTCGCTCCCTTCTTGCCGCCATCCTACTGCCCCAGCGTCAGCAATGAGGCATTGCCTCCGGCCGCCGTGGTGTTGATGGTCAGCGTGCGCTCGGTGGCGAAACGGGCGAGGTAGTGCGGGCCGCCGGCCTTGGGACCGGTGCCCGAGAGACCTTCGCCGCCGAAGGGTTGCACGCCGACCACCGCGCCGATCTGGTTGCGGTTGACGTAGCAGTTGCCGACGCGGATGTTCGTCGCGATGTGTTCCACCGTGGCGTCGATGCGCGAGTGGATGCCCAGCGTCAGGCCGAAGCCGGTGCCGTTGATGGCGTCGATGACGCCATCGAGCTGATCGGCCTTCCAGCGCAGCACGTGCAGGATCGGTCCGAACACCTCGCGCTCGAGCTGCTGGATCGACGACAGCTCATACGCCCGTGGGGCAACGAAGCAGCCGTGCGCGGCGCTCTCCGGTAGTGCGGCCATGTGGATCAGGCGCGCGTCCTTGTCCATGCGCGCGGCATGCGCTTCGAGGCCGCGCTTCGCGTCCTCGTCGATCACCGGGCCGACGTCGGTGCTGAGCAGCCCCGGGTCGCCGATCACGAGTTCATCCATCGCGCCGGCCAGCATGTGCATCACCTTGTCGGCGATATCGTCCTGCACGAACAGCACGCGCGCGGCCGAGCAGCGCTGGCCGGCGGAATCGAAGGCCGAGGCCACGGCGTCCTTCACCACTTGCTCGGGCAGCGAGGAGGAGTCGGCGATCAGCGCGTTCTGCCCGCCGGTCTCGGCGATCAGCGCGGCGATCGGGGCCTTGCGCGCGGCCAGCGCGCGGTTGATGGCCCAGGCCGTTTCGTTCGAGCCGGTGAAGGCGACACCGGCCACGCGCGGGTCGCGGGTGAGGCCGGCGCCGACGGTGGCACCGTCGCCGGGCAGAAACTGCAGCACGTCTTCCGGGATGCCGACTTCATGCAGCAGCTTCGTCGCGGCAAAAGCGATGAGTGTGGTCTGCTCGGCCGGCTTGGCGATCACGCTGTTGCCGGCGGCGAGCGCCGCTGCGACTTGTCCAAGGTAAATCGCCAGCGGGAAGTTCCACGGGCTGATGCAGACGAACACGCCGCGGCCGTGCAGGGTGAGCTGGTTCGACTCGCCGGTCGGGCCGGGCAGCTTCACCGGCGCGAACAGTTCGCGGGCTTGGCAAGCGTAGTAGCGCAGGAAGTCGACCGCCTCGCGCACTTCGGCCACCGAGGCCGACAGGCTCTTGCCGGCTTCCTTGACGCACAGCGCCATGTACTCCGGCGTGCGCGCTTCCAACAAGTCCGCCGCCTTCTCAAGAATGACCGCGCGGCTGGCGGCGGGCAGGGCGTCCCAGCCGCGCTGCGCTTGCGCGGCGTTGGCGAGTGCGGTCTGCACATTGGCCTCGCTGGCGGACGAATACTCGCCCACCGCCTCGCGGCGGTCGGCGGGATTGCTCACCTTCACCGATGATCCGAACGCGCCAGCGCCCGGCACCAGCGGCTGCGCGCGCCACGGCTTCACCGCGGCGTTGATCTTCTGGCTGAGTTCGCGCAGCTCGGCGTCGTTGGCGAGGTTGATGCCCATCGAATTGGTCCTGTCTTGACGCAGTGCGGTGTCGTTCTGCGCGCGAAAGAGCTCGCGCGGCTGCGGGATGTGCGGGTGCGGCTTGATGGTGTTGCGCGCCACCGCGGCCACCGGATCGGCGACGAGATCGGCGGCGCGCACGCGGGCATCGGTGATGCGGTTGACGAAGCTCGAATTTGCGCCGTTCTCGAGCAGGCGGCGCACGAGGTAGGGCAGCAGGTCCTCGTGCGAGCCGACCGGCGCGTAGACGCGGCAGGGCGTGCCGAGCCGGTCGGTGCCGATCACCTCGGCGTAGAGGTCCTCGCCCATGCCGTGCAGGCGCTGGTACTCGTAGTCGCGGCGCCTGCCGCCTTCGTTGGCCATCGCGTGGATGGCGGCGATGGTCTGGGCGTTGTGGGTGGCGAACATCGGGTAGAGCGCGTCGGTCGCCGCGAACATGCGGCGCGCGCAGGCGAGGTAGCTCACGTCGGTGTTCATCTTGCGGGTGAACACCGGGTAGCCGCTGAAGCCTTCCACCTGTGCTTTCTTGATCTCGGAGTCCCAGTAGGCCCCCTTGACGAGGCGCATCGGCATCCGGCGTCCGACGGAGCGGGCGAGGGCGGCGAGCTCGTCGATCACGAACGGCGCGCGCTTCTGGTAGGCCTGCACGGCAAGGCCGTAGCCCTCCCAGCCGTCCAGCGAACGATCGGCGAAGGCGCTGCCGATCACGTCGAGCGAGAGTTCAAGCCGCTCGCTCTCCTCGGCATCGATGGTGAAGCCGATCGCCTGCGCCTTGGCGTACTGCGCTAGTTCCAGCACCATCGGCGCGAGCTCGGCCATGACGCGGGCGCGCTTGCCGACTTCAAAGCGCGGGTGCAGGGCCGAGAGCTTCACCGAGATGCTCGGCGCGGCGAACACCGACGCGGCACCGCCTATCGCGGCCAGCGACGCGCCGATCGCGCCGATCGCATCCTTGTAGGCCCGGAAGTAGCGCGCGGCATCTTTCGTGGTCAGCGCGCCTTCGCCGAGCATGTCGAAGCTGTAGCGGTAGCGGGCGTTCTCGCCCTTCAAGCTGCGCTCCAGCGCTTCGTTGATGGTCCGGCCCATCACGAACTGGTGGCCCATGATCTTCATGGCCTGGCGCACGGCGATGCGGATCACCGGCTCGCCGGTACGGGCAACGAGCCGTTTGAACGCGCCACCGAAATCGCGGCGGGTGTCCTCGGCCAGGCTCACCACGCGGCCGGTCAGCATCAGCCCCCAGGTCGAGGCGTTCACCAGCACCGAGCTCGAGCCGCCGAGGTGCTTCTCCCACGCGGCATCGCCGAGCTTGTCGCGGATGAGCTTGTCGGCCGTAAGCTCATCGGGGATGCGCAGCAGGGCCTCGGCCACGCACATCAGCAGCACGCCTTCCTCGGAGCTCAGGTCGTACTGGCGCATGAAAGCCTGCACGAGCTCCGGGTCGGCGGCGCGGATGCGGGTGCGCTCGACCAGCGCCTCGGCCGTGGCCTGTACCTGCGCTTGCACGTCGGCGGGCAGGCGGGCGGCCGTGAGGAGTTCGGCAAGATGCTCGGACTCGTCGCGCGCATAGGCTCCGGTGAGGCGAGCGCGCAGGGCGGACGGGGTGCCGGGGAGTTCGGGGCTGAGGATGGCTTTCATGCAGGCCAGAATGGAGGCTGGTGGGAGACTTCAGTGTACCCAGAGTCTGGGCCTTAAGGGCCTGTTGGACGCGCAAGAACCGCATGATCAAGGCGTGGCTGAGGGTGCCCAGGGCCCGTGGTTTACCCTTGCTTGCGTGTCAATTTCATGAAAGTTTGGGCCGAAACTGCTAAGATTCGCGCCCTAGATGTGCCTACGGGCGGCCCGCCCGGCATTTACTCCACCTTATCAGGAGCCATCCTTGAAAAAGATCCTTGCCGCCGCCGCCTTGGCGGCCACCATGGCCTTTGCGGCCCATGCCCAAACCCCGGCACCTGCTGCTGCTGGTGCCACCGCCAACCCGGTTCGTTTGGGGATTTTGCTGGGCTTTACCGGCCCGATCGAATCGCTCACCCCGGCCATGGCCGCCAGCGCCGAGATGGCCATCCGGGAAGTCAACGAAAGCGGCCTGTTCCTGCGCGGCACCCGCGTAGAAGCGGTGCGCGCCGACTCCACCTGCGTCGATGCCGCGGCGGCCACGGCTGCGGCCCTGCGTCTGATCACCGCCGAGCGCGTCAACGCCATCGTCGGGGCCGACTGCTCGGGCGCCACCACGGCCGTGCTGCAAAACGTCGCCGTGCCGCGTGGCGTGCTCATGATTTCGCCGTCCTCGACCTCGCCGGCGCTGACCACCGTGCGCGACAACGACCTGTTCTTCCGCACCGCCCCGTCGGATGCGCGCCAAGGCGAAGTGATCGCCGAGTTGCTGCGCGAGCGCGGCATTTCGCGCGCGGCCCTGACCTTCACCAACAACGACTACGGCCGTGGCTTGTCTAGCAGCATCCGCAGCAACTTCGAGCGCCTGGGTGGCCGCATCACCATCTCGGCCGCGCACGAAGACGGCAAGGGCGACTACACCGCTGAAGTGGCGGCACTGGCCGCGGCCGGTGGTGAGATCCTGATCGTCGCCGGTTATGTCGATCAAGGCGGGCGCGGCATCATCCGCTCGGCGCTCGACAGCGGCGCCTTCACGCGCTTCTTCCTGCCCGACGGCATGATCGGCGACAGCCTGCCACCGGCCATCGGCGCGGGCCTGAACGGCTCCTTCGGCACCAAGCCCGGCTCCGAAAGCCCC